>Ga0111538_10000501_pt1 | contig 52026 bp, 45 predicted proteins | sample SoiMethybrSBSTD1_FD_79669 | JGI IMG/M metagenome (GOLD analysis project Ga0111538, IMG submission 79669) | Bulk soil microbial communities from a Populus tree surrounding site in Tennessee, USA - Soil MetaG P. TD hybrid SBSTD1 (version 2)... | ecosystem: Environmental > Terrestrial > Soil >... | reverse complement strand
TCGAGGAAGCGCATTCACGGAGAAAAGCCTTCGGAGCAGGCCGTTCCGATCGCATGAAAACCGCTGCGCAGGCCTGCGACATCGCGCGGGGCTGTAGCCCCGCGCGCGTTCCGATGACGTTGAGCCGGAGCAGCGGTTTTCCGGCGTGCGGAGCGGCTTTTCGGAGCGAATGCGTTTCCTCGACGTGGCGCTAGAGTGGATATCCCAGTGTCAAGCCGAGCAGCGTAACCAGCACGATCACGACCGGCGTCAGCGCGAGAAAGACGACGATCGTGTAACCCATCACGTCGCGCGCGCCGAGCTTGAACAAGCCGAGCACCGGCAGCATCCAGAACGGCTGCACCAGGTTGGCGAGCGCCTCGCCGAGATCGTAGGCGGCGACGACCCAGCCGAGATGCACCTTCAGCGTGTGCGCCGCGTCCATCACGTAGGGCGCCTCGATCACCCACTTCGATCCGCCCGACGGCACGAACACGCCGAGGACAGCCGAATAGATCGCGACCAGCGCCGGAAACGACGGCGGCGTCGAGACGCGCACGAACAGGTTCGCCACCTGCTCGCTCAGGTGCGTCGTCGTGATGATGCCGGCGATGCCGGCGTAGAACGGAAACTGCAGGATGACGCCCCAGACCGCAGGGGTCGCGTTCTGGACCGCCCGCATCAGCCGCGCCGGCGTGCCGTGCAGGACGAAGCCGATCATCAGGAACGACAGGTTGATGATGTTCAGGTTGATCGCGTTCAGCGGTTCGGGCGCGTCCATGAAGTAGCGCGCCAGGTACGTGCCGCCGAGCGCGACGACGAACCAGGTGAGGATGGGCGAGTGCTCGAGCCATTGCCCCGGCGTCGGACGCGCCGGGGCAGCCGCGTCCGGAGAGACGGGCTCGGACGGTCCCAGATCGATTCCGAGCGAGCGCGCCGTGCGCGCGCGGCCGGCGGGCGGCGTCGCCAGCCACATCACGAAGGTGACGACCGCCATCTCCACCGCCACCGAGGCCAGGCTCTGCCAGAGAAAGATGGTGTGGCGAAACGGGATGATGCCGCCCGGCACGATGCCGCCGTGCGCGACGATGTCGCGGATCTGCGGCTGGAGCGCGCCCGGCGTCGCCATCTGCAGCGCCGCCGATCCGCTCAGCCCCTGCGCCCAGATCGAGCCGAGCCCGAGGACGCTCGACGCGGCGAGCGCGCGGTAATCGACCCCCTCGACCCGCCGCGCGACCTCGATCGCGAGCACCGCGCCGAAGACCAGGCTGAAGCCCCAGTTGAACCACGAGGCCGCGAGCGTGACGAAGGTGACCAGCGCGACCGCGCCGCGCGGCGAGCGGGGGAGCGACGCGAGGAAGCGGATGACGCGGCCAATCGGCGGCGAGGTGGCCAGCACGTGGCCGGTGATGATGATCAGCGCCATCTGGAGCGTGAACGGGATCAGCTCCCAGAAGCCGCGCCCCCACGCGTCGACCACCTGCAGCGGCGTCGCCGGCGTCGCGGCGAGCGCGGCGCCGATCACCAGCGCGGTCGCCAGCAGCGCGAAGATGAAGGCGTCTGGAAGCCAGCGTTCGCTCCAGTCGGTCAGCGCGAGCGCGGCGCGCGCGACCCGTCCCGGTTGTTCTGTCATCCTGAGCGGCCGTTAACTTAACATAGGGCACCTCAATGGCCCTTCTGAGCGAAAGCCCCACGATTCTCCCGATTCACCGCAAGATTCTCGCGTTCGCCTTCATCGGCTGGATCTTCGACTTCTACGATCTGCTGCTCCTCAGCTTCCTCGTGTCGTCGACGACGCTGGTGCGCGATCTGGGGCTGACGCGCGATCAGGTGGGGATTCTGCTCGGTACCGCGCTCGCGTTCACCGCCGTCGGCGGCCTGCTCGGCGGCGCGCTCGCCGATCGCTACGGCCGCAAGCCGCTGTTGATGATCACGATTCTCATCTACAGCGTCGGCACGCTGTTCTCCGGTCTCGCCGTCGGCTTCTGGTCGCTGATGATGGCGCGCGCGATCACCGGCATCGGCGTCGGCGGCGAGTGGGCGGTGGCGCACGCGCTGGTCGGCGAGACCGTGCCGCCGGCGGTGCGCGGGCGCTACGGCTCGTACCTGCAGAGCGGATCGGCGTTCGCGCGCTTCTTCGCCTCGATGGTCGGCAACCTCGCGGCGCCGTGGATCGGCTGGCGGCTCGCCTTCATGCTCTCTGCCGCGCCGGCGCTGATCGTCGTCTTCATCCGCCGGCAGATGCCCGAGTCGGACGTCTGGCTCGAGAGCGTCCGCGCCGGCATCAGCCGCCGCCTCGGCTATGCCGCCGCGCTCGGGCAGATGCTCGGCCCGGCGCTGCGGCAGACAACGGCGCTGGCATTTTCGGTGACGACGTTCAACATGGCGGCTTATTGGTTCAAGACCATCTGGCTGCCGACCTACCTGCACGAGACGCGCGGCCTCTCGCTCGGCGACACCGCGTGGCTGCTGCTGATGGATCAGATCGGGTCGCTCGTCGGCTACGTCGCGTTCGGGTTCTCGAGCGACTGGATCGGCCGGCGTCCCAGCTTCACGGTGTTCTCGATCATCAAGGCGCTCGGCCTCGGCATGATCACGCTCGGGTGGGATCTCGCCGGCGGCTACACGCTGACCACCTTCGGCTTCATGCTGCTGGTCGGGTTCGGCGAGGGCAACTGGGGCTGCATCGGCCCGCTGCTCAACGAGGTCTTTCCGACCTCGGTCCGCGCCGCCGCGCTCGGCATCATCTACAACACCGCGCGCGGCGTGCAGTTTCTCGCCCCGGTCATCATCGGCATGGTCGCCGCCCGGTTCACCTTCGGCGCCGGCATCGCCCTGGCCGTCCCCTTCGCGCTGCTCGCCGGGGCGATGGTCTGGACGCTGCCCGAGACCAAGGGCGTGCGGTTGATGTCCGATGCTCAGCCGCAGCGCGCCAGCGCCTGACGGGCAAAAACGCGCAAAACGGCGCGAACCGGCAGAGTATGCGTGCATCTTCCACTTCCGCGGCTGGGCGGGTTGTGAGATGGTCTGCCGTGTAGGAGATTCGATGACGAAGCCACTCCTCCTGGCGCTCGCCGTCGCGGCGTCTGTGTCCGCCCAGCCCGCGAAAAACGACTACGCCGACGGCAGGAACTGGTTGTGCCTGCCCGGCCGGCAGGACGCGTGCGCCGTCGACCAGACGACCACCGTCGTCGCCGGCGACGGCAAGCTGACGCGCGAGATCTTCAAGGCCGACCCCGGCGCTCCGATCGATTGCTTCTACGTGTATCCCACCGTCTCGATGGACCCCGGCGGCAACAGCGACATGACGGCGGGGCCGGAAGAGAATGGCGTCGTCCGCGTGCAGTTCGCGCGCTTCGCGTCGCAGTGCCGTCTCTATGCGCCGTTGTACCGGCAGGCAACGCTGACGCAGCTGCGCGCGGCGGCGAGCGGCAGTCCGATCCCGGTCGATCGCGCGCTCGCCTACAACGACGTGGTCGACGCGTGGAACTCGTATCTGCGGCGCGACAACAACGGGCGCGGCGTGGTTCTGATCGGGCACTCGCAGGGTTCGGGCGTGCTGACCCAGCTCATCAGAAACGAAATCGACGGCAAGCCGGTGCAGGCGCGGCTCGTGTCGGCGCTGCTCCTCGGCACCAACCTGGCGGTGCCGCGAGGCAAGGACGTCGGCGGTGCCTTTCAATCGATTCCGCTTTGCCGCGCGGCGAAGCAGGTCGGCTGCGCGATCGCCTACGTGTCGTTCCGTTCGACCGTGCCGCCGCCCGAGAACTCGCGCTTCGGCAACGTGCAGGGCGACAACATGATGGCCGCGTGCACCAACCCGGCGGCGCTCGGCGGCGGCAAGGGCGAGCTGCGCGCCTATCTCCCGGCGGGAGGCCGCAGCATCACCGGATCGTCGGCCGAGCCGCGGCCCTGGGTGACGCCGGCGCAGCCGATCGAAACGCCATTCGTGGGCGTGCCGGGGCTGCTGTTCGCCGAATGCGTCTCGAACCTCAAAGGGTCTTATCTCGAAGTCGCCGTCCGCGGCAACCCGCTCGATCCGCGCACCGACGACATCGCCGGCGACGTGATGACCAACGGACAGGTCAACGCCTCGTGGGGGCTGCATCTCATCGACGTGCAGCTCGCCATCGGCAACCTCGTCGACATCGTTCGCGAGCAGGGCAAGGCGTTCACCGCCGCGCGCAAGAGCACCGACCAGAGACGCTAGATCCGTCGAAAGTCGAAAGTCGAAAGTCAAGTCGTGCGCGCACTATAATCCGCTGCCCCCTTTCGACCTTTGACTTTCGACTTTTGACTTCGAGAGGCCGCATGCCCCGACCGGTACGCCTCGGTCTTCTTGCCGTCGTCGTTGCCGGGACCGGGATCAGCGCGCAGATCAGCACCGATCTCGTCGACCGCCGCCGCGCCGCCTTCCACGCGCAGGCGACCGACGCGGACATGAAGCGCGAGGGCGGCACGCAGCCGCGCGACTGGACCTACGACCTGCCCGACGGCGTGTCCACCAGACAGGTGACCTTCTACAAGGACGGCGGCACGCCGCTCTACGGCAAGCTGTTTCTCCCGAAGACTTTCAACACACGAGGCTCGTGGCCGGCCGTCGCGGTGGGCCACGGCATCAACGCGCTGTCGATCGGCATCGAGAAGTACGCCGCGCGGTTTGCCGAGCGCGGCCTGGTGGCGATGGCGATCGACTATCAAAGCTACGGGTTCAGCGGCAGCGGCTCCGACGATCTGCGCCTGCTCGATCCCGATCCGACGACGGATGCCGTCGTCGTCACCGACCGCCATGTGCGGCTGCTGGTGAAGCGAACGAACCTGAACAACATCCATGAGGTCGAGGACTTCCGCGCGGCGATCTCCTTTCTCCAGGGCGAGCCCGGCGTCGACGCGAAGCGGATTGGCATCTGGGGCTCGAGCAACGGCGGCAGCGTCGTCATCGCCGTTGCGGCGCTCGACGCCCGGGTGAAGGCGGTCGTCTCGCAGGTGTCGGGCGCGGCGCCGTCGGCGCGCGGGCCGGCGCCGTTCGAGGCTGCGATGCTCGACGACGGCATCAGGCGCGCCCGAACGGGGCAGGGCGCCGAAGTCGACGGCGGCTTCTCGTTCCGGAGCAAAGTCGATCAGTGGAGCACGCAGCGGAATCGCGATCTTCGTCCCGGCTCGCTGCTCGACCAGATCCCGCCGACCACGCACATCCTCTATCTGCCGGCGGAGAACGACGAGCTCTCGGGCCGCGGCGGCGCCGGCGCGATCGCGGCGACCAGGTACCTCAGCGAGCGCGGCGTGACCGCGCAGACCATCGTCTTTCCCGAGCTGACGCATTTTCAGGCGTACTCGCACACCGGCTTCGAGGTCGGCTCGACGCTCGCGGCCGACTGGTTTCTGAAGTACCTCGGCACGGCCGCCGCGCAGAAGGCGACGGCCGCGCCCGCGCAGGCGGCGCGATGAACAACGCGTTCGCGATCGCGCTCGGGTGCCTGCTGCCGGTGACGCTTGCGGCACAGGCGGCGAAGCCGTCGCTGCCCGACGGCGTGATCACCCGCGACGTCAGGTTCTTCAGCGAGGGTGTGGTGTGCTTCGGCCGGATCTTCCTGCCGAAGGGATTGACGCCGGCGAGCAAAGCGGCGGCGGTCGTGCTGGCCCCGGGCTGGGGCGAGACCGAAGCCAGCATCGAGCAGTATGCGGCGCGCTTTGCCAGCCGCGGCCTGGTGGCGATGGCGATCGACTATCGCGGCTGGGGGAAGAGCGGCGGTTTCCTGTATCTGGTCGATCCGATCCGGTGGGACGATCGGCAGCGCTTTTCGCAGCACACGGCCAGAGTACGCATCCGCCGCAGGCGCCTGCTGCCCGAGGCGCAGGTGCTCGACATCCGCAACGCGATCTCGTACCTGCAGGGCGAGCCGGGCGTCGATCGCGCGCGCATCGGCGTCTGGGGCACCGACATGGCCGGCGGCCACGTCGTGGTGGCCGCGGCGATCGACAGCCGCATCAAGGCGGCGGTGGCGCAGGTGCCGATCGTCGACGGCCGCGACGTTCCACGCAAGGCGTTCGCGCCGTCGCCGTCGCAGCAGGGGGCGATGGTCCGCCTGGCGCGATCCGGGCAGGCGCCGGCCGGCGTCATCGCCGCCGAGGCCAGGAACGACGAAGAAACGAAGCTCGCGCTCGCCGAGTACCATCCATTCTGGTACGCCGACGCCATCCCGGCGACCACGGCCGTGTTGTTCGTTGTCGCCGAGAAGGATACGACCGTCAACAACGACGCCCACGCCGTTGCCGCATCGAAGCTGCTCAAGGGTCCGAACGGTGTCGCCTCGGTCAGCGGCGCGACCCATTCGCTGGCGATGCCCGGCGCGTTCGAAACGGCCGTGGACGCCGCCGCCGCGTGGTTCGTCAAATATCTCTAAGCGCTGCCTGACGTTGACCTTCCTGTCGGCCCGGTATACATTCCGGTCGCCCATGAAAGGGATCTTTTTTTCCGTCGCATGTGTGGTGGCGCTCGCCGCGCTGCCGCTGGGCGGACAACAGCAAACGCCCAAACCGCAGCTGCCGCGCGGACAGATGCCGGAGCTCGGCCGGCCGACGCAGGGCGACGATCCGCTGCCGCTGTTCAACTTCGACGACTACTTCATCGGCAAGTGGAACTTCGAGTGGGACGTGCCGGAGGGACCGCTCGGACCGTCGGGCCGCATCACCGGGACGACGGTGTACTCGGCGGTCGACGGCAAGTTCTACGAGGCGCGCAGCGACGCCGCCGGCGCCTGGGGCAACTTCACGATGCGCGAGACGATCGCGTATCACAAGGAATACAAGGCGCTGGCGCGCCAGGTGGCCGACAGCCGCGGCTACTCGTACATGCAGATCGGCAGCGTCGGCGGCGATCTGGGCGGCCTCTTCAACATCTACCTGGAGAGCTCGCCGTTCAGCGTCAAGGGGAAGACGGTCCGCATCAAGCACGCGATGCGTCTGTTGTCCCCCTACAACTACAAGGTCGGCACCACGGTTTCGGTCGACGGCGGCCCGTTCATGAACTACGGCAACCCATGGTGGCGCAAGGACGCGGCGGCCTCGAAGTGAACCCGCCGAACCGGTGGCTGCCCGTCGTCGGCGGCGTGATGATGAACATGGCGCTCGGCATGTTCTACGGCATGAGCGTCTTCATGCTGCCGCTCGAGCGCGAGTTCGGCTGGACGCGCGCGCAGACCTCGTGGGTGACGACCATCGGCCTGGCGCTGATCGCCGTGTGGTACGTCATCGCCGGCTTCATCCAGGATCGGCGCGGACCGCGGCCGGTCGCGGTCGTCGGCGGGCTGCTCTTCAGCATCGGCTTCTTCCTCGCCAGCTACACCGAGTCGCTGACCACCTTCTACCTGACCGCGGGCGTGATTGCCGGCACCGGCAGCGGCTTCGGCTATGTGGTGCCGACCTCGGTCGGATCGAAGTGGTTCCCCGACAAGCGCGGGCTGGTGATTGGCCTGATGGTCGGCGGCTACGGCGCCGGCTCGGGCGTCTTCGGGCCGATCGCGCTCTCGCTGATCGAATCGAGCGGCTGGCGCAGCACCTTCCAGATCCTCGCGCTGGTGTTCCTGACGATGACGATGATCGGCGCGTTCCTGCTGCGCAACCCGCCGCCCGGCTACGTTCCGCCCGGCTGGGATCCGTCGAAGTCGCGCGCCGCTGCGCGCGGCGGCGCCGACGTGCACGCGTCGGCGATGGTGCGGACGCAGACGTTCTGGGCGTTGTGGGCCGCCTACTGCCTCGGCACCACCGCCGGCACGATGGTGATCAGCCAGCTCGTGCCCTTCGCGCGCTATGCCGGCCACTCGGCGGCGGTCGCGGCGTTCGCGCTCACCGTCGGCGCCATCGGCAGCGCGTCGGGGCGCGTGCTCTCCGGGTGGCTGTCCGACTACGTCGGCCGGCTCAACACGCTGCGCGTGATGCTGCTGGTCTCGGCCACGGCGATGCCGCTGCTGTTCCTCTTCCGCGGCAACATCGTGCTGTTCTACGCGCTGCTCGGCGTCGTCTACTACTGCTACGGCACGCAGCTGTCTGTTTACGCGTCGACCAGCGCCGACTTCTACGGCACCAAGTACGTCGGCTTCAACTACGGGCTGCTGCTGCTCGCGTGGGGCGTGGCGGCGATTCTCGGTCCGTTCCTCGGCGGCCGCGTCTACGTCGCGACCGGCGAATATCGCGTCGCCTTCTTCGTGGCTGCGGGGATGTCGCTGGTCGCGCTCGCCACCTTGTTTCTCGCCAAGAACCCCCACGCTCGCACCGTGGCGCCGGCGCGCGTGTGACATCGATTTCCGACTTGTGAGCTTCGACTTCCGACTTGTGACTTTCGACTTTCGACTTTCGACTTCAGACTTTCGACTCGAGACTTCCGACTGAAACGGGGGCCACTATGAAGCGCCTGCTCCTCATCCTGCTGTCTGCCGCCGCAATTGCCGCCGGCTCCACCGCGCTGCGCGCCCAGGGCGACGGGGGATATCGGCTGGTGCCGAACTGGGTGAAGCTGCCGCCGGGCATGTTCTTCGGGTTGAAAGATATGCCGCCGCCGCCCGCCGAGCGCGACGCGCAGGCGGCGGCGCGGCGCGCGCGCGGCGGCGCGCCGGGCGGTGGCGGCGGCGGGTCGATGCCGGGGCAGGGACCCACGAACCAGCCGGGCATCTCCGGCCTCGCCATCGACGCCCAGGACCACATCTACGTCTTCAACCGCGGCGCGAAGCCGGTGATGATCTTCGATCGCGACGGCAACCTGCTGCTCGCCGGCGCCGACCAGGAGATCAACGGCAAGACGATCAACCCGTCGTGGCAGCACTCGGGCGGCGTCGACTGGGACGGGAACGTCTACGTCATCGAGCGCGACGCCCATCGCATCGTCAAGTTGAGCCCGAAGCTGGACAAGTTCCTGCTGCAGCTCGGCACGACCAACGAGAAGGGCAACGACGCGACCCATCTCGATCTGCCCTCGGGGATCGCCATCCTGCGCAACGGCAACATGGTCGTCACCGACGGGTACGGCAACAACCGCGTGATCCTGTTCGACAAGAACGGCAAGTTCATCAAGCAGGTCGCGAAGGGCGCCGGCGGCCCCGCCGACAAGGGCACCGGGCCGGGCGAGTGGAACCTGCCGCACAAGCTGGCGGTGGACGCCGACGAAACCCTCTACATCATCGACCGCGAGGGGCACCGGCTGCAGGTCTTCGACAAGAACCTGAACTACGTCCGCGAGATCAAGAACGACTGGAACCCGTGGGACGTCAACATCTCGCGCAAGGGGACCGACGGCATCGGGTTCATCGCCGATCACAAGGACGAGCGGGTGCAGAAGTTCCAGTTGAAGGACGGCAAGATCCTGGCGACCTGGGGGAAGCAGGGCTGGGGGCCCGGCGAGTTCGACTGGGTGCACGGCATCGTCGTCGACTCGAAGGGCGCGGTCTATGCCGCCGACACCTACGGGCAGCGCATCCAGAAGTTCGTGCCCGGCAGCGGCGGCGCGACGCAGCGCTAATCGCGGCGCTGCGATCGCGCGCGCAGCCGCAGGGCGAGCGGGAGCGCGAGCAGCGCCATCATCGCCACGCCGACGAGCCGCGCGCTGAGGATCGGCGCGGGGAACTGGCCCGATAGATCGATCGCGCGGCTCCAGGCGTCGCCGCCGACTTCCTCGACGATCACCTTGCCGTCGGCCCGACGCACGGTGAGCGGATACGGATCGCCGACCAGCCCGTAATACCAGCGCAGCGTCCGCACGCCGGTGGGCATGCGCCCCCTCATCCGATGAACCGCCGGCGCGCCGGGGACGAACTCGAGCGAGGCGGGCCGGATCTCACCTCCGTCGACCCACATCACGATGCGATCGGTAAACGGGCCGGGGAAGCTTTCCAGGCGCAGCTTCAGCCAGTTCGGATCGTTGGCGACGTCGAGGACGAACGAACCGTCGCGCTCGAAGGTGAGCACGACGCTGGTGCGCTCCAGATCGTGGGCCGCGAGAGACGCCTGCCATAAGATGGCGGCAACCGTCACGGCCGACCGTAGCGTGCGCACCGGCATTTTCTCTGCGTTCTCTGCTTGCTCTGCGCTCTTTGCGCGTATCATACGCGGCCATGGCGACCCTGGTTTTGCTCCTCGGCCTCTCGCTCGTGCAGGCCGCGCCCTCATCGAAAAAAATCGACATCGTCAGCGCCACGGGGTGTCTCAAGGAAACGGCGTCGAACATCTGGACGCTGGTGGATGCCACCGATCCCGTGGCGAGCAGCGCCAACGCGCCCGCTGCCAAGGATCTGCCGTCCTCGCCGCCGCCGCCCGGAAAGAATTCGTTCCGCCTGATCGGCGTGTCCGAGTTCAACCTGCCGGCGCACCGCGACAAGACGGTGATCATCAAGGGCCTGCTCATCAAGGCCACGCCGATGAGCCGGCTGAACATGACCTCGGTCACCACCATCGCGCCGGCGTGCGCGGCGTCGGCAAAATGAGCTAAACTGGCACCCCTCAACGGGCTACGTACTTTCTCGGAGGCCGTCCATGAAGCGTGCTCTCCCGATCGTGTTCGGGACCCTTGCCGTCCTTGCCACTGTCCAGGCGTCGGGCCCCGCCGCTCCTGCGGCCCCGGTGCCCACGTTTGCCAAGGACGTCGCGCCGATCATGTTCAACAACTGCGCGACGTGCCACCGCAAGGGCGAGGTGGCGCCGATGACGCTGACGTCGTACGAAGACGTGCGGCCATGGGCCAAGGTGATTCGCGAGAAAGTGCGCTCGCGCGAGATGCCGCCGTGGGGCGCCGACCCCGCGCACTCGCTGAAGATGCGCAACGATCGCAGCCTCTCGCAGGCGCAGATCGACACCATCGTCGCCTGGGTCGACGGCGGCGCGCCGAAAGGCAACGACGCCGATCTGCCCAGGCTGCCCGAGTTCGCCGACGGCTGGACGTTCGGCCGCGAGCCCGACTACATCATGGAGATGCCGGTCGAGGCGACGATTCCCGCCGAGGGCGAGCTGGGCGTGCAGATGTACTACTCGCCGGTGCCGTGGCCTGAAGATCGCTTCGCCGAGACGCTCGAGATTCGGCCCGGCAACCGCGCCGTCGTGCATCACGCCGGCGTCTTCGTCGTCGATCTGCCGGAAGGCGCCAAGGTCGTCGACGGGCGTCTCGTCGCGCCGAACGGCAAGGCCGCGACCGATCGCGGCGAGGGGCTCGCCGGCCGCGCCGACACCACCGCGCTGCCCGGCGCGAACAAGCTGCTGTCGTGGGTGCCGGGCCGCGGCGTCGACTCGCATCGCGCCGACATCGGCAAGCGGATTCCCGCCGGCAAGTACATCAACTGGCAGCTGCACTACAACCCGATCGGCAAGGTCGAAAAGGATCGCACGCGCCTCGGCATCTGGTTCAACAAGGTGCCGGTGACGCACGAAGTGCTGATCCGCCAGGCGGGCGATCCGCTGGCGACGACCAGGGGCGGGTTGTCGCTGTATCGCGCGGAGGGGAAGGAAGTCGAGTACACCGCGGAGGAAGGGAGCACGCGGCGCCGCAACAAGACGCCGAACATCCCGCCGTACGCCGAAGACTGGTCGCTGACCGGCATAACGCCAGTCACCGAAGACATCACGCTCTACGCGATGTCGCCGCACATGCACCTGCGCGGCAAAAGCCTGAAGTGGGTGATTGTCTACCCCGATGGCCGCGAGCAGACGATTCTGGACGTGCCGAAGTTCGACTTCAACTGGCAGATTCAGTACGAGCTCGAGACGCCGCTGCACATCCCGGCCGGCAGCAAGATCCTCGGCATCGGCAAGTACGACAACTCGCCGAAGAACAAGTGGAACCCGTCGCCGCACCTCGAGGTGTTCTGGTCGGAGCAGAGCTGGGACGAGATGTACCAGCCGTTCACCGAGTACACCGTCGACAGCCAGGTGCTCGGCGAGATGTCGATCACGAAACAGCAGCAGCGGTAGAGCTGAGTTTCCCGGACGAGGGCAGTCGCCGCGTTCGCCAACTGGCGGGCGCGGCGATTGACGTTTTCGGGGCCGACGAGGCAAGCGGGCGCCGCGCCTCAGTTGGGCCGTAGGGTTCAGCTAAGACCTAACCCGGCCGGACAAAAAATCAGGTTGCTTCTCCTGTAGGCGTTATTATTACAAACGGGCGCTGGAAAGGTCAGCGCGTCGTTAGTTGGACAGGAGACGACATGGCTTCTGCGACCGGCACAATCAAGCGACTCGTACACGACAAGGGCTTCGGGTTCATTGCGGCGAGCGACGGCGGCGAGTACTTCTTCCACCAGTCGAGCTGTCAGACCCCCTTCGACGAGCTGCGCGAAGGACAGGCGGTCACGTTTGAAAAAGGACAGGGTCCGAAGGGACCGCGCGGCGAGAACGTCAGACTGGCCTAGCGAAGCATCCAAGCGGTCGATCACCGCTCCCTCTCCCGTTACCGCGAATCGTTACGATGCGCCTCTGAGGCGGAGCTGCGTCGCGCCCGCGACCCGCTCCGCGTCGTGCGTGGCCGCGCTCGGCCTCCTCCTCTTTCTGCACACCCGCCTCGCCGCGCAGCGCGCCGCCGCGCCGTCCGGCGAAGCCGTGTTCCATGCCGCGTGCGTCAGCTGCCACGACGGCGAGGATGCGCGCGCGCCCGATCGGGAGGCGATGCGGGCCCGCTCGCCGCAGGCGGTCCTCGACGCGCTGACCTCCGGATCGATGAAATACCAGGGGCTCGCGCTCAGCGGCGCCGAACGCCGCGCCGTGGCCGAATTCATCACCGGCCGCCGGCTGCGCGGGACGGTCAGCGGCGCAACCGCCGGCATGTGCGCCGGCCGGCGGGAGCCGTTGGTCGATCCGTTCGCCGCGGGATCGTGGAACGGGTGGGGCGCATCGCTCGAGAACACGCATTTTCAGCCGGCCGACGAAGCCGGCCTCACCGCCGCCGATCTGCCGCGGCTGCGCCTGAAATGGGCGTTCGGCTTTCCCGACACGACGTCGGCGTGGGCGCAGCCGGCGATCGCCGGCGGACGCCTGTTCATCGGCAGCCAGAACGGCACGGTCTACTCGCTCGATGCGTCCACCGGCTGCATCGTCTGGACGTTCACGGCCCAGGGCGGCGTCCGCGCCGCCATCTCGATCGGCGCGCGCCGTCGCGGCGGCCGCGCCGCCGGTTACGCCGCCTACGTCGCCGATCAGAAAGGCTTCGTCTACGCGCTCGATGCCGCGAGCGGCCGGATGTTGTGGACGAAGAAAGTCGACGAGCATCCGCTCGTCCGCCTCACTGGATCGCCGGCGCTGTACGACGGGCGTCTCTACGTGCCGACCTCGTCGTACGAAGAGGGCGGCCGCCCGCCGGGCTATGCGTGCTGCACGTTTCGCGGCAGCGTCGTCGCGCTCGACGCCGAGAACGGGAACGTGGTGTGGAAGTCGTACACGATTCGCGACCCGGCGCGGCTGCTGCGCGTGTTCGCCGACGGCACCGAGCTGCGCGGGCCGTCGGGCGGCGCGATCTGGTCGGCGCCGACGATCGACGCCCGGCGCCGCGCGCTGTATGTCGGCGTCGGCAACACCTACAGCGGCGCCGCGCAGCCGACCACCGACGCGATTCTCGCCTTCGATCTCGCGAGCGGCGCGCTGCGCTGGGCGCAGCAGATGGCGCCGTCCACGCCCGACGTCTTCGGCTGCACGCCGGGCGCGGTCAACTGCGGCGAGCGGGCCGGTCCCGACTTCGATTTCGGCGCCTCGCCGATCGTGGCCACGCTGGCGGGCGGCAAGCAGCTGATCGTCGCCGGCCAGAAATCGGGCGTCGTCTTTGCGCTCGATCCGGACAACAAAGGGCGGCAGGTCTGGCGCTATCGCGCCGGCGGCGGCAGCGGCCTCGGCGGCATCCAGTGGGGCATTGCCGTCGGCGACGGCCGCGTCTACGCGCCGGTGGCGGAAATCTACAACCCCGAGCCGGGCGGCCTGCACGCCATCGATCTGGCGGCGGGCGAGCGGGCGTGGCACGCGCCGCCGGAAACGCCGGTCTGCGGCAGGCCGAGCCGTGCGTGCAGCGGCGCCCAGTTCTCCGCGGTGACCGCCATCCCTGGCGCGGTGCTCTCGCCGTCCAACGACGGCGCGCTCCGCGCGTATGCGGCAAAGGACGGCGCGATCCTCTGGCGCGCCGACACCAACGGGCCCGTTCGGACCGTCAACGGCGTGCGCGCGCACGGCGGCTCGATGTACGGCCCGTCGCCGGTCGTCGCCGGCGGCATGATCTACATCGGCTCGGGCTACGGCGCGTTCGGGCTGCGGCCCGGGAACGTGCTACTCGCGTTCGGTCTCGACTGACCGGACGCGCGCCCTTACGACATCCCGATCCGATTGCTTCCGGCTTCCTTGCCGACTGCTTCCGGCTTCCTTGCGAAGTTATCGCTTCGGCGACTTTTTGTCCGCCCCGGCGAAGGCGCGGCGCGACTTGGACGGCCCAAAATCGCGCCGACTTCGCCGCATCTTTGCGCCGATTTTCGCTTCGTCTGATTGCGCAGAATTACCAAATTCGTTCGAGGAACCCGCAGGATCCTGCGCTACGCTCCATTTTGCGGCTGTTGCGGCAGCGTTACATGGCGATAGCGTAGGCATGCGACTTGCCTCTGCCCACCTTCGAAGGGCACAGGATGTCGCCGGAATCCTCCGTAGTAGTGTGCCTGCGACCTGGACCCGGCATGGTTCCCGACACGCCGAGCCTGTGATGTCGTTCAGAATTCTGCTGGTCGAAACCGATAGAGCGGCGGCGACGGTTGCCGATCACGTGCTGACGAACGCGGGGTACCGCGTCGCCTGGGTGGATTCGTTCGCCGATGCGATCCGGCAGTCCACGGCCGACTGTCCCGATCTGATGATCACGTCGCTGCGGCTGGGTCCCTTCAACGGCATGCACCTCGTGCTGCGATGCCGCACGACCGACCCCGACATGCCGGCCATCATCATCAGCGATCCGTCCGACCTGACCGCGGACATCGAACGCTACGGCGCGCACCGGTTACCCAAGCCAATCGATCCGGCGGCGCTCTTGAGCCTGGTGTCGTCGCTGCTCGCCGGGCGCACGCCGCATGATCCGACCAGCGCCCGCCGCTGGCCGCGCAAGCGCGCGGAGCTGCCGGCCACCGTGTTGTCCGGCGCCGCCCGCGTCGTCGAATTGAGCTACGGCGGCGTGCGGCTCGAGCTGCCGCGGCCTCCAGGCCCGGGCCGGACGCCGATCGAGATCAAGCTTCCCACCTTCGGCGTGTCGGTGCAGGCGGTCGCGTGCTGGTCGCAGCTCGCGGAAGAAGGCGGCTCGTGGCGCTGCGGCGCCGAGGTCGCGCCGATCGATTCGGATGCCACGCGTACGTGGCGCTGGATCGTCGATTCGCTGAACTGACGCGCTGTCATCAAACAGGAAACAGGCGCGTCGTCAAATCGGTTCACTTCCGCCGCGCGTCGTTTACGGTGTTTCCCCGATATGACATGCGCGATCGCTCCGCTCCCCGCGCTCCAAATTCCGTAACCCCCGCGAAGTCCGCCGTTCGGCAGACTTTAATCCGCGCTCTCATCCCGTCGGGGTGCGTTTTGGCAGACCTCGGCTGTCGCCGAACGGGCGCCGCATCCCGCGCCGTTACGCGATTTTTCTAGCATTCTGCGCCGGCAGCGACCACTTCTCGCGCCGCAGACAAATATCTGCCGACTCGTGGCGACACCTTTGCACAGACGAGGTCCGACACCACCGCCATGGTCGGCGTGCTGGTTTAGCAGACAAAAAAACATATGCGGTTCGATGGTGCAGCTCAATTAATCGGCGTCAGTCCGGTGATCACCGATCTCCGACAGGAAATCGATCGCGTGGCGCGGACCGATGCCAAGGTTCTCATCACCGGAGAAAGCGGTACCGGCAAGGAGGTGGTGGCGCGGCAGGTCTACGCGCTGAGCAACCGCGCCGGCCGTCCTTTCGTCGCGGTCAACTGCGCCGGCATGCCGGAGACGCTGCTGGAATCGGAGCTGTTCGGCCACGTGCGCGGCAGCTTCACCGGCGCCTACCGCGACAAGCCGGGCAAGCTGGAGGTCGCCGACGAAGGCACCATCTTCATGGACGAGATCGGCGAGATGACGCTGCGCGTGCAGGGTCTGCTGCTCCGCTTCCTGGAGACCGGTGAAATCCAGAAGGTCGGCGCCGACCGCAGCGGCAGCCGGGTGGACGTCCGCACCATCGCCGCCACCAACCGCGATCTGCGCGAGATGATCGCGCAGGGACTGTTCCGCGAGGATCTCTTCTACCGCCTCAACGTCATCCACCTGATCGTGCCGCCGCTGCGCGAACGCAAGGAGGACATCCCGGCGCTGGTCGAGCATTTCGTCACCCGCATGGGCAACCGCGGCGGCCTGCGCACCGCGAAGACGATCTCGGCGGAGGCGACCGAGCTGCTCGGCCAGTACAAGTGGCCGGGTAACGTCCGCGAGCTGCAGAACGTGATCGAGCGGATGATGGTCCGCTCCCGCAACGAGGTGATCGCGCCCGACGATGTCCCCAACGAAGTGCGGGTGACGCCGAAGACCTCGACCCCGTTCCGCGAGCGCCGCCGCACCATCGCCGACGAGCTCTACGAGCGGATCACCAACGAGAACCAGTCGTTCTGGACCACGGTCTATCCGCTGTTCATGCAGCGCGAGATCACCCGCGGCGCGGTGCGGGAGGTGGTGCGGCGCGGCCTCCAGGACGCGCGCGGCAACTACAAGATCGTCGCCCGCAAGTTCAACATGGAGAGCGACGACTACAAGCGATTCCTCAACTTCCTGCGCAAGCACCACTGCCAGCCGTCGTTCAAGGAATTCCGATGATGCGCCAGACGCTGCTCTCCGCCGCGACGCTCGCCTTCGTCCTCGGGCCGCTGGCCCACGTGCCGGTCGCGCAGGCGCCGCAGGTGGCGGCCGCCGCCGCGCCGGCGCACGCCGCCGCCGGCGTCGCGGTGGCGCCCGATTACGTCATCGGCGCCGACGACGTGCTGTCGATCATGTTCTGGCGCGACAAGGACCTGTCGGCGCCCGACGCGGTCGTCCGCCCGGACGGCAAGGTGACGCTGCCGCTGCTCAACGACGTGCAGGCCGCCGGCCGGACGCCCGAGGAGCTCAGCGCGGCGATTCGCGAGGCCGCCAGGAAGTTCGTCGAGGATCCGAACCCGACCGTGATCGTCAAGGAGATCAAGAGCCGCCGTGTCTTCATCACCGGGCGGATCGAGAAGCCGGGTCCGTATCCGCTGAACGGCAAGACGACGATCCTGCAGCTGATCGCCATGGCCGGCGGGCTGCGCGAGTTCGTCGACGGCAAGAACATCTCGCTGATGCGCACCGACCAGGGCAAGCAGTCGGTCTTCGCCTTCAACTACCAGGACGTCGTCAAGAAGCGCTATCTGCACCAGAACATCGAGCTGAAGCCCGGCGACGTCGTCGTCGTTCCGTGAGCGATGGTGCGGTTGCGATGGTTCTCGCTCGAGCGCTCCGGATCGGATGCCTGGCGGCCGCCGTGCTGTCGGCTGCCCGGATCAGCGACGCGCAGGGCAGCGCGCGGCCGTTCCACGGCCTCTTCGGGCCGGCGCCGACCGAGCAGCCCCGTCCGCAGCAGCTCGATGTGAACTGGTCGCTCTACGCCGCCCAGGACGACAACTCGTTCCTGTCGAACGACACCGACGTGCTCGACGCGCCGCTGCAGACCGACCGGGTGTATTCGGGCGCCGCCATCGCGCTCGCGTATACGCGGCGTCCGCCGCACAAGGTCTTCACCGTCAACGCGTCGTCGGCGGCGCGCTACTACCCGGACCTGCATCAGATCGTCAGCACCCGCTACAGCGGCGGCGTGACCTACGAGGCGATGCCGGCCGAGCGGTGGCAGATCCAGACCGCGGGTACTGTGAGCTACTCGCCGTATTACCAGGTGGTCTTCGGCGCCTCGCCGGCCGGGTCCGAACTCGACCTGCCGACGCCGAACGCCGACTATGCGGCCGCGCGACATGATTCGATGACCTACGGCTCGTTTGTCGGCGCCCGGCGCCTCTTCAACGCCTCGTCGGCGCTGACGATGTCGTACGGGCTGCGCTACCTGCATCTGGTCGGAGAGTCGCAGTTCGCCGACCAGCGGCTGGGGGTGCGTTATACGCGCTCGCTGTCCAGGAGCTTCTCGCTGAATCTCGGCTACGCGAGCTCCGCGGTGAGCACGGTGGCCGGACCGCCGCAGGACACGGTTCGCGGCAGCAACGTCGATCTGGGCGTCGGCTTCAACCGGACGCTGTTCAGCTCGTCGCGGACCTCGCTCGGCTTCACTACCGGCACGTCGACCGTGTCGACCGCCGCCGGGTCGCAGTTCACGGTCACCGGCTCGGCGCGCCTGGCGCGGCAGATGTCGCGGCGGTGGAACGCGCAGCTGCTGTACGACCGCGGCGTGCAGGTTCCCGAGGGAACGCTGCGGCCGTTCTTCTCGGACACCATCGCCGGCAACATCAGCGGCTACGTCAACGGCCGCGTGGTGGTGCGGGCGCTGCCGTCGTACGCGCGCGGCACGGTGGGGATCAACGCCGACGCCAACCCGTACCACAGCTTCTCGAGCACCGCGCGGGTCGAGATCGCGCTCGGCCGCCAGGTGGCGATGTACGCCGAGCATTTCTACTATCGCTACGCATTTGCCAGCGACCGCGGCCTGCCGCGGATGCTGGCGTCGTCGCTCAATCGCAAGGGCGCCCGCGTCGGCCTGACGCTGTGGACGCCGCTGGTTCGTTGACGGAGGACGCGTGATACCGGGTCGGAAGTACACGCCGGAAGACATCCTGCGGCTCGCGTGGTACCACAAGTGGATCATGCTCGCCGGGCTGGTGGTCTTTGCCGCGGCGGCGGCGGTGATGGCCAAGAAGATGCCAAACCAGTACCGCTCCGAGACGGTGATTCTGGTGATCCCGCAGCGCATTCCCGACAGCTACGTCCGCTCGACGGTGACGATGCGCATCGAGGAGCGGCTGCGCTCGCTGAGCCAGGAGATCTTCAGCCGCACGCGGCTGGAGACGGTGATCAACGAGTTCGACCTGTATCCCGAGCTGCGCGCGACAAGGCCGATGGAGACCGTCGTCGAGCACATGCGGACCAGGATCGAGGTCGACACGGTCCGCGACGACGCGTTCAAGATCACCTACACCGCCGGGGCGCCGCGCACCGCGATGATCGTCACCGATCGCCTGGCGTCGATGTTCATCGACGAGAACACCAAGGATCAATCGGGTCGAGCCGAGAACATCAACCAGTTCCTCGAATCGCAGCTCGACGATTCGCGGCAGCAGCTGATCGGCCACGAGAAGAAGCTGGAAGAGTTCCGCCGCCGCTATGCCGGCGAGCTCCCCTCGCAGCTGCAGAGCAACCTGCAGGTGATCCAGGGGATGCAGACCCAGATTCAGAACGTCGGTGAATCGATCAACCGCGATCGCGATCGGCGGCTGATCCTGGAGAAGTCGGTGGCCGACGCGTTGTCGGCCGATCCCGTCGATGCGGCGGCACTCGAGGCGATCGGCGCCGTCAAGCCGGCCGGGTCCGGTGCGCCGCGCGCGATCGATCAGCTCGAGGCGGCGCGCAACGAGCTGCGCGAGATGGAGCTGCGGCTCCGCCCCGAGCATCCGGATGTCAGCGCCAAGAAGCGACTGATCGTCGAGCTCGAACGCAAGGCGCAGCAGGAAGCGCAGGAAAGCGTCGCGACGCCGGGTCAGACGGCGAAGCCGGCCAGCCCCGCCCAGCTGCTGCGCCAGGCGCAGGCGCGCCAGTTCCAGCTCGAAATCGACAAGCTCGATCGTCAGATCGCCACCAAGGAGGCGGATGTGGCGCGGCTGCGCCAGTCGGTCTCCGACTACCAGCGCCGCGTCGAGGCGGTGCCCGGCCACGAGTCGGAGCTGACCGACCTGATGCGCGACTACGACACGCTCCGCAACACCTACACCAGCCTGCTGTCGAAGAAGGAGGAGTCGAAGATCTCGGCCAACCTCGAGCGGCAGCAGGTGAGCGAGCAGTTCAAGATTCTCGACCCGGCGCGGCTGCCGGAGAAGCCGTTCAGCCCCGACCGGCTGAAGATCACGCTCGCCGGCGCCGCCTTCGGCCTGATGCTCGGCGTGGTGTTCGCGGCGTTCCTCGAATACCGCGACACCTCGTTGCGCAGCGAGGACGAAGTGCTGCGCACGCTGGTGCTGCCGGTGCTTGCCGGCATCCCGGTCATGACCTCGGTGAGCGAAGGCAGCCGCCGGCGGCGGTACCTCTTCGTCTCCGCCGCCGCCACCACCGTGCTCGCCATCGCCGGCCTGGCCGCTGTGACCATGTGGCGTCTCGGCATGCTCAAGGGGATGCTCTGATGTACGAAGCCTTCTACGGCCTTCGTGAGCGCCCGTTCGAGCTGACGCCGAACCCCCGCTTCCTGCTGATGACGCCGCGCCACCGCGAGGCGTTGACGACGCTCGAGTACGGGCTGACGGCGCGGACCGGCATCGCGCTCCTGCTCGGCGAAGCGGGCACCGGCAAGACGACGATCGTCCACGCGGCGCTGCAATCGCAGCGCGTCAGCCAGAGCCGCGCCGTCTACCTGAACAACCCGGCGCTGACCCGCGTCGAGTTCGTCGAGTTTCTCGCCGCCGGCTTCGGGCTGAGCGCCGACGCCGCCCGCTCGAAGACCCGCTGCCTGTCGGAGCTGACCGAGGTCCTGGCGCATCGCCATGCGGCTGGCGTCATGTCCGCGCTGGTCATCGACGAGGCCCAGTGCCTCCCCGACGAGCTGCTCGAGGAAACCCGGCTGCTCGCCAACATCGAATCGGCCACCGAGAAGCTGCTGTCGATCGTGCTGGCCGGCCAGCCGGAGATTGCCTATCGCCTCAACCAGCCGGCGCTGCGCCAGCTGAAACAGCGCATCGGGCTGCGGTGCACGCTGACCGCGCTCAGCCTGGCGGAAACCTCGGCCTACATCGCCGAGCGGATGCGGATTGCCGGCGGGTCCGAGGGCGTCTTCACCGACGACGCGATCGCGATGATTCACGAGCGGGCGCGCGGCATCCCGCGCACGATCAGCGTCATCGCCGACAACGCGCTGGTGACCGGCTTCGCGCTCGACTACCGCCCGGTCGACCGCGACGTGGTGCTCGAAGTGTGCCGCGATTTCGATTTTGGCGACCGCGCGGACGACGTCCTGCGGGTGGCTTCGTATGTACCGCCGGTGGATTCGTCGGCCGCGCACGAGAACCAGTGACATGACTCGACTCGCCGATGCGCTTCAACGCGCCAACCAGATCAACGAGCCGGCGCCGCCGCCCGCGGCCGTGGCGGCTCCCGCAGTCGCGGTGTCCGCGGCCCCGCCGCCGCCTCCGGCGCCTGCCGCCGCGGTGCCGCCGCCGGCCCTGCGCCCTGCCGTGCATCGCCCCGCGGTTGCGCGTCCTCCAGCCGCGCCGCCGGTTGCCCGAACCCATGCGCGCGGGCCGGCGCCGATCGCCCGCGTTCCGGAGTCGCGTCCGTCGCTGGCCCCGGTCCGCCGGCACGAACCGGCGCCGCCGCAGCGGATCGCGGGCACGAGCCTCCTCGCCGAGCCGTCAGCCGACCTGGTAACCAGCTGGCGCGCCGATCCGGCGCTGGTCGGAACGCTGGTGGGCACTGACGGGTTCCCGGGCGCGGCGCAGGAGCAGTACCGCAAGCTCGCGGCGATCCTGCACCACGCGCAGGTCGAGCGCGGCATCAAGGTAATCATGATGTCGAGCGCGCTGCCCGGCGAGGGCAAGAGCCTCACCGCGGTGAACCTGTCGCTGACGCTGGCCGACTCGTACCAGCGCCGCGTGCTGCTCATCGACGCCGACCTGCGGCGGCCGACGGTGCAGCGGATCTTCGGCATCCCGCCGATTTCCGGGCTGAACGAGGGCCTCAAGGCCGGCGAGGACCGCCCGATGGCGCTGACCGCGGTCAGCGACCTTCTGTTCGTGCTGCCGGCCGGCCGGCCTGAAGCGGATCCGATGAGCGGTCTCACCTCCGACCGCATGCGCCGGCTGATCGCCCAGGCGGCGGCCACCTTCGACTGGGTGATTGTCGACTCGCCGCCGGTGGGGCTGCTGCCGGATGCCAGCCTGCTGTCGGCGATCGTCGACGGCGTGCTGCTGGTCGTGCGCGCCGGCAAGGCGCCGTTCTCGCTGGTGAAGCGCACGGTCGAGTCGATCTCGCACGACCGCATCCTCGGGGTGGTGATGAACGCGATCGATGTCGCCCACGACCGCAACGCGGGCGGCTACTACGAATACTACGGCGCCGGCTATTCCGCCGCCCCCAACACCAAGTAGCAGACGATGGCCAAAGGACTGATTCAAAACGCGCACTGGCGGTCGACGACGCTGATCGTCTCCGAGACGGCGCTGATTCTCGGCGCGGTGGTCACCAGCGCGCATTTCGGCGGCGGGGCGCAGTCGTGGCCGTTGGTCGTCGCCGACACGCTGCCGAAGGCGCTGGTCATCACCTCGGTCTGCCAGCTGTGCCTCTACTACGGCGACCTCTACGACGACCCGCAGGCCGGCGGCAGCCGCATCGAGCTCTTCATCCGCACGCTGCAGGCGCTGGGCATCACGCTGCTGCTGCTGGCGGCGCTCTACACGCTCTTTCCGCAGCTGATCGTCGAGCGCGGCGTGCTGGCGCCGGCGGCGACGATGGCGGCGACGGCGCTGATCGGCTGGCGGCTCGGGTTCGCCTGGCTGGCGCGCCAGGTCGGGCCGCGCGAGCGGCTGCTGCTGGTGGGCACCGGTTCGGCGGCCTTCGCGCTCGCGCGCGAGATGCAGGACCACGAGGAGAACGGCGTCGAAGTCGTCGGCTTCGTCGATGCCGACATCACCACCACGGTGTCGGGCGGATCGCTGTCGTTTCTCGGCACCTTCGACGACATCCCCGCGCTGGTGCGCGCCCGCGGCGTCGACCGCGTCGTCGTCAGCCTCGCCGACGCGCGCGGCAAGCTGCCGATGGACAAGCTGCTCGAGATGAAGCTCGACGGCGTGCGCTTCGATCATCTCGCGTCGGTCTATGAGGAGTACACCGGCAAGATCGCGGTCGAGAACCTCCGTCCGAGCTGGCTGATCTTCTCGGCCGGGTTCAGGAAGACCAGCTACCTGCTGGCGGTGAAGCGCGCCATCGACATCCTGGGCGGCGCCGTCGGCCTGCTGTTGAGCGCGCCGCTCGTCGCCGTCATGGCGGCGGCCATCAAGCTGACCTCGCCGGGGCCGGTGTTCTACTCGCAGCGCCGCGTCGGACGCGACGGCCGCGTCTTCACCGTGCACAAGCTGCGCTCGATGTGCAACAACGCCGAACGCGACACCGGACCGGTGTGGACGCGCGCCGGCGGCGACTCGCGCATCACGCCGCTCGGCCGCTTCATGCGGCGCACGCGGCTCGACGAGCTGCCACAGTTCTGGACCATTCTCGCCGGGCACATGAGCCTGGTCGGGCCGCGCCCGGAGCGGCCGGAGTTCGTCCAGTCGCTCAACCAGCAGATCCCGTTCTACGGGCAGCGCCACGTGGTGAAGCCCGGGCTGACCGGCTGGGCGCAGGTGCGCTACACCTACGGCGCCACGGTCGAGGATGCGATCGAGAAGCTTCAGTACGACCTCTTCTACATCAAGAACATGACGATCGCGCTCGACGTCTTCATCATCTTCGAGACGTTCAAGACGGTGATCCTGCGCAGGGGCCAATAGCGTGCACATGAAGGCGGCAGCGTCGCCGGAAGCTGCGAGCGAGATCGAGCCGACACCGGGGCGCGCCGACCGGATCGTCAACGCGATGACGATCGACGTCGAAGACTACTTCCACGTCAGCGTCTTCGACGGCCTGGTGCCGCGCCATCGCTGGGAGCAGATGGAGAGCCGCGTTGTCGCCAACACCGAGCGCCTGCTCGAGCTGTTCGGCGAGAGTCGGCTGCGCGCCACCTTCTTCGTCCTCGGCTGGGTCGCCGAGCGCCACCCGCGGCTGGTCCGGGCCATTGCCGCCGCCGGGCACGAGATTGCCTCGCACGGCTACGCCCATCGTCTCGTCTATGACCTGACGCCGCGCCAGTTCCGCGACGACATCAGGCGCTCGAAGGATCTGCTCGAAGCCGAGGCGTCGGCGCCGGTTCTCGGCTACCGCGCGCCGAGCTATTCGATTACCCCGCGGTCGCTGTGGGCGCTCGATGTGCTGATCGAGGAAGGTTTCCTCTACGACTCGAGCATCTTCCCGATTCACCACGACCGCTACGGCATCCCGATCTCGCCGCGCCACCCGTACGTGCTGCAGCGGGCCGGCGCGCTGGTCGAGGCGCCGGGCTCGACCGTGCGGTGGGGCACGATGAACCTGCCGGTCGGCGGCGGCGGATACTTCCGCATCCTGCCCTACGGGTGGACGCGCTGGGGGATTGGCCGGCTGAACACGGTCGAGAAGACGCCGGCGATCTTCTATCTGCACCCGTGGGAGATCGATCCGGAGCAGCCGCGGCTGCGCGCCGGGATGCTGGGACGCTTCCGCCACTACTACAACCTCGGCCGCACTGAAGAGCGGCTGCGCCGGCTGATTCGCGATTTCAGCTTTTCGACGATGGCCGATCTTCTCGACGAGCAACTGCACGCGGTCCGCGCCGATCAAGGCGCGGGTCCGCTGCCTTACATCTGGTAGCCAACGCATCATGAATGTGTCCGCCGCCCGCAACCTCGCGGCCCTGTCCGCGCCGCGTCTCGTCGACATCGCCGAGGAAACCTCCGGCGCCGAGTGGGACCAGTTCGTCCTCAACCGGCGCGATGCCAGCGGCTATCACCTCTGGGGATGGCGCGGTGTGTTCGAGCGCGCGTTCGGCCACGAGACCGTCTACCTTGCGGCCCGCGAGCACGGGCGCCTCGCCGGCGTGCTGCCGCTGGTCGTTTTCCGCAGCCGGGTGTTCGGGCGCTTCGCCGTGTCGCTGCCGTTCGTGAACTACGGCGGCGTCTGCGCCGCGGACGACGAGGTGGCGCAGGCGCTTGTCGCCAGAGCGGCGGCGATCGCCGAGGAACGCGGGCTGTCGCACGTCGAGCTCCGGCACGTCGCCCGGCAGATGCCGCAGCTCCCGGCGCGGACGCACAAGGTGACGATGCGCCTGGCGCTCGGCGACGACCCGGTGCGCACCTGGGATGGACTCGACCGGAAGGTCCGCAATCAGGTGCGCAAGGCGGAGAAGAGCGGGTTGACGTGGCGCCGCGGCGGCGCCGAGCTGCTCGATCGGTTCTACGACGTCTTCGCCGTCAACATGCGCGACCTCGGCACGCCGGTCTACTCCCGGCGGTTCTTCGCCGAGGTCCTCGCCAGCTTTCCGCAGACCGCGAGCGTCTGCCTGGTCGATCACGGTGAGCGGACGGTGGCCGGCGCGATTGCCCTGTCGCACCGCGATGTGCTCGAAGTGCCGTGGGCCTCTTCGCTGCGCGAGTACCGGAGCCAGTGCCCGAACAATCTCCTCTACTGGAAGATCATCGAGCACGGCATCGACACCCGTCACAGCTCGCTCGATTTCGGACGCTCGACGCCGAACGAAGGGACCTACCACTTCAAGGAGCAGTGGGGCGCGCAGCCCGAGCCGCTGCACTGGGAGTACGTGATGCAGGGCGATCGCGAGCTGCCGAACCTGAGCCCGTCGAACCCGAAATATCGCGCCGCCATCAACCTGTGGACGCGGCTGCCGGTGGCGGTCACCCGGATCATCGGTCCGCACATCGTCCGGTCGATCCCGTGACCACCGCGTCGCGGCGCGCCGATGCCGGCGCCGACGCGGTGCGGGCGGCCTACGCCGCGGCGGCGGCCGGCTTCGTCGGCTACGCGGTGTGGGGCAGCCTCTTTCCGTTCGACTTCCACGCCGTGCCGCTGTCGGACGCGGCGGCGCTGTTCTGGACGCGCTGGGCCCACGATACCGGCTCGTGGTCGCTGACCGATCTGGTGTCGAACGTGCTGCTGTTCCTGCCGATCGGGTTGCTCCTGTCGGCGAGTCTAAGGGGCCGTACCCCTTTTTCCGGCGCATCGTTGGGACAACGGGGAACGAACGCCTTGCTCACCGTCGCGGCGGCGACGGTGCTCAGCGTTGTCATCGAGTTCGCACAGGCGTTCGTCTCCTGGCGGACGCCGTCGATCGTCGACGTCGCGGCCGAGATTGGCGGCGCCGCCTGCGGCATCGCCATCTGGCGTTTGCTGAGCGCCGAGCTCGATCGCATGCTGTGTGCGGCCGTCAGTCTGGTTCGGCGGTCGACGTGGTTCGAGCAGCTGCTGCTCGCCTGCTGCGCCGCGTTTGCGGTCGCCTGGCTGTTGCCGGCGGATTTCACGCTCCGGCCGGCGGAGATCGGTGACAAGTACCAGCACAAGCGGCTGCTGCTGCCCTGGATGCCATCACCCGACGCCGCAACCGGCGGCGAGCTCGTCGCGATTGCCGTCGCCGCCGTCCCGATCGGGCTGGCCGCCGCGGTTTGCGGCTGCCGCGCCGGCAGCCGCCGATCCGTGGCCAGCGCCGCGTGTATCGCGGCGGCCGCGCTCGTCGCGCTCGAGCTGATTCAGATGCCGATCTTCTCGCGCACGACCGACGCCAACGAGCTTCTGGCAGCCCTTGGCGGTTCGACCGTTGGCGCGACCGCTGCCGCGTTGATGCAGCGGCCGATGGTCAGCGGCGTCGATTGGCGCGCCGTACAGCTGACCGGGGCAGTGCTGCTGTGGGTATCCGTCGTGCTGGCGGTCGAATGGTGGCCGTTCCATATTGCGATCGACGCCTCGCGCCTGCAGGTCGAAACCATTCTCTGGTCGCGGCAGCCATTCCGCATGCCGGCGACGGCGGCGGACGTCGTCCCCGGCGCCGTGCTGGCGGCGTTGGCCGGGGCGTACGCGCGGCCGCGGCTCGACCCGCGCTTCGAGGGGCTGCAGACGATGGCCTTGATCGGGTTTGCCGGCGGCGTGTTCACCATCTGTGAAGTGGGCCGAATCCTTCTTGCCGGCGGCCGGCCGACGCTGCTATCCGTCGTGTTCAAGCTCTCGGCGCTTGCCGGCGGCCTCTATCTGGGATCGACGATGGCGGGCGGCGCGTTGCGCGGCCGCGAGGCGCATTAGCATGAGCCGCACTCCATCGACGACGACGCTCACCCTTTCGATGCAAGCCGGGCCGGGTCGCGCGGACGCATGCGAGCCGATCACGGTCGGCATCCCGATCCCGCGGGGCCTGGTCGACGACCCGCGGCAGATCCGTCTGGCAGACGAAGCGGGCAAGCCGATCCCGCTGCAGGCGCTGCCGACCGAGCGCTGGCCGGATGGCAGCGTCCGCTGGGCGCTGCTCGATTTCCAGGCTACGGGCGCGGCGGCAGCAGACAGGCACTATGAGCTGACGTTTCACTCCGCCGCGACGGCGTTCGCCGCTCGGCGCGTCCAGGTGACCGAGTCGGCGGGAACGATCGTGGTCGACACCGGCGCCGCGCATTTCGAGCTGCGGCCCGGGATCGCCTTTCCATTCTCGGCGGCCACTGCCGGCGGTGAGGCGCCCGTCGATCCCGGCAGCAGTGCCTTCGTCGTCACCGACCAGCGCGGCCGCTCGTGGCGGGCGCGCATCACCAGAGTGGAAGTCGAAGACCGCGGCGAGCTCCGATCGAGCGTGCGGCTCGACGGGTTCGTCGGCCCTCGGGCGCGGCCACTGCTCGAGGTGATCGGACGCGTGCACTTCTTCGCCGGGTCGGCCGCCGTGCGCGTGGCGATCACCGTGCGCAACCCGCGCCGGGCGCGCCACCGCGGCGGCTTCTGGGAGCTCGGCGATCACGGCTCGATCTACATGCGCGACGCCTCCCTCCACGTCGTCCTGCCATCCGGCGTGTCGTCGGTCGACTGCGCGCCTGAGCGCGAGGTTCCCGCTGAGCGCTTCGCGGTGCCCTTCGAGCTGGTGCAGGACTCGAGCGGCGGCGAGCAGTGGCAGCATCGGACGCACGTGAACCGCCTCGGCGAAGTGCCGTCCTCGTTTCGCGGCTACCAGCTTCGCGCCGGCGAGGCGCGCAGGCCCGGGCTGCGCGCCACACCCGCGCTGACGGCGTCGCACGCGTCGGGCGTGGTGCGCATCGCGGTGGAGCACTTCTGGCAGAACTTTCCGAAGGCGATCGAAACTGGCAGCCGCAACATCACGCTGCGGCTGTGGCCGCGCCAGCACGCCGATCTGCACGAGATCCAGGGCGGCGAGCAGAAAACCCACAGCTTCACGCTGGCGCTCGGCCGCGATCGGATGTCATGCGACGCGATCTTCTGGGGACGCAGCGCCGCGATCGCGTCGGCCGCGCCCGACTGGTACGCGGCGGCCGAGGCGATTTCCTACCTCACGCCGGCATCGCAGGACACCGACCGCCGCTATCGTCAGCTGGTGGACGCCGCCATCGAGGGCGACGACACCTTCGATCGCAAGCGCGAGGCGATGGACGAGTACGGCTGGCGGCACTTCGGCGATACCTACGCCGACCACGAGAACCCGTTCAGCGGGCAGGCGGAGCCGATCGTCTCGCACTACAACAACCAGTACGACGCGGTGAACGGCTTCGCGGCGCAGTTCATGCGCACCGGCGATCGGCGGTGGTGGCGGCTGATGACCGAGTTGGCCACGCACGTCACCGACATCGACATCTACCACACCGATCGCGACAAGGCCGCGTTCAGCAACGGCCTCTTCTGGCACACGTTCCACTACGTCCCGGCCGGCCGGTCGAGCCATCGCTCGTACCCGCACCATAAGGGAGTGTGTGGCGGCGGTCCCGCGAACGAGCACAACTACGCCGCCGGCCTGCGGCTGCATTGGCTGATGACCGGCGATCGCCTGTCGCGCGAGGCGGCGATCGGGCTCGCCGACTGGGTCATCAACATGGACGACGGCCGCAAGACCATCCTGCGATGGCTGTCGCCTTCCTACACCGGCCTGGCCAGCAACACACAATCGCCCGACTACCACGGGCCCGGGCGCGGCGCCGGGCATTCGATCATGGCGCTCATCGAGGGCCACCGGCTGACCGGCGAGCGCCGGTTTCTCGACAAAGCGGAGCAGTTGATCCGGCGCTGCGTGCACCCGTCCGAGGAGATCGATCGGCTGGAGCTGCTCGATGCCGAGCGCCGGTGGTCGTACACCGTCTTCCTGCAGGCGGTGGGAAAGTTCCTCGACTACAAGCTCGAGCTCGGCGAGATCGATGCCTGTTACCGCTACGCGCGCGCGGCGCTGCTGCACTATGCGCGCTGGATGGCGCAGCATGAGCGGCCCTACTACGACCAGCGCGAGCGCCTCGAGTATCCGACCGAAACGTGGCCGGCGCAGGACATCCGCAAGTCCGACGTCTTCTCCTACGCCGCGCAGCTGGCGGAGCCGGCCGAGCGCGCCCGGTTCGCGGAGCGCGGGCGCTTCTTCTTCGACTACTCGCTGGCCACGCTGGTGCAGGAGCCGACGCGCGCGTTCGCCAGGCCCGTCATCCTGCTGCTCTCCAACGGCTTCCTGCAGCTTCGCGGCCGCGCGCGCGCCGATCATCCGACGGCGGCCGACCTGCCGCCGGCGCAGTTCGGATCGCCCGAACGCTTCATGCCGCAGAAGGCGATCGCGAAGAAGCGCCTGATGGCGGTGGCCGGCGCGGCGGCGGCCGCGGTGCTGCTGCTGGCCGTCGCGCTGGTCCGGCTGGCGCTGTAAAGACGACGCGGACAACTTCGCCTGCCAGGCGCCGGCGAACTAATCGCGTCACTTCGGCCGGCCCGAGAATCCGGCCGCGCTGCGCAAGGCGTCGGCATCGAGCAGCTTGCCGTCGAGCATGACGACGCGTGTCTGGCGCAGATCGCCGATGCGGGTCGACGGGTCGCCTTCGATGAGCGCCAGGTCGGCGGTCTTGCCCACCTTCACCGAGCCCGTCTTCGCTTCCTGACCGACCAGCCTCGCCGGCACGATGGTCGCGGCCGCGAGCGCTTCCGCCGGCGTCAGGCCGGCCTGGACGTAGATCTCGAGCTCGTGGACGAGCTCGATGCCGGCGCCGTCGGTGCCGGCGACAATCGGCACGCCGGCCTGATGCATGCGGCCGAGGAGGGCCACCATCTTCGCCCAGCTGGCGCGGTAGTCGGCGCGCGAGAGGTCCCTGGGCACGGCGAAGCCGCCGGCCCTGAACCCGCGCTCCGTCGTCGGCGGCAGCGTGCCGACAAACGGCGCGTAGGACGGCGACAGGTCGCCGTTCTCCGGCACGTAGAGTCCCTCGAACGCCACCATCGTCGGATCGCTGTAGATCCGCTTGCTGGCCATCGTGCCGACGATTTCCTTGATCGCCGCGCTCTCGAGGTTGACGTCCTTCGCGTAGCGCCCCGGGCCCTCGAAGCGCATGATGCCGTTCGACACCGGGATGACGCTGTCGGGCATCGCCTGCATCATCACCCAGTTGATGTGCGTGATCTCGTCGTAGCCGGCGTTGATGGCTTCCACCGGGCGGATGCCGGCGGGAATGTGGCCGTGCACGTGCAGCCCGAGCTTGTGCGCCTCGCGAATGCTCGCCGCGAGCCACGCGGGGTTGAAGGTGCCGTAGAACTTGACGCCGTTGAAGCCGTTGGCCTTCGCCTTGTCGACCAGCGCGATCGCTTCGGCCTCGCTGGTGGCGACGTTGGCGACCTGCGCGGTGTACGGTCCTTTGCCGTCGATGAGCGACGACGGGTAGACGTGCGGCGAGAGAAGCTGGCCGGCAGCCGCCCGCCGGCGGCGATCGATCGTGCGCACGTCGTCGTTGCCCGGGTCGCGCACCGAGGTGACACCCATCGACAGTTCCTGCAGGCCGGTGAAGTCGTCGTTGATGTGCATGTGGCAGTCCCACATGCCGGGAATCAACGTCCGGCCGCGCCCGTCGAAGAGCTGCGCGCCGGGCGGCACGGCGATCGACTCGCGAGCGCCGACCGCGGTGATGACCCCCTTGTCGACAACGACGGTCTGGTCGGTCAGAAAGCGCGCGGCGTCGGCGTCGAAGAGCCGCACGCCGGTGAATGCCACAGGTCCCGCCGGCACTTTGACCAGGGATTTCGCCAGACCCGGTGCCTGTGCCGCCATCGCCTTCGCCTGCGCCTCCTCGATCCTCGATTGCTCGCCCGCGTACACCTCGGGCAGCCAGGCGATGCCGAAGGTGAGCGCGAAGAACTCGTTGTTCGCCGTCGCCCACATCGGCACCGGCGATGTGCTGACGCCGGTAATCGCCCACAGCGTGATCGCCTGCCGCGTCGGGCCCTGGCCGACGTCGAGATCGACCAGCCGCGAGGCGCGCGCCTTGCCGCCGGGCAAAAGATCGAGCGACTTGTCCGGGCGCGCGAGCAGCGCTTCGAGGAACCACGCGGTCATGTCGACCGGGCCACCCTGGGTGACATAGAACGCCGGCGCCGAATAGCTGGCGCTGCCGGCGTCGATCGGGCTCTTCCACCTGGCCGTGCCGCTCTCGATGGTGAACGATTCCGCCGCGTCGCCCTGCGGCGTGACGCCGCGGATCACGATCGTCGACGGCAGGCCGTCAGCGCCAGCCCTGCCGCTCGAATCGAGCTCGAACACCTGACCGCGCAGGTTCATGCGCTCGCGCGCGCTGCGCGTGCCGTCGGGCGCGACCCACCGCCACGAATCGCCATGCTTGCCGCCGGTCGACTGGATGACGTAATGACGCGCGGCTGCCGGCGGCTTCGCCAGCTGGTCGGCGGGAACCTGGCCGGCGACGAGATGCCCGATCGGGGTTAGCGCGGAAAGGGCCACGACAATCGACAGCGAGAGAGATGTCCGATGCATGGCGTGATTATCCATGCGAAAGGTCACGCCGATTCGCGACGGTGTGACGGATTAGAAGCGTGAACGGCTGGACCGAATTCGGACGGTGTGCGTTTTGACCGCGATCGGACAGTGGGCCGAGCAAGCTCGGCCCCTACGGAAGTGGTCTTTCGACTCTACCCCGCGCGAGCGACCGGCGTGCCGTTGCCGGCGGCGCTCTCGACGAGCGCGAGGAGCGGCGCCAGCCGTGCCGGCCAGCCGAGCGAGGAGAGCGCCGCGCGCGCGGCTTCGCGCCGCCGCGCGGTCGGCGTCAAGGCGAGGAGCTCGATCACGGCGGCGGCAAACGCCTCCGCCGTGTCCGCGACGCGGCACGCCGGCATCACTTCTTTCGGCAGCCCCTCGCCAACCGTGCGTGTGACCACGGACGGCAGGCCCGCGGCCGCCGCCTCGAGCACCTTGTTCTGCACGCCGCGCGACTGGAAGATCGGCGCGACGGCGATGGCCGAGCCCCACAGATACGGGCGCATGTCATCGACGCGTCCCGTCACCTCGATCGATGGATCCTCGGCGAGCCGCCGCACCGCCGCGGTCGGCGACGAGCCGGCCAGCGTCAATGACGCGGCCGGCCGCGCCTTGCGCACGCGCGGCCAGACCTCGCGCGCGAACCACACGGCCCCCTCGGCGTTGGGCGCGTAGTCGAACACCGCGGTGAAGATCACCCGTTCTTCGGCCGCCGGCGCGTGGGGCGCGGTCAGCGCGTCGATGTCGACGCCGTTGGGCGCGATGTGGACGGTGGCGCCCGGACAGACCTGGAGCAGCGTATCCCGCTCGCGCTCGTTGACCACGGTCGACGCGTAGGCCGCCTGCACCGCGCGCGCCTCGAACGCCGACAGGCAGTGCGCTTCGCGGCGATAGATCCACGATTTGGGAAACCGCGCGGCGGCGGCAAAGGCATTCCACTTCGCCGAATCGACGTCGACCATGTCGAGGACGAACGGGATGCCGGCGAGCGGCGCCGTCAGGGTCGCCGGGGCGACGCCGGAGCAGTACGCCAGCACCACGTCGGGACGTCCGGCGGCGAGCGCGCGATCGAGCGCGGGGCCGAGTGCCGGCGAGTCGAGCAGAAGATGCGTCAGTGGGACATCGGTCGCGAGCTTGACGGCGCCGAGCGCCAGGTTGCGCAGCCGCGGCACGTACGCAGTGGTGACCTCGACCCCGAGCCGGCGCAGCGTTGCGGCCTGCGCCTCTTCTTCCCGGTCGTGCACGAGCGACACGACGTGAACCCGCGCCCGCGCCGCCAGCAGCCTGACGATGTGATAGGCGCGGATGCGGTCGCCGCGATTGGGCGCGAACGGCAGCCGATGGGTGAGGACGAGGATGTTCATACCGCGCGAGCCGGCCGTTCGGCCCTCGACCGCAGCACGCGCGCCGGCACGCCGGCGGCCACCACGGTGCCCGGCACCTTTTGTGTGACCACCGCGCCGGCGCCGACAATCGAGTTGGGGCCGACGTCCGCCATCACCACGGCGGCGGCGCCGATCCAGCTGCCGGCGCCGATGCGCACCAGGCGCTCGGAGGATCCCTGTTCGCGAATCGGCCGCACGTGATCGTCGGAACGATGCGTGTGAGCCCCGCTCGGCACGTGGACGCTCGACGCCATCAGCACGTTCTTTTCGACGTGCACGAGGCCGAGGTGGCAGCCGGGTCCGATGTAGACATGCTCGTCGAGCCGCGCGCCGGCGCGCGAAAACGTCGTGCCGAACTCGACCACGGCGGTGTGATGACATCCGGCGATCGTCCGGCTCAGGAAGGCGCGACGGATGTACTGGCCGGTCAGACCGGGGACCAGCGACAGCAGCTGCGTCGACGACTGCAGGGCGCGATCTTTCCCGACGATCAGCGCGCGGACGGCATACGACAGCACGAAAGGAGCGGCGGCGGCGAGAGCGGAGAGCCGGGCTGCAGCTTTGATGACTTCCCTCGCGCTACGCACACTCGGCCTCGGCGGCGACGCGCGGCCCCATCGGCCGCGGGAATCGCGACGCCAGCTCGCCGTAGATCCCCTCCACCGCCGCCAGCCGATGGTCGAACGACAGGGTCGTCTCGACCCGCCGCCGCGCCCGGATCACCCGATCGGCGCTGGCGACGGTTTCGGCGAGCGCCCGCTCGATCGCGCCGGCAATCAGGCCGGCGCTGCCGCAGGGCACGACCAGGCCGTGCACCTCGTGCTCGGCGATTTCGGCCGTGCCGCCGGCGGCGGTGGCGACGAGCGGCGTCTCGAGCGCCATCGCCTCGAGCACCGAGTTCGGCGTCCCCTCGTAATCCGACGACTGGACGTACAGGTCGAACGCGTGGTGCAGCGTCGAGACGTCGGTGCGATGACCGAGCAGCTCGCAGGCGCGGCCCGGCAGGCGGCGCGCCGCCAGCGCACGCAGCGGCTCGAGCTGGCTGCCGCTGCCGGCGATGAACAGCCGCAGGCCCGGGACGCGTTCGCGCAGCGAGGCGCACGCGTCGATCAGCAGGTCGAACCGCTTCTGCGGCTCGAGCCGGCCGATCGCGCCGACCGCGAGCTCGCCCGGCGCGATGCCGAGCGCCGCCCGCGCCCCCGCCTCCAGCCGGCGGTCGCGCCTGAACGCGCGGTGATCGATGCCGTTCAGGACCACGCGCACGCGATCCGCCTTCACCCGGTGGCGAACCAGCTCGGTCTTGATCTCGGTCGACACGGCGACGGTCAGCGGAAACGCGCGCAGCATCTGCTTGTCGAGCGGGTAGTACAGCCAGCGCTCGCGCGCGCTGTGCCCCGTCCACCCGTGCGCCGTCGACATCGGGATCGTGCCGAGGGCGCGATTCATCAGCAGCGCCAGAAAGTCGGTCTTGTAGTCGTGGGCGTGGACGATGTCGATGCCGCGCTCGCGGGCGACGCGCCGCAGCTGCGGCCAGACGCCGCGGTCGAACGAGCCGCGCTCGGTCACCTCGACGTAGTCGACCCCGGCCTGCCGGGCGCGGGCGGTGATCCCGAACTGCGCGTCGTGCGCGTCGCGAATGTAGCAGACCGTCACCGAGATCCGCGCGCGATCCGCCCGCTCGGCGCCGAGCAGGATGGTTTTCTCCGGTCCGCCGCCGGTGCCGCGGACGCTCCTCAGCTCGAGCACATGAATGCGCCGTGTCATCGAATCGATGTCTCCGTCTGCATCGTCAACCCGTTGAAGGCCATGGCCGGGCGGCCGACCGCCGCCGACGCGCAAGCGACGGCCTCGACGGCGCGCTGCCCGACCGCCGACCAGTCGTAGATCTTCTGCGCGAGCGCCTGCGCGCGCCCGGCGCGCTCTTTCGCCGACGCCGGATCGAGCAGCACCTGCACGACGGCGTCCGCGAACTGCGCCCGCTCGGCGACGAGCAGGTGCTCGCCGTGCACGCCGTCGATCCCTTCACAGCCGACCGGCGTCGAGACCACCGGCAGGCCGGTGGCAAACGCTTCGAGAATCTTCAGCCGCGTGCCGCCGCCGGCCTCGAGCGGCACGGCGAGGACGTGCGCGCCGCGAAAGTAGGGGACGACGTCGCGGACGTTGGCGGCCACTTCGACGTGCGGCTGGGTGCGCGCGAGCGCCAGCACGTCGGGCGGCGGGTTCTTGCCGACGATCGTGACGTGCGCCGCCGGCACGCGTTGGCGCACGGCGGGCAGGATTTCGGTCGCCAGCAGCCGCGCGGCATTCGCGTTCGGCGGCCAGTCGAGCGCGCCGACATACAGCAGCGACTGCGGCCACGGCCGCGCGTCGGTGCCGCCGGCAAACGCGGAGCAGTCGACGCCGTTGGGCACGACGACGACCTTGGCGCCGCCAAAGGCGGCGAAGTAGCGCGCGTCGTCGTCGGACACCGCCATGATCGTGTGCGCGCGCTTCGCCGCCTGCGCTTCCTGACGCGCCAGCAGCCGCGCCTCGCCGGCGAGGAAGGGACGCCGCAGGAAGCCGACGCGGTCGCCGGCGGCGCGCGCCGCCAGCCGCGAGTAGACGTTGTGCAGGTCGAGGACGATCGGCACGTCGCGGACGGCGTCGGCGTAGACGAACGAATCGAGATGATCGAGATAGAACGCGTCGGGCCGGAGCCGGGCCGCCTCGGCGGCCAGCGCCGCCGCCACGGCAGCACGGCGATGGCGCCCGAACATGACGTAGGGCTCGCGCCTGAGGGCGCAGGAAACGACCCTGGCGGCCTCCACGAGAGGCTTCCGGGGCGAGACCGGCACCAGCCGTACGCCGACACCGGCCGCCTCCAGCGCGGCGCGGCCGGCCTCATCGCCCCCGGTCGACGGCACGACGAGGCGCACATCGAAGCGATCGGCGAGGGTCCGCAGCAGGTGGAACGACCGCAGATGGCCGCCCGAATCGAGCGGCCACGGCATCTCGCTGGTAACCGCGAGCACAGAGGGGCGAGCCATTAGTTGATGGTCCGCAGATGCATGGTTTTTCACGCCGGCAAAATCCGTAACGAGGAAGAAGGCGCAAGAGACATGCCGCGACAGAACCGGCCGCGCGCGACAGATGAAGCGTAAATGCGCCGGATATCTGCGCCGGTCCCGGCGTTCGGCAACGGTTCCGGCAGACTGAAGTCTGCTCTCCGGAAGACTTTCTCCCGCCGTTTCGAGCCCCGGCCGCGCCGCGGCCGCGACTTCGCGCGACTTACCGGCATCGGCGCGCCGCGAAGCTGGCCGTGCATTTGCTGAAGAGATTCGCAGCCGCCGGCCGCCGGCGGTTCAAATCACCCATGTTTTGCGATCCGACTTCCATCGCACGTCGTGTGCGCGTAGTGGCCACTCGATGAGCACCGTCCTTGCCAGCCTGGCGCCGGCCGTCGACGCGCTCGCGTATCGCGACGCCCTCGTCCGGACCCCAAGGGTCATGCAGGTGGTCGTCAGCCTGACGCCCGGGGGCACCGAGCACCTGGTGGTGCAGATCTGCAAGCGGCTGCCGGCGGAGTACGGGACGGTCGTGTGCTGCCTCGACGCCGAAGGCGAATGGGCAGCGGATCTTCAGGCGCAAGGCATCGAGGTCAGGGCGCTGCACCGCCGGACCGGGTTCCGGCCCGAGGTGGGCCGCGCGATCGCGCGGTTCGCGGCGGAGCGCGACATCGACGTCCTGCACTGCCACCAGTATTCGCCGTTCGTCTACGGCCGCATCGCGGCGATGTGGAACCGCCGGCTGCGGATCGTCTACACCGAACACGGCCGGCTGTCGGATGCGCCGCCATCGTGGAAGCGGCGCCTGGTCAACCCGCTGCTCGCGCGCTTCCACGGCCGCATCGTGGCGGTCTCACACGAGCTGCGCGACTACATGATCGAGTCGCGCTTCCCGCGCGAGCGGGTGAGCGTGATTCACAACGGCATCGAGCCCGGACAGGCGGCGTCGACGCTGGATCGGCGCCGCGCCAGGATGCTGCTCGGCCTCGACGAGCGCGCCTTCGTCGTCACGACCGTCGCGCGGCTCGACCCGGTCAAGGACCTGATCACGCTGCTCGACGCGTTCGCCTTCGTGCGCAAGCGCGTCCCGTTGGCGCGGCTCGTGATCGTCGGCGATGGTCCCGAGCGGCAGCGTTTGACCGAGCGCGCAGAGCGCGACGACCTCGCGGGAGCGGTGCAGATCACCGGCTACCGCAGCGACGTGCGGGAGCTGCTGCCGGCAGCCGACGTCTACGCCAGCAGCTCGATCAGCGAAGGCGTGTCGATCACCATCCTCGAGGCGATGGCCACCGGGATCCCGGTGGTCGCCACCGCGGTCGGCGGGACGCCGGAGATTCTGTCGGACGGCACCGGCGGCATCCTCGTGCCGAGCCGCGAGCCGGTCCGGATGGCGGCCGCGATCGTCGCGCTGGCGCGCGACCAGCGCCGCCGTGGGTCGCTCGCTGCCGCCGCGCGCCGCCGTCTCGAAGCGTCGTTCACGATCGACCGCATGGTCGACGATTACGCGCGGTCGTATCGCGCCGTGGCGGGTTGATCCGATGTGTGGCATCTGCGGCGTCGTTGCAGTCGAAGGCCGGCTCGACCCGGCGCTGCGAAGCTCGATCGGGCCGATGACCGCGACGCTGCACCATCGCGGGCCCGACGGCCAGGGCGTCTTCAGCGACGAGATCGCCGCGCTCGGCCACCGGCGCCTGGCGATCATCGATCGGGTCGGCGGCAGCCAGCCGATGTCGAACGAAGACGGCACTGTCTGGGTGGTCTTCAACGGCGAGATCTACAACCATCGTTCGCTGCGCAGCCGCCTGATCGATCTCGGCCACACCTTCCGCACCCATTCCGACACCGAGGCGATCCTGCACGCCTACGAGGAATACGGCACCGACTGCGTCGCGATGTTCGACGGGATGTTCGCGTTCGCCGTCTACGACTCGAAGCGCCGTGACGTGCTGATTGCGCGCGATCGGCTCGGGAAGAAGCCGCTCTTCTACGCCCAGCTCGGCGGCGCGCTGCATTTTGCCAGCGAGATCAAGGCGCTGCGGGCGAGCCCGGCGTGGGATCCCTCGCTCGATCTGCGCGAGCTCGAAGGCTACCTCTCGCTCGGCTATTTCCTCGCCCCGGGCACCATCTACCGCCACGTGCGCAAGCTCATGCCGGGGCACTGGCTGCGGCTGCGCGCCGGCCGCGTCGAGGTGCGGCAGTACTGGGACGTCGAGCGGTTCGACGACCATCCGGCCGACGGCCCGGCGCTGGAGCAGCAGATCGAGGACACGCTGCGCGTCGCGGTTGCCGATCGCCTCGAGAGCGAGGTGCCGCTCGGCGCATTTCTGTCGGGCGGCATCGATTCCGGCCTGGTCGTCTCGTTCATGGCGGAGACGCTCGGCCGCGGCGTCACGACGACGACCGTCGGCTTTGGCGAGTCTGGCCACAACGAAATCGAAGCCGCCGGCATCACCGCCGCGCGCTTCGAGACGCAGCATCACGTCGAGATCGTCCAGCCGAGGCTCGACGATGTGCTCGATCGGATCGTCGACGGGTTCGACGAGCCGTTCGCCGACGCCTCGGCGGTGCCGACGTTCCACGTCGCCGGCATGGCGCGCCGGCACGTGACGGTGGTATTGAGCGGCGACGGCGGCGACGAAGCCTTTGGCGGCTACGGCTTCCGCTATGCGCCGCACGCGCTCGAGTCGGTCGCGCGCGCCTTCCTGCCAGGCGACGCCGGCCGCGCCGCGGCCGCGTGGCTCGGTCCGCGGTGGCCGCGGCGCGTGCCGCGCGCGCTCCGCTGGGGCACGCAGCTCGAGAACATCGCGCGCGATCCGGCGGCGGCGTACTACGCCGATCTGTGCGTCGTGAAGCCACACCAGGCGCGGCAGCTGCTCGGGCTGCCGGGCCTCCGCGATCCCCGGTCGAGCGTCGTCTACGACGCGGTGACCGAACCGTACCGCCGCTGCCCGTCGAAGAGCGCCGTCCAGCGCGCCCAGTACGCCGATCTGAAGATCTACCTGGCCAATGACGTGCTCGTGAAAGTCGATCGGATGACGATGCAGCACAGCCTGGAGGTGCGGTGTCCGCTGCTCGACCATCGCGTCATCGAGCTCGCGTTCAGCATCCCGGCGCGGAAGAAGATGCCGCGGCTGAAGTCGAAGCACCTGCTGCGCCAGATTGCCCGCAAGCGGCTGCCGGCGGCGCTGGCGAAGCTGCCGAAGCACGGCTTCTCGGCGCCGATCGCGGAATGGATTGCCGGCCCCTGTGCCGCCGCCTTCGAACAGGACGTCTGCCGGCCGGGCGCCGGCGTCGCCTCGCTGCTCGACGCCGGCTACGTCAGGCGGCTGTTCGACGAGCACCGATCGGGCCGCGCCAGCCACGGGCAGGCGCTGTGGAACGTCTGGATGCTCGCGCGCTGGATGGCACGGACGTCGGCCCAGGACGCGGTCGGCTCCGCACTGCCCGCCTCGGTCGTCGCCGCGTCGTGATTCTCTTCGTACGTTCGTGGTAGCCGGAGACCACGAAGATCACGAAGACACGAAGAATCACGACGAAGAATAATTCGGGCTGTCCTGCGGCCCGCGGAATCCCCGAACCGCGAACGATCACACAGGACGTAGCGCAGCCCTTCAGGGCTGCCCACGGCTGTTCGGATGAATGCGTGTTCGTAATCGTCGGTGCGTGAAGAGGCTCCGCGCGCTCTGCGTGCTCCGCGGTTCCACCGCGCCGCGAAGCAGCCAGCCGCTGCAGAAAGCAGCACCCGAGAGAAGGCGGGACTGCTTCGCTGAGTTGATGATTAACCACAAAGAACTCTGAGACTCTGAGCGCTCCGTGGTTGATTCTGCCGCGTACTTTGTTTCACGGGCGGTGAGAATCACGACGTCGTTCTTGTGTTTGCGCTCGTGCTGTTCGCCGTCGTCAGCGGTCCGGAACGATGTCGTGTTGCCACGGTCTTGCATTCCACCAGCCGTTTCATGAATGCCTTCGTGGTCTCCGGCTACGCCGTTGTTCGAATAATTCTCCCGCCTCGAATCTTTTCTGTTGACAACGACGGAGCGTCGGGTTAACAGTATCACTGTGCTAGTTCACTAGTACAGTTCATGCTGTTTCGCACCAATCCCTCGTCCGGCGTGCCGATCTATCTCCAGCTGATGGAGCAGGTGAAGCACGGCATCGAAACCGGCGCCCTGCGGCCGGGAGAGCAGCTGCCCGGCATCCGTCCGCTGGCGGAGGAGCTCGTGATCAACCCGAATACCGTGGCCAAGGCCTACCGCGAGCTCGAACACGAAGGGGTGATCGAGTTGCGGCACGGGGCCGGCGCCTTCGTCTCGGCGACGCGCGGCCGGAAGGTGACCGAGAACCTGCGCGCCGGCCAGACCATCGTCGCCGCCGCCGTCGAGAAACTGCGCGCGCGCGGGGTCACCGACGAGGAGATTCGCCGGCTGTTCGAGGCGGAGCTGGCCGGCCTGCGGACGACAGGGGGGCACGGTGGCTAACCAACCGGTCATCGAAGCGGCCGGCCTGTGCAAGCACTACGGCGAAGTAGAAGCGCTGCGCGGCCTGGATCTGCAGGTCCCAGCCGGATCGATCTGCGGGTTCCTGGGGCGCAACGGCGCAGGCAAGACGACGGCGCTCAAGGTCCTGCTGGGGATGGCGCGGCCGACCAGCGGAGCGGCGCGGGTGTTTGGCCTGCCCGCGCAGGACCAGGCGGCGAGCGTCGAGATTCGCCGCCGGACCGGCTTCGTCAGCGACGAGAAGGACCTCTACGACTACATGACGGTCGCCGAGATGATCCGCTTCACCGCGCCGTTCTTTCCGCGCTGGCGCGCCGATCTCGAGACGCGGTACCTGCGGCGGTTCGAGCTGCCGCCCGACCGGCGCGTCAAGGCGCTGTCGCGCGGCATGCGCACCAAGCTGGCCCTGCTGCTGGCGCTGTGCCGCGGCGCCGAGCTCCTGATCCTCGACGAGCCGACCTCCGGGCTCGACCCGGCGATGACCGAGGAGGTGCTGCAGGCGCTCGTCGCGCACGCCGCCGGCGAAGAGATGACGGTGTTCTTCTCGTCGCACCAGATCGCCGAAATCGAGCAGATCGCCGACCGCGTCGTGATCATCGACCGCGGGCGCACTGTGGTCTCCGGCGGCCTGGACGATCTGAAGGACCGCTTCCGCCGCGTCCAGTTGGTTTTCGATCGCGAAGCGCCGGATGCGACGTTCCGCGCGCCGGGTGTCGCGCGCGTCCGGCGCAAGGGGCGGGTGCTGTCGGTGCTCTCGAGCGCGGGCGCCCAGGACATCCTCGACGAGGCGCACGGACTCAACCCGGTGTCGGTCGACGTCGCGCCGGTCACGCTCAAGGAAATCTTTCTCGAAACCATCGCCGTGGAGGAGTGACGTGCTCTGGTACAAGTCGTGGCTCGAAACACGCTGGCGTTTCGTCATCGGGCTGGTGCTGCTGGTGTTTTCGGCGATGAGCACCGTGTTCACCTATCCGGAGGTGTTGCGGCTGATCTCGGCGGCGCCGGCGCCCGATCTCGGCGGCGCCCTCGGGCGGCGCGTCACGGAAACGCTGTCGCTGGCCCGCGACTTCCGCGGCTACGTCTGGTCGCAGTGGTTCCGCCAGAACCTGCTGCAGATGTGGGGCATCTTCGCGGTGCTGCTGGGCACCGGCGGCCTGGTGTCGCAGGCCTCGGGCGGCGGCGCGATCTTCACGCTGTCGCTGCCGGCGTCGCGTAGCCGCCTCCTCGGCGTCCGCGCGGCGACCGCCCTGGCCGAGCTGCTGGTTCTCGCGCTGGTTCCGCCGCTGCTGCTGCCGCTGCTCTCGGCCGGCATCGGCCAGAGCTACGCGGTCGGCGACGCGCTGGTCCACGGCGCGTGCCTGTTCGTCGCCGGCACGATGTTCTTCAGCTTCACGTTCTTCCTGTCCACGGTGTTCGCCGACGTCTGGCGTCCGGCGCTGATCGTGTTGTGCCTGGCGACCGTGCTGGGCCTCTTCGACCTGATTCTTCACGACGTGCTGCCGTTCAGCGTCGTCCGGTTGATGAGCGGCGAGAGCTATTTCCGCACCGGCGGGCTGCCCTGGGTGGGACTGCTCGCCAGCGTTGCGGTATCGGCAGGAGCGCTGTACGCCGCGAGCAGGAACATCGCGAGACGGGATTTCTGACGCGGTCGTTCGTGGTTCTGGGTTCTGGGTTCTGGGTTCTGGTTCTGGTTCTGGGTTCCTGGTTCTGGGTTCTTGGTTCTGCGGTCGTCATCAATCGACAACCCAAGGAGAACAGTGATGCGCTACACCTGCCGCTCAATCATCGCCGCCGCCATCCTCGCTGCATCCGTGAGCGCCGCGCGCGCGCAGAGCGCCGTCGATCCGTCCGGCCATTGGGAGGGCACCGTCCAGGTGCCGGACATGCCGGTGCAGGTCGAGATCGACCTGACGAGAAACAGCAGGGGAGAGCTTTCCGGCTCGTTCACGCAGACCGGACGGCTGAACGGCCTGCCGCTGGCAAACCTCGCGGCCGACAACCGGTCGTTGACCTTCCAGATCAAAGGCAGTCCCGCCGGAGAGCGCCTGTTCAAAGGCGATGTCTCCGAAGACGGGCAGTCGATGACCGGCAAGTTCGCGCAGGCGGGGTACTCGATTCCGTTTGCGCTCAAACGCACGGGAGACGCGCGGGTCGAGGCGGCGGCGAAGAGCGCCCGCATCGCGCAGACGCTCGAGGGCACGTGGAGCGGGACGCTGGAAGTGAACGGCGTCACTCGCCAGCTGGTGCTGACGCTGGCCAATCAGCCCGACGGGACGTCGACCGGCAGCTTCCTGAACGTCGATGAAGGATTGGAATTGCCGATCAGCGCGATCGCTCAGGTTGACTCGAAGGTGACGCTGGACATCAAAGCGGTGGCGGGCTCGTACTCGGGCGTCGTGAACAGTGAGGGGAGCGAAATCAGCGGGACGCTGGAGCAGGGCAGCGCGACGCTGCCGCTGACTCTGCGCAAGCGGAACTGACGCCGGGGCTGAGCAAGCTCCGCCCCTACGGCTGCAACCGTCGAACTTTGATCGCCCGTAGGGGCCGACCTTGGTCGGCCCCCAGCCCCTAGCCTCTAGCCCCGGCAGCGAGCCCCATCGCCGCCGGCGCCGCAGCGAGGTCGACAACCCATCCGAGCAGGATGCGCTTCAGCGCGGCGCGCCGCTCGAGCCCGTGGCACTGATTGATCCGCCACAGCAGGTGATGCATCAGCAGCGCGGGCAGATGTTCGACGGCGACTGCTTCGTCGAGCCGCGCCGGCTCGACCGCCAGCGCAATGCACTGGGCGAACGAGAGCGGGCAGCGATCGCCCTGCGAGAGCTTCACCGAGAGCGCGAGCCCGAAGGCGTCGTGCAGCGGCACCAGCGTGCCGCCGAACTCGTCGAAGTCGATGACCGACACGGCCGAGTCCGAGACGAGCAGGTTGTTCAGCGAGAAATCGCCGTGCTGCCAGCAGGAAGCCATCGGGCCGGCCGCGTCGAGCGCGCCGCTCCACTTGCGGATGCGGTCGACGACCGGCTCGCTCAGGAGCCGCGCGTCGCGGTTGCACAACGCCGCCTGCCGTCGCAGCTCCGCGCCGGCGAGCACCGGACCGGTCCAGTTCGCCACCTCACGGGTGGCCGCGTGCAGCCGCAGCATCGCCTTCACCGCGCGGTCGAGCATTGCTCGCCAGTCCGCCGCCGTCGCCAGCGCGTCGGAGAGACGGAACCACGGCATGCCGGCGAGCCCTTGCTGGATCTGCACGTACGTGCCGTCGTGCCACGAGGTGCAGCAGATCGGTCGCGCGACGCCGTTCGGAAAGCGTGGATGCAGCTCGGACAGGATGCCGTCGACCCGGGTCAGGCGCTCGGCGGGGCCGAACTCGACCACGCACGAGGGCTGCTTCGCCTTGCGGTCGAAGACGAGATATTTCGGCCGGGTCGTGCAGACGCAGGCGACGCTGGCGTCCTCACGGCGCACCAGGCCTGGCGCGAGCTGATCGACCACCGACACGATCTCGAGCATCGGGCGAACCTACCGTTTCCGGCCCATGACCACGACGCCGCCCAGCGCGAGGTCGTAGCCGCAGAAATAGGTGACCACCTGCCGCAGCTGCTGTCCGCTGCCTTTCGGGCGCAGGCAGCGATCGGCGTAATCGGCCGCGGCGCTGTTCAACTCGTAGACGAACGACGGCGTCTCGAGATGCGGATCAATCCCGTAGACGCCGATCTGCGCGACGCGGCCCTTCTCCATCACGCGCCCGACCTGGCGCAGGCGGTAGGAGAGGGTGGCAATCGTCAGCAGCCTGATCGGCAGCGGCAGATCGAGCCGCACCGAGTAGGCGATGTAGTCGCCGGAGTGCAGCGAGCCGATGGCCAGCGCCAGATCGGTCAGCTGAAAAGCGAGCCCCGGGCCGCCGGCGATGGTCGTGCAGCCAGCGTCAGGCGCCTGACGCGTCGACACGTAGCCGAGGAGCAGATCCGAGAGGGCGTCAGCCGCGGGCACGTGCCACCACGGCCTTCCCGGGCGTTGCGACCCGCCGGCCTTCCGCGAGCCGCCGATAGAGATGCACGTACTCGAGCGCCGTCAGATCGGGCCGGCACGCCTCGGCGGCGTGCTGACGGCCTGCCGCGCCGAACCGGGCGCGCAGCTCGGGCGATTCGATCAGCCGCCGAAGAGCCGCCGCGAGCGCGCCAGGATCTTCCGCCGGCACCAGCAGGCCGGTCCGTTCCTGCAGAACCAATGAGGGGATGCCGCCCACTTCCGACGCGACGACCGGCAGGCCGAGCGACATCGCCTCGATGATGCTGCGCGGCCGCGCGTCGCTGCGCGACGGCAGCACGAAGATGTCCGCGGTGCTGAGCACGGCGCCGACGTCCTGCCGATGGTTCTCGAAATGGATCCGATCGGCGACGCCGAGCGAGCGCGCGAGCATCCGCAGCTTTTCCGGGTAACCGGTCGCGTTCCAGTCGCCGCCGGCCAGGAGCAGCTCCGCAGGCAGGCCGGTGCGGGCGAACGCTTCAATCAACACGTCGATCCCTTTGCGTTCGACCAGCTGTCCGAGGAAGACCACGCGCACGAGCCCTTCCCGTCGCGCCGGCAGCGGCCGCTCCGGCTTCATCGTCTGGCGCACGCGCTCGGCGCGGAACAGGTCGCCGGTGACCACCACGCGGTCGCGGAGCGATGATGCCAGCAGCGAGGCGGCATGCGCGTCGCAGTTGGCGACGTGGGCGTCGACCCAGCGGTTGGCGAGGTTGCCCGCGATGAACGGTCCGACTCGTGAGACGACGGGAATGCCAGACAGCCACGCGGCGCAGGCGAGCGAAGCGCCGTAGCCGGGGTAGTTCAGATGGACCACGTCGGTGCGCCACGCCCGCAGCCGCGCCATCCAGCGGCAGACGTCGAGCACATACAGCGGCAGCTCGCGCTTCGAGAAGCCGCGGCTCACGGCGCGCCTGGTCGCCACACCGCGCCTTGCCGCCTCCTGCTCGAATTCCGCATCGAGCGGCCCGCACAGCAGGAACTCGACGCCGGACGGCGCCGCGAGCTCCGCGAGGTCGAGCGCGTCGTTCACCGCGCCGATGCGCAGATCGATGCTGTTCAACTCGACGGCGACGCGCAGCGTGCGCGCCACGCGGGTCTCTGGCGCGGCCATCACTTGGCTCCGAATCCCGGCCGCGACGGGGTGAGAACGGGGCGCGGCGCGACGACCGCCTTGACCCGCGACAGCATCGGCGCCAGGCGGCGCCAGATCGGCGCGCCGATCAGCTGCTTCATCCGCAGCCGGCGCCAGGCGGACGATTCGGCAACCTCCGGGCAGATCTCCGATGCGAACGCCAGGAAATCGCGGCAGATCGAGAGCTGGCCGTCGTCGAACGCGGTCGCGCCGGCCCAGAACGCCGCCTCGGCGATCGCGCGCGCCACGACCGCCTGCAGCGGGGCGATTTCGGGATGCGAGCCGATGAACGCCGCGAAGTGGATGTCGAATGCCCTCTTCTGCTCCTGCAGCCTGCGGACCGGCGAGTAGTCGAGGCTCATGTTCTTCGCGTGCAGGCGCCTGAATGCCTGCGGCGCGTTGAGCTCGCATACGAACCCGTGGGCGGCCATGCGGAGCCAGATTTCCGTGTCGGCCGTGTGCGGCAGGCTCGTCAGGTAGTCGCCGATCTTCCGGTGGAGCGATGTGCGCACCAGGATTGTCGGCGCCTGAATCGGCGTGTGGCCCAGGCGGCACGACCGCTCCAGGAACTCGTAGTACGACATGATCCGGTGCGTGCAGACCGCGGTCGCCGGCGCCGCGTCGGTCGGCGGCGCGTGGCGGAACGGGATGTCGGGGCCGTAGGCGATGCCGACTTCCGGATGCGCCATCATCGCGCGCGTGGCGCGGCGCAGCGCGCCGGGCGTCAGCATGTCGTCGGCCGAGAGCAGCAGCACGAACTCGCCGCTCAGCATCGCCAGCGCTTCGTTGTAGGTGTTGATGTGGCCGCGGTTCACCGCGTGGCGCCGGTACTCGACGCGGGCGTCGGCGGCGGCCAGCCGCGAGCCAACCGCCTCGGTCGAATCGCTCGATGCGTCGTCCATGATCATCACGCGGACGTCGACGTCCTGCTGGCCGAGGATGCTCTGGACGCACGCCTCCAGCACGTCACCGTAGTTGTAGCAGGGCACGATTACGTCGACACGCGGCTTCATCGGACGGTTCCTTGCTGCGCGATCGCGATGCCGGCGTCCTTGCCGCTGCGCGCGCGCATGGTGATCCACTCGAACACCGGCGCCCGCAGCGATCCAGGACGAACGACGGCGACAATGCCCTCGGACAGCAGTCCGAGGCCGGGCAGGCAGACGACGAGCTGGATCGCCACTCGCGTCCAGTAGCTCGTGGCCCACGCGGCCAGGATTGGCGTCAGCAGGTAGTACACAGGCATGTGCACGAGGAAGATGATCAGCGAGTTGCGGGCGATGAACGCGACCGGCGCCGGCGTCGTCCGCAGATGGCGCGTCGCCTCGAACAGCAGCGCCGTCGTCCCCACGTACAGCAGCGACACGCTCGCCGACAGGAACAGGAGCGCGGCCAGCGTCGGCCAGCCGTTCAGCGACTGCAGCGGGAAAGTGGGCTCGAAGGGCAGCAGCTGCATCACGGCTGCCCATGTGGCGAGACACGCGCCGAGCGCCACCGCATACCAGGCACCAGTTGAGGCGCGCTCCCGATCGGCCTCGGCGCCGCGCACCATCCCGAGCAGGAACACCGCCGCCCAGTTGGTGAACAGCATGTAGGCGACGAACCGGCCCGCCGACGCCATGAGCCAGGCACGGACGGGGATCTCGATCGCCAGCGCCGCGAAGACCATCCACATCCGGACGCGGATGCGCCGCAGGAAGACCGCCCAGATCAGCAGCAGATGGAGATACGTGCCCAGGTACCACGTCGTCGGGTTCGCCGGGAAGTTGTCGACGATCACGTTCGCGCCCGCGGCAAACGGCAGGTAGTTGCTCGGCGCGCCGCGGCCGCCGGAGAGCACGCTGACGACGGTCATGATCAAGGCGAACGAGACGCCGAACAGGTAGACCTGGAACAGGCGGTTGAACAGCGCCTCGACCGCGCCGCGCTTCTCGCGCGTCAGGGTGAAGGCGGTTGCAAACAGGAAGAACGCGACGCCGAACTGCTTCAGGTAGATCGGTGGCGTCAGCGGCACGGTGGTGCCGTGCGCGACGTGGCCGTAGACGATGACGCTCATGCCGAGCGCCTTCATCCACTCGACGAACGGATATTCCCTAGGCCGCACCCTGGCTCCCTTCCGCGGGCTCAGGCGCGAGGCGGCGCGCCAGACGGGCCGGGTTGCCGACGACGACCACGCGCGGCGGGATGCGGCTCGAGACCACCGAGCCGGCGCCGACCATGGCCGACGCGCCGATGTCGGCCATCACGATCGATCCCTCGCCGATCCAGGCGTATTCGCCGACTTCGACCTGGACGAAGCGGCGCACGTCGGTCGCCATCCAGCGTCCCTGGCTGTCCAGCGCGTGCATGCTCGTGCCGCTGACGATGCTCGAGCGGGTGCCGATGAGGCAGCCGCGCCGCAGCCACGCCGAGCCGACCACCGCATACGGGCCGACGTAGGCGTCCTGCTCGATCCGTGAATGCCGGTGCGAGAAGAGCGCGCCGAAGCCGATGAAGAAGCTGTCCGCGCACTGATCGAGCGTCAGCTTGTAGAACGCGCGGCGCAGCGACACGCCGGGCAGTCCGGGGATCAAGGCGAAGCTCTGCGCCCAGAAGGCGAAGACCGCGTCGCCGGTCTCGCTGCAGGCCGCTTCGAGCGCGCACATCGCGGCCGGCAGCGCCACGGCGGCGAGGCAGCACAGGTCGACGGCGCGTTTGATCGTCTGCCGCATGGCGTTCCCTAGAGCGCCCCCGCGGCGGCCGCGGCGCCGGTCCGCCGCACTTTCTTGAACCGCTCGGAGTGCAGCGTGTCGACGAACCGCACCTTCGCCGGAATCTTGTACGAGGCGAGGCGGTCGGCGCAGAAGCGCTTCATCCGCGTCTTGAAGGCCGCGGCTTCTTCCGGCGCGGTCAGCCGGATGGTGGCGACGACGATCTGGCCGGTGATCGGGCTCGACTCGCCGCAGACGGCGACGTCCTCGACATTCGGCAGCTCGAGCAGCGTGTTCTCGACCTCGAGCGGGAACACCTTGTTGCCGCCGACGTTGATGATTTCGCTCTTGCGCCCGAGGATGCGGATCCACTCGCCGTCGACTTCCGCGAGATCGCCGGTGTCGAAGAAGCCATCGGCGTCGAACGGGTTGGGGGCGTTGAGATAGCCGAGCATCGCCGAGCTGGCGCGGATGAACAGCCGCCCCTCGACGATCTTGGTCTCGAACCCCTCGCCGCCGACGCGCATCCACAGCGATCCGTTCTCACGCGACTGCGACCGCAGGATGCCGAGCTCGCTCAGGCCGTAGGTCTGGAGCAGCTTGACCTGCGGGAACGCCGCGTTGACCTTCTGGAGCGTGCGCTCCGGCATCGGCTCGGTCCCGTAGGTGATGAGCTTCAGCGACGACAGGTCGTGGCGCTGCTGCTCCTCGGACAGGAGGAGCAGGTTGAGAAAGGTCGGCGACGTCGGCAGCAGCTCGACGCGGTGCATGGCGATCGCTTCGCAGACCTGGCGCGGCGTCCGCCCCTCCGACACGACGACCGCGCCGGCGTTCGAGAGGGTATAGAAGAGCGTGTTGACGCCGCCGATGTGATCGAGCTGGAGGAAGACCAGCGTGCGATAGCAGTGCCGCGGCACCGTGAACTTCTTGAGCAGGGCGCTCAGGTCGTGCACCGCCGCCTTGTGCTTGCCGGTCGAGCCGGACGAGAACAGCACCAGCCCGGGGTTGCCCAGCTCGCGCAGCTTGACGTAGTGCGGGTGCGACGCGCTGCGGCCGGTGCCGAGGATCCTGGCGTCGGCGGCATCAGGACCTTCGACCGGGCTCAGGTCAGGCCTCAGGCGGAACTCGACTTCGCCGATCTCGTTGAAGTCGTCGAGGTGCGCGGCCGACGCCGCGGAAATCGGGACCAGGATGTTGCCGGCGCTCGTCGCCGCCAGGAACACGGCCACCGCCTCGGCGCCGTACTCGGCCTCGATGCTGACGACCTTGTTGGCAATCCCGTGCTCGGCGAGCAGCTTCTGCCACGCGGCGACGCGACCGAGCAGCTCGCGGTAGGTGCACACGGCGGCGCCGTTCGCGATCGCCGTCCTGTCGCCGGCTTCCGCCATTTTTTCCAGCAGCCACTCGAGCATCAGCTCACTCCTCCGAGATAGATCACCTGGCCGGTGATCATCGAGCTCTCCGGCCGCAGGAAGAATTCGATCACGTTGACGACGTCCGCCGGCACCGCCCAGCGCCGCACCGCCTGCTGGTCGATGATCGCCTGGATCTTCTGGTCGGGGACGCCGGCGGTCAGCTTCGTCTTAATCGGACAGGGACCAACCGCGTTGCAGGTAATCCCGAACGGCGCCACCTCGCGCGCAGCAATTCGGGTGAACGTTTCGAGCGCGCTCTTCGACGCCGCATAGACTGCCTCCCCCTCGAGCCGCAGCGGCACCGCGACGGTGCTCAGGTTGACGATGCGCGCCGCCTGGGACCCGCGCATCATCCGCATCGCCTCGCGGGTGAAGTTGAAGGCGGCGATGAAGTTGGTCTCCATCACCCGCCGCGCCGTCTCCACCGGGGTCAGCGCCACGGCGTTCATGCTGGCGACGCCGGCGTTGTTGATCAGCACGTCGAGCGTCCTGGTGCGCTTCTTCAGGTCGCGGAACATGCCCTGCACCGCGCCGGCGTCGGTGACGTCGATTTCGAAGTGCAGGTAGCGTTCGTGCGTCAGGGCAGACTTCGACCGGCCGCAGCCGACCACGCAATCGCCGGCCGCGAGGTGGTGCTCGGCGAGCGCTTCGCCGATGCCACGACTGGTTCCGGTGATCAGCACATGGCGGCCGGGCATCGCGCTATTCCCTCGCCAGCGTGCCGACGTACGACACCAGCGACTGCACCGAGCGGAACGGGCTGCGCTTCTGCGACACCGCGCGCTCGTCGCTCAGCACCACGTCGCAGCCGATCTCCTGCAGCCCCTCCTCGATATCGAGCAGCAAGCCGACCAGGCCGAGCGAATCGAGCGAGCTGTCGGGGCCGAAGATCGGCGCGTCGGCGGCGATCGCCAGCTGGCTGGCGGCGTCGCGCGCCTCGTTGGCGTTGCGCATCGCCTTGAGCACCACCTCGCGGATGGCGTCGTCGGTGATCTCGAACGAACGATTTTCGTTGCCGGAGGCTAGGGACACAGCTGGCGGTCCTCCATCTGAATGGCGCGCGCCAGCGCGGCGGCGACGCGCACCTGGTCGTCATCGGTCATCTCGTCGTAGAGCGGCAGGATCAGGCCGTCGTCGCTGATCTCTTCGCTGTGGATCAGCGCGTTGCGGTGCTCGGCGCGCCACGCTTCGCGCTGGTAGGCGGGCTCGCGGTGGGTGCTCATCACGCCGCGGCGCGTCGAGATCCCCTCGTCGAGCATCATCTGCATCACCCGCGCCTGGTCGCAGCCGGCGGGGAGGCGGACGCAGTAGCTCTGCCAGTTGCTGCGCGCCCACGCCGGTTCGGCCGGCAGCTGCAGATCCGGAATCGCCGACAGCAGCCCGTGGTAGCGGCAGGCGAGCTGCCGCCGCCGCGCCACCAGCCCGGGCAGCCGCTGCAGCTGCACGCGGCCGATCGCCGCCTGCAGATCGGTCAACCGGTAGTTGAAGCCGAGCTCGTTGTACTCCTCGAACACCACCCGCTTCGAGGCGTGCCGGGTCGTGTCGGGCACCGACATCGAGTGCTGGCGCCACATCCGGAACTGGCGATCGAACTCCGGGTTCGCGGTGGTCAGCATCCCGCCGTCGCCGGTGGTCATCACCTTGCGCGGGTGGAAGGAGAAGCAGGCGATGTCGCCGTGCGGCGCGCCGATCCGCTCCCAGTTGCCGCGCCACTGGATCTCGCTGCCGGCGGCGCAGGCGGCGTCCTCGATGACCGGCAGCCCGCGGCGGTGCGCCATGTCGACGATCGCCTCGAGCTCGCACGGCATGCCCAGCTGATGGACGACCAGCAGCGCGCGGGTCCGGCCGGAAATCGCCGGGAAGATCCGTGTCCGATCGATGTTGTAGGTATCCGGACGGACGTCGACGAACACCGGCACCGCGCCGCAATACCGAATCGCGTTCGCCGTGGCGATGAACGAGTGGCTGACCGTGATCACCTCGTCGCCGGGCTTCACCCCCACCACCAGCAGCGCCAGGTGCAGGCCGGTGGTGCAGTTGGAGACGGCGCACGCGTGGGGCGCGCCCACCTGCGCGGCG
>Ga0111538_10000500_pt1 | contig 52046 bp, 37 predicted proteins | sample SoiMethybrSBSTD1_FD_79669 | JGI IMG/M metagenome (GOLD analysis project Ga0111538, IMG submission 79669) | Bulk soil microbial communities from a Populus tree surrounding site in Tennessee, USA - Soil MetaG P. TD hybrid SBSTD1 (version 2)... | ecosystem: Environmental > Terrestrial > Soil >... | reverse complement strand
GTTTCCGTATCCGTCGGGCCGGATCCACATGGGACACGTGCGCGTCTATGCGATCGGCGATCTCCTGGCCCGTTACAAGTGGATGCGCGGCTACAACGTGTTGCATCCGATGGGCTGGGACGCGTTCGGGCTTCCCGCCGAGAACGCCGCCATCGAGCACGGCGTCCATCCGGTCATCTGGACCTACGAGAACATCGACTACATGCGCTCGCAGCTCAAGCGCATGGGGATCTCCTACGACTGGGACCGCGAGGTCGCGACCTGCGATCCGAGCTACTACAAGTGGGAGCAGCTGATCTTCATCAAGATGCTCGAGCGCGGGCTCGCGTATCGCAAGCGCTCGACGGTGAACTGGTGCCCGTCCTGCCAGACCGTCCTCGCGAACGAGCAGGTGGAGGACGGCCGCTGCTGGCGCTGCGGCTCCGAGGTGACGCCGCGCGACATCGACGCGTGGTTCTTCAAGATCACGGCCTACGCCGAGGAGCTGCTCGAGTGGTGCGATCGTCTGCCCGGCTGGCCCGAGCGCGTGCTCACGATGCAGCGCAACTGGATCGGCAAGAGCGAGGGCGCCGAGTTCGACCTGAAAGTTGACGGCCGCCCGGATCTCTCGATCCGGGTCTTCACGACGCGGCCCGACACCGTCTTCGGCATGACGTACGCGGTGCTCGCCCCCGAGCATCCGCTCGTCGACCAGGTCGTGCGCGACGGAGCCGAGCGTGAATCGGTCGCGCGGTTCCGCGCCGAGGTCTCCCGACAGTCCGAGATCGAGCGGACGGCGGCGGATCGGCCCAAGCGCGGGCTTCGCCTCGGGGCGAAGGTCGTCAACCCGTTCAACAACCAGCCGGTCCCGCTTTTCATCGCCGACTACGTCCTGATGGGCTACGGAACGGGCGCGATCATGGCCGTCCCCGGCGAGGACGAGCGCGACTGGGAGTTTGCCGAGCAGCACGGGCTGCCGATCATCGAGACGGTCAAGCGCCCGGACGGCTGGACCGGCAAGGCCTACACGGGTGACGGCGTCAAGGTCAACTCGGGCTTTCTCGACGGCCTCCCGATGACCGAGGCCAAGCGCCGCGCGACCGACTGGCTCGTCTCGCGCGGTCTCGGGACCGCGAAGGTGAACTATCGCCTCCGCGATTGGGGCATCAGCCGCCAGCGCTACTGGGGCGCGCCGATCCCGGTGCTCTACTGCGAGAAGGACGGGATGGTGCCGGAGGCCGAGAAGAATCTTCCGGTGGCGCTGCCGCGGGACGTCCAGCTCTCCGGCAAGGGCGGCTCGCCGCTCGCCAGCGTCGCGAGCTTCGTGAACGCCACCTGTCCCAAGTGCGGCGGGCCGGCCAAGCGCGAGACCGACACGATGGACACGTTCGTCGAGTCCTCGTGGTACTTCCTCCGCTACTGCTCGCCGCGCTACGACACCGGGATGTTCGAGGAGAACGCGGCGGCGTACTGGATGCCGGTCGACCAGTACATCGGCGGGATCGAGCACGCGGTGCTGCATCTCCTGTACGCGCGGTTCTACACGAAGGTGCTCCGCGATCTCGGGCTCACGAAGATCGACGAGCCGTTCATGGCGCTCCTGAGCCAGGGCATGGTCATCAAGGACGGCGCCAAGATGTCGAAGTCGAAGGGCAACGTGGTCTCCGACGACTACGTGCGTGAGAAGTACGGGGCCGACACGGGACGCCTCTTCGAGCTCTTCGCGGCGCCGCCCGAGAAAGACCTGGAGTGGAACGATCAGGGGATCGAGGGCGCCTCGCGCTTCCTCAACCGCGTCTGGCGCTTCGTGATCGCGCATCTGGACGAGATCAAGGCCGCGCCCGACAAGGTTCCGTCGTCGCTCAGCGAGCCGGGGCGGGCGTTCCGGCGCACGATCCACGAGACGATTCAGCGGGTCACGGAGGACATCGAGCGCGAGTTCCACTTCAACACCGCCATCGCCGCGATCATGGAGCTCGTCAACGCGCTGCAGACCTTCGAGAGCGCCAACGCCGACGGCGGCCCTGCCGCTTCTGAACGCGCCGCGCTGATTCGCGAGGCGATCGAGACCACGCTGCACCTGCTCGGCCCGTTCTGCCCGCACGTGACCGAGGAGCTGTGGTCTCAGCTCGGGCATCGCGAGAGCCTCTTCAAGCAGCGCTGGCCCGTCGCTGACCCGGCGGCCCTCCAGAAGACGGAGGTCACGGTGGTCGTCCAGGTCGACGGCAAGGTGCGCGGCCGACTCGTTGTCGACGTCGATGCCGCCGAAGATCGCGTACGCCAGCTGGCGCTCGGCGACGACAAGGTGCGGCCATGGGTCGAGCGGCGGCGCGTGGAGAAGGTGGTCGTCGTTCCGAATCGCCTCGTCAACATCGTGACGCGCGCGTGACCGGCCGGGGCCGCGCGCGCGCGCTCGGCCTCGCGCTGCTGGCCGTCGCTCTCGCGAGCTGTGGCTATTCGTTTCGCGGCAACCTTCCCGATCGCATCCAGACGGTGGCCGTGCCGGTCTTCACGAACAAGACCGCGGCGCCGGCGGTCGAGAACTTCCTCACCAGCGCGGTCGTCGAGGCCTTCGCCACCAACGGCCGGCTCCGCGTTGTCTCGCCCGAGCAGGCCGACGCGATCCTCGACGGCGAAGTGATCGGCTACAGCGTGCAGTCCATCGCCTTCGACAACCAGGCCAACGTGCGTCAGTACCGACTGGTCGTGACGATGAATCTCCGCCTACGCGACGTGAAGCGCAGCGCGATCCTCTTCGAGGAGCAGAGCCTCCGGGAGAAGGCCGACTTCCAGGTGCTCGGCGCGGTGTCGCAGACCATCTCGAACGAGGAAGCCGCGGTGCGCTCGGCCGCGATCGAGATCGCCCGTTCGATCGTCAGCCTGACCATCGATAGATTTTGATCCGGGCACGAGGGTTGTCTCTCCGCCAAGCCGGGCCGAACAACGCCGACCGCCTGCTCGGGCGAGCGGAGCCACACGCGCCTACAGCAGGCCACCCTCGCCGGTTGCGGCCAAAAAGTACTCGATAAATGGACTACGCGACGTTCATCAAGCAGGCCGAGCGCGGCGAGCCGCCGGCGCTCGTGCTGCTCCACGGCGGTGACGTCCAGCTCCTCGACGATGCGCTCGACGCCGCGACCCGCGGGCTCTTTCCCGATCGCGCGCTGGCAGCGTGGGGCCGCGAGGTCTTCGACGGGCGCGAGTCGAACGCGGACGAGATCGTGCGTGCGGCCGCGACGATGCCGCTCGGCGTCGACCGCCGCCTGGTGGCGGTGCGGCGCCCGCAGGCGCTCAACGCGAAAGGCGTAGAGGCCCTCGGCGGCTACGCGAAAAGCCCGAACCCGGCGACGTGTCTCTTGCTCCTTGCCGACGAGCCGCTGCGCGCTTCGCGGGAGCGCCGTAACGACCACTGGCTGATGGGCGCCGTCCCCGCGGCGGCGATCGTGGAGCTGCCCACGCGCGGCGCGCGCGACCTGGCGGGCTGGGTGCGCCAGCGCGCGGCGCTCGAAGGGCTCACGATCACCGACGAGGCGGCACGGCTCCTGGTCCAGCTGACGGGCGAGGACACCGCCACGCTTCTCGGTGAGGCGCGCAAGGCCGCGCTCGCCGGCGGGCCCGACAACAAGAACGTCGGCGTCAAGGACGTGGGCGCGATCGTCGGCGAGCAGCGGCTCGACGACCTCTTCGACTTGACGCGGGCCGTGGAGCGGCGCGACCGCGCTGGCGCGCTCAAGATGCTCGATCGGCTTCTCGCCACCGAGGACGCGATGCTGCTGTTGACGGTCCTCGCGCGCGACGTGAGGACCGCGTGGACCGCGGTCGGGATGCGGCGGCGCGGCCGGTCGGTCGACGAGATCGCACGGGCGCTGCGGCGACCGCCGCAGGTGATCGAGACGCTGAGCTCCACGGGCGGCTCGGAGACGCGTCTGGCGTGGAAGCTCCGTCGGTGCTGGGAAGCCGAGCGCCGGCTCAAGAGCAGTGGAGAGCCGCGAGCCGAGATGGTCGCGCTGGTGGCCGACCTGTGCGCGGAGAGGTGATCGGCCGCGCGCTGCTCCTCGCCCTGCTCCTGGGCGTCGCCACTCCCGCAGTCGCAAAGGCCGCGGACCGCTGCGCCGAGTGCGTGACGGCCGGCGCGGCGTCCATGACCGTGCACGTGCCGGCGGGCACGCCGCTCGCGGGCTACGGCGCCGCGAAGCGCCGGCTTCTATTTCCCGACGTCCTGGGCCGGTACGCGCACGCGTTCTGGTTCAAGCCGTCGGTGGGCCAGCGTGATCCGATCACGGCGAAGGCGCTGGTGCTGGCGACGCCGGCAGCCCGGCTGGCGTGGGTGACGCTCGATCTCATCGGGGTCGACGGCGCCTTCGTGCGAGCCATCCAGGATCGGCTGGCTCGGTCAGGCGTTCCAGCGACCACGCTCATCGTCTCGGCCTCGCACACGCACTCGGGTCCCGGGGCCTTCATGGATTCGGGGCTGATGGGGTTCGTCGCGGTGGACCGGCTCGATCCGGCAGTCAGGGACGCGCTCGTCGAGGGCGCCGCGTCCGCCGTTCAGCAGGCCGACCGCGCGCGGGGCCCGGCGCTGGCCGGAGCCGCGAGCATCACCGCGGCCGGCCTGACGGCAAGCCGGCTCGGAAAGCCGCTCGACTCCGAGATCGTCGTCCTGAAGCTCACCACGCCGGCCGGTGCGCCGCTCGCGCTGGTGTGGAATTTCGCGATCCACGGGACGATGCTGTCGGCCAGGAATCTAAGACTCTCGGGAGACGTGACCGGTCTTGTTTCGGCCCGGCTCGAGCAGAAGCTCGGCGTTCCGACGCTGTTCGTCAACGGCGCGGTTGGCGACGTGAGCCCGGCGCGTCACGGTGAAGCCGCGATGGTGGACACGGCCACCGCACTGGCGTCGGCGGTGGAGGTGGGCTGGGCGCAGGCGCGTCCGGCGCCGGTCGCCGCGCTGCGAATCGCCGAGCGCAGAGTGGCGATGCCCGCCGCGGCCGTGTCGCTTCAACGCTGCCTGGGAAGCTGGATCCCGGCGTTCTTCGTCGTCCCGGTCGGCTCTGCAATGCCGCGCGAGGCCTCGCTGGTCGCGGCGGCCCTCGGCGACACGGCGTGGGTGACGATCCCCGGCGAGCTGCAGACGTCGTTCGGACAGGCGATCAAGCGCGAGGGGCGCGCCGGGTTCGCGTCGGTCTTCGTCGCGGGAGTTTCCAACGATTATCTCGGCTACTTCACGACTCGTGAGGACGCGCGGGGAGCCAAATACGTGGCCTGCGCGACGGTCTACGGGCCGGGAGCCGGTGCGTGTCTGACGGATGCCGCGATCGAGCTCGTGCGCGGATTACGGGGGGAGACGGCGCGCGCCGTCTCGCGCTGCGATTCATGAGAAGGCGCCGGGTTCGCGCCGCTCGGGCCGAGACGCGTCCTTCGACCGATCCGGGGAGCTACTTCGCCGCGGCGAGCCGCCGCGCGAGCGCGGACTTCTTGCGCGCGGCCGTGTTGCGGTGGACCACACCCTTGGTGACGGCCTTGTCGAGCGTGCGAATGGCGTCGAGAATCGCGGCGGGGCGGGCGGCGCCCTCGGCGCCGCGGGCGGTCTTGATCGCGCCGCGAATCTTCGACCGCATCGCCCGGTTGCGCAGGCGGCGGCGCTCGGCTTGCCGTATCCGCTTCATTGCCGACTTCGTGTTCGCCAAATGACGGCTCCTCGTCGATCGAGTCGATATGTAATCCGCGCTGCATCATGCCCGAGGGGCCGAGGAATTTCAAGGTGAGCGCGAGCGAGGGACAGGTCGTCCGGGCGCTCGGCGGCATCGCCAGCGCGACCCTGCTGAGCCGGGTGCTGGGATTCGTGCGCGACGCGGTCGTGGCCCGAGCGTTCGGCGCCGGTCCGATCACGGACGCGTTCTTCGTCGCCTTCCGCATCCCCAACATCCTGCGACGCCTCCTGGCCGAGGGCGCCTTGTCCACGGCGATGATCCCGGTCTTCACCGACTATGTGGCCCGCGACGATCAACCGGCGCTCCATCGCATGCTCCGCGCCGTGCTCGGCTTGTCGCTCCTGGCTCTGACCGTCACGACCGTGCTGGGGATCGTGTTCACGCCCTACATCCTGGAGGTGATCGCCCCGGGGTTCATGGACGACCCGGGCCAGGCGTCGCTGGCGGTGACCCTGACCCGGATCATGTTTCCGTACCTGGTGCTGGTCGGGCTCGCCGCGGTGGCCACCGGCATCCTCAACTCGCGCGGGCGATTCTTCGCCGGCGCGATCGGTCCGGCGGTGCTGAACGTCGGCATGATCGCCGCGGTGCTCCTGCTGGCGCGCTACGTCGAGCCGCCGATCGTCTCGCTGGCGATCGGCGTGCTGGCGGGCGGGCTCGGGCAGCTCTTGGTGCAGATCCCGAGCCTGTCGGCCACGGGGCTCCTGGTGGCGCCCTCCGGCGAGCTGCGTCATCCGGCGATCGCCCGTATCACGCGGCTCTTGCTGCCGGCGGTCTTCGGGCTGGCCGCCGTGCAGCTGATGGTGTTCGTCAATACCTTGCTGGCGTCGCTCCTACCGCTGGGCTCGATCTCGTATCTCTACTACGCCGATCGCGTCATGGAGTTCCCGCTGGGCGTCTTCGGGATCGCGCTCGCCTCGGCGTCCCTGCCGGTGATGTCGCGCCACGCCGCCGCGCGGGACAACCGCGGGCTCGCCGACACGTTGAGCTTCGCGCTGCGGCTCGCCCTCTACGTGTCGCTGCCGGCGACCGTCGGGCTCGTCGTGCTCCGCACGCCGATCGTGCGCGTGTTGTTCCAGCGCGGCCGGTTCGGCCCGCCCGAGACCGTGGCGACCGCCGAAGCGCTGGCGTGGTATGCGATCGGCCTCGCCGGCTTCGCCGGCTCGCGCATCGTCGCCCAGATGTTCTATGCGCGCGCCGAAGCCGCGACGGCGGTGCGGTGGGGCATCGTGTCGATCGCCGCCAACGTCGTGGCCGCGCTCGCGCTGATGGGGCCACTGGGCCACGCCGGCCTCGCGGGCGCCGCGTCCGTCGGCGCGTACGTGAACCTCGCGTCGCTCCTGATCATCGCGCGCCAGCGCCTGGGCCGGCTCGGCGGGCGCGCAATCGTCGGCGGCGCGCTTCGCACCGTGCTCGCGACGGTGCCGCTGGCGGCAGTCTGCTGGCTCTCGCTCGCGCTCTGGCCCGCGCGGCCGTCGTTCGTGATCGACGTGATGTGGCTCGGCGCCACGATCGCCGTCGGCGCCGGCGTGTTCTGGGCCGCCAGCGCGGCCCTCGGCATCTCCGAGCGCGCCGCGCTCCTGCGTCTCATTCGTCGTCGTCGCGATCGCGACGACGACGCGTGACGCACCCTTCTCGCACGTCGAGGGCTGTGATAGAATCCGACGTGGTCACTCTATGACCGACGTGGTCGTCGAGTATCTCGGCGCCCTTCAGGCAGAACGTGGGGCCTCCCGAAATACTCTCAGCGCCTACCGCCGCGATCTCAGCGACTTCACCCAGTTCCTCGACACTCAGCATCGCAGTCTGCGCCGGGCCGAGCCCGAGGACATCCTCGGCTACATCGAGCGCCTGCGCACGCGCGGGCTGCGTCCGTCCAGCGTGGCCCGCCGGCTCTCCGCGCTGCGCGGTCTCTACAAGCACCTGGTCCGCGAGGGCGGGCTGCGCCGCGATCCCACCGAGAACCTCGAGGCGCCGCGCCGCGCGCGCTCGCTGCCGCGCACGCTCTCGCGCGAGGTCGTCGCCGCGCTCGTCGAGTCGCCGGATCTCAACGAGCCCCGCGGCGTGCGCGACCGCGCGATGCTCGAGCTCTTGTACGCTACCGGCATGCGCGCGTCGGAGTGTCTGGGGCTCACGCTCGACGACGTCAATCTGAGCGCCGGCTACGTCGTCTGTACCGGCAAGGGGCGCAAGCAGCGTCTGGTGCCCGTCGGCGGTGAAGCCGCGCAGTGGGTGAGCCGCTACCTGCGCGACATCCGGCCGCGCTACACGCGCGTGCGCGACAGCGGCCGTCTGTTCGTGAACCCGCGCGGGGGCCGGCTCTCGCGGCAATCCCTGTGGACGATCGTGCGGCGCGCCGCCGCGCGCGCCGGTCTGCGTCAGCGGATCTCGCCGCACGTGCTCCGGCACTCGTTCGCGAGCCATCTGCTCGAGGGGGGCGCCGACCTGCGCTCGATCCAGGCGATGCTCGGGCACGCCGACATCGCGACGACCCAGATCTACACGCACCTGCCGTCGTCGACGCTCCTGGCGATGTACCGGCGGTTCCACCCGCGGGCGTGATGATGGCCAAGCGCGCGCACGTGTATCCGCAAGTCAGCCTGGCGGCGAGTGATCTCGTCGACGTCGCGATCGCAACGGCGCCGGCTCGTGCTGGCGTGTCCGAGGCGCTCGCGATCGCGCGCAAGCGCAACGCCGGTGTGATCGCGGCCGGTGGGTCCTGGGTGCTGCGCGACGACCTGGTCCGCGGCGTCGCGCTCGGCCTCGGCGCGCTCCGCGCGGCGCAGATCGCCCGCGCGCTGCCGGTCGTCGACGCCGGCGCGGGCGAGTCGCACGTGCGCCGTCAACTCGCGACGGGCGCGCCCCTCGTGATCGTTCGCGGTGCGCGTGGTGCGATCGGCGCCGTCAGCGGCCGCCTGGTCGGCGGTCGTCTGCCCGAGGCCTCGGCGGCCGGGCGTGTCGGCCGCGCGCTGCCGGCGTCGGTCCGCGAGCTCCTCGTCGCAGTCGGGCGCATCGCCGAGGAGCAGGACGGCCGCGCGTATCTCGTCGGGGGACTCGTGCGCGATGTGTGGCGCGGGGCCACGCTCGCCGGTCGCGATCTCGACATCGTCGTCGAGGGCGATGGCCCTGTGCTCGCGCGGCGTCTGGGAGCCGAGCTCGGCGGCTCGGTCGTCGAGCACCGGCGATTCCTGACGGCCTCGGTCGAGGCGCCCGCGTTCGGACGCATCGACGTGGCCACGGCGCGGTCGGAGCGCTACGAGTCGCCGGGGGCGCTGCCTCGTGTGCTGCCCGCGGGTATCGCCGACGATCTGCGGCGCCGCGACTTCACCGTCAATGCGCTGGCGATCGAGCTCTCCTCCGGCCAGTTCGGTCTGATCGATCCGTTCGGCGGACGGGCCGACCTCGCCCGCCGGCGGCTCTCCGTGCTGCATCCGCTCTCGTATGTCGAGGACCCGACCCGGATCTTTCGCGCGGCGCGCTACGGGGCGCGGCTCGGGCTCTCGCCGGACCTAGCGACCCGACGCGCTCAGACGCTCGCCCTTCGCCTCGTTCCGTATTCGGCGCTCTCGGGCCAGCGCATCGCCGCCGAGATCGCACTGATCCTGAGCGAATCCGAAGCCGGCACCATCCTCCTCCGGCTCGGACGCTCCGGCGCCTTCCGTCTGCTCGACGCGGGCTACCGGTTCACGGCGGCGGGCGGCCGCCGGCTCGCCGCCGTGCCGGACGCGCTCGCGTGGGCCCGCGGCCGCGGGCTCGACGTCGACGGGGTCGGGCTCGTGGCGCTCGCCCTCGCCGAGTCGCGTTCGTCCGCCGCCTCCACGCTCGCGAGCCGGCTCGGGTTCGCGGGCGGGCCGCTGGCCGGCCTCGAGCGCGCGCACGCCGCCACGGCCGCGCTCGCGGCGCGGTTGGCCGCGGCGCCCACCCCGAGCGCCCGCGCGCGCGAGCTCCGCGGCTCGGCGCCGGTCGAGCTCGCCTGGCTCTGGCTGACGGGCAACCGCGAGGTGCGCGCGACGATCGATTGGTTCGTCGGGCTCGAGCCCCGCGTGGCGTCCCTCAGCGGCGACGATGTCGTCGCGCTCGGTGTCCCGCGCGGTCCCGCGGTCGCGCGCGTCCTGGCGGAGCTCAGAGACGGACGGCTCGACGGCACGCTCTCGAGCCGTGAGCTGGAAGAGGCGCACGTCCAACAATGGATCCTGAAAGGAGGATGAGTTGGCCCCGAAATACATCTTCGTGACCGGCGGCGTCGTGTCGTCACTCGGCAAGGGTCTGGCGGCGGCCTCGATCGGGGCGCTGCTGGAAGCACGCGGCTTTCGCGTGACGCTGCAGAAGATGGATCCGTACATCAACGTGGACGCGGGGACCATGAGCCCGTATCAGCACGGCGAGGTCTTCGTGACCGACGACGGCGGCGAGACCGATCTGGACCTCGGGCACTACGAACGATTCACGTCGAGCCGGGTGACACGCGATCACAACGTGACGACCGGCAAGGTGTACTACTCGGTCATCCAGAAGGAGCGCCGGGGCGACTACCTCGGGCGGACGGTCCAGGTGATTCCGCACATCACCGACGAGATCAAGGCGTCCATCCGAAAGGTCTCCCGCGACACCGACGTGGTGATCGTCGAGGTCGGCGGCACCGTCGGCGACATCGAAGGGCTCCCGTTCCTGGAAGCTGTTCGCCAGTTCAGGAAGGACGTAGGGCGCGAGAACGTCATCTACGTGCACCTGACGCTCGTGCCCTACATGCAGGCGGCGTCGGAGCTCAAGACGAAGGCCACGCAGCACTCGGTCAAGGAGCTCCGGGCGATCGGTATCCAGCCGGACGTGCTGCTCTGTCGCACCGATCGCTATCTGCCGCCGGGCATCAAGTCGAAGATCGCGCTCTTCTGCGACGTCGAGGAAGAGGCGGTCATCACGGCCAAGGACGTCGAGACGATCTACGAGGTCCCGTTGAACTTCCATCGTGAAGGGCTCGACGAGATCATCGTCAAGCTCCTGGGGCTCGAGCCGCGGCCGATCGACCTGTCGCGCTGGGAGAGCGTGGTGCGCCGGGTGAAATCGCCGCTGGTCGAGACGCGCATCGCCGTGGTCGGCAAGTACGTCGAGCTGAAAGACTCCTACAAGAGCCTGGTCGAGGCGCTCGCCCACGGCGGCATCGCCAACGAGGCCCGGGTCGACGTGCAGTGGGTCGACGCCGAGCACATCGAGCGCGACGGCGCCGAGGCGCAGTTCGCGGGCGTCCACGGCATTCTCGTGCCGGGCGGCTTCGGCGATCGCGGGATCCGCGGCAAGATCGAGGCCGTGCGCTACGCGCGCGAGCGGCGCGTGCCATATCTCGGGATCTGTCTGGGGATGCAGTGCGCAGTGATCGAGTACGCGCGCAACGTCTGCGGGCTCTCCGGCGCCAGCTCCTCGGAGTTCGAAGCCAACGCGCCAGACCTGGTGATCGACCTCTTGCCCGAGCAGCGCGGGCTCGCCGACAAGGGCGGCACGATGCGGCTCGGCCTGTATCCGATCGTGCTCGGCGAGGGCAGTCAGGCGTCGCGCCTGTACGGGCAGGGGATCATCCAGGAGCGCCATCGCCACCGGTACGAGGTCAACAACGACTATCTGCCGAGGCTGGAAAAGAACGGGCTTCGCGTGTCGGGCATCTGGGCCGAGAAGCAGCTGGTCGAGATCATCGAGATCCCGGAGCATCCGTACTTCGTGGCCGGCCAGTTCCACCCGGAGTTCCGTTCCCGTCCGTGGGAGCCGCATCCGTTGTTCGCCGGCTTCGTCAAGGCGGCTCTCGAGCACACCGCGCCATGACGACGCGGCCGGTCGCCGTCGGCGCCATCACGATCGGCGGGGGCGCGCCGCTGGCCCTGATCGGCGGGCCGTGCGCCATCGAGAACGAACGGCACGCCCTGATGACCGCTGAGCGCCTGATACGCATCGCCGCCGATCGCCGCGTCCCGTTCATCTACAAGTCGTCCTACGACAAGGCCAACCGCTCCTCGGTCAACGGCTATCGCGGCCCGGGGCTCATCGAAGGGCTCCGGATCTTGAAGAAGGTGCGCGACACCTTGAAGGTTCCGGTGCTCTCGGACGTCCACCAGGTGAGCGAGGTGGACCCGGCCGCCGAGGTCCTCGACGTGATCCAGATCCCGGCGTTCCTCTGCCGCCAGACCGATTTGATCCTGGCGGCGGCGGCCACCGGCAAGCCCGTCAATGTGAAGAAAGGCCAGTTCGTTGCCCCGCGGGACATGCAGAACGTCGTCGACAAGGTCCTGTCGAAGGGCAACGAGTCGATTCTGTTGACCGAGCGTGGCACGAGCTTCGGCTACAATAACCTCGTCGTCGACATGCGAGCCCTCGCCATCATGCGTGAATTTGGATATCCGATCGTCTTCGACGCCACGCACTCCGTGCAATTGCCCGGCGGCGCCGGCGATCGATCGGGGGGCGAGCGCCAATACGTGCCGGCGCTCGCGCGCGCCGCGGTGGCCTTCGGCGTCGACGCGCTCTTCATGGAAATGCACGAGGATCCCGACCGCACGCTACCCGACGGTCGTCCGCTCTCGGACGGGCCGAACATGCTGCGCATCGACGACCTGCCGCGCCTTCTGGAGCAGCTCGGCGCGATCGGGGCCGCCGTCAAGCCGTGAGCGCCGACCGCACGCCCGACCTGCGTCGCCTGGCCGAGCGCGTCCTGCGCATCGAGGCCGACGCGATCCTCGGCCTCATCCCCAAGCTCGACGTGCGCTTCGAGCGCGCGGTCGAGGTACTGCGCGCGTGTGCCGGGCGCCTGATCGTGACCGGCATGGGCAAGTCGGGGCTCATCGGCCGCAAGATCGCCGCGACGCTCGCGTCGACGGGCACGCCGGCCTACTTTCTCCACCCGGCCGAGGGTGTCCACGGCGACCTCGGAATGGTCGCGCGCGGCGACGTGGTGCTGGCGCTGTCGAACTCGGGCGAAACCGACGAGGTGCTGGCGATCCTGCCGCTGCTCAAGCGCCTGGGTATCCCGATCGTGCTGATGACGGGCAACCCGACCTCGTCCCTCGCGCGCCAGTGCGAAGTGGTTCTCGACGTCAGCGTGCCGGAGGAGGCGTGCCCAATGAACCTGGCGCCCACGTCGAGCACGACCGCCGCGCTCGCCGTCGGCGACGCGCTGGCGCTGGCGCTTCTCGAGCTACGCGGGCTCCGTCCCGAGGACTACGCGGCCCTCCACCCGCGAGGATCGCTGGGCTGGCGCGCGCTCTTTCGAGTTTCGGATCTGATGCTCACGGGCGACGCGGTGCCGGTCGTGCCCGAGGGCACGCCGCTTCGCGACGTGATCGTCGAGATGACGCGCAAGCGCAAGGGCATGACGACGGTCGTCGACGCAGCCGGCCGGCTCGTCGGGGTGATCACGGACGGCGACCTTCGCCGCCTGCACCTGACCGGAAAATCCATCGACGGGCTCTCGGCCGGGCAGATCGGCAGCCGCGAGCCCAAGACGATCCGCGCGGAAGATCTGGCCGCCCAGGCGCTAGAGGTGATGGAAACCTGGCAAATCACCAGCCTGGTCATTCCCGATGCGGACGCGAGGCCTCTCGGCGTCATCCATATGCACGATATCCTTCGGGCAAAGATCGTTTAGTTTTCAAGGTGTTTCCGCTTTTTCTGTCTTCGAGTATGTGCTACCGTGGTACCGAAATTGCATTCCGGTCCGACTTCCCTTTAGAATCGACAGAGCGATGAGAACACGAGCGGCGGCGGCAACGATCCTCGGAATGGTGATCGTGTTCGTCCTGGCGGTGGCCGGGACGCTGATCGCCAAGAGCCGCGTTCCCCCGACCGAGGCGACCGGCACGATCACATCCAGCGCGGACCTCCGGATCAAGGAAGCGCACATCGAAGAGGAAACCGCCGGCGTGCGCTGGAGGCTCAAGGCCGAGCAGGCGCTGATCTTCGACGCGGAAGGGCGCACGGCGCTCCGGAGCATCGCGGTCGACGTCTTCGAGCGCGACCGCTCGTGGACGATCGTGGGCGAGGAGGGCGACCTCTTCCAGGCGACGAAGAACCTGGAAATCCGGAAAAACGTCGTGCTGACGTCCAGCGACGGTGTGCGGCTGGAGACGAGCGTGCTCCGCTGGCAGGGCGCCGAGAAACGGCTGTGGACGGACGCGCCGGTACGGCTCTCGCGCGGCGGCGCGGTGGCGGACGGCTCCGCCCTCGAGGTGAGGATGTCCGAGGAGTACACGTCAATGGCCGGCCGAGTCCACTCAGTCTTCACGGACGCGCGCCGGTGAGGACCGCCGCGATCGTCGCTGCGCTCCTGCTGGCGGCGATCCCTGCCGGATCGGGCGCGCAGTCGGCGCCGGCCAAGGGCGGTGCGCAAAGCGCGGCGCCCGGCAAGAGCTCGGCAGCCCAGCCGCCGGCGGCTCAGCCCGCACCGAAAGCGAAAGACGGCAAGGAAGAGGACAAGCTGCCTCTCACGGTCGACGCGGACAAGATGGAGCGCTTCGGCAAGGCGAGCCTCGTCATCTTCAGCGGCAACGTCGTCGCCCGGCGAGACAACTCGGTCCAGTACGCCGATCGGGTCGAGGTCTACATGGACGAGAAGGGCGACCGGATCATGCGGACGGTCTCGACCGGAAGCGTCCGGATCATCACCAAGGACTGCCGCACCGGCACCGCTCAGCGCGCGGAGTACTTCGACCTCGACCAGCGGGTCGTGCTCTCCGGCAACGCGCGCGTGTGGCAGGACGACAACGTCGTCTCCGGCGACACGATCACGATCTACATGGCCCAGGACCGGACGATCGTCGAAGGCGGCCAACAGGAGCGGGTCAAGGGCATCTTCTACTCGCAGAAGGACACCACCACCAAGCAGGACGGCCAACCGGCGCCCCGCCGCTCGGCGGAAGTCTGCAAGAACTGAGCGATGGAAGGTCTGGTGGCGCAGGGACTCATGAAGTGGTTCAAGACGCGCAAGGTAGTCGACTCCGTCTCGCTCGACATCCAGCGCGGTGAGATCGTCGGTCTGCTCGGGCCCAACGGCGCCGGCAAGACGACGTCGTTCTACATGATGGTCGGGCTCCTGACCGCCGACGGTGGCCGCATCTTCCTCGAAGGGCAGGAGATCACGAAGCTCCCGATGTACCAGCGATGCCGGATGGGCGTCGGCTATCTCCCACAAGAGTCCTCGGTGTTCAGAAAACTAACGGTCGAAGAGAACCTCCTGGCGATCCTTGAAACGCTCGAGCTCACGCGCGACGAGCGCCGCGACCGGGCACGCGAGCTCCTGGCCGAGCTCGATCTCACGCCGCTGGCTCGTTATCCGGCCTACACGCTCTCCGGCGGCGAGCGCCGACGGCTCGAGATCACCCGGGCGCTGGTGACGTCGCCGCAGTACCTGTTGCTGGACGAGCCGTTCACCGGCATCGATCCGATCGCGATCGGCGACATCCAGGAGATCGTCGGCCGGCTCCGCGAGCGCGGCATCGGCATCCTCATCACCGACCACAACGTACGCGAGACCCTCAGAATCACCGATCGCGCGTACATCCTCTACGACGGCAAGATCCTGGTGGCCGGCACCGCCACCGAGATCGCCCACAACCCCGTGGCCCGGGAAATCTACCTGGGCGAGCGGTTCGCACTCTAGGCGGAGGCGAAAACCCTCATGGCCATGGAGGCGCGCCTCTCGTTACGGCAGAGCCAGCGGGTCGTCATGACTCCGCTCCTGCAGCAGGCGATTCAGCTGCTGCAGCTCTCGACGCTCGAGCTCCAGGAGGTCGTCCAGAAGGAGCTGCTCGAGAACCCGCTGCTGGAAGAAGTCACGCCGGACACGCCGGATACGCCGCCGGCCGACGCACCGGTCACGGCCGATACGCCGCCGGCGCCGACGGTGGAGCAGCTGACGACGGAAACACCGCCGACCACGGAGCGGCAGACGGATGAGCTGCCGTTCGATTTCACCGCGGTGATGTCGGCCGACGACGACCACGAGGAGCGCTCGCTGGTCTCGCAGGAAGACCGTGAGGATCTCCCGTTCGAGAACGTCGTCCGGACCCAGCTGTCGCTGACGGATCACCTCGAGGAGCAGCTGCGCTTTGCGGCCGAGGACCAGGCCGTGCGGCGGATCGGCAACGAGATCATCGGCAACCTCGACGAGGACGGCTATCTGCGTGCCGAGATCGACGAGCTCGCCCAGCGATGCGGCGCCTCCGCGGACCAGATCAACAAGGTCCTCGAGCTCGTGCAGAGCTTCGATCCCCCGGGCGTGGCGGCGCGGAACATCCAGGAGTGCCTGCTGCTGCAGCTCAAGCGTGATCCGCTGCCCGATCCCGTCTCGGTCGAGATCATCGAGAGCCACTTCGATGACCTGAGCCGGCGGCGCTACCAGGACATCGCGCGCGCGATGAAGCTCCCGCTCGACCGGATCATGGAGTCGGTCGAGGAGATCATGGGCCTCGAGCCCAAGCCGGGACGCCGGTTCGGCGGCAACGACTCGCGCTACATCGTGCCGGACGTCTACGTCTACAAGCTCGGCAACGAGTACACGATCGTCCTCAACGAGGACGGCGTGCCGCGCCTGCGCGTGAACTCGCTCTACCGGTCGCTGCTGAAGAGCTCTGGCGTCGACGAGGCCAAACAGTACGTCGAGCAGAAGCTGCGATCGGCCATGTGGCTGATCAAGAGCGTCGACCAGCGGCAGCGCACCCTGCGCAAGGTCACGCAGTCGATCGTGAAGTTCCAGCGCGATTTCCTCGACCGCGGCCTGCCGCACCTGCGTCCGCTGTCCCTGCGCGACGTCGGCGAGGACATCGGCATGCACGAGTCGACGATCAGCCGCGTGACGACGAACAAGTACGTCGAGACGCCGCAGGGCCTGTTCGAGCTGAAGTTCTTCTTCCACAGCGGCATCGCCTCGGGCGACGGCGAGATGGTCTCGTCGGTGTCGGTCAAGAAGATGATTCAGGACCTCCTGGCCGCCGAGGACCCGGCGAAGCCGCAGTCGGATCAGGAGGTCGCGCAGGCGCTGCAGAAGCGCGGCCTCACGATCGCCCGTCGCACGGTCGCCAAGTACCGCGAGGAGCTCGGGATTCTGCCCTCGCACCAGCGCCGGCTGGCGCCGCGAAAGCGGTGAAGCGCGTCCGGATGGTAAGGGGAGGCTAGGATGACCGCCCCGCTCTCCGTCGTGGTCATCACCGGGCTCAGCGGCGCCGGCAAGAGCTACGCGATCAAGTGTTTCGAGGACATGGGCTTCTTCTGCGTCGACAACCTGCCCACGACCTTGATCCCCACCTTCGCCGACCTGATCATGCGGTCCGAGCAGCCGATCCATCGTGTCGCGCTGGGCGTCGACGTGCGCGAGGGCGCGTACCTCTCGCGCCTGCTCGACACGATCCGCGAGCTGCGCGCGCGCGGCCACACGGTCGAGGTCCTGTTCCTCGAGGCGAGCGAGGAAGCGCTGGTGCGCCGCTATCACGAGACGCGCCGCCGCCATCCGCTGGCCGGCGAGGGCAACGCCCTCGACGGGATCCGCGCCGAGCGCAAGACGCTCTCGGATCTGCGCGAGGTCGCCGACCGGATCCTCGACACCTCCGCGCTCACCGTGCACCAGCTCAAGGACCGCCTGGTCGAGCTCTACGTCGCGCCGAAGGCGCGGCCGGGCCTGGCCACGTCGCTGGTCTCCTTCGGGTTCAAGCACGGCGTGCCCTTCGACGCCGATCTCGTCTTCGACGTCCGCTTTCTGCCCAATCCACACTTCGTCGAATCGCTGCGCCCGCTCGACGGGCGCGACGAGCGCGTGCGCGCCTTCGTGCTCGACCACCCGGAGAGCAAGGAGATGCTCCGCCGGCTCGAGGACTTCCTGAAGTTCGTCCTGCCCTGCTACGAGCGGGAGGGCAAGGCGTATCTCACCGTCGCGATCGGCTGCACCGGCGGCCGCCACCGGTCGGTCACGCTCGCGGAGGAGCTCGGGCGGTTCCTGTCAGGGCTCGGCTACGCGCCGGCCGTGGTGCACCGCGACCTCGAGCGCGAGTAAGGGCCCAGTCGGGCGATGGACCGGCTGGCGTTCTGCCTCGGTATCCACAACCACCAGCCGATCGGCAATTTCGAGCACGTCATGGCCGAGGCGACGGAGCGCGCCTACCGGCCCTTTCTGGAGCGGCTCGAGCGGCGTCCTGAAGTCCGGCTGAGCGTTCACTGCACAGGGAGCCTTCTCGAGTGGCTCCGCGAGCACGCGGCGCAGACGTTCGACCTCCTCGGCGCCCTTGCGGCGCGCGGCCAGATCGAGCTCCTGACCGGAGGCTTCTACGAACCGATCCTGGCCGTCCTGCCCGATCACGACAAGATCGGCCAGATCGAGCGGCTGACCACGTTCCTCAAGTCGAATTTCGGCGTGCGCCCGCGCGGCATGTGGCTCGCCGAGCGCGTGTGGGAGCCGCAGCTGCCGCGGATCCTTGCTGACGCTGGTGTCGAGTACGTGCTGGTCGACGACCGCCACTTCGCGCTGGCCGGACTCGACGTCGACACGCTCGGCGGCTACTACCTGACCGACGAGCAGGGGCAGAGCCTCCGCGTCTTCCCGATCAACCAGCGCCTGCGCTACCTGATCCCGTTCGCTCCCGTCGACGACGTGCTCGAGTACCTCGCCGGGTGGCGCGGACGCGTGCCGGCGATCACGATGGCCGACGACGGCGAGAAGTTCGGCGTGTGGCCGGGCACGCACGCGCACGTCTACGGAGAGGGCTGGCTCGATCGCTTCTTCGACCGGCTCGTGTCCACGCCGTGGCTCGAGCCGACAACCCTCGCCGACGTCGTCGAGCGGGTGCCGGCGAGCGGCCGCGTGTATCTGCCGACCGCCTCGTACGGGGAGATGGGCGAATGGGCGCTGCCCGCGAACGCGGCGCGCACGCTCGAGGCGGCCAAGGCCGAGATCGCCCGGCTGCCCGACGGAGAGCGAGTAACCGGCCTCTTGCGCGGCGGCTTCTGGCGCAGCTTTCTCGTGAAGTACCCGGAGGTCGGCGATACCTACTGGAAGATGCTGCGCGTGTCGCGCGCGATCCGCACCGCCATCGCGCGCCGTGGCGACGACCCGCGGCTCGCCCGCGGCCAGGTCGCGCTGTGGCGGGGCCAGGCCAACGACGCCTACTGGCACGGCGTCTTCGGCGGCTGCTATCTGCCGCACCTGCGCCGCGCGGTGAAGACGTCGTTGCTCGAGGCCGAGCGCTTGCTGGTGGAGGCGGGCGAGGCGCCGGAGAACGCGTGGACGCGCGAGGACGGCGACGGCGACGGACGCGCGGAGGTTTACGTCCGTACGCGCGCGCTCTCGGTCACGCTCGAGCCCGATGCGGGCGGGATGGTCACGGAGCTCGGCTACTATCCGGCAGGGCTCGACGTCGTCGACGTGCTGGCCCGCCGGCCCGAGGCCTACCACGACAAGGTGCGAGAGCGCGCCGCGGCCGGCGACTCGGGCGGCGCGCGGACGATCCACGAGGCGGCCACACCCAAGGAGGCCGGACTCGACGTCCTGCTGGCGTACGACGAGCTCCGTCGCGGCTCGCTGATCGAAGCGTTCTTCGCCGACGGCGGCGAGCCGCTCGATCCGGTCGCGCCGTGGCGCGCGGCGCGCGCGCTGGTCGGCGCCGAGCCGCTCGCGTGCGTCGTGCACGACGACGCGGGCGGCGCCTCGGTCGTCTTCTCGCGCGAGGCGACCGACGCGCTCCCGGCCGCGCTCGAAAAGCGGGTGACGATACGAGACGAGACGCTCGACGTCCGCTACCGTCTGCGCCCCGCCGCCGGCCGGCGGCTCACCGGGCGCTGGGCGGTCCAGTGGAATCTTGCGCTGACGGCCGGCGCGGCGCCCGATCGCTATTTCGACATCACGGACCGGCCGACCCTGGGAAGCTCCGGGCGCATCGCGAAACTGTCGGGGGTGACGATGGTCGATGAGTGGGCGGCCGTGGAAGCGCGGCTCACGTGGAGCCCGTCCGCCGAGCTCGCGTGGGGACCGGTGGAGACGGTGTCGATTTCAGAGGGCGGGTTCGAGCGGATCTATCAGGGGACCGCGCTCTTGCTCGTGTGGCATCTGGACGTCGCGCCGGGGGGCGAAGGCCGGATCGACGCCGCGATAAGGCTCGCGCGCCGATGACACTCGACGACGTCGCCCACATCGAACGGACCGACGAGCACGGCACGCGCGACGTGCTGGCGGCGTTTCCCGCGCAATGCCGCAACGCGCTCGCGCTGCGCCCGGCGCCGGCGCTGTCGCTGCCGCGGCCGAAGCTCGTCGTCCTGGTCGGGATGGGCGGGTCGGCGGCAGGCGCCGAGCTGATCGCCGGCTGCGCCGCCGAGCGGCTCGACGTGCCGATCGTCGTGCACCGCAACTACGGTCTGCCGGCGACGGCCGGCAAGCAAACGCTCGTCGTCGCCTCGTCCTACTCGGGCGACACGGCGGAAGTGCTCTCGGCGGCCGAGGCGGCGCTCGAGCGCGGCGTGCCGCTGGTGGCGCTCACCGCGGGCGGCCGGCTGGGCCAGCTCGCCGCGGCGCGCAGCGCGCCGCGGGTGACACTGCCGGACGGCCTGATGCCGCGCATGGCGCTTGGCTACCTGTTCTTCCCGGCGCTGCGCATCCTGCGCGACGCCGGCCTCGAGATCGCGGGCGAGGCCGAGGTCGCCGAGGCGCTCGACGTCGTGACCGCGCTCGCCGCCGAGCTCGGCCCCGGACGGCCGGCCGCGCAGAACCAGGCCAAGCAGCTGGCGCTCGCCATCGGCGCCGCCCTGCCGGCGTTCTACGGCGGCCCGTCGACCGGCGGCGTTGCGTACCGCTGGAAGACCGAGGTCGAAGAAAACGCCAAGCGGTTCGCGATCGCCGGCGCCGTGCCCGAGATGAACCACAACGAGATCGAAGCGTGGCGCGCGCCGGCCGCCGCCTCGATGCACGCGATCTTCCTGCGCGATCGCGACGAATCGCCGGAGATCGCGCGGCGCTTCGCGGTGATGCGCGACCTGATCGGCGCCGCGAACGGCCGCGTGAGTGAGTGCTCGACGCGCGGCGCCGGACGGGTGGCGCGCCTGCTCGGCCTGGCCTACCTCGGCGCGTGGACGAGCTTCTACATCGCCGTCGCCGGCGGAACAGACCCGTGGCCGATCCCGGTGCTCGACGAGCTCAAGCGACGGCTGCGAGCCCCTTAGCCGCGCTCGGAATCCGTGTTACAGTTGCGGCGCTTGTATCAGATGACGATGCGCGGGAGGTAGGGTCGATGGTTCGTGACGAGTATCTGTTCACGTCGGAGTCAGTGACCGAGGGTCACCCCGACAAGATCGCCGACCAGATCTCCGATGCGGTGCTGGACGCGATCATCAGCCAGGATCCCACCGGCCGCGTCGCCTGCGAGTCCCTTCTGACCACCGGGCTCGTCGTGGTGGCGGGCGAGATCACCACGTCCTGCTACGTCGACATTCCGCGTATCGCGCGCGACACCATCAAGGAGGTCGGCTACACGCGGGCGAAGTTCGGCTTCGACTACGAGACCTGCGGCGTCATCGCGGCGATCGACGAGCAATCGTCCGACATCGCCCAGGGCGTCGACAAGCTCGGCGCCGGCGATCAGGGGCTCATGTTCGGCTACGCCTGCACCGAGACGCAAGAGCTCATGCCGATGCCGATCATGCTCGCGCACAAGCTCGTGATGCGGCTCTCGGAGCGTCGCCGGTCCGGAGCGCTCGATTATCTGCGGCCCGACGGTAAGTCGCAGGTCAGCATCCGCTACGTCGACGGCGTGCCGCGCTCGGTCGAAACGGTCGTCGTATCGACCCAGCACAGCCCGGACGCCGGCGCCCAGCGGATCCGCGACGACGTGATCGAGCAGGTGATCAAGCCGACGATCCCGGCCGAGCTGATGGACTTCAACAAATGCGTCATCCACGTCAACCCGACCGGCCGCTTCGTGACCGGCGGGCCGATGGGCGACACCGGCCTCACCGGCCGCAAGATCATCGTGGACACCTATGGCGGCTCGTGCCCGCACGGCGGCGGGGCCTTCTCGGGCAAGGATCCGACGAAGGTCGACCGCTCCGCGTGCTACATGGCGCGGCACGTCGCCAAGAACGTCGTCGCCGCAGGCCTGGCCCAGCGGGCGCAGGTGCAGGTCGCATACGCGATCGGCGTCGCCGAGCCGGTCTCGATCATGGTCGACACGTTCGGGACCGGGAAGGTGCCGAACAAGGTCCTCGAGGCGATGATCCGGCGCCACTTCGACTTCACGCCGGCCGGCATCATCAAGTACCTCGACCTGCGCCGGCCGATCTACAAGAAGACCGCGGCCTTCGGCCATTTCGGGCGCCAGGAGCCGGAATTCGCCTGGGAGCGGACGAACCGCGTCAAGGACCTGCGCGACGACGCAGGCGTGTAGGACAGCATTCCGATAGGCCCGGAACCGGCGCGGCCGTCCCCGAATGGACGGCCGCCGGCGTCGGGCGCGACGAAGCGCGACTAAGACAAGGACGGCATTCCATGGTGGAGCACGACGTCAAGAATCTGTCGCTCGCCAACGAGGGGCGGCTGAAGATCGAGTGGGCCGAGCAGTCGATGCCGGTCCTGCGGCAGGTCCGCGAGCGTTTCACGCACGAGCAGCCGCTGAAGGGCATTCGGCTCGGTGCGTGCCTGCACGTCACGACCGAGACCGCGGTGCTCATGCTCACGCTCAAGGCGGGCGGCGCGCAGCTCGCCCTGTGCGCCTCGAATCCGTTGTCGACGCAGGACGACACCGCGGCCGCGCTCGTGAAGGAGTACGACATCCCGGTGTTCGCCCACAAGGGTGAGGACAACGAGCGCTACTACCGCCACCTCACCGCGGTGCTGGGCACCCGGCCGCAGGTCACGATGGACGACGGCGCCGATTTGATCTCGCAGCTCCACAGCGCCCGCAAGGACCTGGTCGGCGACGTGATCGGCGGCACCGAGGAGACGACTACCGGCGTGATCCGCCTGCGCGCGATGGAGCGCGAGGGTGTGCTCGCGTTTCCGGTCGTCGCGGTCAACGACGCCGACACCAAGCACCTGTTCGACAACCGCTACGGGACGGGCCAGTCGACGATCGACGGCATTCTACGCGCGACGAACCTCCTGCTGGCCGGCCGCACCGTCGTCGTCGCCGGGTACGGGATGTGCGGCCGCGGCGTCGCCTCGCGCGCCAAGGGCCTGGGCGCCCACGTCATCGTGACCGAGGTGGAGCCGATGCGGGCGCTCGAGGCCGTGATGGACGGCTTCCAGGTCATGCCGATGACCAAGGCGGCGTCGGTCGGCGACGTGTTCGTCACGGTGACCGGCAACACGTCCGTGATGTCGAGCGACCACTTCGGCCAGCTCAAGGACGGCGCGGTCCTGTGCAACTCCGGCCACTTCAACGTCGAGATCGACCTCGACACGCTCGGCGCGATGGCGCGCAGCCGCCGCGCGGTGCGCCCGTTCGTCGAGGAGTTCGTGCTCGACCGCGGCCAGCGCGTCTACGTGCTGGGCGAGGGACGCCTGATCAACCTCGCGGCGGCGGAAGGCCATCCCGCCTCGGTCATGGACATGAGCTTCGCCAACCAGGCGCTGTCGGCCGAGTACATGGTCAAGCACGGCCGGACGATGGCGAAGAAGGTCTTCGTCGTCCCGCGCGAGATCGATCTGGAGATCGCGCGGCTCAAGCTCGCCTCGATGGGCGTCGCGATCGACGAGCTCACGGCCGCGCAGCGCGAGTATCTGGCCTCCTGGACGCACGGCACCTGATCGGAGCCCGCCGAGGCCGATGAACAGGCCGCAGCCCGTTCTGCTGCTGCTCCTCCTGCTCCTGGTCTTCGGCGTCCTCGCCCAGGTCGTTCCGCTTTACACCGACTGGCTCTGGTTCCAGGAGGTCGGCTACTCCGAGGTCTTCGTCAAGACGCTGTCGCTGCGCGGCTCGCTGTTTGCGGCACTGGCGATCGGCGTCCTGCTCTTCCTCTACGCCAACCTGACGTTCGCCGCGCGCACCGCGGCGCCTGACGTGATCTGGGAGCTCGAGGATCAGCTCGGGCTGCCGAGCCGCGTGATCATCGAGCCGCTGATCCGACGCTTCCTGCCGATCGTGCTCCTGCTGATCGCGGTGGCCACGGGCATGCGGGCCACCGTGCACTGGGAGCTGGTGCTCGGCTATCTCAACGCGACGCCGTTCGGCAGCGTCGACCCGCTGTTCGGCTACGACCTGAGCTTCTTCGTCTTCGTGCTGCCGCTGTGGCGCCTCGTGCACGGCTGGGCCCTCACCTTGGTGATCGCGACGATCATGCTGACCCTGGCGATCTACGTGCTGCAGCGGAGCCTCGTGCTCACGAGCCGCGGCCCGCGTCTGGCCGCGGGCGCCCGCTCGCATCTGCTCGTCCTTGGCGCGGTGGCGCTGGCGCTCAAGGCGATCGGCTTCTGGCTCGACCGGTTCGAGCTGGTCTTCTCGCCGCGCGGGATCGTGTTCGGCGCCGCGTACACCGACATCTACGCGTCCCTGCCGGTGCTCGGCGCGCTCGCCGTGTTCGCGGCGCTCTGCGCCGTGGCGTGTCTGGCCCAGATCGCGCGGTCGGGCCTGCGCCTGGTGGCGGGCGGCCTGATCGCGCTGGCCCTGGTCTGGGTGGTGGGGCTCGGCGTCTACCCGGCGCTGCTCCAGCGCTTCCGGGTCACGCCCAACGAGCTCGCCGCCGAGCGGCCGTTCATCGGCCACAACATCCGGATGACCCGCCAGGCGTACGGGCTGGACCGGATCGTCGAGCGCGAGTTCCCGGCCGACGAAGCGCTCGACGCGCGCGCCCTCGATCGCAATTCGGCGACCATCAAGAACATCCGGCTCTGGGACTACCGGCCGCTGCTCCGCACGTTCGCCCAGCTGCAGGAGATCCGGACCTACTACAAGTTCGTCGACGTCGACAACGACCGCTATATCGTCAACGGGGAATACCGGCAGCTCATGCTGTCGCCGCGCGAGCTCTCGTACCAGCACCTGCAATCGCGCATCTGGATCAACGAGCACCTCACGTTCACCCACGGCTACGGGGTCGTCGTGGGACCGGTCAACCGCATCACCGCGGAGGGCCTGCCGGAGTTCCTGGTCAAGGACATCCCGCCCCAGTCGACGAGCGGCTTTCCGAAGATCACGCGGCCGCAGATCTACTACGGCGAAGTGTCGAACGAATACGTGCTGGTGAAGACGAAGTCGCAGGAGCTCGACTATCCCTCGGGCGACCAGAACGTCTACACGACCTACTCGGGCGTCGGCGGCATCCCGCTCTCGTCCTTCCTGCGCAAGGTCGCGTTCGCGATGCGGTTCGGCGAGATCAAGATCCTCCTGTCGAACGACCTCACCGATCAGAGCCGGATCATGATGTACCGGACCGTCACCCAGCGCGTGCGGCAGATCGCGCCGTTCTTCAAGTTCGACCGCGACCCGTACATGGTCATCGACGACGACGGCCGCCAGATCTGGATGCTCGACGGCTACACGACGACCGACCGCTATCCGTACTCCGATCCGGTGCCGGGCGTCGGTAACTACATCCGGAACTCGGTGAAGGTGACGATCGACGCGTACGACGGCACGGTCACGTTCTATCGGGCCGACGACGCCGATCCGATCGTACGCGCGTACGGCGGCGCGTTCCCCGGGCTGCTCAAGCCGCTCGACCGGATGCCGGAGGTGCTCCGGCGCCACATCCGCTACCCCGAGGACTTCTTCGCGATCCAGGCGCGGAAGTACGCGACGTACCACATGCTCGACCCGCAAGTCTTCTACAACAAGGAAGACCTCTGGGCGCTGCCGCGCCGCACGATCGAGGGCCGCGACCGCGACATGGAGCCCTACTACACGATCATGCGGCTGCCGAACGAGCAGCGGGAGGAATTCATCCTGCTGACGCTCTTCAATCCAGCGCGCCGCGACAACATGATCGGCTGGATGGCCGCGCGCTCCGATCCGCCGAACTACGGCCGGCTGATCGTCTTCAACTTCCCCAAGCAGAAGCTGGTCTACGGCCCGCGGCAGATCGACGCGCGGATCGACCAGGATCCGGTGATCTCGCAGCAGCTGGCGCTCTGGAACCAGCGCGGCTCGACCGTCATCCGCGGCTCCTTGCTCGCGATCCCGATCGACCAGTCGCTGATCTACGTCCAGCCGCTCTACCTGGCCGCCTCGGAGCAAGGCGCGCTCCCCGAGCTCCGGCGCGTGATCGTCGCGTACGGCAACCAGATCGCGATGGAGCCGACGCTCGAGCAGTCGCTCGGGCGGATCTTCGGCGGGCGCCCGTCCTCCCCGGCGACGGCCTCACCGCAGGTCGCCAGCACGCCGTCGAACGCGACCGCCGACGCGCGGCAGCTCGGCCAGCGAGCGCTGGAGATCTGGACGCGGGCGCAGGAGGCGCTGCGCCGGGGCGACTGGGCCGCGTACGGCGCCGAGCAGAAGCGCCTCGAAGAGACGCTGCGCGCCTTGTCGCAGGCGAAGTAGGGGAGGCGCGCCGACCGCGATGCCGAACGTGCTCGTGACGACGGCGTTCGACGAGCGACAGATCGAGCGCCTGCGGCGGATCTCGCCGCGGCTCACCGTGACCCGCGCCGATCCCGACACCGCCGACTACTCGGCCGCCGACATCCTCTACGGCGGCATCCTGCCGCGCGATCGCTCGCGGGCGCCGAACCTCAAGTGGGTCCAGGTCCACATGGCGGGCGTGAACGGGCTCTACGACCATCCGCTCTATGCCGATTCTGAAATCGCGGTGACGACCGCCAGCGGCGTGCACGCGGCGACCGTGGCCGAGTACGCGATGACCGCGCTCCTGGCGCTCGCGCATCGCGTGCCGCGGATGGTGGAGTGGCAGGGGCGGGGCGTGTGGCCGCCGGACGAGCAGCGCTGGCCCCTGTTCGTGCCGACCGCCGTCCGGGGCGCCTCGCTCGGGATCATCGGCTACGGCAGCATCGGCCGCGAGCTCGCGCGCATCGCGAAGAGCGCGTTCGCGATGCGGATCCTGGCGTGCAAGCGCGACCCGGCGCGGCGCGCGGATCACGGCTACTGCCCGGCCGGCACCGGCGATCCCGAGGGACGGCTACCCGACGCGTGGTTCTCGCCCGCGCAGCTGGACGAGCTCTTGGGCGCGTCGGACGCGGTCGTGATGTGCGCGCCGCTCACGCGCGAGACCCGCGAGATGATCGGCGCCCGCGAGCTCGCCGCGATGAAGCCGACGGCGTACTTCGTCAACGTGGGGCGCGGCGCCAGCGTCGACGAGGCGGCGCTCGCGCGGGCGCTTACCGACGGCCGCATCGCGGGCGCCGCGGTCGACGTGTTCGCCCAGGAACCGCCGCCCGCCGGCCATCCGCTCTACGCGGTCGGCGATCGGGTGATCGTGTCGCCGCACGTCTCCGGCTTCGTGGCGAGCTACGACGAGGACTGCTGCACCCTGTTCGCGGAAAACCTGAAGCGCTACCTCGAGGGCACGCCGCTCCTGAACCTGGTCGACCGCACCAAAGGCTACTAGCGCGCCGACCCGCTGGAGAGCGGCGGGCGCGGCACCGGGATCGGCGCGCCGCGGTCCCAGAGCTGGCGGAGCAGGCGCAGCCGTTCCCGGTCGAGCTTCTCCATCGCTTCCACCGCCGACGGCGCCTCGGCGGCGCAGCCCTCGAGCTCCGGATGCTCGGCGCGGCGCAGCCACTCGCCGCCGCGCTCCACCGACTCGATCACGAGCAGGTAGGGCACCGCCTCGTAGTAGGCAAGATCGCGAACCGCCCCGAGCTCGTCGAGCTCCTCGCTCATTGGGCGAACGGCACCCAGGCGATCGGCACGCCCGCGTCCGACTGACGCGCCTTCTCGGTCGCCGCGATCCAGCTGTCGCCCTCGGGCAGCAGCACCGAGGCCGCCCGCACGCGGCACATGCCGGCGTCGTCGACGTTGGCCGGCACGACGCTCTGCTCGGAGAGCGCGCGGGCGGCGTCGATCAGACGGCGCCGGACGTAGATGACCATCGCGTCGGTCGTCCCGAGATGCTCCTGGGTACGATCGTAGATCGGCCCCATGGTCTCGGTCATCGCGCGGTCTTGCAGGTTGACCAGGAACGGAATGCCGATCATGAGCTCGTTCCTGGCGAGCTGCCGATCGACCAGGTAGTCGTTGTGGATGTTCGCCTTCGTGTAGAACCGCGTGTGCGGCTCGCTGGTCGCCTCGAGGTACCCGCCCCAGGCGGTGAACGGGTTGCGCGTCTGCTCTCGCTCCTGCTCGGTCACCGGCCGGTCCAGACGGCCGCGCATCATGATCTGCAAGTTGTAGCTGTCGTCGAGCGGCACCCACGCGCGGGCCGAGACGATGTTCGGATCGCTGGCGGCGATCATCGAGTAAAACGGCATGATGAACTGGGTGATCCGGTGCCAGTAGAGGCCGTCGACGTCCCACCGGCGCCGCGCGGAGTAGCAGGCGCCGTAGTCGGTCGGCAGCACTTCCAGCCGCGGCCGCTTGTCCTGGTGGAAGGTCCCACGCTGCTTGCTGTCAGGACGGAGCTTGGCGTGGACGTAGTCGATGTGCGAGGAGTCGATGTCGCCCTCGAGCGCCTGGACCCAGTTGCACTCCTCGAGCATCATCAAGGGCGGATACACGTGGTCCGCCGGCAACGTGTTGACCTCGAACGCCGGGAGTGCCGGCGCCTCGGCCCGCGGCCCCATGTACGTCCACAAGACGCCGTTGACGTCGCGGCAGGGGTAGGCGCGGGCGCGCACCTTGTCCTTGAAGGTGCTCTCGGCGGGCTCGTTGGGCATGTCGACGCACCGGCCGGTCACGTCGAACTTCCAGCCGTGGTAGACGCAGCGGATCCCGCAGTCCTCGTTGCGACCGAAGAACAGCGAGGCGCCGCGATGCGGACAGTTGGCGGCCATCAGCCCGACCTGACCGCGCGTGTCCCGAAACGCGATCAGGTCCTCGCCGAGCAGGCGCACCTTCTTCGGCGGGCAGTCGGGCTCCGGCAGCTCGGTGGACGGCATGAACGGCATCCAGTACTGGCGCAGCAGGTCGCCCATCGGCGTCCCGCGTCCGACCCGGCACATGAGCTCGTTGTCTTCTCTCGAGAGCATCGCCGCCCTCCGCTGTTCCGTCTTCGACCGTTTAGTGCTTGCCGTTCTCGACCGTGGCGCGCTCGATCGCCAGGAGCTTCTCCAGGTCGATCACGCCGAGCATGTCCTTTTCCACGGGGCTCCAGTCGGGCTTCGTCCTCGTGTTCGCGCCGAAGCCGTCCGCCAGCTCTTCGTAGACCTTCTTCCAGGCGGCGTACGCGGCCAGGAGCGGCGTCGAAGGGTCGGCGACGATCCTGTAGCCGAGGCCGCCGAGATCCGCGAGCGTGAGGCCGAGCCCCGCCAGACCGCCGCGCCCCGCGAGGTACATCAACGGGCCGCCGAGGCGCTCGGCGATCGTGCGCAGCTGCTCGGGCTTGTGCGCCATCGACAGCAGCAAAAGGTCCGCGCCGGCCCGGCGATACGCCTCGCCGCGGCGGAGCGCGTCGTCCATGGTGCTGGCGCGGATCGCGTTGGTGCGCGCGACGATCAGGAATTCCGGGTTACGCCGTGCCGCGACGGCCTCCTTGACCTTGGCCGCCATGAGCTCGGCCGGGATCATGTGCTCGATCCCGGCGTGATGGTGAGCGCGCTTGGGGACCAGCTGGTCCTCGATCTCGATCGCGGCGAAGCCGGCGGCCTCGCTCATGCCGATCGTGCGATGCATGTGCATCGGATCGCCGTAGCCGCAGGCGCCGTCGAGGATCAGCGGGAGGGAGCAGACGGCGCCGATGTCGACGGCCGCCTGGCACATCTCGGTCACGTTCAGGTTCGCCTCGAGCGCGACCTTCTGATAGCCGGTCGAGCCGCCGCCGAGATAGCCGGCCGGGAATCCGGCCGCCTCGGCCATGCGCGCCATCAACGGGTTGAGGACCAGCGGCGCCGTCACCGGCATCGGCCGCTGGATCAGCTCACGGAGAGAAGGACGACCCGCCACGGTCCACCTCCTGACGGATGATACACCGGGCCGACGGCCCGCTCAGACGCTCCCGCGCAGCCGCGGATCGAGCGCGTCCCGCAGCCCGTCGCCGACGAGGTTGAACCCGAGCACCGCGACCATGATCGCCACGCCCGGCACCGTCGCGACGTGCGGGGCGACCAGCAGCACGTCGCGCCCGGTCGACACCATGAGGCCCCACGACGCGGTCGGCGGCTGGACGCCGAGGCCGAGGAACGAGAGCGCTGCCTCCAGCAGGATCGCGTTTGCCATGAACAGGGTCGAATAGACGACCAGACCCGGGACAACGTTCGGCAGGATGTGGCGCCGGAGCAGGGCCGGCGTCGCGGCGCCGAGCGCGCGGGCGGCGCCCACGTATTCCGTCTCGCGCAGCGCCAGCACCGAGCCACGCACCATGCGCGTCACCGTCGGGATGCCCCACACGCCGACCGCGATCGTGGTGTTGAGCGCGCCGGTGCCCATCGCCGCCACGATCGCCAGGGCCAGCAGCAGGTAAGGAAACGCGAGCAGGATCTCGATCCCGCGCATCATGACCGCGTCGAGCCAGCCGCCGATGAAGCCGGAGACCGTGCCGAACAAGAGCCCGCCGACCAGCGCGATCAGCACGGAGAGCACGCCCACGAGCAGCGCGATGCGCGAGCCGTAGATCACGCGCGAGAGGATGTCGCGTCCGAACTCGTCGGCGCCGAGCCAGTACTTGGCGCCGGGTTTCGCGCGCTTCTCGATCAGGCTCTGCCGCGCCGGATCGTAGGGCGCGAGCCACGGCGCCAGCATCGCGCTCAGCGCCAGCACCACGATCAGCGCGAGCCCGACCACGGCGAGCCGATTCTGGCAAAAGCGCCCCCAGGCCGTCATTTCATAAGCTCGCCTCGGACGGCGGGGCCCCAGCCCCGCGACGTCCTGCGGCTCGCAAAACCCGTCATAAGCTCGCCTCGGACGGCGGGGCCCCAGCCCCGCGACGTCCTGCGGCTCGCAAAGCCGTCATCCCTGGCGTCCGATGCGCGGGTCGAGCAGGCCGTACGAGAGATCGACCAGGAGGTTGATCACGACGAAGACCAGCGCGAACACGAGCACCGCGCCCTGCAGCAGGATGTAGTCGCGCGCGAAGATCGCCTTGACCATCAGGCGGCCGAGGCCCGGCCACGCGAAGACCGTCTCGGTGAGCACGGCGCCTCCCATCAGCTGACCGGACTGCAGGCCGAGCAGGGTCAGGATCGGGATGAACGCGTTGCGCAGGGTGTGCCGCGCCAGCACCCAGAACTCCGCCAGGCCCTTGGCGCGTGCGGTGCGCACGTAGTCCTCGCGCAGGACGTCGAGGACCGCGGCGCGCGTCATACGCGAGATCATCGCGATCGACGGCAACGCGAGCGTGACCGCGGGAAGGATCAGGTGAGTCAGCGAGCCGGCGCCGCCCACCGGCAGCCAGTTGAGCCAGAGCGAGAACACCACGATCAGCACGAGGCCCGTCCAGAAGATCGGCATCGAGAGCCCGAACAGGGAGCCGAGACGGGCCAGCGCGTCGAAGAACGAGTTCGGCCACACGGCCGACGCGACGCCGGCCACGATGCCCGCGACCGCCGCGAGCACGAGCGCGGCGACGGTGAGCTGCAAGGTCGCCGGCCAGGCATCGGCCAGCTCCTGGGAGACCGGACGGTTCTGCTGGATCGAGCGGCCCAGATCGCCGCGCGCGACGCGGCTGACGTACTCCAGGTAGCGGACGACGAACGGCTTGTCCAGGCCCAGGTGGTCGCGCAGCTTGGCGACCGCGTCCTTCGTCGCATGCTCGCCGAGCATCAAGGTGACCGCATCGCCCGGCAGGAGGTCGACCGTGAGCATGACCACGAACACCACGCCGAGCAGCACCGGCACGGCGAGGAGGAGGCGGCGGACGATGAACGTCAACATCCGCCGCCCCCGGGACGCAAGCTTACTTGTCGATCCAGGTCTTCGAGAGGGTCAGGTTGTACTCGACGGGATGGATCTTGAAGCCTTTCACGCTGGCGCGCGAGGCGATGATCTCCTTCGTCGTGTAGACCGGGATCCACACCATCTCCTTGGCGAGGATGTCCTGCACCTCGCCGTAGAGCTTCTCCCGCTCGGTCTGGTTCAGGCTGCGCCGCGCCTGCTCCACGAGCGTGTCCACGCGCGGATTCGAGTAGCGCGAGGTGTTCCAGCCCGCCGGCGGCACTTGCTTGCTGTGGAAGAGGGCGTACAGCGAGTAATCCGCGTCGGCGTTCGAGGTCACCCAGCCCAGGGTGAACATGTGGTGGTTGAGCGGGTTGCCGCGCACCTGCTGGAACACCGCGGCCCACTCGAGCACCTGCACCTTGGCCTCCACGCCGACGTCCTTGAACATGGCCTGGATCGCCTCGGTGATCTCGCCGTCCTTGGGATAGCGGCCGCGTGCCGCTAGCCACGAGAGCGAGAGCCGCTGGCCGCCCTTCACGAGGATGCCGTCCGGGCCGGGAGTCCAGCCCGCCTGACTCAAGAGCGCCTTGGCCTTGGCGCGATCGAACGGATAGACGCGGTCGAGCTGCATGTCCTTGAAGCCGAACACGCCGGGGGCGAGCACGCCGAGCGCCGGACCGGCCGAGCCTTCCATGATGTTGTCGAGGATCGCCTTGCGGTCGACGGCGTGTAGCAGCGCCTGTCGCACGCGCACGTCGTCGAGCGGCGGCATGCCGGCGTGGAAGCCCGCGAAGACGACGCGGATGCCGGTCGTCTCGTGGACGGTGAACTTCGAATCCTTGCGAAGCGCCGGAAGCTGCGCGGGCGAGGGGAACAGCACCATGTCGGCGTCCCCGGTTTGCAGCGCGATCATGCGCGCACCTTCCTCGGGAACGACCTTGAAGACGACGCGGTCGACCAGCGCCTTGTCACCCCAGTAGTCCGGGTTGCGCTCGATGATCACGTGAGTGTTGGTCTTCCACTCGACGAACTTGAAGGGCCCGGTGCCGACGGGCGCCCGGCTGAAGTCCGAGCCCATCTTCTGCACCGCGGTCGGCGACACGATCCCCATGCAGTACATCGCCAGGGTGCGGAGGATCGGTCCGTAGGGCTCCTTGGTCACGACGTCGACCGTGTGGTCGTCGACGACTTCCGCGCCATCCAGCGAGCCGGCGAGACTGGCCCAGCGGGCCGGCGGCGTCCCCTTGAGCGCGCGGTCGAACGTGAACTTCACTGCCGCCGCGTTGAACGGCGTGCCGTCGTGGAATTTGACGCCCGGGCGCAGCTTGAAGCGAACCTTGGTCGGCGACATCACCTCGTACGAGGTCGCGAGCGCCGGCTTGACCTGCATCTTGTCGTCGAGCGTCAAGAGCCCCTCGAGCATGTTGAAGTAGACCCACGCGCCGGGGGCGGTGGTCTCGAGGTTCGGATCGAGCGAGACGGGGTCCGTCGGCCTGACGATCGTCAGCGTGCCGCCGCGCTTCTGCGCGTCGGCCATGGGGACGAGCGCCGCCGCGAGCCCCAGCACGAGGCCGCCGATGAGCAATCGTGAACGAAGAGTGGGTCGCATGCGCTGGCTCCTTGTTAGTGCCGAAAGAGGTCGTCGGCCGCCGACGCGGCGGCGTCGAACGCGTGAACCACGCGGTTGCGCTCGCGGACGAGCGCGGCCCGCGCGAACTTGAAGGCGTCGGTGTCGGGATCGAGGGTGGACAGCTCGCGCACGCGCTGCAGGCCGGCGAGCGGTGGGATCGGCAGCGCCAGATCGTGGCTGAAGCGGTCGCCGCTCGTGTACGCCAGCGGCACGAGCACGCGCGAGAGGCGCATGAGCCCGCGGTTGATCGCCTCGAGCCTGGCCGCCGGCGTCGTCGCATCCAGCGCGGCCAGCGCGGCGTTGACCCGATCGAGACGGTCGGCCAGGGTGCGCGCGACGTCGACCGCCGGCGCCAGGTCGAATCGGGCTCCCGCGCCCGCCTGCAGGCTCTCGAGCTCGGCCAGGAGCACCCGCGCGGCGCGGCTGTGGTCGAGCGGCAGCACGGGCGCGTTCAGCCAGCGGAGCGCTGAGGCGAGGTAGACCTTGGTGTCGAGAGCGAGGACGGCAGCATCGATCTTGTCGATCGTGTCGTCCTTGGTGTGCCACCACCACGGAAAGCCCGCGCTCCCGACCAGCCGCTCCATCGCGCGCGACAGGTCCGTGTCCTGCTTGGGCAGGCCGGACAGCGACATGAACGCCGACGGCACGCCCGCCCCCCAGAACGACTGATCACCCGCACGCGAGAAGCGGCGGCCCCGGCTGCGCTGGCCCGTCACGTCCGTCACGACGGTCTCGGCGAAGTGCTGGGCGTCCTCGGTCGCGTGGAGCACCGAGTAGTCGGTGGCGCCGCGCGCGCCGGTCGAGTCGACGTTGAGATGAACCACGCAGCGCTGATGGAGCTCGCGCCAGGCGTGGTCCGCGTACCACGCCGAGCCCGCGTAGCGGCCGTGGGAGTGACCAGACCAGAACGCGAAGCGAATGCCGCGGCGGAGCGCCGTGCGCCGGCCCGCCAGGAGACGCGCCACCTCCAGCATCGTTGCGTTGGCGGTCCCGTTGTCCATCGCGCCGTAGTGCCACGAATCGACGTGGCCGGAGAAGAGGACGAACCGATCCTCCTGCCGCCCGGCCAGCTCGCCGACCAGATGCGGGATCGGCATCCATCCCGTCCGCACGCGCGTGGTCATCCGCACCGTGACCGGGCCGCGGGCGAGGAGCTCGCGCAGGCGCCGGCCATCGGCGCCGAGCACCGAGAGACACGGCACGGCCGGGATGCGCCACGCGGTCTCGGGCGACGGCGTGCCCCAGATCGTCGTCACGATCATGTTGTGCAGGTGATCCATGAGGACATAGATCTGACCGAGCGTGCCGGCTTGCTGCGCGGCCCAGGCGCGCCCGGGGGCGGGGAGTCCGTTGACGAGTGCGATCTTGCCCGCGGCGTTCGCTCGGGCGTAGTCGGCCGGCCGGCCGTCGCCGACGTCGACCAGCTCGCCCTCCAAAGCCTCGACCGAGGTCGAGAACGAGTGCGTGAGCCCCTCGATCGCGCCGCCGTCGGGCAGGTGAACGCGACCCTCCAGCGGCAGGCTGATGTAGGCCTCGATCTCACGGCGCTCCACCTCGACGCCGTACGACTTGAGGATCCGCTCGATGTAGTCGTACGCCTGCGCCTCGCCGGGGCTGCCCGACTCGCGCTCGAGTGCGCCGATGGTGCGCACGTGCTCCATCAAGGTCTTTTCCGAGACCTGAGCGGCGAGCGCCGGCTCCAGCGGATCGCGGTAGTCCCACATCGCACTCATGCGCGCCTCCGGCCGGCCGCCACCAGCTCGTCGATGTTGGCCCAGCCCATGACCCGCCGCCCGAGCTCCAGATCCTCGATCATCGCGATGAGCCGCTCGGTCAGCGGCATGTCGACGCCGAGCGTTCTGGCCCTGGCGACCGTGGCGCCGAGCAGCGCGCCGACTTCTGTCTTGCGCCGGCGCACCGCCAGATCGCGCCAGATGCCGGTCTTGGTCTTGGTGTGCTGGCGATAGTGCTGCGCGATGACCGCCATCGCCCGCTCGCGGGCCGCGGCATCGCCGCGCCCGGCGGCGCGGTAGTCCGCCGGCGCGTACTCGTCGAACGGCTCCAGACGGATGCCCGCCGCCTCCGCGGTGCGCATGTTCTCGACGACCAGATCGACCAGCATCTGCTGGACTTCGGGCGAGCGCTCGACCACCTCGTAGACATGCGCGTCGACGACCGCAGTGGCCACCAGCAAGGCGCCGTACACGTGCTTGGCCCACGTGTAGCCGAGCACGTTGTCGGTAACCTCGGTCGGCGCGACGACGGTGAGGAGCTTGGCGAGCCCCTGGACCCGATCGCTCATGCGGCCGTCGAGCTCGCCGAGCACGAGCGCGCCGTGGCCGCCGTGGAGGATCCGACCGGGCGCGATCCAGTCCGCGGCCCAGTTCACGAGGCAGCCGACCGTGCGCGCGGCGCCGACCTTCGCGGCGATCAGATCCTCGTTCAGCCCGTTCTGGAGGGACACGATCGCGCCGTCGGCCGCCAGCCGCGGCGCCAGGACCTCGAGCGCGCCCGGCGTGTCCTGCGACTTCACGGCCAGGAGCACCAGGCCGAGCCCGTGTCCGAGCGTGGCGGGGGTGATCGCGCGTACCGGCACGGTGGCCGCGCCCTCGCGGCTCTCGATCGTGAGCCCCTGGGCGTTCATGGCCGCGACGTGGTCTTCTGCTCGATCGACGAGCAGCACGTCGTGGCCCGCGCGGGCCAGCGCCGCGCCGGTCACGCCGCCGATCGCGCCGCCGCCGAATACGGTGATCGTCATCGAATCTCTCCCGAGCGGACCGAAAAGTTGATGACGAATGATGCGGCGGTCCGCGGGAACTGTCAACGGGACAGCAGGATCAGGTGCGGGCGCGCAACAGGAGCGAGACGCCGATGCCCATGAAGATGACGTTCGCCGTCCACGCCGCGATCAGCGGCGGGAGCAGGTCGGCCCGCGCAAAGGCCAGCGCGACGTAGTGGACGACGAGGTAGCCGGCCATGATGATGATCGCCAGACCGATCCCGAACAGCCGGCCGCCGCGCGGCGATTGCAGCGCGAACGGGATGGCCACGAGCACCATGACCAGATTCACCAGCGGAAACGACAGCTTCGAGTAGAGCTCCACCAGGTACTTCCGGATCTGGAAGCCGGCGGCCTCGAGCTGGGTGATGTAGTCGCGAAGCTCCCAGAAGCTCATCGTGCTCACGGGCTTCTGGATTCTCAGGAAATCGTCCAGCTCCTCCTTCAAGTCGAGGGCCGTCCAGCCGAAGGGCACGGTCTGCACCTTGCCCTCGGACGAGACCTCCCGGTACGCGCCCTCGCTCAGCTCCCAGCCGCTCGCCGTCCAGTGCGCCCGCCGCGCGTCGAGCCGCCCGGTCAGACGGAAATCGCGGTCGAGCTCGAGGATGGTCACGCCGTAGAGATCGTTCGTGGCGGGATTGAGCAGCTCGACGCGGTAGAACCGCGTGTCGGCGCTGCGGACCCACAGGCGCTGCCGGGACTGCAGGTGTCGGGGCGCTTGCCCGCGGATCTTCACCCGATCGACCTCGTCGCCGCGCTCGTTCAGCACCGGGAGCGCCAGCTCCTGGAACAGCCCGGCGCCGACCGCCACCAGGAAACCGACGCCCAGGACCGGCGCGGCCACGCGATAGAGGCTCACGCCGGCCGCCTTCAGCGCGGTCAGCTCGTGATAGCGGCTGAGTGTCAGGAACAGGAAGATCGTCGCCACCAGCATCACGACCGGCAGCCCATCGTGCAGCGCCGCCGGCAGGCGGTAGACAAAGTGCTCGAAGATGTAGATCAGCGGCGGCTTCACGCGCAGGTACTTGTCGAGCGTCTTCAAGAGGTCGATCACGACGAACAGCGCCGCCGCCACCGCCAGCCCGATGCCCATGAACGTGACGTACTCGCGAATCAAATAGCGGTCGACGATGTGCGTCGAATCGCGCGCCCCGCCCGTGCCGGGGCCTGGTCGCGGGCGCCACGCGGGACGGCCGGGCATGGCGTGTCGCACGGCCTCGAAGACGCGCCAGACCGCCGGCATCGCCGGCCAGCGCCACTCCTGCGCCGTCGCGATCAGGAGCAACAGGCCCACCGTGCCGAACAGCGCGTTCGGCGCCCAGATCGCGAAGGTCGCGGGCAGGCGCGCGCGAAGCGCCGCCCCTTCGAGCGACGTCATCATCACGTAGTAGGAGACGAGGATCGCGAGGCTGCCGACCAGCGCGATGCTGCGCCCGCCGCGGTGCGAGCGGATCGCCAGCGGGAATCCGATCAGGCCGAACACCAGCGCCGCCATCGGCAGCGCGTAGCGCTTGTGCCACTCGACCTGGTACGGCGCGCGGGCTTGGGGATCGTTGCGATACTCCGCGATCTTCGCGCTGAGGTCGGCGAGCGACAGGTCCTTCTCTGGCTTCTCGACGCGCGGCGCGCCCTTCAGCGGCGAGTCGACCGACAGGCTCATGTCATAGATGTCGAAGCGCGTGTAGCGATAGCGCAAGGCGCCGGCGGCGCCGCCGGTCGGCGAGGGCGCGTCGACCGTCGTCGCCTTCGGCACGTCCACGGGCAGGATGTCGGCCTCGTTGACGGCGCCGTTCATCATGCGCAAGGTGATGCGCCGGTTGGCTTCGTCGGTCAAAAGCCGGCCTTCGCGCGCCGAGATGATGCGCGACAGGGCCGGATCGCGCTCGTCCGAGACCAGGATGCCGCGGAGCGCGACCTGAGAGGTGCTGACGTCCTCCACGTAGATCGTGAGCTCGCCGAACGGGTTGAAGATGCGCTCCTGCAGACCGCTCGCCGCCCGCGCCTGGAGGATGCGGAACAGCTGCCGCTGGAACTCGCCGTTCGCCGCGGGATTCACCACCAGGGTCAGCACCGCGGTGCCGCTCGCGATCAGCAGCGACGTCAGTAGGATAGGGCGGAAGAGCCGCACCGCGCTCACGCCAGCCGCCTTGAACGCGACGACCTCCAGATCGCTCGCCAGCCGGCCGCCCGCCAGCAGCACGGCGACCAGAAACGCCATCGGCAAGGTGTGAGCCAGGAACGACGGCATCATATACGCGAGCAGCTGCATCACCAGGAAGAAGGGCACGCCCTTGGTGATGACCAGATCGGTCAGGTGGTAGATGCGGTCGATCACGAGGAAGAACGTGAGCAGAGCGCACGCGAAGGCGAAGGGTGAGACGAGCTCGCGCGTGATGTACCGATCGAGGACGGGTAACCGCACGAGTCTGTTGTACCATAGGCGCGTGAGGCGGCTAACTGCTGGCAGGACACGGAAATTGCTCGCCGGCCTCGCGATGCTGGGCACCGCTTTCTTGACGGACCGGCTGGACGCGGCCGGCCCGGTCGACCGTCTCGACCAGTTCCGGACGCTCGCGCGCGCGCGGTCCTTGGCCAACGGCTCCGCCGACGTGTCGGCCGACGCCTATCGCGAGATGTACGCCCTCCTCGACGAGGAGATCGTCGAGAGTCTCGGCACCGGCGGTCTCTATGCCTCGACCGGCTTCCTTCAGGATCGACTGGACGCGTTCGGCGAGGCGTGGGGCAACGCCGCGGTGGACCTGGTCCGCGTCGGCCGCCTCATGGTCGGCGCCTTCCAGATGAGCGACGTGCCGGGCGCGAACTCCGTGCGCGTGTACGGACGGCTCGGCGGCGAGGCTGCGCTCCTGACGACGCTCTCGCGCGACGGCCGTCCGACCGTCTATCCCTGGGCCGCGGCGCCGGGCGGCGCGGCGCAATTCGTCACCGCATGGGAGGGCCCGGCGACGGGCCGCGGGATTCGCAATCTGCGCCTGGAGCTGGTCCGCCAGCACGGCGACGACCTGCGCGTGGTGTGGTCGTCGACGGATCTGTTCCCCGAGGGCCTGATCGCGCGGACCTATTCGGTGCGCGGCGACGAGATCCGCGTGCGCTACGAGCCGCACTATCCCGGCCGCACCCCGGGATGCGAGGGCCAGACCGAAGCCGAGGAAGTGTTTCGCACGGCGGCCGAGAGCGGCACGCTCGCTCGCCGTTCGCGGCGCGAGCTGAACGGCTGGCACCGGGAGCTTCGCACGACGGTGTCCCAGCTCTTCACCGCGCTCGAGGCCGGAGACGACGCGAGCCTCGCCAGGCTCGTGGCCGACGCGCAGCTCCGGCGCCGACTGCCCGCGACCTTGCGGCCGGACACGGCGTGCGACGCCGCCGACAGCCTCACGAATCCTCAGACGGTGTCCGTCGCGGCGACGGCGGATCACACGCCCTGGGCCCTGACCTTCCAGCGCGGCGGCCCCGCGCGATGGCGGTTGACGGCGGCCGCGCCGGTGCTTCCGTGAGCGACACGCCGACGAGCGCGCCGAGCGCCGAGATCTCGGACCGGTACGATCCGGCGGCGGTCGAGAAGCGCTGGTATCCGCTCTGGGAGCAGCGCGGCTACTTCCGCGCCGATCCCAACGCGAAGGGCAAGCGGTTCTCGATCTCGATGCCGCCGCCCAACGTGACGGGCTCGCTCCACTGGGGCCACGCGCTCACGATGAGCCTTCAAGATATGCTCACGCGCCTCAAGCGCATGGACGGGTTCAACGCGCTCTGGCTCCCTGGGACCGACCACGCCTCGATCGCGGTGCACGTGGTCCTCGAGCGGATACTCGCCGCCGAAGGAACGTCCAAGGAAGACCTCGGCCGCGAGGGCTACCTGGCGCGCGCCTGGCAGTGGAAGGAGGAGTCGGGCGGTCAGATCGTCCATCAGCTCCGCCGGCTCGGCGCGTCGTGCGACTGGTCGCGCGAGCGCTTCACGATGGACGCGGGGCTGTCGAGCGCCGTGCGCGAGGCGTTCGTGCGGCTCTGGGACGAAGGGCTGATCTACCGCGACGACCGCATCGTGAACTGGTGCCCGAAGTGCCAGACCGTGCTCTCGGACATCGAGGTCGAGCGCGAGGAGCGCGACGACGAGTTCGTCTACATCAAGTACGGTCCGGTCACGCTCGGCACGGTGCGGCCCGAGACGAAGCTCGGCGACACCGGCCTGGCGGTGCACCCCAAGGACAAGCGGTACCGACATCTCGTCGGCAAGACGCTCGAAGTCCCGTCGGTGGACGGCACGATCACGGTGAAGGTGGTGGCCGACGAAGCGGTCGACCCGAAGTTCGGCACCGGCGTGATCAAGGTGACTCCGGGCCACGATCCGGTCGACTTCGACATCGGACGACGCCACAACCTGCCGATCAAGACCGTCATCGGCCTCGACGGCAAGATGACCGCCGAGGCGGGACGCTACGCCGGCCTGGACCGCTTCGAGTGCCGGCGCCGGATCGTCGAGGACATGAAGGCGCTCGGGCTGATCGACAAGATCGAGCCCTATCGTCACGCGGTCGGCATCTGCTATCGCAGCAAGACCGTGGTCGAGCCGCTCGTGCTGAAGCAGTGGTGGGTGAACGTCCAGCCGCTGGCCGAGGCGGCGATCAAGGCCGTGCGCGAGCGGCGGATCACGATTCTGCCGCGCAGTTGGACGAAGACGTACTACCACTGGATGGAGAACATCCATCCCTGGTGCATCTCGCGGCAGCTCTGGTGGGGTCACCGCATCCCGGCGTGGTACTGCGAGAAGGACGGCTCGGTGCACGTGTCGAAGGAGGATCTCCGCGCGTGTCCGAAGTGCGGCGGGCCGGTGCGGCAGGATCCCGACACGCTCGATACCTGGTTCTCGTCGGGGCTCTGGCCGTTCTCGACGCTCGGCTGGCCCGACGACACCCAAGATCTGAGGACGTACTATCCGACCTCGGTGCTCGTCACGGGCCCAGACATCCTGTTCTTCTGGGTCGCGCGGATGGCCATGCTCGGGATCCACTTCATGAAGGACGTCCCGTTCCGGGACGTGTACCTGCACGCCATCGTGCGCGACGCCGAAGGCCAGAAGATGTCGAAGTCGAAGGGCAACGTCGCCGACCCGCTCGTGGTCATGGAGAAGTACGGGACCGACGCGTTCCGCTTTACCCTGGCGGCGCTCGCGCAGGGGCGCGACATCCGGATCTCCGAGGAGCGCATCGAGGGCTACCGGAACTTCGCCAACAAGCTCTGGAACGCCTCGCGGCTCGTGCTCTCGAACCTCGGCGGCTTCGATCCGGCGCTGGCGAAGAAGACGCCGCCGGCGCTCGCCGACGTCTGGATCGAGAGCCGCCTGGCCGCGGCCGTCGCGGACGTTCGCACCGCGATGAAGCGCTACCGGTTCAGCGACGCGGCCTCGGCGCTCTACCAGTTCCTGTGGCACGAGTTCTGCGACTGGTACTTGGAGATCTCCAAGCTGTCGCTCTACAACGCCGAGCATCCCGACCGGCGCGCGCGGACCCAGGCGACGCTCGTGCGCGTGCTCGAAGCGACCTTGCGGCTCCTGCATCCGTTCATGCCGTTCATCACCGAAGAGATCTGGCAGCGGCTGCCGCACAAGGGCGAGTCCATCATGCTGGCGCCGTATCCGAAGATCTCGAAAAAGGATCGCAATGCGCAGGCGGAGAGGCAGATGGCGGCGGTCATGGACCTCGTCACCGCCGTGCGCAACATCCGCGGCGAGATGCGGATCGCGCCCGCGGTCGCGCTGACGGCGACCGTTCGAGCGGGAGGCGACGCAGCCGATCTCTTCACCGCCAACAGCGCGCTGATCGAGTCGCTGGCCCGTGTCCGGCTCACCGTCGATCCGACCGCGACGCGCCCGCGCAGCTCGGCAATGGCTGTGGTCGGCGGCTCCGAGGTGTACGTCGATCTGACGGGCATCGTCGATCTCGGCGCCGAGCGGCAGCGGATCGAGAAGGAGATCGCCAAGACTGCCGAGCGCGTCGACTTCCTGAAGAACAAGCTGGCGAAGCCCGATTTCGCCGAGCGTGCGCCCGCCGACATCGTGGCGCGCGAGCGCGAGCGGCTCGTCGAGCAAGAAGCGTTGCACGCCAAGCTGGTCGCGAGCCTCGCCTGGGTCGGTGACGGTGGCCGGTAGCGCACCGGGCGTCATCGTCCGCCTCGACACCGTCGACTCGACCCAATCCGTGGCCGCAGCACTCGCTGAGCGCGGCGCCGCCGATCGCACCGTCGTCGTCGCCGATCAGCAGCTGCAGGGCCGAGGCCGCCGCGGGCGGACGTGGCGAGCGCCCGCGGGGACGAGCCTCTTGGCCTCCATCATCGTTCGGCCGCGAGTCCCTCAGCCGCTCCTGGCGACCTTGTCGCTGGCGACTGCGGTCGCTGCGGCCAAGGCGCTTCGACGGGTTGCGCCGGTCGATGCCAAGCTCAAGTGGCCGAACGACGTCCTGGTCGCGGGCCGGAAGATCGCCGGCATCCTGCTCGAGTCCCGCATCAGCGGGCGAGCCGAGGCGGGCGGCGCGGTTCCCAACGGCCTCACGTCGCTGGTCACGATCATCGGCGTCGGGATCAATCTCGGCCAGAGCGAATTCCCGCCCGACCTGGCGGACAGCGCCACCTCGGTCGTGATCGAGACGGGCCACGCCACGGGCCGCGAGTCGATGCTCACGGCGCTGCTCGAGGAGTTCGACGTCTGGCGCGGGCGGCTCGAAACCGAGGGCTTCGCTCCCGTTCGCGAGGCGTGGCGGCGGCTCAGCGACACGCTCGGCCGCAAGGTCACCGTCGACACCGTCACGGGGCTGGCGGCCGATCTCGACTCCGACGGCGCGTTGCTTGTCGACGTGGGCGGATCGCTCAAGCGGGTCGTCGCGGGCACGGTGAGCACGGGCGATACCCCCGTGATCATCTCGGGCTGAGAGGAGCGGCGCATGCTGCTCGTGGCGGACGTCGGCAACACCAACACGAAGATCGGGGTCTTCGAGGCGGAGCGCCTGCTCGTATCGTGGCGCCTCACCAGCCGGCGCGAGCAGACGGCCGACGAGTACGGGCTCTTTATCGAGACGCTCCTGCAGTCGCGGGGCATCCGCGCGCCGGCCATCGACGGCATCTCGATCTCCAACGTCGTGCCGCCCGTCCAGCAGACGCTCGAATGGATGTGCGACAAGTATTTCGGGCAGAACCCGTTCTTCGTCGAGCCGGGCGTCAACACGCGCATGCCGCTCGCGGTCGACGCTCCGCGTGAAGTCGGCGCCGACCGGTACGTCGACGCCTTCGCCGCCGCCGCCAAGTACGGTCCGCCGCTGATCGTGATCGACTTCGGCACCGCGACCACGTTCAACTGCGTCAACGCCAGGGGCGAGTTCATCGGCGGTGCGATCGCCCCGGGTATCGTCACCTCGGTCGAGGCGCTCGTGAATCGCGCGGCGCGACTGTACCGGGTCGAGCTGGTCAGGCCCAAGGAGGCGATCGGAAGGAACACCACGTCGAACCTCCAGTCCGGCGCGATCTACGGCTACGCTGGGCTGGTAGAGGGCCTGGTCGAACGGATGCAGGCCGAGCTCGGGGGAGGGGCAAGGGTGATCGCGACCGGGGGCAACGCCGGGCTTTTGACGGACGTGGCACGGTGTATCGAGCGGGTCGACGAAAACCTCAGACTCGACGGTCTGCGTATGCTCTACGAAGAGGCCCATCCGCCCTCGGCCCGGCGTTGACAGGTCCGAGGCTCGGGTCTATACTGCTACGAAATCTAGTAGGTCCCGTCGAGGGCTATCCCTATATACGGGACTTTCAGGCGAAACCGGGGTACGGCGTCAAGGGAGGCTAGCCGATGGGGATGTGGGTAGGGCGAGGGCGCAAGGCCAGGGTCGCTTACGGATTCGATGACATCGCGCTCGTGCCCGGGGCAGTCACGGTCAACCCGAACGAGGTCGACATCTCCTGGGAGCTCTGCGGCCACCGCTTCGAGCTCCCCATCATCGCCGCGGCCATGGACGGGGTCGTCGGCCCCCGGCTCGCGACCGAGATGGGGCGCCACGGCGGCCTCGCGGTCCTGAACCTGGAAGGCATCTTCTCCCGCTACGCGAACCCCGCCGAAGTCCTCGAACGGATCGTCTCCGCCAGCCAGGAAGAGGCGACCAAGATCATCCAGTCGATCTACGGCGAGCCGATCAAGGAAGAGCTGATCCACCAGCGGATCAGCGAGATCAAGAAGGGCGGCGGCCCGGCCGTGGTCTCGTCGATCCCGCAGCGCGCCGAGCGCTTCGCTCAGATCGCGCAGGAGGCCGGCGCCGACATCTTCGTGGTGCAGTCGACCGTGACGACGGCCCGCCACATCGCGACCGAGTACACGCCCGTCGATCTGCGCAAGCTCAAGAAGCAGCTCGCGATTCCGCTGGTCATCGGCAACGTCGTCACCTACGAGGCCTGCCTCGAGCTGATGGAGGTCGGCGCGGACGCGCTGCTGATCGGCGTCGGCCCGGGTGCTGCCTGCACCAGCCGTGAGGTGCTCGGCCTCGGTGTGCCGCAGGTGACGGCCACCGCGGACGCGGCGGCCGCGCGCGACTTCTACTGGAAGCAGTCCGGGCGCTACGTGCCGATCATCACCGACGGCGGCATGACGACGGGCGGCGACGTCTGCAAGGCGTTCGCCTCCGGCGCCGACTCGGTCATGATCGGATCCGCGTTCGCGCGGGCGATCGAAGCGCCGGGCCGCGGCTACCACTGGGGGATGGCGACGCCGCACGCGAATCTGCCGCGCGGCACGCGCATCCGCGTCGGCATCGCCGGCTCGCTGGAGCAGATCCTCTTCGGCCCGGCCTTCACGGAAGACGGAACGCTCAACCTGGTCGGAGCGATCCGCACCTGCATGGGCTCGGTCGGCGCGCGCAACATCCGCGAGCTGCAGCAAACGGAGCTGATCATCGCGCCCACGATCAAGACCGAAGGCAAGGTCTTCCAGCAGGCTCAGAAGCTCGGGCGCCCGCGGTAGCGGGGCGCCGATGTCGGCCGGCGCCGGCAAGATCGCGGTTCTCGATTTCGGCGGTCAGTACACCCAGCTGATCGCGCGGCGGGTCCGCGAGATGTCCGTGTACTCGGAGATCTTCTCCTGCACCCATCCGCTCGAGCAGATTCTCGCCGCGGGCTATGAGGGCATCATCCTCTCGGGCGGGCCTTCGAGCGTCTACGAAGAAGGCGCGCCGCTGCCGCCGAAAGAGCTCTTCGACGCGGGCATCCCGGTTCTTGGGATCTGCTACGGCATGCAGGCGATGGGCTATCTCCTGGGCGGCCACGTGATTCCGGCCGAGCGCCGCGAGTACGGGAAGGCCGAGATCACACTGCAGGGCCAAAGCCCGCTCCTGCGCAACGTGGAGCCGGAGGCCTCCGGACGGGTCACGGTCTGGATGAGCCACGGCGACACCGTTCTCAGACCGCCGAAGGGGTTCACCGCGCTCGCGAGCACGCCGAACTGTCCGGTCGCGGCGATGGCCGACGAGGTGCGGCGCCTCTACGCGGTCCAGTTCCATCCCGAGGTGCTCCACACGCCGCAGGGCCGGACGATCCTCGACAACTTCCTGACGGTGTGCGGGGTGAACCGCACGTGGTCGATGGCCGGCTTCATCGACACGACGGTCGAGGCGATCCGTGCCCAGGTGGGCGGCCAGCGCGTGTTGTGCGCGCTCTCGGGCGGCGTCGACTCCTCGGTCGTCGCGGTGCTCGTCCATCGCGCTATCGGCGATCAGCTCACGTGCGTCTTCGTCGACAACGGACTCTTGCGGAAGGGCGAAGCCGAAGCGGTCGTGCACACGTTCCGCGACGCGTTCAAGATGAACCTGATTCATGTCGACGCATCTCGCCGTTTTCTCGACGAGATCCGTGGCGTGACCGACCCAGAGATCAAGCGCAAGCGGATCGGCGCCGAGTTCATCGCCGTCTTCGAGGACGAGGCCAAGAAGCTCGGCGACATCCCGTTCCTCGCTCAGGGAACGCTCTATCCCGACGTCATCGAGTCGGTGTCCTTTCGCGGGCCCTCGGCCACGATCAAGACGCACCACAACGTCGGCGGGCTGCCGCTCCAGATGCAGTTCAAGCTCGTCGAGCCGCTCCGCGAGCTGTTCAAGGACGAGGTCCGAAAGCTCGGCGAGCTCCTCGGCCTGCCGCCCGAGATCGTCTGGCGCCAGCCGTTCCCCGGTCCCGGGCTCGCGATCCGGGTGCTCGGCGAGGTGACCTCGGACCGGCTCGACCTTCTGCGCGAGGCGGACGCGATCGTCCAGGAAGAGGTACGCGAGGCCGGGCTCGAGCGAACGGTCTGGCAGGCGTTCGCCGTCCTCCTACCGATCAAGACCGTCGGCGTCATGGGCGACTTCAGAACCTACGCCCACGTCGTCGCGCTCCGGGCCGTCATGAGCCAGGACGCGATGACCGCTGACTGGGCGCGGCTGCCCTACGAGCTGCTCGGCACGATCAGCAACCGCATCATCAACGAGGTCAAGGGCATCAACCGGGTCGTCTTCGACATCTCGTCCAAGCCACCTTCCACGATCGAGTGGGAGTGACCGGGAGCTCGATGCAGCACAGCGACTTCGTCCATCTGCACGTGCATTCCGAGTACAGCCTGCTCGACGGCGCCGCCCAGCTCGAAAAGCTCGTGGATCGCGCCAAGGAGCTCAAGTTCCCGGCGATCGCGCTGACCGATCACGGCAACCTCTTCGGCGCGATCGACTTCTACAACGCGGCGATGAAGGCCGGCGTCAAGCCGATCCTCGGCTGCGAGCTCTACGTCGCGCCCGGCGGCCGCAAAGAGCGCGGCTCGCAGGACGGCGGCTACGAGGGCGCCAACCACCTCACGGTGCTGGTCCGCAATCGCACAGGCTACAAGAACCTCGTCAAGCTGGTGTCGCGCGCGTTTCTCGAGGGGTTCTACTACAAACCGCGCGTCGATCGCGAGCTCCTGGCCCAGCACGCCGACGGGCTGCTCGTGCTCTCGGGCTGTCTCAACTCCGAGGTCTCGCGGATGCTCAGCGCCGGCGACGCCGCGAAGGCGCGCGAGACCGCGGGCTGGTACCAGGAGGTCTTCGGCAAGGATCACTACTTCATGGAGGTGCAGGCGCACGGGATCGAGGAGCAGGAGCGGGTCATGGCCGAGACGATCCGGATCGCCAAATCGATCGGCGCGCTGGTCGTCGGCACCAACGACTCGCACTATCTCGAGAACGGCCACTCGCGCGCCCACGAGGCGCTGCTCTGCATCCAGACCGGCACGAATCTTCAAGATACGGGCCGCTTCCGGTTCTCGACGCAGGAGTTTTACATCAAGTCCGCCGAGGAGATGGCGCGCGTCTTTGCGGAACTCCCTGAGGCCTGCCGGAACACCCTGGCGGTCGCCGAGCGCTGCAACCTCACGCTCGAGTTCAACCAGTTCCACCTGCCGCGTTACGTCGTGCCGAGCGAGCACACGCTCGACAGCTACCTGCTCGAGCTGGCCCACGCGGGGCTCAAGCGCCGGTACGGCGCGAACCCCGGCGACGCCATCGAGGCTCGGCTGGCTCACGAGCTCGCGGTCATCGAGAAGATGGGCTTCGCGGGGTACTTCCTGGTCGTCTGGGACTTCATCCGCTACGCGCGCGAGCAGGGGATCGCGGTCGGCCCCGGACGCGGCTCGTCGGCCGGCTCGCTAACCGCATATTCTCTCGGCATCACGAACGTCGATCCGATACGTTACGGCCTCTTGTTCGAGCGATTCTTGAACCCCGAACGGATCTCGATGCCCGATATGGACATCGACTTCTCGGACGACCGGCGCGACGAGGTCATCCGCTACGTCGCCGAGCGCTACGGCCGCGACCGGGTCGCCCACATCATCACGTTCGGGACGCTCGGCGCCAAGGCGGCGATTCGCGACGTCGGCCGCGTGCTCGGCATGCCGTACGGCGACGTCGACCGGATCGCGAAGCTCGTGCCCAACTTCCCGCTCAACATCACGCTCGACGACGCGTACCAGAAATCGCTGCCGCTGGCCGAGATGGTGCGCACCCAGGCCAACGTGAAGGAGCTGTGGGAGATCGCGCGCACGCTCGAGGGCTGCACCCGCCACGCCTCGGTGCACGCCTCCGCGGTCGTGATCTCGGACGAGCCGCTCGAGGAGTACATCCCGCTCTACAAGGATCCCAAGCGGCCGGAGCTGATCACGGGCTTCGCGATGGGCCCGATCGAGAAGCTCGGCCTGCTCAAGATGGACTTCCTCGGGCTCAGGACGCTCACCGTGCTGGCCAACACGGTCGCGCTGATCAAGGAGTCGCGCGGGCGAGAGCTCGATCTGGACCGTCTGCCGCTCGACGACAAGAAGACGTACGAGATGCTCTCGGACGCCAAGACGTTCGGCGTATTCCAGCTGGAGTCGTCGGGCATGCGGGACGCGCTCCGCGGCCTCAAGCCCGAGCAGCTCGAAGACCTGATCGCGATGGTCTCGCTCTACCGCCCCGGCCCGATGGAGCTCATTCCCGACTTCATCCAGCGAAAGCACGGGCGGTCCAAGATCACGTACGAGCATCCCGCGATGGAGAAGTTCACGCGGGAGACGTACGGGATCATGGTCTATCAAGAGCAGATCATGCAGATCGCCTCCGAGATGGCCGGCTTCACGATGGGCGAGGCCGACATCCTGCGCCGCGCCATGGGCAAGAAGGACCGCGAGCTCATGGCCAAGCAGCGCGAGAAGTTCATCGCGGGCTGCCGCGAGCGCAACACCGCCCCCGCGAAGGCCGAGCGCGTCTGGGAGCTCATGGAGAAGTTCGCGGGCTACGGATTCAACAAGTGCCTAACCTCGGACGCGCTGATCGAGATGGCCGACGGCAGCCGCAAAGCGATCACCGAGGTCTGTGATGGGGACCTCGTGCTGACGAAGGACGGTCCATTCCGAGCGTTCGGAGCTCGGCCAAGCGGAAGTCGACGAGTCGGCCGCCTCGAGCTCGCGAACGGGATGACGCTCCGGTGCACGCCCGATCATCCGATCTTCACGCAACGAAATTGGGTCAACGCTGAGGATCTCAGCGTCGACGACTTCGTCGCCGTCTCACGCGAGCTTCCGTGCGGGCGCACATCCGTTCCGGACCATCTGCCAGCACTGCTGGGCTATGCACTGTCCGAAGGCAGCCTCGGCTACGACAGCCACTTCTATTTGTACTCGACGGTCGACGATGAGCTGGACGACATGCGGCGCGTTATCTCGGCATTCGACAACACGATCGCGCGCCTCGAACGCCGTTCAAAGCCCAAAGCTTCGTCAGTGCGTCCGAGCCGAATCGATCGAGGGAGGCCGTCGGAAGCGGTTAGGTTCCTCTTTCAGGACTGTGGCCTTCAGCGGCGGACCGCGACGAACAAGCGGATTCCCTCGCTCGTAGACGGGTGGGACCGACACGCGATCGCGGTTCTCGTTGGAAAGCTCTTTCAAGGAGACGGCTGCGTCCACCCCAAGACGGCGTCGATCTACTACGCAACGTCCTCAGAGGGCTTGGCTGGCGACGTTCGCCGCCTGCTCTTGAAGCTCGGCATCCCCAGCACCATTCATCGGAAAAGCTTTGCCTATCGCGGATCGCGCCGCATCGGCTACACGATCAATCTCATTGGTGGGCGCCGAGCCTACGCTCGATTCAAAGAGCTCGTCGGCGCGCATCTGGTCGGCACGAAGTGCGCCGCGCTCTCCGCGCTCGTGGCTTCGTACGCGGATACGCGACCTCTCCTTGCGCGAGGAACCGTCGATATCGTTCCGACGGCGACCTACCGAGAACCTCTGCAAGAGGCAATTCTCAAACGCTATCCCACACTGAAGGCCGGATGTCGGGCGCTCGGGCTTGCCTACCGACTCGTCTCGTCGGATCGAGCCAAGCGCGGCATGCGGCGCGACACGCTGGAGCATCTCGCAGAACGCCTGGAGTCGCCGGTTCTCGAAAGTCTGGTCGACCCGGCCATGGGCTGGTCACGACCAAAACGATTCACTGTGGATGGCGTCGAACCCACGTACGACATCGAGGTCCCGGGCGCGCGGAGCTTCATCGCCAACGGCATCGCGGTGCACAACTCCCACGCCGCGGCGTACGGGCTCGTCGCCTACCAGACCGCGTACTTCAAGGCGAACTATCCGGTCGAATTCATGGCGGCGCTGCTCACGTCGGAAATGGGCGACACCGACAAGATCGTGAAGTACATCGAAGAGTGCCGCGCGATGGGCATCACGGTGGTGCCGCCCGACGTCAACGTCTCGGCCGTGCAGTTCAGCGTGGCCGGCGACACGGTGCGCTTCGGCCTGGCCGCGATCAAGAACGTCGGCGAGGCCGCGATGCAGTCGATCCTCAAGGCGCGGAGCGCCGAAGGCCCGTTCAAGACGCTGGACGATTTTTGCGTACGCGTCGATCTCAGGCTCGTGAACCGCCGGGTGGTGGAGAGCCTCATCAAGGCCGGCGCGTTCGACTCGCTCGGGCTCACGCGCGCGCATCTGCTCGCCACCACCGATACGGCGCTCGAGAGCGGCCAGCGCCAGCAGCGAGACCGCGCCGAAGGACAGGGATCGTTCTTCGACATGATGCCCGCCGTCGCGCCCGCCCGGCCGGTGGCGCCCACCGAGATCACGCCCGAGTGGGAAGCCGATCAGCGTCTCGCGTTCGAGAAGGAAGTCCTCGGGTTCTACATCTCCGGACACCCGCTGGCGCGATATCGCGATGTCGTGGAGCCGCTGGGCGTCACGACCACGAATGATCTCGCGGCCAAGGGCCACGGCGCGCGCGTCGTGCTCTTCGGCCACGCCAACGGGCTCAAGGAGACGTCCACGAAGGGCGGGAACCGGATGGCGTTCTTCACGCTCGAGGACATGGAAGGCACCGTCGACATCACGGTGTTCCCCGAGCCCTTCAAGACGGCGGCCGCCTGCCTGCGCTCGGGCGAGGCCGTCCTCGTGCGTGGCCGCGTCGACGACGGCGACAAGGGGCGTGTCGTGCTCGCCGAGGACGTGCGCCTGCTCGAGCAGGCGCTGGCCGAATCGGCCGGGAGTCGGCCGAAGAACGGTGCGGTGAGCGAGCCGAACGCCTGCCGGATCCGCTTCGCGCCGGGCGAGGACCCCGGCGCCGCGCTCGCCGCCGTGCGCCAGCTCTGCGACCAGCATCCCGGCCGTGTCCCGGTCTTCCTGCACCTGCTGATCGGCGGCCAGGAAGTCGTCGTGCGCACCCGCGGCCTGTCGGTCGACGGCAGCAAGGAGCTCGTGGCCGAGGGCGAGACCTTCCTCGGCCCGGGTAACATCAGCGTGGACTATGCCGGACGCGCTTGACTTCGAGCAGCCGCTGCTCGACCTCGAGAACCGGATCGCGGCGCTCCAGGCCGAGGACAACGTCGCCAAGGTGCGCGAGGAAATCACCAGGCTCGAGGAGCGCCTCACGCGGCTGCGTCAGCGCACCTACGCGAGCCTGACGGCCTGGCAGCGCACGCAGCTCGCGCGCCATCCCAAGCGTCCGCACACGCGCGATTTCATCAAGCTCTTGTTCGACGATTTCGTCGAGCTCCACGGCGATCGGGTCTTCGGCGACGACGCGGCGATCGTCGGCGGGCTCGCGCGCTTCGAGGAGCAGGGCGTCGTCGTGATCGGCCACCAGAAGGGCCGCGACACGCGCGAGAAAATCGCGCGCAACTTCGGGATGCCGCACCCCGAGGGCTATCGCAAGGCGCTCAGGCTGATGCATATGGCGCAAAAGTTCGGCAAGCCCGTCGTCACGTTCATCGACACGCCCGGAGCCTATCCCGGGCTCGGCGCCGAGGAGCGCGGGCAGGCCGAAGCGATCGCGCGCAATCTCCGCGAGATGGCCGCGCTCCGGACGCCGATCCTCTCGATCGTGACCGGCGAGGGCGGCAGCGGGGGAGCGCTCGCGATCGGGATGGGCAATCGCGTGCTGATGCTCGAGTACGCGGTCTACTCGGTGATCTCACCCGAAGGCTGCGCCGCCATCCTGTGGGGCGACGCC
>Ga0111538_10000496_pt1 | contig 52126 bp, 54 predicted proteins | sample SoiMethybrSBSTD1_FD_79669 | JGI IMG/M metagenome (GOLD analysis project Ga0111538, IMG submission 79669) | Bulk soil microbial communities from a Populus tree surrounding site in Tennessee, USA - Soil MetaG P. TD hybrid SBSTD1 (version 2)... | ecosystem: Environmental > Terrestrial > Soil >... | reverse complement strand
TGCTGGACAATCTTCACTATCCTCAGTATCGACCAATCCGTCACCATCATCGTCTACATTGTTGTCGCAGATCTCAGTTTCAGACTCTTCATCTGCTTGTTCTTCCTCTGAAGCTGCTTCCTCCTCGGGTGCTGCTTCGGGTGTTGGAGTTGGGATTGGGCCTGATGGACCGGGGCAGTCGACTACGTCTTGATTGTCTGTCAATCCATCTCCGTCATCATCCACAATATTATCACAGATTTCCTTGTTAGGTGTTGAGGCTTCTGTACTTCCTTCTGTAGAATCCTCTTCGAATAGGCTTGAAGCGAATCCGTTTTGTGGAAGAAAGGAAGGTATATTGCTAATCAAGAGTAATAAAGCAAGAAGCAAACCAAAGGCGGATTTGTATCTTTGCCGCCCCGTTGTTATCCAATTGAACAATACGAAAAGAAAGCTACGCCTCTTATAAATAGAGTTCTATTAGAAAAAATCATGCGTAACTATAGCTCAGATCAGACCAACCAACTGAATTAATGAAATATACAGTTTAGACCGAATGCATTCAAAAGAGAAATCCGTACTATACATATGTAGAAGGTAAGGTTTTTTAGTGCAGTTCCAGACTCTGTCCTTTTATAATGAAAGTTTCTGAAATTATGATAAGCAAAATTATTTCACTGAGCCCCGATGATTCAGTCGCCAAAGCTCTAAGTACAATGTATGATAATATGATAAATCAAATACCTTTGGTGGATAACAATCAGAATTATAAGGGTATGGTATTTGCCAAAGATTTTCTTCTGGTAAATGCAATGCCTGAAGCCAAACTTAAAACCTTCGTTTCCACTACACCGGTACTTGGTCCGTCATACGGTGTTGAGAAGTGTGCTCAGCTAATTGTAGCGACAGGAAAACGAGCTTTACCTGTCCTAGAGCATAACAAAGTAGTCGGAATAGTCAGTGAAACCGATGTTGCGTTAACTGCGGATTTTGGCCATGCGATAATAGATGAGGTGATGTCCGGAGCAATAGTAATTGAAGAAGATAACACGTTAGGTGTTGGTTTGTCGAAGATAAGAAGATACAATATATCGCGGCTTCCAGTAATCAATTTAAGAGGTATTCTTAGAGGAGTTATAAATGCATTAGATATTATCAAGATCCTTGCCACTCCGCGAGAGAGAGCAACAAAGTCACCTGGAGTAGGAACTATGAGCATAATCAGAGAAGTAAAGATTAAAGACATTGCTAGAAAGGCAGTATCGGTAGAAAGAGGAACTAAGATAAACCAAGTAAGCGGATCATTTGGACGAAACGAAGAAATCGTAGTCGTTGGAGAAGAAAGGCCAATCGGTATTGTCACACCAAAAGATCTATTGGAATTGATACTTCCCAAGATCAGTGGACCAAGTATTCACATGGCTCATTTAGAAAATAGTGAAGCTAGACGCGAGATCGAGGAGGAGATGAAGCGGTTCGTGAAGAAAATCCAGGGAAAGCTTGAGAATATACAACAAGTAGTTATATATGTAGACAAACACAAGACACGAAAATATTCAATAAGAGCAAGAATGATAACCGCGGCTGGAGTAGTTGAGGCAAAGGCAGTAGGTTACGATCCTTTAAGCGCAAGTAAAGAATTGATCTCTCGTTTCGATAGGCGAATACGATCAGGCCATAGTCAAAAAGTTAATCATAAACATCAGAGAGAACACGTAAGATCCCTGATAGAATGATTTTAGGCGCAGATGAGGAGATTCGAACTCCTGATCGCCCGAGGGCGAATCGGCTTGCTTTCAGCCGTGGGACTCAAGGCCGACGCATTACTGTGTTTCCCCCTGAACCAAGGAAAGACCACTCTGCCACATCTGCACATTTTTTCAAATGATTCTACCTACTATTATTTGTTAACTGCACGATTGAAAAAATCAGTCATCAACTGACTAGCTATAAATAGTTACACTCTAGAATTCAAATGATAGAATGCATTAAATAATCCTAATCATGGTAACCATCGAGTAGATGCTAATCTACACCAAACTGTCCCCATTTTATTCAAGATTGAACAGGCCGTGTAGAATTCCATCTCTGAATCCTGATTTACAAGTCTTCAGTACTGCGTCTCTTAATTTACTCTTCCATAATGTCCTCGTCTGTCACTATTACCAGAATTTAAGTAGCGTCATGTATCAAACATGTTTTCCCTTTGATAAAGAACAATACCGATAAAATGCTGGCACTCAGTTATCAATAATGTCTAGCGGAACACACATCCCACGCTGCGAGTTCGGCTCAAACGGACATTCCTTTTATAGAAGAAAGATACATAAGAAATAGGAAGCTAATTTATACTTGAAAAGTCATTATTGCTATATACTATAATAAATGGAGATTAAGAGAATGAAACATAGAAGTAGGTCTGAAATAATTGGAGCAATTCTTGAAGCGGCGAATGGAGGCGGGGCTACCAAGACGACAATTATGTATAAAGCGGTATTATCTTATGATCTGATGAAACAGCATTTAGTATTTTTAGCTGAAAATGACATGATAGAATATGAACAGGGCATGATGACGTATAGAACGACCGAAAAGGGGATGCGTTTACTTCAACTCTATAACAACATGAATGAAATGGCCCCTCTATCCGTGATGACAAAAAGAGAAGAATAGAAATTATTGTGATAAACTATCTCTGACAGATCGATAGCATTGATCACCGCAATGTAATGCGCCAACAAGAGAGGAGACAGAGTTGACATATTGCTATAAACCCTCTTCATTTATTAGCGGCAGTATTTTATTAACAATTATGTTTTCATGATCCGCCTCCAAGTCCAGTGATACCATCAAGATCGGATATTCTTTACTTTCCAAGGATATTGTGACACGCTTAAGCTTTTGATACAAGGTAAATGAATATATTGGCTTACCAAGTTTTGATTCGTAATCTTTACGTGTTTTCATCCTTAGAACAGACTCTATGGCAAAGATTTCTACTTCCCGTGGTGTAAGTAGAGGAACTAGTCCGGCCCTATAGCATGATACCAACTGGTTCCCCATTTTATTGGGAATCCCTACAAACCTGATCGCTGCATCAGTTTCAAGGATTCGTTTGCACAAGTTATGTAGAACTTGATTTTCGGCCCTCATACGAAATCTGTGCGCCAAGTCCTATTTAGATTTATGACTCCGTTCTGCAAGACCTCTCACTTAACCAAAAAGTCACTAAAGAATACGAATCGCGTACAGACCATCAGTTAAGTATTGACATTGACTTTACGGAAATTGGCTTCCTCTAGACAACAATGAAAGGGATTAGAAAAGCAAGCTTAGCTAATGTCGGAATCCAAGGGATCATCTTGGCTCACAAGACAAAAAAATCTACAAAAGAGAGAAGGTTAGTATTCCTTACTACCTTCATATTAGGTACGTTTATGGTCTGAAGAACTGTTGCTGAGGTACCGAGAAAAATGAAGTCCACGCCTTTGCTAGATTGCTATTGAATTCCAGTATTGCGTCGGTTGTTCTGGCATATATTCTGATATTATCTCGTGCTGCATCCAAGCTGTTAACAGCTACTTGATTGTTTACTTGAACTGTCTTTACAATATTGTTTGCAATTTCATTTGTTTGGTTACTCAACTGTTCTATATATTGACCCGCAAAAGGCAGGTTAAGGCTAAAGCCTTTAGCATCTGCTACATTTTTTTGTGCCGCCAAAGTATTTTGAACTGTATTTTTGACGGCCTGTATGTAATCTAGTTGGAGATTGGATATTGATTGAGAGTACTGAGGCTGAGCTTTTGCAACTTCATCTACAACTCTAGTAATGCTCTGATTTATTGTCTCGTATAGCCCATTGGTTGAGCGAGCTTTTGAAGATGTCGAATTGTTGTCTTTAGACATGGCATTGGTTATACCCTATGCGTATATAAACTTTGGTGATAAAAGGTATTTATTACCATACCAAGGCAATAAATCACTAGATTCTTAGATTCGATAGGCCCTTCTATTTCGTGGAAACATGATAATTAATTCGGAGCAGAACTAACCTGGGCTAATCCCCGATCGATATGGAATAGTATTTCGGTAAAGGCCGGTGGACCGGAGGTAATAGTGTGCGAAACAAGGCAAAGTAGCTTTGAAACATAAATAAACTAATGATCCTAGATCTCTGTAGAGGGAAAGAATTAGATCTCACTAACACGTGACGAGAGATCTATTCGATTGTTATTAATTTTATGATTTAATGGTTGTCATCAGCTGCGCGGTATTATAGTGAGAGCAAATAGCGAAAACTATCTACTATCCTGCTGCTCTCTGATATTAATCACTTTAGATATTGAAAATTCATGTTCAGTGATTGCCTTTTTACTATCAATGTTGTATAGTTCTGCCGACTCTGAAAGTATCTTTTCAAAAGCTAATTTATCTACTTCTATACTGATTGGAGGGTTAAACCCATGTTCTTTGAAATAGTTTGCCAAAGCAATTATTCCATCGGTCAATATGCTTTTATTTATAATGTTCTCTGACATGCAGTCCCTTATCTTGAGATCCACCACTACTAGATAATAACGCTTTCACCGACATATCCTCTGTTCTCATAGCAAAATTAGTTATTTATTGTTGTTTTTCTAAAAATAGCATTAAAAATTCGATACTGCTCCTTATTCAAAATTTAGCAAACAGCAGAATCTTATCTTATTTACATTTTTCATGATAGATCTGATGATAGATCACAATTAGAATAACTCTAAATACATACATATACTTGCCGCGCATATGCGATAACCAGCGAGATAATAACAATTGTCAACCAAGCAATCTTCCATTGATAAACCAATGATTCTAATAAATAAGCCATGGATAGGAGAAGATGAAAAGCGAGAGGTTATTAACGCCCTAGACGAGAACTCTCTTACTTCAGCCGCAAAAGACGGTGGAAAGAGAGTGCGAGAGTTGGAATCTCTTTTACAGGATTACTTGAACGTCAAAAATGTTGTATCGATAAATTCTGGAACTTCTGCTTTACTTGCTGCATTGATAGCGGCGGATGTAAAAATTGGGGATGAAGTTCTATTGCCATCGTTTACCTTTGTAGCGACCGCAAATTCCATCTTAGCTGCTGGTGCAAAACCAGTATTTGTTGATGTTAACAAATACGACTATACGATCGATGTGTCAGACTTGAAAGCAAAAATCACAAAGAAAACCAGGGCAATTGTTCCCGTTCATTTGTACGGACATCCCTCTGATATTGATGAAATCGCTGAGGTGGCCGAGACGAAATCAATTAGTATTATTGAGGATGCATGTCAATCACTCGGATCTACATACAACAATATCCAAACGGGAACTTTTGGCAGTATGGGATGTTTTAGTTTTTATGCTAGTAAAGTCATGACCTCTGGAGAAGGTGGTGCTGTGGTGACTAACGATGATAGCATTGCCGAGAAATTAAAGATGATCAGAAATCATGGGATGGTGGAGGGGTATGACACCCGCATCTTGGGTCTGAACTTAAGACTACCAGAAATAAGTGCTGCAATAGCTAAGACTCAAATGGGCAAGCTCAGAGAGATGCTAGGTTTAAGAAGACGAAACGCAGAGATGCTTACTACGCTGATTTCTGAAGTTGCAAATGAAAATGGAATAATACTACCGAGAGAGAATCAAAGTAAGAGATTCAATTGGTATCTCTATACTATTGCCATTACAAAGGATAATCTCCGTGATAAGATCCAAAAGAAGATGACACTAAATGATAAGATTGGAGCCACAGTGTATTATGATCCACCAGTCCACAAGACTCCATATTATGAGGGGATTATGGCATCTGGAACAGGTCCCCAACGATCTTCTGTGATGGGGTTACCAAACACGGAATGGGCGAGCAAGCATGTTTTGTCGTTACCAATACATCCTATGGTCACACCGGAGGGACTCGAACGTGTTGCCAATAGTCTTAAGGGCGCAATTTAATCCCATTTATTCCCTTAAACAGTTCTAATAATATATTTATACATATTTGCTTACGATTTATGCAACCCAAGTTGAGTTGACCTAAAGTGAGATTGATTATTTACACAGGCAAAGGCGGCACTGGCAAAACAGTGACGTCCTGTTCCACAGCAATCAAATTAGCAGAGTCTGGCCATAAGACTTTGATCATCTCTTCAGATCCTGCACACACTTTGAGTGACGCATTCATGATGCCTGACATTGGTTACCAAGTACAGGAAATTCTTCCAAGATTAGATGTACTTCAAATAGACCCAGTAACTGAAATGAGAAAACAGTTCGATACCACGCTATCTTATATGGCATCTATCTTTTCAGCAAAAGGAATTGATGAGACACTTGCCTATGAAATTGCTATGTTACCTGGGATGACACAGTTGTTCTCTCTGTTAAAGGTAGAGGAGCTAGTCAAACAGAAGCGATTCGATGTTATTGTCATTGACATGCCAGCTTCTGGTGAAGCGTTAAGATATTTGTATTTTCCCAGGTTAGTAGGAAGCATCGGAAGAAAAATGGCAGGACTCTTGGGGATGTTTAGTGGGGTCACAAGAATTTTTCAGGCCATGACAAAAAATCCTATACCTACTAAGGGCAATACTAAGGTCGAAGCCGACTTACTGAGTAGGATCCAAGATTTGTCTGAAATCATTCAGAACAATGACACCACAAGTATCAGGTTAGTTGTTAATCCGGATACGTTTAGCATAGAAAATGCAAAAAGAGCATTAATGTCCGCTAGTCTCTTTGGTATTAATGTAGACTTGACTATCATAAACAAAATCATGTCACATCAAACCTCTGACACGTATTATGCAAACTGGGCGGCTTTTCAAGAGGGGAAGGTGGAAGAAGCAAGAGCAAATTTTTATCCCCTTCCATTGAAGGAAATCCAACTTCACGATACTGAGTTGAGAGGACTGGAGATGTTAAGGAGAAATGGCGAATTACTTTTTGAAAACGAAGATCCCTCACAAATATACTACCGAGGCAAAGCTATCACATTTAAAACGGAAGAGAACTCATTACGTATGACAGTAAAAGTGCCATTTACTGAAAAGGATGATTTTGATCTGGAGCGTCATGGGGATCAACTTACGATTAAGGTGAAAAATCCTGTTGGATATATAGCCAACATCGTCCCTTTGCCAACAGCCGTACTAACCATGAAGTTGGTAAAAGCAAAGCTTAATGGTGATGAATTGAACGTCCTGTTTACCAAGGGCACATAACCGTCACCTATTATCTAATTTGAACAAGAACAATAGTTAACTGTAGGGGACTCTAATTCAAGAAAACTAAAGACCTGAGAGCAATTAACTTTTTTATGCAGACGACTCTATTATACAAATTGAACGGGTTTCGGAGCTTTGGAATTAAATTAGATCGAGAAATCTAGGCTTGTTTGGAACCATAAGGGTAAGCTGTCAAGGTAATTGGAGGCAAGGCCAATAAGGGAAAATAAAATACCTTTTCAATCAGCGGAACGTGATCTTGGCTGACTTGATCACCAATACTGAGCCACATACAGTTTATATAATATGTAACTTGATAACTGTTAGATAACTATGCCAATTGATCCAGACTTTCCGAAAAATCACCAAGTAATAGGCAAACATAGCCTGTCAGATGGAGAACACTATCATTATGTATGGGGCCCAGGGAAACTCCAGGAGGCAGCAGAAAACGAAGAAGTAAAGGCAGCTTTTTCTGCAAGAAATGAAGAGCAGGTGCCGCTTGGAGCTCACGGTACAATGGTGGCAGTCGATTGGGATGCTTGTGTTGCTGATGGTGCATGTATTGAAGCTTGCCCAGTTCAGGTATTTCAGTGGTATAGGACTGAAAATGATGTACCTCCAGTTGAGATGGCTACTGTTACTAGCGCAGGAACGGGAAGCACTGTTAAGGATGAGCGCAAGGATTATACTGATAAGGCTGATCCAATCAGAGAGCACGATTGCATTTGGTGCATGGCTTGCGTATCAGTTTGCCCTCCACAAGCAGTCAAAGTAGATCAGTCTAACCTTGAATTCCATGAAAAGGCATCCGGCACGTTTAATGAGGCACTTTCAAAAGGTAGCGCTCCTCCACCGCACGCACATTAGCTGCATCATCTCTTCCATCAATTTTTCTTTATTTTTTGGGTAGATAATTAGCTAAAGGTATGTTTGATCGATAATATCCCCATGGTTATACCCGTATTATAGTTGCCAGGGTTGTTGCGAGCAACACTCTCTTTGAATAAATAGGTGATTTTAATTCTCAAAATGAAAGTGCTATCGACCTCAATTTGGTAGTGTGAGATCCTATCCTGTAGGTTGCTGTGCCGGGAACAAGGATGGTGCCTCTGTTTTATGTAGCTATATTAAAACGTGGAATCTGCTTTATTATATAGGAAAAGACTTTACTTTTCTAATCCTAAACTACATTCGTATTGGGGTTTTAGTGATAGGCAAAATATATTATCCTACACTATCATTCTTTCCAACGCGATTGAAGGCTTCACATCCTAAATGTTAAATTACCCATGTCGTTCATACGAAAAAATGCCCGTAATTGGAGATTCCTACATGGGTATGTTTTTACCCATAGATATTGCGGTAAGGATCGGGGATTTCATCAGTGGGAAACTAAGCTTTCCAATTATGCGCAATGAAGAGATAATGGGAGTATTTTACATATTTGGAAAAGACCATGGAATAAAAGGACAAACTGAAATTTTGTCAGCAACGAACCTCGCTAAGAGGACAATTGAGCAATTAGGCAGAGATGTGAGATCGTTTCACAATATGCCAAACAAATTGAAATCTGATTCAGTTAGAGAGGACTATATGAGAAGAGTGTTCCAGATATCGATCGAGATCCAACAAGTCCCTTCAGAGAGAAAACCCGAATTGACCAAACGGATTGCGGGAGACCCTGCAATTTTAACCAGCTGTTTCGCACAACATCTTGCACACTACCAGAAAGATTATTTTTTTGAGTTTTTTCAACCATTCAGGAAAAACGACCTTCCTCCGATACATTTGGCCAAACTTGAAGGCAGAATGTTATTGCTCGGGTTCAACGTAAAGAACCGAAAGGCGCTTCCTTATGAAAGCTCACTTACGCCTTTCATTCATTGGCTAGATAAGTTCATCTAGCAAGTCAAAGGTTTGAAGTGTAATCAATAACCTTAACCATGTTCTTAACATCAAAGACCATTACTTCCTTTGGAAGGTTGATGTTGAGAACATTTTCAGCAGGAGGCTTAAAGCGTAGTACATGAATCAGGCTACCTTCCTTTCCCAAAAGTTTTCCTTTTCGCTTTTCCATTCGGATCTCTGAATTGAATAACGCATCAAATGAAAAAAAGTACGTGCCCCCCCACAGATTAATTGAATATTCCACACTGTAATAGGGGATTGAAAATCTTGGGAAATTTAGGTTACTTGAAGAATGAAGATTTTCTCCTTGATCATACATTCTTTTGTGAAAATCATCTATAAAGGGGGTACGGGAGAATACCGCTGATCTAATGGACTTTCTGAATAATAAGGCTGCGTACTTTTCGAACTCGACATCAGGTAGAGTTGAGGGACCATATCGTGCATCATCATGCAAGCTAATTTTTCTGTTAACAAGAAACCTTTCAGAACTTTCTATCATCCGACGAATGTTTTCTACAAATTGTTGTTCATTACATTCGTACAAAGGCATTAGTTTTTCACTCTGTCTATGATGCTTGAAATAGTGTGATTGGATCCACATATAGTGATTACAGGATCCTTGGGATAAGCATCTCCAATTTCTTCAGAAACGCTTATTGTCTCTTCTTTGTTTACATATAACATTTTCTTCCAGAACTTGCCATCTGCGACTATAGTGCTAGAGCCTACGCACTGAAATCCGATCTCTGAAAGATTAGCTTCGACCTCTTCAATCGGAGCATAAACAAAAATTGATTTCAACTGCTGATTATGTCGCATTGGCTATAATTACAACTATTAATATATTTATTATTTGTCCTGAGTCAAATGAGTTTTAGAGTTTAGGGATTTTGAAAATGTTTGTTGTATCATTAAAGCTTGGAAAATTATGGATAGCGAACCAAATAAATCTAGCAACAATTATCTAGTAGTAGCAGAACTCAAGATTAAGAATAATTCTCTTTGTCAGAAGTAAAGCTATCTTGGTCGCAGGATATTCGGAACGAAATCCCGGACGTTAACAAGGGGATAAAGAAATTACCAGATGATACCCTTAAAAATTCGAACTTACTTTTTCGTTCGGACAATCTGATTGCAATGCAATATCTGATTAAGATGGGTTTCGCTGAGAAGATTGACCTTATCTACATTGATCCCCCTTTTTTCAGCAATGAGAATTACTTCCGGAGGAAAAAAAACTCTAATCATGTTGCATTTTCTGATATTTGGAGAGGGGAGTTGAGTGAGTATCTGGACATGATATACCCTCGGCTTTGCGCTATGAAGCGTTTGTTATCCAAATCTGGTTCCATCTTCATTCACCTTGATTGGCATGTCGTACATTATGTAAAGGTAATTATGGATGAAATATTCAGACCAGAGAATTTTCGTAATGAAATTATAGTCAAGAGAGGGCGAATAAAAAATTTGTTATACCAGTTCAATTCTATCGACAAAATGCACAATTCTAATGATTCCGTCCTTTGGTATTCTAAAACCCCCAATACAAGGTATCCCCCTCCTCTTGTTGAGCATGTATCTGAATCAAAGTGGATGGGGTTTTGGAGTAATGTTGACAGACCTACAATGAGGTATGAAATATTCCGCTATACGCCTGAAAGAGGACAATGGAAATGGTCCAAAGAAAGAGCATCAAAGGCAATAGGAAACTATGATGCTTACAAACGAAAATTTTACCCTCTCCCCCTAACCCAGTACTGGGAGAAGACGGGGAAAAATAAGGAGTTTATTCGGAAGCGGGACGGAGTAAAATATCCGGAATACTGGATTCCTAAGAAGACTCACAAAATTCTTGATAATATTTGGACAGATATTGAGTCCTATGACTATTCAACTGGTTATGGGACACAAAAACATACTGCGCTGTTGGAAAGGATAATTGAAAAATTTTCCAAGCCAGGCAATCTTATCGCAGATTTCTTCTGTGGCTCCGGTACTACGCTAACGGTTGCCAGCAAATTGAGTAGACAATGGATCGGCTGCGATTCTTCCTCAATCGCAATAAACGTTACAAAAAAAAGAGTTAAAGATTACGATTTTAGAACACTTATGCTATAGAATCATTCGACTGATTGATATGTAAACACAGAACGCATCTTGAATCAATAGTCTGTTGTATGCAGGGAAATTGTCTCTGGTATCCTGTGAGGTTCTCCTATATTCCATAACGTACATTAAAGAGATCAGATACTACATGAAATGTGAGCCATCAAACGAAATCAGAATACGAGAGCCTCTTGAAACGCCTAACAGGCAAACTAAATAATACCTCTAGGAAGGAGGCTTCAAGACTTGAAATTCCCCCACCCCAGATTATCTGGATTGGCCAACGCACCATATTTAGGAATTTTATGGAATTTCCAAAGGCACTCCGAAGAGACCCGGAAAAATTATTGCTTTATCTTAATAAAGAATTAGCGTCTGCTGGTTACATTGCCGGAGAGAGAGTAATTTTTCTTGGACGTAAGGAACCATCATCTTTTGGAACGCTAATTGACCGATATGTCAAAGAATACGTTATATGTCCTGTTTGTGGCAGTCCTGACACAAGGACTGAGAAGAATAAGAAATTAGGGTTTCTGTTATGTGAGGCATGTGGCGCAAGATCTTCAGTTAAAGGAAATTACGCTTAAGCGTATGCTCAAGTTAGTGCAACATAAACTTGCTAACTCTAAAGAATCCCATCTTTATGTCTAGAATATACTCATTGTTTTACTTCTTTAACTCAGTAATTTGATTATTTTGACAATGGGTTCTAAGTATTATAGCAAGATACTATCTCAACGATATGACAGCCTTGTCACTACATCAAGAAACCTCAACAACGTCTAGTACTGAAAATAACTTCAGTACTGGCCAGAGTTGGGGAGCCTTAAGAAAGGCGTGGAAAGGATACAGGATAGCAAAGGTTCATAACGACAATACAAGGATGACGGAATATGCTAACAAAATTAGAAAGATCCAAGGAGAACTTAACATTAATGTCGCATCCTTTCCAAATCTGGGGATTGCCTAGTCCCAACTGTTTTTTATTTTAACCAGATTCCGTTTTTACCCATAGACGTTTCCTACAGTATTGTCCGATTCTGAGAGATGCTGCGTTATTCTCGACTCAATCTGGGCCTTAGGCAGGGCACCGATTATAACATCGACAGCCTTTGAGTTCCTTAGGATTATCATTGTTGGGATGCTTTGAATACCGAAATACTGTGCAACCGTTTGATTCTCATCAATATTCAGCTTTCCAAAAACCACTTTCCCGCGATATTTACTTGCTAATTCCTCTATTATTGGAGAAATCATTCTACACGGACCGCACCAGGGGGCCCAAAAATCGATCAGCATGAGAGGGTATTTAGACACCTCTTCCCTGAAATTCATATCAGTAAGAACGACTGGTCTAATTTTGCTATTCATATCATCTCTTATCATAGCGCTATTCCGCATTTCTAACAATTTTCTTTGTTTGATTGCTTGGATTTCTTCATCCTCGTCGTCACGATTCATTGGCCGAGACTCTAATCATACGCGCAATAATAATATTTCTGGCAGGATGTAGACCACAATTATAGGTTTCAAGTTTTCTCCTTCAAATATGTGTGGAATTGCCATCCCACTCATAGATATTCTCCATTCATAAAATGTTCTACATAATTTATGCTCGGATATTTGTCCCTCTATACCGATATGATATTATCTGGCCGTTGCTAATTTGTGATGACAAATTAAATTGAATAAAAAGGAGAGCATTGGTGGCCACCAAAGGGGGGGCAATAGCTGAGATTAGAGGATCCCAACAACAAAGAAGGAAAGGAGAGAGAAGAACAGAATACAAACGATGAATTAGAAGTGGATCATCTTACAGATGAAGATGACAAACAAGATAACAAGTTGGAACTAATTCAATTAAATGAGCAACTCAGGAAGGCAAGAGAGTCTGCTGACGATAGTCTTAATAAATTAAAGTACATGATTGCAGACTTTGACAATTACCGAAAACAAACTGATAAGCAGGTTTCTTCCAAGATAGAAGCCAGTAAGGCTGAGCTCTTACTGAAGTTCTTGAATATCCGGGATGATTACCTCAGAGCACTTGATATGATAAAAAATGAAAAACCAGATGCAGTAATTATTGAAGGGTTGTTAGGGATTCTAAAGAACTTCGATAACCTTCTTAGCTCAGAAGGGGTCATAGAAATAGAATCGGTGGGAACACCCTTTGATCCAAACGTTCATGACGCCTTTAATTTCAGATATTCTGATCGGCATCCAGAGAACACCGTTACGAACGAGATTCGTAAGGGCTATATGTATAACAACAAGGTTCTAAGACCCAGTCTTGTCGAAATCTCCAAAAGGATAGTTAAAAATACCGTTAATGCTACAGAAACCCTAGAAAAGGATAGTGATGCTTAGATATGGGAAAAATTATAGGGATTGATCTTGGAACTAGTAACTCAGCCGCGGCAGCAATGATTGGTGGAAAACCATCGATCATACAAGCAGCTGAAGGAACTTCAGTTGGGGGAAAAGCCTTTCCTTCCGTAGTTGCTTTTACCGGTGATGGGCAACTTATTGTAGGTGAACCCGCAAGACGCCAAATGATATCAAATCCCGAAGGTACAGTCCTTGCAGCAAAGCGCAAGATGGGAACCGATTTTAAGTTTAATGTCTTTGGTAAAGAGTATACTCCTCAGCAGATCTCAGCGTTTATTCTTCAGAAAATAAAGAGGGATGCTGAGGCATTTCTTGGCGAAACTGTCGATAGAGCAGTGGTCACAGTGCCCGCCTATTTCAATGACAATCAAAGGCAGGCCACAAAAGATGCTGGGGAAATCGCGGGGTTGCAGGTAGTCAGAATTATCAACGAACCTACAGCTGCTTCGCTAGCATTCGGGTTAGATAAGGCACAAAAGGACCTTAAGATCATGGTGTTTGATTTTGGAGGTGGGACCTTGGATGTTACAATAATGGAAATGGGGGGCGGAGTGTTTCAGGTCAAAAGCACCTCTGGGGATACTCAGTTAGGGGGGACTGATATGGACAATTCGCTTGTAAATTACGTTTTAGATGAATTTAAGAGACAATCTGGATTAGATATTAGAAATGACAAGGCTGCAGTGATGAGAGTTAGAGAGGCTGCTGAGAAGGCAAAGATAGAACTATCAAATGTTGTCACAACAGAGATCAACTTGCCGTTTCTTGCATACGATGCCACTACAGGTCCAAAAAACCTTGTTCTTAATCTATCTAGAGCTAAACTAGAGGAACTTGTCAGATCAATAATTGAAAAATGCAAGACAGCTATTATGCAGGCACTCCAAGACGCGAAAATGTCACCCCCTGATATTGATAAAATTATACTTATTGGGGGTCCTACCAGAATGCCAATGGTAAGGCAGTTCGTTGGGACCGTAATGGGAAAGGAACCAGAACGTGGTGTAGACCCTATGGAAGCCGTGGCAATGGGAGCAGCCATACAAGGGGCCATTATAGCTGGTGATGTCTCAACTGATATTCTCCTAGTTGATGTCACCCCTTTGACATTGGGTGTAGAAGTACTGGGAGGCTTAAAAGAAACATTGATTGAACGGAATACTACAATTCCTACCAAAAAGAGCAAGGTTTTCACAACTGCTGCCGATTACCAGACAGCAGTTACTATTCATGTTGTACAGGGTGAAAGACCCATGGCTGCTGATTGTGTTTCACTTGGTATGTTCAATCTTTCGGGTATTCCGCCGGCTCCAAGAGGTGTACCACAAATCGAGGTGACATTTGATATCGATGCAAACGGAATTCTTAATGTAACGGCGAAAGATCTGGCCACATCAAAGGAAGCGAAGATCACAATAACTGCCAACGCAAAACTGTCAAAGGATGAAATTGAGAAGCTGAAGAAGGAGTCTGAACAGTTCGCTGAGGCCGATAAGAAGAAAAAGGAAGAGGCTGAAGTTAAGAATGAGGCAGATAATCTGGTCTATTCAGCAGAAAAATTGGTAAAGGAAGATTTGAAGGATAAAATAAAGCCGGAACAGGTTGAGCGAATTAATAAGGCATCGCAGGAGCTTCGGGATGCTATCTCATCCAACAGTATCGAAAGTATTAAGACTAAAACACAAGAACTCAAAAACGTTCTAAGTGAAGTAAGTACGGAGGTATATAGGACAGCAAGTGCAGCACCTTCTGCGGGTGCTGCAGGTAGCAGCGCCGGACCTACTGTGGATGCTGGGACTACAGAAGGTGCGGCTGGCTTCTCAGGAAGCGGTGGTCCAGCGGGCAGCGCGTCTACTCCCCCCTAAATACTTTTTTACACCAAAACTAAAATGATTATTACCAAGGGCTTTCGGATATGAGTAAAAGAGACTACTACGAAGTACTAGGTGTCGCAAAGGCTGCTGGTAAGGATGAAATCAAAAGTGCATATAGGAAGCTAGCATTGCAGTACCATCCAGATAGGAACAAGTCTGCTGGTGCAGAAGAAAAATTTAAGGAAATTTCTGAAGCATATGCAGTATTATCTGATGATGAGAAGAGAAAAAGATATGACGTCTATGGTCACGTTGGCACAGAAGACGCGTTTAGGGGCTCAGAGGCAAACTTTGACGAGGTTTTCAGAGACATTGGGTTTGGTGGTTTCAGAGACATTTTTGAACAAATATTTGGTGGCCGTGGGGGATTTGGTGGTATTGGAGGTGGAAGTGACCCCTTTGGTTTTGGGTTCAACTTTGGTGGCTCTAGGAGGAAGGGCCGAGACATCCTCTATGATGTTGAGCTTTCACTAGAGGAGGTCTTAAGAGGGAGAAAAGATGAGGTTGAGATACCTAAGCTTGAGAACTGCGGAAATTGTAACGGGAGCGGAGCTGCACCTGGGACAAAGCGGAGAAAATGTAATGTATGTAATGGTCAGGGCCAAACGAGGCGAGTGTATAGTCAAAACAGATTCTCCACATTTGTATCGTTAGAGCCATGTCAAGCATGTCGAGGTCAAGGTGAAATAATAGATAAGCCATGTAATGTATGTAATGGTTCTGGTAAGGTTAGAAAAACTAAGAAATTGAAGTTAGAAATTCCATCAGGTGTTGAAGACGGGATGACACTTCAGTTACGAGGTGAAGGAGAACCATCTGAGAGTGGTAGTGCAGGAGATTTACTAATACGGGTTCATGTTAAACCACACCCACGATTTGAAAGATTGGAAGACGGACATTTGCTTCACAATCTTGATCTTCAATATACTGATCTTGCCCTCGGAACCGACCTACGTGTACCTACTCTTGATGGAAACGAAAAAATAAAGATTCCTGCTGGTACGCAACCAAATACAATCTTCAAAATTAGAGGCAAAGGGTTGCCTCGCTACGGTAGTTACGGCAAAGGGGACCAAATGGTAAGGGTAAATGTAAAGGTACCTACTACCTTGACTGAGGCAGAAAAATCGCTTCTAAAGCAGCTCGACAAGCAATTGAAATATGAAGCAGAGGATATAAGACAACACATTTAGGAATTATCAGTCCTTGATTATTGGGCTATAATTTATTGACAACTCAGAGCAAGCATAAAAAAGCTCGAACAATTTGGCAGGCCGATGATTACTTATCATGCTAATAATGAACTTGCTTCAGGTCGACTGTCAGACCGAGCCCTTAATTAGGGAATCAATTCTACATATGCCCATCAGATTTTATTTATCAAGCCTTGGCATAAAAACCGGATTTTCTTTCATAAATCTGACCGTTTTGCATCGCCTTCTTAATATAACTAGTTGCTTCGTCCTCTGTAAATTTGCCTGTTTTTACCAATTCATATACAAAGTTTTTTTCTTCAACGTCATTCTTGTCTTCTCCAGACAGCCCGTTAAACACATCCATGAAAACCTTCAATTTTGAAACCTCGCTATGAGGCTTTCCATGGAGGACTCCTAGATCTACCTTTCCGGTATTAACATCCACTCCTGCTGTTTCTAACATGCGCTGTATAAGGTATATTGCACGCTCGGCGTCGTCCGGTTCGACTTTGTCTTTTAATAACAATCTCGCCCGGGCAGTGGCGAGTCTGACCAACCCTTCAAGCTGCCTAGGAGTAACGGTGATCATTCCTTCAGACTCCACATTTCTCATCTTCATATAATAATTTCGGATCAGGTTTATTGCTTCACCAGTTAATTCTGGTTCTTTCTGTTTCGAGAATGCAAGGTATTTACTAAAAAGATCAATATCTATAACTGGCTGGGCAGCGTGTTCTGAGTCACGATAGATTTCTAAAATATGACTCGCAATACGACTGTCCTTCTCTCTTTCAGGTGTATCTCTTACTACATATACGAGATCAAATCTGGTCAATAATGGAATCGGTAAATTGACATTTTCCGTTATATTTTTAAAAGGATCATATTTTCCATACAACGGGTTTGCAGCTGACAGAATAGATGTTCTTGCATTCAGGGTGGCAACAATACCCCCCTTTGCCACTGAGCAGGTTTGCTGTTCCATGACTTCATGCAGCGCGGAACGATCCTCAGGCTTTAACTTGTCGAACTCATCGATGCACACCAAGCCTTGGTCTCCAAGTACCACAGCTCCTGCTTCCAACATCATAATACCTGTCTTATCCCTTATGACTGCCGCAGTTAGACCTGCAGCAGTGGAGCCCCGGCCGGAGGTATAGAGTCCTCTTGGTGCAATCTTAGCTGCAAATTTTAGCATTTCTGATTTTGCAGTGCCTGGGTCACCTACTAAGAGTACGTTAAGGTCTCCTCTGCGAGTTGTCCCATCTCCTAATTTTTTTGTGACAGAACCAACTATTAGCAGCAGAATTGCTTCTTTGATTACCTCATGACCGTATACATGGGGAGCAAAAGAAGCAATTAGCTTATCATATGCGTCTGGCTTTGCGGCGATAGATAAGATGTTCTTTTCATCTTCCGTACTAATTGCAATTCTTTCCACCGTTCTGGTATCCTTATTGCCAGCTCTACCTCCTAGATATTCGATATTATTTCCCTCCATTCGTAGTCTGAACAGACTTGCTTTAATATGAGGCGCAAGTTGTTCTTGCTCTATTCTAACTATACCAGTCAACATTACTCTGTCACCTGGACGACATTGGTCAACAAGGTCCCCCATTACGGTGACTTCGACATAATGAGGAAGCTGTCCTGCAGGCAGATCTTCAGGCAGCTCTTGAAGTCTTACCATTTGGAAATCTGTGAATGAACTATTCTCTGGATCCATTTCCAACTCTTTTTCGGAACAATTTATACATCTAAGTGGTCTCCTCATAGCTAATCCCTTTAGTTGGGCTTCATTTATCGCACTGCAATTCAGACACTTGTAGCCGATCTTTTTTGCCAGAGGTTTTACTTCGGAAGACCTGACCACCATACCAGAAACTCCAACTAGCTTATCAATAATATCAGCATTAATCTCTCTCAATCCTTTTTGGACTGTATAATTTCCTATTCTTACTCTAACCTTTTCTCGGATTTCCTCTTCGTAATCAGGATGTATTTCCTTGAGAATTGAAAGTACTGCTCCATTGAACGCTTCAAACATCTCGTCAGGATTGTTAGTTATCTGTTTCGCAAGCTCAGGAATGAAGTTGTCAAAGTCGATATAATCTATTGTTAGAGAAACCAAATTAGAAGCCATCAAGTGATTAATCTTGTCAAAGTATTTGTAATTCCCTTCTCTATCTTTAAAGGCACGTAGAAAATTTTCAAGATCATTTGTTAAAGCTGCGGTCGTTTGCTGCTCAGCCAAGATTCTTTATCACCCGATTTTTAAACAGTACAGACGAATCGTGAATGAGTAAGTACAATTCGCATTCCTCGGTCGATAGCTTTTCTTTTAGCTGTGCCGAAAGAGGAGAGGCAGCAGCTAATTTGACAATCTTCTCCAGTCTCGAAGATACAAAAGAGTTCAGCGAGACAAGTATATTTTCTTTTTCTCGGTCTCTCAATCCCTCATAATAATCATTCACTCGAACATAAAAATCGGCATCAAGGTTGGATAAATCGTGAGGCTTTGCTATTCTTTCGCGATTAAATGCTCTGGAAACATAAGTAGAAATGTCATGGTCTTGAAGCTGGATGTCTTCATGCTGTATTAGTATCTTGGCCATCCACCGTGGTATAGAAGAAATATCACCTTCTTTTGCATCTAAGGACAGGCCGCCTACTGTAGCCTTTACATCTTTTTGAAAAGTTACTCGGATATCTTCCATCATGTACTCAATATATTGAACTCCCTGGACAACATTTATCCTGCTTTCTAGAGATGGAAGATCTGTATTCATGCGGCTATCTCTTGCACGATCCTACCTAATTAATTATATCTTTTACAAGGATAACTTTTCTTAACAGTCTAGCTGCGCTAAATGAATTAGGGAGAGTAATTTTTGTGACCCGCTTATATTGAGACACAAGGATCCAGTTACTTGACTAGCTTTATAGTATCCAGCGATTGTTACCTCAATCATAGACAATTCTGGACCACACAGCTTCTTTAAAAAACACGGTGAACACTTAGCCTCATCGGATCCACCCTCGACGGGATAATATAGGGGCATGGTATTCACGAACATAGACTAGTGACTACATTAGCAGGTTTCATGCTCAGTATTCCACAATGATGGAGTCAGTATATTTATAGAATGACATGGCTTTTCATAGGAGGTCCTGATGATCACCGCATAAATTCAATTAGGACGTATTAAATATCATAAACCTTATTATGACTTGAATTACATTCAGATGACCTTACGTAGATGCCTCCTACAAGTAGTGACTTGTCAAGATTAATGTGGGTTGAGAAATATCGTCCTACTACTTTGAATGGAATAATTAATCAGCGAGATGTTGTTAATGGTCTTAGTAATTTCGCAAAAAACCCAGATGCATTCCCGCATATCCTACTTTCTGGACCACCGGGGGTAGGTAAAACTACCTTGGCTCTATGTCTTGCTAGAGAATTACTAGGAGAATTCTGGCGTTCAGATACACTTGAATTGAATGCTTCTGATGAAAGGGGAATTAAGATGGTCCGTGAAAGGGTAAAAGAATTTGCAGCCGTGATGAAGCTACCAACCGACAAAGAGAACAGGAAGATGTTCAGAATCATCGTTTTAGATGAGGCAGACGAAATGACATCGGAAGCGCAGACGGCCTTGAGAAGGATAATTGAAGACAGCTCCGTAACCACGAGATTTATCATAATTTGTAACTATCTTTCACAAATCATAGAGCCCATTCAAAGTAGATGCGTGGTATTTAGATTCAGGCGTTTGTCCAGAGAAGATGTTAATGATCATTTGAGATCCATTTGTGAGAACGAAGGAGTAAAATTTGAAGAAAAAGCCCTTTCAATGATATATGATGCCACATTGGGGGATCTCCGTCATTCTATTAATATCCTTCAGGCCTCGGCAGGAATGGGCATCGTTTCTACTTCTAATGTCACATCATCAATAGGTTTATCGGGCAAAGTAAAAGTTAAGGAAATTATTAAACTAGCCCTTAATGGAAAATTTTATGATGCCCGAATTAAACTGTTCGAATTAACTCAAGTATATGGAATGTCAGAAACCGATTTTCTAAAATACGCAAATCAAGAAGCCTACGATCTAAAAATTGATCGGCCAGATCAATTTGCCTCTTTGATGGCGGAATACGACTACCGATTGGCTTCGGGAGCTCATGCGGAAATACAATTGGTGTCACTACTTGCCCAATTGGGGAAACTCGGACGTAATCTTAAATAACTTTAAGAATCTCAGTTTTATTTCAGCATAAATCCAATTCCGATTTAATATTCTTCTTCAAACTCTTCATTTGATCCCTCCTCTTCGGCCTCTTCAAAATCATCCTCAAACTCTTCTCTTTCTTCAGCACTCTTATACGGAAGATCTGCTTCACCCGAGGCTCCACAGACCGGGCATTTAAATTCGATTGTTTGACCTTCGAGATCGAGTAGGAATTCCTTTGAGAATATCTCATCGCATTTTGAACAAACAAGCGTAGCCTGAATGTTATCCTGACTAAACTTATGGGATTGTATCCTGAAGATAGTTCCTGCCATTCTTCTGACCTATTGGAAATAGTCTTTTTTATAAGCCTTTGTCAAAAAGGGCCCACACAGACCCGATATAATCAAACAGCTCGCATTTCAGGCTTGGAAGTATAGATCAGTGCCAGAACATTATCTCGTAGCTGCTTCTCTTCAGCCATTATTCCACGATGACAGATGGTAACTATTAGACTATCGTTCTTGACTCCACGCATTTTCATGCAAAGGTGTTCGGCTTCAGCAATTACTAGTGCTCCCTTTATCTCACATCTCATGATTTCGTCAGCTATCTGCTTAGTTAGCCTTTCCTGTATTTGCATGCGACGGGCGTATTTTTCTACCAAACGAGCTAATTTAGAAATCCCAAACACCTTGCCAGAGGGAATATAAGCAATGTGTATTTTTCCATAGAATGGGAGCATATGGTGTTCGCACATACTATAAAATTCTATGTTCTTTGCGATTATTGCATCTGTTTCCTCACTGAAACTTACATCGAGTTCTGCGCTCATTCTGTAGCCGCCAAAAATTTCCTGATACATTTCAGCCATACGAGCTGGGGTCTGAATTAAGCCCTCTCTGTCTGGATTTTCGCCCAATTCAATCAGAAGCTGTCTGAGTAATTTTTGAATTCTTTTTGTTCTCCTGGCCGCACTTTTGATAGAATCGTGTACTGTCAAACCCTATTTATCTAACTCCTATAAATTTATGCAATTGCGGTACTATTCTAACCTCTTCATATAGGGGAAAAACACAATCATAAAAACTAAGCAGCTTGGACAAAGGGGGCTCACCAATACCATAGCTTGGTTGGATAACAAATCCAATTAAGTCGCAAGCCCTTGCATTTTCGAAGATATCCTTCACAAGACTTCTAAACTCTTCTAATTGAGTGGAGTTAGTGACCACTATTTTAATATACGTACTCTTGTGTTGCGAAATTGCCAAATTTAGGCATCTTATTTCATTATGCAATAAATTAAGATAGTTCTTGTGATCAACAACTTTGGAATCACTCATCTTGAACTCGATTTTGCAGATATCAATGTAGGGCAGGACCTCTGAGAATCTGAAAGAGTCAAAACATGATGATTCAATATAAGTTCTCAAACCTTTCTTTTGTTTCATGAATTTAGCGAGTTCAGCGACCGCTTCGTGCTGGATCAAAGGTTCACCACCGGTAAAATTGATTTTATATGTGCTAGGCTGAAGTAGTTCAATAATCAAATCCTTAACTTCACTTATAGAGTAGCTTTTGCCAGCGTTCATTCCGAGCGCATATGATGTATCGCACCACCAACATGTGAGATGGCATCCGGCCAATCTTACAAACATAGTTTTGGTCCCAAAGAAGGGACCTTCACCCTCTATGCTCGTGAAAATTTCGCTAAGCTTTATTCTGTTACTATTTATTTTTTGCATACTTTGTCAGATCCTCTAGCCCTGCCTTCCTAATTGCAACTTTCCTATTTATACACGATTCGCACCAACCGCAATGAAGATAACCTCCTCTGACTTTGGTTCCATTCGAATAGCAGCTCCAGGTCTGAAATACTTCATCACCCAATATTGAATATCCTATTTTGAGGAGTTGAGTCTTACTCAATCCCTGAAGGACAGGGGCCCATATAGTAATTCTTTTTCTCTTACCTAATTGCACCCCATCCTCTTCAGCCAAATTGACAACCGAAGTCATTGATCTAATAAACCGGGGACGACAGTCAGGATAATGTTGATCACCAACATGGGCTCCATATGCTACCACTGTAGCATTCAGGCTCAAGGCCCATGCAGAGGCTATTGAAATAAAAACAACGTTTCTAATTGGAACCACGAGACTGTAATCAAATCCTCTTGGCAAACGTTGGCTAGGATTCGTAAGTGCATTTGAGTTTGAGTAAAGTTGCTTCATAAATCCAATATCTATTATGTGATGATCTTTTACTTTCAAAAATCTAGCAAAATGCTCCGCAGCTCGAACTTCATTTTCTGCTCTTTGTCCATAATTATAGCTCAGAAAATAGAGCGAACATTTTTTTTCCTTTCCCAAATATGCCGCAGTGCAGATCGAATCAAGCCCTCCGCTTACAATACAAACCACTTTAGATGAAGCTTCTAATTCTCGAGTATCACGACTACTATATGCGTCCAACAAAGTTAATTGGAATTGTTGCATTAAGTAATATATCTACCCTTAAAAATCTACACCCTCAGTGATACACTCCCGCAGGAAGATATTGATAGATCACATTTGACGAAAATAGTGATTGACCAACATAGGTAATTATGCTGGGACAATTTTCAAGACAGACGCGTAGGAATTTTAAGGGGAGACGTAATTCAGAACGCTTTATAGCAAATGCTTCTATTGTTATGATGTTAACACAAATTAACCATGAGATATTGTTACTCGAAATACCCTTTGTCTTTGATTAATAGGTAAAAGAATATTCAAGTGTCTTACGTATCATCATAGTGGTTCATAGCCGAAGATTTGTCATCTGAGTTTAACCTTCTCTGCAGACCGGAATTACCCGACCACTTAAAACAGAATACATTAAGAATATTATTGTCTAGTGTTAATGACTATGTATTGCAACATGAATGGGAATTTAAATGAATTTACGAAATCAGGATTTACCCGTTTACTAAGACCCTTTGAACACTCAACCTCTGATATTATGAAGATAACACGAGCATTTAGCATAGCAATGAAAGCTCATTCAGGACAAGTTAACAAAGGAAACAAGACCGAGCCCTACATCAACCATCCACTAAGGGTTGCCCTTATCTTGACCGAAGAGATTCATGAATATGATATCGATATTATCTGTGCTGCAATTCTGCATGACACCTTGGGGATAAATGCCAATCACGGTATGAATAGTCCTGTAAGTGATGCTAGTAGCGGGGCTACGTCAGAGGCTAGAATTAGGAAAGAACTTGGAGAGCCAATTTATAGCATTGTAAAAACTTTGGCAAAACCACTCGCAAAAAGCAATGAAAAAGATAGAATTTTGGGTGAATATTTTAGAAATATCGCTAAAAGTCCTGAAGATGTTCGGTACATAAAATTGGCAGATCGTCTGGATAATATTAGGAATCTAAAAAATGCTATCCAAAAAGATAGAATATTGAGATATAAGGAGGAAACTCAAAAATATATTATCCCAATAGCTGAAAATACGGATGAAAAATTTGTGTTTAAATTGTCTATTGCCTTATATGAACTCAAATGATTGGAACATGAATCAAGAATCTTTTGTTTCGCACCTGCCCTCTTTATTCTTTTTGTGGCGTATCCAGTGTGTAAAACACCCAAACAATTTATGCTTAGTACATCCGCATACTATGCAATTTTTTTCCATATCGGAATTCATTATTGCAGACTGTCCAGTGATGTCTAATTCACTATACCGGTGCAAATCCATGATAATAGGGTATCTGCATAAACTCTTCCTTAGAAACCATCTCAGCTAAAGAAATCAAGTTCCCCTCAGGGTCTTCAATGATCGCATGTTTACCAAATGATTCATTTTTCAGATTCTTATAAAATTTGACTTTTTTCTTGCTTAGTTCATTGCATACTGACTCCAGATCGCTGACGTTGAACCCTATTAATATATTACCTTTTTTTATGCTACCGGCGGTTCTTTGCCGCACTTCAGCTTTTTGCTTCTTCTTGATAGGATGCAAAGCCAAAACTGTACCTTGTTTCATAAACTCCACCCAGTCGTCAGACTCTTGTTTCTTTTCCATTCCTAGGACATTGCCATAAAAATCGATCGATTTGTTCAAGTCCCTAACCAAAAGTATAATTGCACTTATTCGACGGAACATTAGGTTCTATATCCGTATTGGAATTTTAGATATAAAAACTCTAAGTTTAGCTAGATCAAACTATATCGTATGAACCACACCAGCCACGCGTAAAGCCATGGGTTTGGGCCTAGACTAATGCGGAAGTTCGTGACTCAGATATTAGCCGATTTACGAGATGTAATGTTCGAAAGCATCATTGGGAGGGTAAAAATTAGAAAGTATTATGAATGAAAAGAGTGGATTGATTTAATTCATCAAGAGTACAGACAGAAATGTGAACGAACAAAGAACGAGAAACTCTGGTATTGCTTTGAATTATAAAGAAGAATAACGGACAGGTTTCATCTTTTTCAACCGATTCTGCCCAATATAGCGTCATATTCTTGTTCTACAGCTTTTAACAAGCTTCTACCATCAATTTGTCCATTTGATTTCAACATAGCAACAATTGAAAGACCACCTGCGCCGACACCATCCTTAACAAACCCCCTTGCGAAAGCTCGTAAGCCAGGCTGTGATGATAGTGCCAATTGCGGATTTAATTTGTATATACCGATATTCGAAGATATAGAATCAATAAGATTCGCTAAGTTAGATGAGGGATCTTCTGCCACATATACTGTAGTTCCAACAGAGATTCGCTCAAGGGAACGGCCGAGAGACTTTAGAAGGGCAAGTATTGCAGCCATCTGAGTACCACCTGCTAACATTACATGACTACTAACAGAACCTGAGTTAAGGACGCCGTCAACTATTCCGACCACTGCAGGCATCATTGGGTCACCCAAAAATGATACTGCTCGCAGTGGGTCGTTACGTAGACTTCCAAATGAGATATTAGCTTTCTTTATACCTTCAGAAACTGTTAGGTTCTTGAGATCATGAGGATTTTGCGGCATGCTACTACTGGTCTTGTTTTTTGCGTCGAACCCAAGCGCGGTTAATACGCCCAGTGCAGTTGTGGTACCCCCTGGTATGCTTTCTCCTATTACCACTAAGCTGCTTGTTCGGCCCAGCTGCTTTCCAAGAATTATTCCGTATTCGAACGCCTGATGGACTTTATCGATATCTATTGCATTTCCGAATTGAATATTTCTTCCAGATGGTAGGTCGAATGAAATGTGGGGTATAGAAGGTTTTATTCTTGCACCTGCGTCGACAACGAAAAACGGGATTTCTGACAATCTTAGAGCAGCCCTTGTAATTATTGCGGGCGTCGGTTTGCCATCTGGCGTTATAGGGACTCCATCAATACATCTGCAGTGACCATAATGAAGAAATTCTGCGTCTGCTGGAGAAGTGTATTTTAAGAATTCGAGATTAGCACCTGCCACAGTGATGCCAGGAATCTCGCATGTTGCTGTATAAGAGGTCACACAGATAAAGATCGGATTTAACAAAGGCAGTGAAGCTAACTGGCCTATTGCCACTGATGATGGCGTACTGTTTGCAGGTAATATGTCTTGAAAATTTGCTGGAATCACACTAAGTGTTTCCAAATAATATTTAACATAGATATATTACATTGGGTCAGAATACTTACTGGGGCTCTTGATTGAAGGTAATCTGGATAATATAACAGCAGCAGGTTTAGATTATCGGACAACCGGAAGTGCAACTCGACCACTCAGTACCGACTCTAGTCGGTCAGGCTCATATGGTCCAATCTGGTCTGCTCGCAGTTAACAAGGTGGTTATTTGCCACTTTCTACCCTACAATTGTTATTGGAATTTTTTCCAAAATTCCTTTCTCTCGAGAATAAGCAGATATAACTTTTACCGATGTCAGCTCCTAATGTGGTTCCCCTTTGGCTATTTTGGTACGCGTGAAAAGATATGATTTCTGAGGAATTTAATTTCTGAGGATTTGAGTTGTATGACCTTAAGCTGACTCAGAGGCCATAATTTACACCCATTTTAAGCCTAGGCCGTTGTTTGATTGAGTTTGGTCTATGGAATTTGACGAATATGGCTTTGATTTTTGATAGGTATTCTTTCATTAAACTATCTCCCCGATCTTCCTAGTGATAGAGGATAGAAGTATGTTATAAGTCTGGCTCACAGGAGAAAGACAAAACCATACCCAACAAATTCTGTATTATGTATGTCATTTGTCCTCTATTGCTATTTTAAAAGGGTCTTCTATCGATCGTCGCACCCTAGAATAGCGATGCTGTTAAAGTGAATCTTGCCCCAGAAGAAGAGGAACATACAATGAAGGCATCAAAGGACCCAGAAAAATATAGTCTCCGATAGTTATTCTTTTGGGCCCCTATGTCTAATCAAGAAAATTCTACCTAGATAGAATAATGTCTCTGAATTGGTCATATTCTAGATGCATATTTGAATTGAAACTTAAAACTAAGTAAGGATCATTTGCTTAATATTATGGTTATAAAGAAAAAATGCATAAACTGTGAGCAGATATTTCGATCCTCATATTCATACGTATTCTAGGACTACAGATGATTACGATGCGATGTCTAAAGCTGGGATCGAGGTCATAGTTCAACCATCCTTCTGGCTTGGCTCGCCCAGAAGACATGTGGGAACCTTTGAAGACTATTGGGAGCACATGATTACATTTGAAACCAGCAGAGCTAAAGAATTTGGAATAGAACATTTTGTATGTATCTCGGTTAATCCGAAAGAAGCAGCAATGAGGCCGCTTGGTTTAGATGCCCTACATGCTATGATTAATCACGGTTACCTAGAAAGAGAGAGGGTAGTTGGAATTGGAGAGATAGGATATAACCTGATTAATGACTCGGAAGAGGAGATATTCATAAAACAAATGGATCTGGCTTCGGAAAGGAATATGCTTATGACAATTCATCTGCCTCATGAAAATAAGACAGAGGGAATTAGCAGAATTGAACGAATTTTGCAAGAGGATTACAAGCATCGATACGACAGAAAAATGATACTAGTAGACCACAATGTAGAAGAGACAATTGAAAAGACGTTGACGCTGGGAATGTGGGCTGGATTGTCGATTTATCCTTTCACTAAGCTGTCTCCGATCAGGGCGATGAAAATAATAAAAAAGCATGGAACGGAAAGGATAATGGTCCATAGCGCAGCCGATTGGGGTGTATCGGATCCTCTCAGTGTACCACTTGTCGCTAGAGAAATGAGAAGATCAGGTGAATTCACCAATGGAGATATTGAAAAGGTCACGTTGGATAATGCGTACGAGTTTTTTAGACAGTCTCGAAGATTCACCTGGAGGCCGTAACATGAATATTTCTGTCGACGATCCCAAGATTGAATAGTACTTGAAATTCTGGCCTCGATCTTTTTCTGACTAGACTAGGAGTAGGCAGAATGTTGAATCCAAATGATCTTGCGATTTAACGTGAAAAGTGTGCTTCCAGTTTAAAGTAATGGTTAGTTGATAACAAATTTGGAGTCAGGGTAGCTAAGCTGAGGCAAGGAATTAAAAATACTAATATTATTCACATCCGAATTGCTACCATAATACAACGATAAAAAATATCTAAATGATTCCTGGGTTCCATTTTAACCTACGTCCATCATACGTCGTCACTCTCGTGTCGATTACCTAAGGACAGTGTATTCGGCTAGCTGGGGACTCTTAACAAACCAAAGGATTTGGTATATATAAGCACTCCAATCAATTGATTCCGAGATTTCCCATGACTGGTGGTACAAATGATAATACTTTGGCGTGAGGCATGGTTAAAACCCTTATCCGACCTCGATATCGGAAGTCTTTGTAATTTTTGTAAGCAAGTATTCAAGGAATTGGAATTTGTGACGTCATGCGAATTCTGTGAAATTGGAGTCATGCATAATATTTGCGCAGAAAAACATATTTTGGAGAAACATAAAGAAGAACTTGAAAAAAAGATAATGTTTCAAAGAGAGAGACGACTGCACGATTATCAATGAGCATGGATGGATGCTTCATGAAAATGCGTCTTTATTGAAGTTTTATTTGCAATTCAAAGCCTGTTTAAATTGAGTATAGAAGATCTCAGGTGCAACAAGAGTCCTTCTGAGAATCATGCTATCTGTAATGATGCAGATGACATTATAGATTTCCTACTCTAAACATTTATACATCAAATATATGTCCTTAGATTGCCGTGGTGAATTTTCATTTCTGCCGATGAGGATGATTCAGCTTTTTGTTTCTCTTGTGGTCACTCTATTGAATATCACAGTATCTCTTACAACAAAAGGGGAGAATGCTCGTTCGAAGGATGCGAATGCCAAAACTATCTAGACCAAGAAATAATCCCTCAACTGGAGGATATAGATCGTCAGTGAAAAGCAGTTATGGGTAATTTTATGGCATGGCGTTGAAGCCAATGTAAATGGTCAATTGGAATACACCATTACATGAATTAGCTGAACTGTAGTTGATGCAGAAAATCTAAGTGCTCATTAGACCATATTATTTTTATAGCATGAGGGGTAGATTTAAGATTAGTTACATGAAGAGGAAATACGCCGAGAAACCTCCTATGATTGTGATTTCCGGGTCGTGTCTAAACTTCGATAATGAGAGGCCGCGGATAATGAAATTTATCGGAGAACTGGAGTGGGGAGTGCATACTAAGTCAGACTGTGAGGTTTCATCCACAGGAAAAGCACTTGGTTGGGATTTTTTTCAGATTTACTTTGATCAGACTTTCGTAGAGAAATTAATTGAAGTTTACCCAGATATACAGAAGGAAGAAGGTCATATGCTCGAACAAGAATTTGTGTCCTGGCTATCTAGGCAGCTAAAGAAACGAAACTTGGAGTATTATCTCAAATTGGTTGATATCCCGTACCAAAATACCGGTGGATTCAGATTGAATCCAGAATATTACCGAGATGAGAAGGATTTGGAGGATCTGCGCTAATAATATTAGAACTATGACTATGAAGGCCAGTTTCAAATTCTAATCTTTCTCAGATTAGAGCACACCAATCCATATACAGGATTAGTTCTTTATCTAACTGCCTCACAAAAGCAAGTTATGAATCAGATTTCGATACAAGTTAGTCTTTAGTTTACTGTGGAACCTTCAACTGAATTAAGGTCTAAAATCAAACGATGATCGAGTTGTAATAAGAGTAAATTGATACAGTTATTAGGTATCATGTAGCGGCATTTATTAGATGAATCGGAAGCCGAACAAGATAACCGATGAAAACATCATGAGATTAATCGATGGTAGAAACTTCGCGTTCTTAGCAACTGTTAAGAAGGATGGCTCTCCTCAGGTCACTCCTACTTGGATAGATAGGGATAAGGATATTATTTTAATAAACACTGCTGAAGGACGGGTAAAGCATAGGAATGTTACAAACGATCGCAGAGTCGCGATTTCTTTGGTCGATGATCAAAACCCGTATAGTATGGTTACAATAAGTGGGAGAGTCATAGAGCTAACCAACGAGGGTGCAAATGATCATATCGATAAATTAGCAAGGAAATACCTTAAGGCAGAAAAATATCCAAGTCATTCCCCTGACATAAAAAGGATAATCTTAAAAATTAAACCTGAAAAAATATTCTTTATACCTCCACGATATCAACAATACCTTCCTGATTAATACATCCTTTGGAATCCAAAAAAAGAGCAAATTTTTTTGTCGATTTTTTGTGTAAGGATTTTGAAATATTCATAGACTAATATTAGATTCGCAAATGGATGAGTCTCGAAATCTAACTGCCCTAGAGCAGCTATAAAGTATTTCAGTGATGAAATATACTAATAACAAATTATGGGAAGATCATCTAATTGAAAAAGATCATGAAGGGAAGGATAGTGATTCATACTTATGAAAGTGCTGTTTTGAGATCAAATCCCTTGGCTGATCCTTATATCAGGGATGTCGTGGTTTACCTTCCTCCTGATTATTCCCAATCTTACTCTAAGGGGTATGTTACTGTTTTTATGTTGCCAGGTTTTGGTGGAAATGGAAGATCATTCCTAAATTTTGATCCTCTAGGAGAAGATATTGAAAGTCGTATGAACAGGCTAATCTCTGAAGGAAAATGCGGACCGATGATTCTGGTAATGGTTGATTGTTTTACAAAGTTCGGAGGGAATCAGTACATAAACTCATCGGCTACAGGATTGTACGAGGATTACATCATAAAAGAAATTGTTCCCTTTGTGGATCGAAACTATAACACATCATCTCACACTATTTTAGGAAAATCATCCGGAGGATATGGAGCTCTCATGCTTGGAATGCGCAATCCAGAAGTATTTGACGGACTTGTAGACCATTCAGGAGATGCAGCTTTTGAATATTGTTACCTGCCTGACTTTCCGAAGGCACTTGAGGTATTTAGAGCATTCGACAAGAGTCCCCGAAAATGGTTTGAGGCGTTCTGGGACAAGCCGAACCGACGAAGAAGTGAAGACACAGTTGCCCTAAATGTACTTGCGATGGCTGCTCATTATTCGCCGAACCCTAAGTCAGAATTGGGACTAGATTTGCCTTTCAGAATAGACACAGGCAAGATTTTGGACGCTGTATGGAGTCGCTGGCAGGCTTGGGATCCTGCAAGGATTATTAGAAACTACGGTGATAACTTAAAAAAATTAAAACTCATATTCATAGATTGTGGGCTAAAAGATGAGTTTAATCTACAATGGGGCTCAAGAATATTACATTCAGCTCTAGATAATATGGATATCAAACACCACTATGAGGAGTTCGATGATGGCCACTCAAATATTAGTTACAGATTAGATATTTCATTACCAAAGATCTATTCTGAATTGTCTCGAATTGCACAAGGATATTGAGAATTGACAGAATTGCATCTACCATACAAATGTTGAATCTAATTTCTTTGGCTACGAGCTCCCCATTTCATGGGTAGTAGATGTTATTTTTCCACCGAGTTTCAATACTTCCTTCTTTAGTACTTTAAGGATAGCTTTGTATCTCTCTTGAACCTTTGTCCTACTTCTACCCTTCGAGATAAATTGTATGTTGAGTCTAGGATCAAATTTAGGGCTCGATCTGATTTCTCGGTTTTTTGACACCTTCCTTTTGTATCCCTTAGGGTGTGTTTTTAGATAAATATCGTTGGTGGGATAGGAATTAACTATTCTGGACAAAGTAGAAGCAAGCATCGATTCGCTTACACCAATCGTCTCATACATCGATTCCACAAAATAATAGTTATTAACGGCCTTCTTTATCCGCGGCAGTATGTTCCTGGAAAATATACCCTTCATCTCCTTTGGCACCCCCGGTAAACAGACTATACTTGTTTTTCCGCTACTCCCAGCACCTCTTCTAAATTCTATATATATGGAAGGAGCACTCCCAACCGGATTCTGAATGGGGACTGAGCCCCTAGGAATTCTTGCCATTTTTAAACGAGTATCATTTAGCCTGTTATCGCTGCTAGCTAATCGTTGTTTATGTCGAGCATAGCTTATTTGAAGCATTTTGACAGCCCGTTGATCGAGGATAAGCTCGCGTCTCAAGGCCCAAGCTATACCCGAGAGAGTCTTATCGTCATAGGTGGGCCCTAGTCCACCGGTTATTATGAGCCATCTCGGTCTTCTTTCAATACACTCGTTAACAACGTACGATATCTCGATTGTACTGTCTCTTACTGTTGTTATTCTTTTTACATAACCTCCGACTCGTGTGATCTTATTTGATATCCATCGAGCATTTGTATCAGTAACAGTGCCATTAAGCAATTCATCTCCAACAGATAACAATTCTACTGTCCCTTCTCTCTGACTTGTTTTAGCAATCGATTTTGAAGTATTCATAAATGCTTGTTGTGTCGAAAGACAATACTTTTCCCATATTTTTAGTATTGTTAATACGTAGTAAGATAATTGAAAGCGAAAGTCATAGTTTTGGGATTTGGACTGATAGGTCCTGGAGAAATTCATTAGCCTTGAGAGCAATACCGAAAAACATTGTTCCCCAGATTTAGAGATCCTGTTTGCTTGAGGGACATTGACTCCTCTTTGCATTTCTAATCTAGATCACCATCAACCCAACATTCATTGACTCGAATGACTTAACCTAATCTCATGTTATACCGTTGAATCATTTTATTCGTGACCAAAGTAGATGTGGATCACATTAAGACATCATGACATATCATTCGGGCATACATTCATTAATTTCTTGAGAGGTAACTGACGCGACTCGAATTAATTAGTTCATCGAGTGCCTTGGTAGACCAAGGCCAAGGAACCATTTTTCCCAAATCATGGACAGAATACTCTACCTTAGATTCGTTGCCAGCCTCATGTATGGATCCTTGCGCCTTGAAAAAACTCTGTAATTTTTGGCTGACATCGTTTATTACGATCGTACAATTTACTGTTCTTCATCCACTCATTCTGTGAAACCGATAGTGAATCGCATGCATAACTGTACGCTCTTTCGAGGCTTTCAAATTCTTTTTTCATATTTGCTTTATCTAGAAGGGCCTGGCGTACACCCTCTCTTATCTGCCACACTCCCACTGGCAGGACATATTCTTCAAGGCGTATTTCCCTTAACACTATGACTCCAGCCTTTCGTTTCCGTTTGAGTAGATTCTCCGTTACTCCTAACCTCGCAGCAAAATAGGCTCCCGCTACGTTGGAAGGATACTCACGCAAACCGTTGGCGTCTTCAAAGTCTATGGCAATGCCTATGTTACCTAGTTTATCAAACCATGCTTCTTGCATTTCAAAGCTCCATACTTGATCTGGTACTAAAATTACGGAATAAGAATTACCGAGATGAGAATATTTGTATACTTCAATTTGGTCTACCGAAGGATTCAATTCAATGGCTGTTATCAAATGAGATGAGATTCCGCCATCGACATATGATATACTCCATCGAGTCGGTACTAATTTCCTCTTATTTGCATATCCTAACATTCCTAGGCTAAACACACGTTGTATGGTACTCACATCTAGTCCTCTACTGTAGAGTGATATTATCGCACCATTGGCCTGCAAGTCTTTATCATAGTAAACGTCTTCTATTCTATGGTCTGCCCTGATTGAAGAAGACAACTTGAAGTTCTTTAAAGGCGCCACAGGGCCATTGGGCGGAGATTCTATTTCAAGTCCATTTTTCTTTAACTGTTCGATATCTGGAACAGGTCGCTTTTCAAACGTCACTTCACTTTCAATAGATTGTTCGGCCATAGCTAACTCATGAAGCAACTCAATATATCTGCCAGTCTGTGTATGCACATCAAATTCCATGATTCCCCTTACAAGGGATAACCGGAAACCAACTATATCTTCAATACTCTTGCCATGCCACATTTCCGGCTTGTCCAAAATCATAGTGTCACCGTGCAGTGGTGGGACCATAGGCCCGAGCTTAACTTTAGGGTATCCAAAACGCCCAACAAATATTGATGGAGGTGAAGCCCCAGCTAATGACTCTAGAGATAGACTGACAGAATTCGCGTTTAGAAATTTAATCCAATTATCTTCTAAGCGCCGTTTGGTTTCATTTGCTACTATGCCGGCAATATTAAGGGCTCTAGCGTGATACATATTTTAGGGTTTTGTCATCCCAATAAGTTACTGTCTATTATTCGTATGTTCGAGAAATGGATAATGTGTAGGATAGGAGGAATGATGTTGCACTCCCGTATTCAAAGAATCTGAATTAGGACTAAGTCATATGCATCTTATAAATTGTATTTGAAGAGGGGTTGACGTACACCTTGCGGAAGACCCTAATAGAGGTCGGCATCAAAAATGCGTCCCAGAATAACGACTATTAGCATTTGATATTCTAATTGGGTTCTGCCTAGATATGAGCGAAATTAGCACACTACTCTAAGTAGATTGGAGGAGACAATATTTGTCTACCGATTCATTTTAGAGTGTGTATCACGTTATAATATTTACATTAACCTGATGAAATACAGGAGTAGACTTGAAATAATTGCTAGCATGTTGCAGGTAGCTAGTAGAGGTGATGCTTCTAGAACCACAATAATGTATAAATCCTTCATCTCTCATGCCCAGTTAAAAGAATTCCTTTCGTTTCTGTTACAGAAAGGTCTTGTGTTGGAGTATCATAAAGACGAAGCTAGGTCTCATAGAGGCGAAAAAACCTTACAATATAAAACTACTGAGAAAGGACTGCATCTGCTGCACCTTTACAATGAAATGAATGAATTGCTTGGGCTACAAAAGGATGAATTTTGAGCCTAGAACATCTTGACTATGGCTGATGAAATGATAATGTTTTTTTTTCATATCCGTATAAACATAGGATCCAAAGATGATGATTACTATAGTTCAACGGTTTATCATCGGATCATAAAACTTAATTGAAAAACCAACTTATATCTATGTAAAGGCTATCTTATCCCATAGGATATTCTGTGAGTACTGCGGAGACAGATATGTAGTATTTGAAATATGGACAAGAGTAAAAATGACTTGGAGTAATACTTGCTCTACCCCAAAGGCCCTAATCAGGTAGAACACTACAAATAACTCCAAAATAATGTCTTAATAGCTGTACAGAAGTACAGAAATTCAAATGTGCTTCAGTCCAGTTCTATTCTTATCCACTATAACAAGATTTTTTTAATCCTAATTTTGATAGGTTACTATTTGCCTCATTTAACATATCATCTCTATTGGAACTATCTGTTGGATAGTGTGGAATTCTCATATTTCACACCATGATGCCAACCCTCGCTCACTCCACTATTTCCTTGCTTACTATCATTCTAGCTATCATTAGCGATACCACAATTACCATAAATGCCCCAAAATACAGCCCGGCTCCTATTAGTAAATTGCCATTAAAGCCAATAATCATGGAGAAGATAGCTGTCAGGACGGTACCAATTACTGATGCAATCACATTCACACCCCATAACAGCGTAACGTCTCCTTGCCGGTTCTCGGTTTCAGGTCGCTTTATCTGTTTCTGTGCATACAGAGAGGACATTCTGATTATTGATGGAAACTGGAAACCCATCAATATGCCGGCCGGTGCTAATAGTGCAAAAGTTAGTCCTATTCGATATGAGATTTCGAATCCTATACTAGAGTTAATAATATCCTGAAGGAAGAAATAGTAACATAAAATTATTACCACCAAGACGGGAATTGATATTATCGTGCCAATCTGTGGGGTTTGTCGAAAAAGTTTGCCACTTAAATATGCGCCAATCCCACTCGAGACAAGAATGGAAAATAGAATGACTGTTAGAGCCATTATAGGGGTCCCCAACAGCAGAAGAAATTTCTGAATAAATGTAATTTCTAGAATCATAAAACCGAGTCCAATAAAGATCACAAAAAGTACAAGTAGCCAGGAGAACGATGAGGAAGCTAAATGGATATTGTTAATTCTTGAATAATAAATTAACAGCAAGGCAAGGACACCGGAAACAGATAGAACTGTTATCAAGAGTGTGATCATTTGGCTAGGAATTTTTTCCCTTGCAAAAAAGAATGGTGAATCATCTGTTGGTGGTCTCAACCCCATCACGGCCTTGATGCCATCATAATCACTTGTATTGTTTCGACTCCCTAGCTGGTGCTGATTTTTTTCCAATTTGTCTTCAACCATCAGTAAATTGTCATAGGGAGGAGCAGCATAAACCCCGGGGATTATGAAAGCTCGCGCATCATTCTCGCTAACCCTTTCGGTTACAGTGCTAATTTCTGAATTAGTAAACGGTTTATTTTTAAGCATCACTAATACGGGATATATGGCTCTTTTATTATCTGCTCCAAAATACAACCCAGGTCTGTCTTCGACGACTATCATTTGCTTACCAACCTCTTGAATAGTCTTTCCTGTTTCTCGACGCAGTGATTCAATCAATAAGGGCATAAGCCTCGGTAATTCAATGTTCCACCTAACCATCACTAACATGCCATTATTTTTGTCCAGGTGCTCTAGATATTGCCTGAAAGCTTCCACAGTATAAAGGTAATTTTCTGACAGCGCATATCCTCCAGCGAGTTGTGCAGCCCAAGAATCGACTAGTTTTATGGTTATCATATCATATTCAGAATTACTAGAGCTGATAAACCGTCTCCCGTCATCAATGAATAACTCGACTTCCTTACGTTCATAGAGGTTTCCTGCAGATTTACCAAACTCCTTTGCTTTTGAAACTATTAGTGGATTTATTTCCACGGCAGTAACATTCTTTGAACCACCAGCCAGTGCAATCAGGACATCTTCACCTCCCCCACTTCCGATAACCAGAGTTTTGTTAGCTTTCAGTAATTCATATGGCAAATAGTCCATGTACTCTCTAATCCATGTTAAATCGTCGTACGATCCATTCCATCGAAATACTGGGGTATCGGCGTCCGCGTCAATAGCTATCGATGCCAAGACCTTGGACCTTCCTTTATCTACCACGCTGCTATTGGTGGAAGTCGTTTCAGCATTGAAATCGTGGTGAATCTGTCTTGTAACGTCTATTCTTGAAAAGGAATTCCATTGTGTGGATAGGTGCTGAAATTCTGATGGCTTGGCTAACTGATAATGCAGACCTTTACTAATCCCTGGCTCTATAGCAAAAACATTGGAACTTATGTTAAATGCTAGCAGTAGAGCCGCTGAGCCAAGGATAATAATTCCATAAATCTTTACCTTGCTTTCAATCAATATTTGTGCACCATCATTCTTATTCGTTGCAATAAATTCATCCTGGCTTCGGCGTCGAGCCAACAACACTGCAGCACCTATGGAAGGACCAATGACAAGAAGAGATATCGAAAGCATTACAGATTCAGCTCCCAGTACTTGAATGATAGGATCGAGTACAAGGGCGGCGGCTCCTGCCCCCAGTAGGTCAATAAAATAAAGCTTTGTAATTTCCTTAGGCATACTCAGGTAGATCAGCGCCACAGTCAAACCAGCAAAGAAAAAGGGAATAGATGAAGAAAGATAGAATACATAAATGAAAGAGGGATTCGATGGAACAAAATGTCCCAAGATAAAAAGCATAACCGGGATAGATATTGCGGTCGCCATTGTAGATTGGAGAATCCTAGACGGTAGATTTTCTTCGTTCAGCTTGTTCTTCACGATATGAACGACTAGGGATCCAATCCCAAGCCCAAAAAATGCAACAGAGATCACCATGAAAGCATAGTCATACCAGAGAATAATCGAGAAAAGCCGAGTAAGGGTCAGTTCTAAGAGCAATACGCTCAATGACACCATAAAAAGAATAATCATAAGGAAAGCTAGAAGTGTTGAGTGCACTTTCATACGGTTAAGCTATATTTCATATAGGTCTTTCTTTCCGAAGAGATTTGCCAATACCCCAGATTTACCGATACGGGCATTGACAAGATTGAATTTTAAAATTTCTCAACACTGATAACGTGGTCAAAAAAAAGAACTAGTAGCGTAATTGAAAGAGCGGCTATTAGAGTTGATCGAGTCCTATCAAATTGGCTAGAAAATAAATGTCAATAATTGAAATGATAAACTCGATTGCATCATTGCCTATTAAAATGGCTGAAATAGTGAAGTAAATTATTTTAAGACACTAACCGACAGAATCCAAAAGTTCGTGAATGCAACATCTGACTTTTATATGGCATGTCTTAAAAAAGAGTTGGAAGTTCAGCTGTCTTCTTCGTCCTCACCACCAACGAAGTCAAAATTTTCTGATCTTAGAATAGACATAAACCCCTCATCCTGGTTGACGCCATATCGTCGAACTTCAATTGGCTATTTGACAAAAATGCTTCTCTTTTATCACGGCATAGGTATACTTATCATGATCATAGGGACTACTATAATCCAAAATCTTGTTCCGGAATACCAGGATGTTTCAGTTCCCCTTTCCATTATCTCGGTCTTATCAGCTGGACCGATTGAGGAGATTTTGTTCTTTGGACTGCCATATTACATTTTTGGCAACCATCTTGTAGTCTTAGGAGGGGGTATAGTATGGGTTATGCTACACATCCTGAATACGGATACATTTGAGTTCACCACACTATCTTATGCTAACTGGCTATTTGTTATACCATCACTTTTCTTTGGTCTTAGAACATGGATAAGTGGTAAAGGCTGGTTTGCAGTCCTAACTCACTCTTTGTGGAATGGAATTTTTTTTACGTCGGGATGCCTGGTCGGTGAGGTATCTTGCAACCTAACGCTACGAGGGAGTGATCTTTGGACAAGTAGCAGTAGTTTATGGTTGTCCGCTATTCTCATTGTTCTGGTCTTCATCTTGTATAAACGAAAGCCTAGCAGAATGTTATAGAATTGTAAATGTAAAACGTCCCTGCTTTCTATCCTCTATTAATTCATAATACCTTTAATGACAGCGGTTTGAATAAATTTTATTGGCTTTTCTTTCTGACATAAAATGGTGTCTTAAGTCTAATACTCTGCCTTCGTACTTAATTAAAATAATCGATCATCGGCAATGTGACACAGGTTTTAATAGAGATGGCACATAAGTACTTTCTATAAGCATGACAACCTCTATTCCTCCCCCTAACTGCGAAAACTCTGGTATTTTCTACGATTTTGAACTAGCAACCGAAGTCGTATCCTTCATGAGTCTGAGTCTCTCTTGCAATTTGACCCGTAATACATCACTAACTCGTTGACCGTCAACCTTTCCTCGGAGAACTGCCATACTCCTTCCCATCAACATCCCAAGAGAACCCATCTGCTTCTCCGCAACTATTGATATGTTATCATCCAAAACTTTGGTAATTACATCTTCCAATTGTTGAGTGGTTAGGGTAGCTATTCCCAGTGCTTCTATAGCCTGCTCTACACTTTCCACCTCTTTTTTCATTATTTTCTCGAAGATTAATACAACAGACTCCTTACTGATTGCGCCCTCTTCTACTTTTCTAAAAGTGTCGATTATCGTCTCGTCGGTCAACGAAGCAGAATTGAGACCCTGTCTTTCTAGGTTAACCATATCCTCTGTCAGTTTGGAGACTACAAATGTTGGGGGTATTATTTTTACTATTTCCATAATTTTTTCAAATACATCGTAATATTCTGAATCAAAAACCTGCTCTGCGAGTTTTTGATTCAAGTCATACTTCTTAGCAATTGCACTAATAATATCATCCCATGGCTGTGGGACCATGGAGGATAGTGATTCCAGTGTGCGATCGTCTATAGGAATAGGATGAACGTCGGTCTCCGGATACATCCTGGATGCGCCAGGTCTAGGACGACTGTACACAGTCTTACCCTCAAACGTTGCTGCCCGCGTTTCAGCAGGTGCTCCGTCTAGTGCATCATTTAACCTTCGAATTAGTGCTTGTACCGCAAATTCCAATTTGTCCTTCTGACCCCCTATTATTATAAATGCGTCACCCTCGGATGATATCTCTAGTTTCCTTGCAACTTCAGCAATTTCAGGTTCATTAATGCCGTAGTTTGGAAGCTCATCGGAATGAAAGATTCCCCCTAAACCGTAAAATTTTACCAATTCTCCTAATTGTTTACCCAATCTTATACCAGGATATGGCTCAAAGCCCAAAATCCCTGCAAAGCCTCTGGCTTTTACCGCTTTAAAATTTGCATCATGTGTGATTAACAATTCTTTTATTACTTTTGAGGATGACCTCCTCAATATTTCGGTCACATCCTCTATATTTTCTCCGACCTCAATTTCTTGAGGGTTTTTATCCCTTAATCTTTGGGAAATCAAGAAAAGAGCGTGTTGCCTCAGCATTTCATATTCTATCACTTTTGTTAACTGCTCTAATCTTTGGACCCCTTTAACTTCTACCACAGACCCATTCATGATTGAGATATTGATATCTTGTCTGATACTTCCTAGTCCTCTCGTGACTCTTTTAGTTGCTCTTAATAATAGACCCAGTTTATGAGCAATCTTTACGATTTCACCCGGTTTGCCTCCAACCGGTTCGAGGGCAATTTCGATGAGTGGCACACCAAGTCTATCTAACCCATAATTTCTAGTCATTCTATCATCAGAAATTAGTTTCGCTGCATCCTCTTCAACACAGATGCTTTGAACTCCAATTTTTTTCTCATCAACATTCAATATTCCTCCTGTCCCGATAAGCGATGTTCGTTGGAACCCGCTGGTATTAGAGCCGTCAATTACAATCTTCCGCATCGGGTGTACTTCGTCCACAACTTTAGAATGGAGTGTCAGGCACAAAATTAGGGCGGTCTCCATTGCCTCCTTATTGATTTCATGTGGTGGTTCTTCATCAGCTTCCACCAAACAACTAGAATCGTGCGAAGCATGGTATCTTATATTCTTCACTTTTCTAAATTCAAACATAGCAGCGGGATCAACGCTTCCGAGCTCACTTTGTGTTGGACGTAACTTACGCATGAAGCTCAACTGATAGGTCTTCACATCCTCATACTTGCAATTGCAAAATAGCTTGTTCTTCGTCGCCAATTGTTGATGGATTTCAAAACCTACCCTCAAGTCAATGGCTACTGGGTCTAATGTCACCTTGAGTGATAGATTCAGTCGAAAAGATATCTTTTAAGTCTTCTCTTCATTGCCATTATATGATAGGACTAACAGGGGAAATTTCGTGAGCTATATTCTTCTGCATAAGACTTTTTGCGAGCTCAAGAGAAGTGGAATTAGCTAATACCCACATGGCTTTGACTATAGCAGTTTCAGGCAACATATCATCTAGCGGGATAACTCCGAGATCGAGTAAATCTCTCCCTGTATCGTAGACCGTCATCCCAGTTCGACCCCAGATGCATTGAGATGTCATGAAGACCAATAGACCCGAATCTAATGCCTTACGTATTTCTGTAAAGCAATCTTTGCTTACGTGTCCTAATCCTGTACCTTCAAGTACAATTGCCCTGTGTCCCGAACTTACGAGATAAGATATTAATACAGGGTCAAAACCAGGATAAAATTTCAACAAGACGGCCCTGGGATCAAATTCAGGTTTGACCGAAAAGGAACCTCGGTTACTTTTAAAATCTAGTACCTTTAGAGTCGCGCCTCTCTCTGAGTTGTTATTCTGTATTTTTACGGTTTTACCGTTAACTATAGCGACTGGTTTCGTGTCAATTGACTCAAATGCATCTCGTCTACTCGTATGGTTTTTTCTTACACGGGTTCCAATATGGCAGGCGATGAGATCGTCGGAAGTGCCGGCATGCATCGCAACGTATACACCAGGAAGACTTGATTTGAGGGCAAATAAAGTCGCACCAAAGAGATTCAGGGCTGCGTCAGATGATGGTCTATCAGAGGATCTCTGTGCTCCAACCAACACTACTGGTATAGGCAGATTTTGCAAGGCAAAGCTCAGTGCCGACGCCGAATAATGCATGGTATCTGTTCCGTGAGAAATAATAACCCCTCGATATGACTCTGAATTTATTTTTTCAAATACTCTTCTTGCGATCAGAGACCAGTGATGAGGATTTAAATTCTCGCTATACTCATTCATTAGAACATCAGGTTCGATTCTCGCGTATTCTGCCAATTCGGGAACTATTTCATATAGCTCAACAGCCGAGAGTGAGGACTTTACACCTCCTGTTCTGTAATCTATCTTACTGGCAATAGTACCCCCTGTACTGATTAATGCAATTTTTGGAAGACTGAATTTATCCTCATCTTCAGCGGAGGATCTCTTGGGCTCCTCTAAGTATGGTCCTAACCCACTTTTGATCCTTACCACTTGATTGTCTGGAAGCTTAGCTGAGGATTCTTCATCCTGGCGCTGGCTCGCTTTATGAATTGACACGACCTTGGATACCCTGATCCCTATGTTATAGCCATTGTTCAACTTAATGACAATATGTTTCTTGTCGGCTGATTCATATCTGGGCATTAAAGTTCCTGAAATTTCGCCATCGCGGGTATGTACTATTATTCTATCTCCTATCGCTACGTTTGAGCGAGATAGTACTTCTAATGTATCCTCGCTATAACCTCCCGGAAGATTTACTTCTTGTGGCAATAGTACCGTTCTAACTATGATCCGTTACTCGCTGTGTATATGTGTTCTACCTGCTCCTCACCTATTCATTTAAACATAGTGACGGAATGGATTTAGCAATTCAATAAGATATATAATTAAAGAATAATACTGGATTTTTTGAGTCTCAAAAATTGCTTTTTAGATTCGTCTTAAATAAGGTGAAGGATTATCAATCGAAGTCCCGGTCACAAACCTGAACATTCAGATATTTCAATAGTTCTCAATTGGAATAAGGCAAGAACAGCTTCCTTTACATCAGTTTTAGTAATCTCTCCAAAATCCCATGCATCTATGAATCGACGATATTGCTCTTCTAGGGTTCGAGCGACATCTTGAAATTCCGCCATCCCTTCTAACGTATCTGGGGTTCTGTGGCCCTTCGCTATCATAATAGGGCACCTTTTATCATCACCTAAAGGCACATACCAAGCATTTTTCGCAAATTCGTAATCGTTTGTCAGAGTACTATAAATACGAATTAGTTCATCGTTAGACAGCCCACTTAAATCCATGAACCATGGTTTCTTTTCAAGGACTGAGATTGGAGGGATCCTGCTTTCCTTGCTAGCCTTATTTTCGCCACTAATCTTCTTAGTAAACATCTACCATTACTATGAACTCATAGTTATAAAAGAATTTTTCTTGAAAGGTCTGGAACTAATTCCAATCAAATGATTCTAATCAGGCTAATAGGTCTACTGCCAATCCATTGAAGCACGCCCGTGTCAATGTAGGATTGATGTTCAGCCTATTTTGTATTACCTAACTAGACTGCAATTAAGATCAAAACTCAGCGATTGGTATGGGATTCATTGGTCTTTCTTGCAGATAATGCCTTGATCCTTTCCACCCCACCTACCTCCTCCATAACCTTCAAAGTTCCTGTGGTAACTAATCTTTTCCAGCGACCATCCTTGACAATTCTGGATCTAATCTCTGTTGCGGATAATAACCTTCTAGTGTGTAACCGAGCTCGAACCACTCTTATTCCCCTTTCTCTAAAAAGAATACTTGTAAGTGGGTCATTGGAAAAAACAATCTGATATTTCGGTACTAGTAAATCTATCTGACTAGCCCAGAGTGCATGTACATTTGTGTCAGGAACTGGAATAATAAATATTCTCGAAATTTCGATTTCATTATCAGCATCAATTGAAGACCTAATCATTTCGATGCGTTCCCCTGCAGTGAATGGGTTTCTCATCTCGTGGCTCCGATCTGCGCTTCCAACTACAATGACTAGTTGTTCTACCGACTTTAAGGCAAACTTAATTGCGGCAAGATGACCCAAGTGAAAAGGTTGGAATCTTCCTACAAATAGTCCTCTATGTAGCATAAAACTGAGACTCTTCACAGTAATTTAAAAGTAAATTAATTTGATATTTATGACACTGTACAACCAGTAAGAAAATGTCATACAATACCATGGGGTTGCAAATTAAGCATCTCCAGGATTTTTGACTCTTGATAAGACAAATTTGCTAGATTTGAAATTTTAATGTGTTTCTTGAGTCTCTCTAGGGTTGTGGAAACGCCTATGTTATGCTATCGTCATGAAAATATAAGTCTGATGGCTGAGTAATTTATGCCAAACTGATGTGAAAGAAATGGGTAAGCCAGAGTTGCTAAGGATTGATGGATCATACGGTGAAGGAGGTGGTCAAATTGTACGGACCGCAATATCTCTTTCGGCTGTAATGAAAAAGCCCATTGAAATCGTCAATATTAGGATGAATCGAAAAGTATCTGGACTGCGGAGGCAGCATCTGTCCACACTCAAGGCAACGGCAGATTTGTTCCAAGCGAAAGTAGACAACCTGAAAATCGGAGCGGACTGGATACGATTTATTCCAAGTGCAGATAAATTTGAAGGAGGAGATCTGAAAATCGATGTACAGAGTGCAGGTAGCATACCTATGATTCTTCTTACCCTGATTCCCGCAGTATCACTGTCTGGAAATAGTCTTAGGATACAGATAACTGGTGGAACGGATACTAAGATGGCCCCTACTACAGATTATCTCCGCCATGTAGTGGGCCAAGCATATCGAAGTATGGGAATAAAGTTTTGGTTACAGGTACTAAGAAGGGGATACTACCCCAAGGGCGAGGGCATCATAGTTGCAGAAATTGATCCGTGCAGGTTTCCAAATTCAATTGAGCTACTTACTACCAGACAACAATCACCAAAGATTGCAAGTGTCTGCTCCCAACTACCAGCACATATTGGGGAACGTCAGATTTCATCTGCACTTTTAAGATTGGAAAAAAATGGGGTGCAATGCAACAATTATTCAGCATCTTTCGAAACCTCTTCATCCCCAGGTTCTTCAGTATTAGTCTATTCCGAATCAGAGTTCGGTCCTTTCATAGGGGGTGATTCCCTAGGAGAACTTGGAAAATCTGCCGAGAAGGTAGGGTCTGAAGCAACCGATAAATTCTTGGAAAGTTATCGGGCAAACGTACCTGTTGATTTTTTGCTTGCAGATATGCTTGTTGCACCATTAAGCTTAATTGACAGAAAATCCCGCTATAGAGTAGGAAAAGTGACAGAACATCTTCGGACAAATCTTCATGTGGCGAGTATGGTTGCCGGCTGTCAATACAGCATCCAGCCAACTGATAATACCTACATAGTTAGTATTGCAGGGTCAACGTAATTTCACCACCTCCATTATGCCTGCCTCCTACTAGAGGAAAGCCCTTTCCCAAATTGGAACGATTGTCAGATCTTCGCAATTGCCGGAATTTGAAGAAACAAAATTGTAATTGTTACGAAGCCAGTTCTAATAGAGTTCTAAACCTAAACCTCTAAGATTTCAAGATCTTGTAACTTTGACTGGAACTTCAGATGGGTCTGCCTTGTCAGAATTGTCACTTTTTTGTGGACAGCATAGTACTATTTTCGATACAAATCGCGAGTTATATGATGAAAAGGATCGCGACAATAGTACTGAAAACTTTCAAATAACAAAAGGGTTGCTTTATCATGGTGGATCCTTGGGAAAATGAGCATTCAACATCCCGTTCCCAATCTGGACAATCCGTATCATCCAAGGGAGGTATGATTAGAGTTGCTAACATTGCACAGGGTATTGTGATAGGCAAAGTATTTGATTGGGTAATAACAGGGGTTATTCTTCTCCAGGCACTTGCGCTAGCTATTGAAGCAACACCTATCTTCATTTCAGCAAACGGCAAAGATGACGCTCTACTAGATCAGGGTACTTTTAGACTAATTCAGGGCATGGTGGTTGCCGTATTTATCATTGAGGCTACTTTGAGGCTTATTGCAGAATACCCCCGACCACAGAGGTATTTCAGAGATGCATGGAACTGCTTTGGTTTTTCAATCATAATATTGTCTGTTTTACCAATTGCAGGTCAGTTTTCAACCGTAGCAAGGTTAATCAGACTGCTCAGAATAACGAGACTGATAACAAAATCAACCGAGCTGCGAGCAATAGTATCTACACTTGTCCGCTCAATACCCAGCATTTTTAACATATTGATTCTCCTTTCAATTCTCATCTTTATATATGCGATAATAGGATATCATCTCTTTCGAGACGCCGACCCACAACATTGGTCATCATTTCTAACTTCATTTACAACTCTTTCAAATCATGACGCTGGAGGGATGGCCTGATGCAATGGAACCGATAATAATCAAGATGGGGGCTCTGTATTGGTTATATTTTACAAGTTTTATTGTTATAGGAACTTTCATAATCATCAATTTGTTTATCTCCGTGATTGTCAGGAAGTCAGAAGAGGCATATGAACAAGTGCAACGGGAATCAGGAATTCCTTTAACACAAAAGGAAATTTTTCAGGAGATAAAGGAGATACGTAGAATTTTAGAGGATCTGGAGAAGAGATTTGGAAAAGACACGAATGGTGCAAATGCAAGGTCAAATCAGACGTAGTTTGAGGTCTAATATGTCCCATAGCTTTAACATATGTCATGCTATACTCTCGACACGTTCAATTTTGAATTCAATAAAAAGACAATATCAGGTACCAGGGGAAGAGAGGATACATTATCTGTTTACTAGAGAACAGATCATCTATCAAGTAAAATCCTAAATGCTCAAGGTTTTTGAGAAATCAATTATACTGACGTCAAGTCAATGGAACCATGAAATTTTTCTATAATTAGTTCTATTACTTCGAGTCTCAAAAAAATATTGGCTAAGGCTTTGGCTATCTAAACTGTGTTGCCATGTATGTAGAAAGATGGCTATTGAGTCTAATATCGGCCGAGACTAAATCAAGGTTGCATGTAACACACTTGGTCATCGATTTCATTCGCTAACCCTGCTAAATGTTAAAGTAATTCTACTGTCAATAATTTCCGCATCCCATCTCGTAAAATTATCCTTATCTATTTTCCTTAATAAGAATAGTCTGTCAAAAATTGCCACCGAACTAAATACAATATTGTACTATGAAGAACAATGCTGTTGATACGACTAATATTAAAAGAGGAAAGAATTTACGCATCATTAGTGCATTGCAAAAATCCAAGATCAGGATTCTGTCCACTTATAGGGAATCGATACTAATGGAATTCCAGTCTGAATGTCTATAATAATCGGATTTCTTTGTGGAGAGAATAGAGACCAGGTCGAGGAAATGCGGAGATTGTAACACCTCGAGAAACAAGTATGGGTTTCTAAGGGGTTCAGGCTGCTAAAGTCACCAGGTGAATAGATAAAGATCAGGGCAATACTATTCCCTATACTAATCGTAGAGTAAACCATTTAACCACTAAGTGAATTTAATAATATGGTAATCATGGAAGCAAAAGCGAGATGGCAGTGTTCTAGGTGTGGTGTAGGACTACCCTATAATCCCACTTATAAGTTACAAGGTCTATGTTCGACGTGTAAAGCGTATGATGATAGTGATAGGCTTCTAGGGGGCTATCGACAAAAGAAAAAGAATTAATAAAAAAACCTACTTCCTGTAGGAAATCGAAATTGGTTTGGTACAGACGGAATACATGAAAATACAAAAAAATATTTGATTAAAGGTTGTCAGGTCCTGAAGTGGACCGTGCAATCAAATGGGGGAATATGTCTTCGTTATGATTGAATGAGTTACTTCTTGTAAGATTCTACACTACTGTGAGCTTCATCAGACAAAGTGCTAAGTTTCCCACTCCCATTAAGGGAAGTCTGCAGTTCCTCTAAACTCCGTTTGATGTTGCGCATATTTCTTTTTAGATAGTGAATATCCTTTGTTAACTCATTAATCTCACTTCTCGTGGGAAGATTAAAGGTTTGAAAGATATTTTCCATTAGCTTTTGAGTATACCTGACTATATCAATCTGATCGTTTGAGACTTTACTATAAATCGTCGGAAACTCTTCGGAGGTAAACAGGGAGGTGAATGCCTCTTCAAAAGCTTCGATTGCAACTTTCCTGTAGTTTTCGAAATCTTCTTTGGAGTTGTACTGTTTTGGCGCTTTATCCGTAGTTTCCTTTAGGGCTTTGCTGTAAGCGTTTCTCATCTGCGACCAGTATTCATTAAGATCAATTTGTAGCTTGATTAAAGTCTGACTTATATCTTGTAAACCTTGCATATAGGGGTCAGCCTCCTGAGAAAGTGCATGGAACGGTCCTATAGTTGGCAACCTAAGCAGTTCTGACCAATTGTTTATCACTTGGGTCAGTTTTTCCTGCTGTGAGTCCTGTTTGTCACTTGATGACAAATCCTTACAATGAACGTTGCTGCCATGACTACCTTTAAGGTTTTCCTCTTCATGACTGTTAACAGATTCTGCTCTAAATTGTGTTAAAAGTTGACATCCTGCTTAATTCTACACTTTATTTAATTGAGAGCTCCTGTTAGATATGTATGTATTAAAAAGTACATCTTACCGATATTTCTACATGCAGATACATGACAGACTAACAAAAAAACTTACTAAATTGTGAGGATGCTAATCTAGGTTCTCGAAAGTGGCTTAAACACTAAAGATATTTTACCTATTCAACAAGAGGTATCGGAAATTCATGTACATGCAAGGAGAGAGTAATCCTATTAGTGCATGTGATAACTTCCTATGTAAGTATATAAGATATTAAAAGAAAAGCAAAACTGATGTTTTCTAAACTCTTGGTCCCCGTAGATGGATCTGAAAATTCAGTTCGGGCCTTAGAGGCAGCCATATTCCTTTCTAAGAAAATAGATGCCCATGTGACCGTCATGCATGTGATGCAAAAGCCTCCCACCATCTACATCCACCCCCAGAAAGAATTGGAAGAATTACTTCATAACTACAGAAGAGAAGCTGAACAGATCCTAGAGAGATGTGAGGAGATTGGAAACAGAAACGGGGTAGAAGTCAAAAAGGTTATTATCGAGGGTGACGTAGCATCAAAGATTCTTAGATTTGCGGAGAAGGAAGGCCTTGAAATGATTGTGATGGGGCACAGGGGCTCTGGAAGATTCAAGGAGATGGTACTCGGAAGCGTATCTCAGAAGGTTCTGAATCAGACAAAGCGTTCTGTTCTAATTATCAGGTGAAGTGGTAATCCGACGAGCTCCTCGTGTTTCAATGTCTCTACTATTGCGGAACTCCCGCTACTACCATACTGAACAATTCGGATATTGGATACATGTCATTATTACTAAATGGTTGCGAACTACAATCTGATGGCAATTTCAGATTAGATACAAAACTTTTGATTTAAGCGAAAGATGACTATACAAAATACCCGTTATACTTTGCTTTCCCTATCATTGATAAATTTGTCTTGTCTCTGAATATTGTTGACTGTGATGGGACGAATCCATCAGGTTTCACAAGATGAGGCGTACCATAGATATTAGTGAGTACAAATTCATATCGCCATAGAAGATATTTTTCCTCAGTTGTCATCAAGCTTCTTAGTGGAACACTAGGTTCTGGGTATCCTCCGATCACATTAGTATTGTCCTTCCACACAGGGTATTTCTTCCAGATGATATCTGAAGGCTCTGGTCTGTTTTTTGTATAGAGCAATGACGGTTTGTGTCCTACGATTATGCTGAAGACAATCATACTTATTCCTAGATAGAAATACCCGTACGAAGCATTTAGTACGGATTTTTCTGATGTGAATCCGTAAGATGATTTATAGTAAACCTCACCCACCATGTCCATGACGTATGAAGGGTAAAGTACTCCCGCATACGACAAGGTGAGTCCTAAGGTACAAATTGCTATGGGGACTATACCTTTTGAAAATATTGAACACCCTATCAAGAGAAGAAGTGAGATTGTAATTACAACTACAAATTTCTGAAAAATAGAGCTTGGATCAGGATACATAGCCGTGGTAGTAGAATGAATCACAAAGAGTAGAACGATGCTAATGATGGCTAATACTAGTAAGAGGAACTGTTTTCTTTCAAAAAATAAACAAATGTTAGATAATATGCTGGATGAGCTAACATTAGACCACCCACGAAGCCTTAAAGGTAGCACGCATAATATTAGTAGGCTTCCCTATAAAAGGGATTATCTTCAAAAAAATATCTATAGATAATATAATTTACAATTATTTTATATTTATATAAAGAACATATTACTGAACCTATCTAACTCAAATTTATGTACTCTGGGAGCAAGCCACTCAATAACCCTGTCGAGTTCATCTGCTTCGATAGTTACTTTTATTGCCCCCAAAGGGGACTCTTTCTTATTTTCTACCAATGCCACTGTGCCCGCTGTTGCCGCTTGTTTATTAAGTAGAAACCAAGTAGCATCCCCCATTCTATTTGCAAGCAATGCCTTTCTAAGAACTCCCAAGGCAGCCTTCGACCTGACATGTTTGTAAATAGTATTTAGTGCTTCGCTTCCAATAGATCTACCAATAACTTTACCATGTTTGGAATCTATAATGCAGTCATCTATGACATTAGTTACTGCTGTACTTACCTTTTCCAGGTCTTCAGATGGATTTAATGGAGTCTCTGCTCTTACTACAAGTTGTGTTATCGACGCCAAATTCTTCATTTCTTATTATCGTCTACAATATTTTTATCATTCTTCTCAGTTGTCCACTTCCTTGCTATCGAGAGAACCTTATTCCTTAATTCATCTTTTGTGAGATTATTGTTTGATACCACCTCATCCGATAACGCAATAGCCTCGCTAATGCCAATCTTCAACTCCCTTTTATCGCGGATTCTAAAATCATTGCTGTTTAATGCAACATCGAATCTGCCTCTTTCCTTGATGTGTTTGTATCTCATATTAGCAGAGGCATGAACTGCCAAGAGCTTTACACTTCCCAAACTTTTTAGTACATTAACCTCTGCAACACTTCTTATGCCATCAATTACTATATTATCCGTCGCGTTTAATTCCTGTTCCATTTTTTTTAGAATTAGATAGGCTATGGCTGCTGGACCCTTGCTTTTGCGAAGATTGAGCATAAGGTTGCCCAGATTTGAGTCATTCATCACTAGATTATGACGTTTAGCCTCCTCTCTGATAACATCGCCCATGGTCACCATGGCGAATCCGTCATGATGCAGTAGCGAAGCTACAGTGGATTTACCTGCTCCCGGCATACCTGTAATGCATATAATTAGTCGTTTATTTTCAGACATGTATAATACCTCACCTTATAGATAGACAGTTGTGGATGCAACATATATGTATGTGATTCAAAGCTAATGACCATTTGTTGGTTGATATAATTCAGGCAGCACCAATAAAATTACAGGACTATTGCAGATAGAATATATGAGTTTGATTGAGTCACTTGATAGGATAAGGATTTAACCTTAATTAACTATAGTATGCAGAAGATGGTTGAAACAAAAAAGGGAAAACTGAATATAGAAATCGATGTTGACTTACCCGTAGATATTGTCGAGAATGATCGCAGACGCGAAGCAGTAGAAGAAGGACTAGTACGTAGTATCTCAAAAGGTCTTTATGAAGAAGGAGTTTCCTTTAAAATCAACAGCGTTGAATTTATGATTGATTAGTCAAACGCACAGCAGCGTGTAAATTAGAATGATAAGGAAGATGTCAAGTTATGATGGATCAATTACGTCCGGGATATC
>Ga0111538_10000495_pt1 | contig 52152 bp, 56 predicted proteins | sample SoiMethybrSBSTD1_FD_79669 | JGI IMG/M metagenome (GOLD analysis project Ga0111538, IMG submission 79669) | Bulk soil microbial communities from a Populus tree surrounding site in Tennessee, USA - Soil MetaG P. TD hybrid SBSTD1 (version 2)... | ecosystem: Environmental > Terrestrial > Soil >... | reverse complement strand
GTGCACCACATCGCCGTCTCCGAGGCGAAGAGCTTCGCCATCGACGCCTCGAGCGAGGCCGGCTCGCCGGCGTCCAGCTTGCGCGCCGCCCGCCAGACGAGCAGGCGTGAGGCGTCCACACGCGTCGCCATATCGGCGAGCCGGAAGGCGACGGCCTGGTGCTCGGCGATCGCTTTCCCGAACTGCTCGCGCGACTTCGAGTAGTCGACCGCGTACTCGAGCGCGGCGCGCGCGAGCCCGGTGGCGGCGGCTCCGAGAGTGACGCGCGAGCGGTCGAAGGTGTGCATGAGCCCGTAGAAGCCTTGGCCCTCGTCACCGAGACGTCGGTCGGCCGGAAGCTCGGCGTCCTCGAGGAACATCTCCGCATTCAGGATCGCGCGCTGGCCCATCTTCTTCATCGGTGCGCCGAATGCGACGCCCTGGTCGCCCTTCTCGACCACGAATGCCGTCACGCCCTTCGAGCGCGTGCCGGGAGCGACTGTCGCGAAGACGACATAGAAGTCGGCGACGCCGCCGTTCGAGATCCAGCTCTTTTGCCCGCGGAGGACGTAGCCGTCGCCGGACTTCGTCGCGCTCGTCTGGATCGAGGCCGCGTCCGACCCCGCCTCCGGCTCCGTCGTCGCGAGCGCGGTCAGCACAGGCTTCTCGCCCGTCAGCGGCTCGATCCAACGGCGTTTCTGCTCGTCGCTCCCGAGCGCGAGCACCGGCTCGGCGAAGAACCCGCCTGACGTGACGAGGTTGCCGATCCCGGAGCAGCCCCAGCAGAGCTCCTCCTGGACGATGCAGCCAGTCAGGCAGTCGGTCATCCCGCCGCCGCCGTACTCCTCGGGGAGCATGAAGGAGGCGATGCCGACCTCGGCTGCCTTGTACCAGACCTCCCACGGCATCTCGGCGTCCGCCTCGTCGACGGCTTGCGAGATCGGCCGGATCTCGCGCTGTGCGAACTCGCGGCAGAGCGCCTGGATCTCGCGCTGCTCGTCGGAGAGCCCGTACGGCTCGGAGGCGACCTTGCTCACGGGCTCATCCTATTGAGACCGTCTCGAAACGAGGACCTGAGCCGCAGGAGCGCCCTGAACGGCGCGGGGCCTCATCCGAAACGATCTCTCGCCGTGCGCTCACCACACCCCGCCGAGGGCAACGGTGATGCCCTCGGCGTTGATCCCGCTCGCCTCGTCGCTCGCGAGGAACGCGATGGTCTCGGCGATCTCCCCGGCCGTCACCACGCGGCCGACCGAATATTCGGCGTCGCGCTCGGCCCAGACTTCCTCGACGGTAAGCTCGCGCCGCTCGGCCTCGAGCCGGGCGGAGCGCTCGGCCATCTCCGTCCGCACCCAGCCGGGCAGGACGGCATTGCACGTCACCCCGAACGGGCCGAGGTCCTGCGCCACCGCGCGCATGAGCCCCATGAGACCGTGCTTCGAAGCGGTGTAGGCAGAGCACCTCGGCGCGCCCAGCTCCCCCGACGTCGAGCTGACCATGACGATGCGGCCCCACCCACGCTCCTTCATGTCCGCCGAGGCTGCGCGGCAGAGGAAGAATGGGCCGTCGAGATTGACCGCCATCGTCTCGCGCCAGACCTCGGTCTCCTGGGCCCAGATCTCCCGCTCGTGGCCGGAGCCGATGCCCGCGTTCAGGACGAGGATCTCGACCGGGCCGAGCCGGGTGCGCGCCTCCGCGACGATCCGCTCGCACCCCTCCTCGGTCGCGACCGACTCGGCGAGCACCTCGACAGGCGCCTCTTTCGCGAGCGAGGCGAGCTCCTCTTCCGTTCGGGACACCCCGAGCACACGCGCGCCGCGGCCTGCGAGGGCAATCGCAGTCGCGCGACCGATGCCGCGGCCGGCACCGGTGACGATCGCGACGCGCCCGTCCATGACAGGCGGACTTTAGCGAGCAGCGCCAGGCGACCGGCTAGGGCTTCAGCGTGTCGATGTACGCGACCAGGGCGTCGTAGTCGGCCTCGGTGAGGATGCCGCCCCAGTGCGGCATGCTCACGATCGGCGCGCGGCCGAGAACGCTGCCCGTGCGGATAATCTCCTTGATCTTCGCCGGCGTGTCGAACTCGGCGCGGAAGTCGGCCCCCGAGAGCGGCGGGATGATCTTGTCCTCCGACTGCGGGTTGGGGACGCCGCCGAGGCCGTTCGGCCCGTGGCAGTTGACGCAGCCGTACTTGACGTAGAGCGCCGCTCCCGCAACGGCCTGGCCCTGCCCCTGCGGAACGGGCGCCGGCGAAGCATCGGGCACGGCCGGCAGACCGGCGCGCAGATAGGCGACGAGGTCGGAGACCTGTTGGTTCGAGATCACCTCACCCCAGACGGGCATGTACGGCTTCGTCGGATTGGCCGACTCGCCGAGCCCGTGATCGATGATGTGGCGGAGCTGCGCGACCGTTTCCTCCTTGCCGACCTCCGTCAGCGCCGGCACGTCCGGGGAGACGCCGCCGGTCCCCTGCTCCCCGTGGCACTGGGCGCAGGCGAACTGGACGAAGTCGTGCGCTCCGGCGGCCACCGCCGGCTCGACCTGCTCGATGGGGGCGCTCGTGGTCGGAGCCGCGGACGTGACCGTGACAGTCGTGATTGACCGGGTCGAGTGACCGGCCGCCCACGCGACGATCCCGACCGTGACGACGACGATCAGCACCAGAGCGACGAGAACTGCGAGAAGGCCGTCGTCGCGCTTGCGCATGGGGGCGACGGTACTCCTCCCGCGGCCGGAGATCCATCAGGGATCGGCCGTACAGCCGTTCGTGGAAAGCCGCAGAATCCCTCTCGCCCCTCGCGACGTCCGCGGCGACGAGGAAGAATCTCCACGTGCCAGGAGATTCGGCCCAGGTCGTGATCGTCGGCGGCGGCGCCATAGGCACGAGCACGGCGTTCCACCTTGCACAGCTCGGGGTCACGGACGTCGTCCTCTGCGAGCGGGAGACGCTCGGAAGCGGCTCGACGAGCAAGTCCGCGGGCGGCATCCGCGCCCAGTTCGCCGACGAGATCAACATCCGCATCGCGCTGATCTCGCTGCTCGAGTTCCGTAACTTCGAGGAGAAGATCGGGACCGACATCGACTTCCGGGAGACCGGCTACCTCTTCCTGCTCGATTCGGACGACGACGTGCGCCGCTTCCGCGAGGCCGTCGGCCTGCAGGGCTCGCTCGGAGTGCTCTCCACGGAGCTGACCCTCGACGAAGTGCTCGAGCTCGTCCCGCAGGTGTCGACGGAGGGACTCCGCGGCGCGACCTACTGCCCCCGAGACGGGTTCGCGACTCCCGAGGCTGTCGTCCGCGGGTACGCGGCTGCAGCGGCGGTGAAGGGTGTCCGCATCAAGCAGGGAGTCGACGTCACGCGCATTCCCGTGCTCGGAAACAAGATCCTCGGCGTCGACACGACGGAGGGGCGCATCAAGACGGACACCGTGGTCTGCGCCGCGGGAGTCTGGTCGAAGGACGTCGCGGCGCTCATCGGGATGAATCTGCCGGTCGAGGGCGAGGTGCGGTGGATGCACTACACGCCCGAGTCTCCGGGCCTCCCCGACGTCGTGCCCCTGACCGTGGACTTCTCCACGGGCTTCTACTTCCACCGGGAGGGGCCCGGACTCGTCTTCGGCGGCCGCGAGCCCACGATCGAGGGCGTGGCGACCCATGGAACCCGCCGGCTGCCGATGCTGAGCGAGGTGCCGATCCAGTCGTCCTGGTGGGGCTACTACGAGATGAGCCCCGACCACAACGCGATCGTCGGCGAGGCGAGCGAACCCTCGCGCTTCCTCTACGCCACCGGCTTCTCGGGCCACGGCTTCCAGCAGAGCCCCGCGATCGGCGAGCACCTGGCCGAGCGGGTGATCGGCGCCAGGCCGACGCTCGACCTCTCCGTCTTCTCCGCCTCGCGCTTCGAGCACGGCGAGGCTCGCGAGGAAGCGTTCGTCATCTAGCCTCCCGGCGTGCGGCTCTTCGTCTTCGTCCGGCACGGCGAGTCCCGGCTCAACCTCGAGCGCCGTGTGAACGGCGACCCTTCGGTGGACGTGCCGCTCACCGACGAGGGGCGATCGCAGGCGCACAAGCTCGGCGTCGAGATCGCGAACATCGGCTTCGACCTCTGTGTGCACACGCGGTTCTCGCGCACGAAAGAGACGGCGGAAATCGCCCTCGCGGGGCGCAACGTCCCGCTCGCGGAGGAACCGCTCCTCGACGACATCGATGTCGGCGATCTCGACGGTGAGACGCTCGAGACCTACCGGGCCTGGAAGCATTCCCACGCGCGCGAGGTTCCGTTCCCTGGAGGCGAGAGCCTCGACGACGCCGCCCTGCGCTACGCCCGCGCCTTCCGCGGCCTCCTCTCGCTCCCCCACGACACCGTCCTCGTCATCACGCACGAGATCCCGATCCGCTACGCCCTGAACGGCGCGAGCGGCTCCGATTCCCTCGACGGCCCGGCGCACGAGGTCGAGAACGCCGTCGCGTACCTCTTCGACGACGTGGCGCTCGCGCACGCGGCCGCGGGCATCGAATCGATCGTGGCCGGGTAGACTCGCCGCGTATCACCGGGGAGCCGAAAAAAACGGCTGAGAGTGGGCGGAACGCCCTGACCCGAGAACCTGATCTGGGTAATGCCAGCGAAGGGAGCGCATGGAGAACGAGCGGTCATGGGGCGTCACACCGGTTCCCGAGCGGCTGCGCACGCTCTCCCTGAGCGACCTCACGCTTCTCTGGGGCAACCTCGGCATCAGCCTCCTCGTGCTCGTCGCGGGAACCTATCTCGCGGGGCTGGGTCTTCCCCGGGCCCTTCTCGCGACCCTCGTCGGCGCGGCGATCGGCTGCGCGCTCCTCGGCTTCGCCGGCTACATCGGGGCTGAGCGCCGGCTCCCGGGCATGGTGCTCATGCGGTCGCCGCTCGGCAGGCGTGGCTCGTACGCGCCGACGGTCCTGAACGTCGCGCAGAACGTGGGTTGGGCGACCTTCGAGCTGATCGTGATCGCGGCGGCCGCGAACGCCCTCGCCGACAGCGTCTTCGGCTTTCGCGAGCGCTGGGTCTGGGTGCTCGTCTTCGGTGCGATCACACTCGCCATGGCCCTCGCCGGCCCGGTCTCGTTCGTGCGCCGCTACGTGCGCCGGTTCGCGGTCTGGGCGGTCGCGGCCTCGGTCGGCTATCTGACGTGGTGGGCCCTCGACGGCGCTGCCGCCGGAGAGCTCTGGAGTGCAGGCCCGGCCGGCGGAATCACGTTCTGGCAGGGAGTCGACCTGACCGTGGCGATGGCCGCCTCGTGGCTTCCGCTCGCGGCGGACTACACGCGCTTCGCCCGCCGGCCCCGCCATGCCTTCTGGGGAACGGCGTTCGGCTACTTCGTCCCGCTCGTCTGGCTGTACGCCCTCGGCGCTCTCCTCTTTCTCTCGCGCGGCACGACCGACACCACGGCGCTCCTCATTTCGGTTGCGGGCGGCGGGCTGGCAAGCGCGCTCGCGCTCGTCGCGCTCACCGTCGCCGAGACGGACGAGCCGTTCGCCAACGTCTACTCCGCCGCGGTGTCGGTCCAGAACCTCGTGCCGGAGGCACCGCAGCGGGTTCTCGTCCTCGGCGTCGGCGGACTCGCGATCGGCGGAGCGCTCGTCGTCGACTTCGCCCAGTACCAGAGCTTCCTCCTGCTGCTCGGCTCCTTCTTCGTGCCGCTCTTCGGCGTCCTCGCCGCCGATTTCCTCTACGGAACGAGAGAGCACGTGGGTGTCCGGTGGAGCGGGATCGCCGCGTGGCTCGCAGGCGTCGCGCTCTACCAGTGGATCCAACCGACCGGCCCTGCGTGGTGGGTCGACGCGCTCGGGCACGTCCCGGGCGCCGGCGAGTTCACCGGCGGCGCGTCGCTCCCCTCGTTCGCGCTCGCGTTCGCCCTCGTCGCGGCCTTACGGTACGCGCATGCGCCAACTCGGCGTCGTCGGGCTCGTCTCGCTGGATCGCGTTGACGGCGGGCTTCCGCGCCTCGGCGGCGCGCCCTTCTACGCGGCCAAGGCGCTTCGGCTCCTCGGCCAGCCCGCGCTGATCGCGACGAAGATCGCGGCCGAGGACAGCGGGCGAGGTCTGCACGCGCTCGGCATCCCGGTCTACTCGCGTCCCGCGGAGCGCACGATCACCTTCCGGATCGAAAACGACGGCGACCACCGGACGATGGACATCGAGGAGCTGGGCGAGCCGTGGACGCCCGAGGAGGTCAGGGGCTGGCTCGACGAGCCGCTGCGTCAGGCGGACTGGGTGCATGCCGGCGCTCTCACCCGGGCCGACTTTCCAGCCGAGACACTCGCCCTCCTCCACCGCCACCGGATTCTCTCCTTCGAAGGTCAGGGGCTCGTCCGGCCCGCAGAGCTGGGCGAGGTGCGCGCCGACGGCGATTACGACCCCGAGGTGCTCAGGCACGTGGACATCCTCAAGCTCTCCGAGCACGAGGCCGACGCGCTCGGGCTCGGCCTGGACGAGCGGTCGCTGGCGTCCCTCGGCGTCCCCGAGGTCGTCGTCACGCTCGGAAGCCGCGGCTCGGTCGTCTTCTCCGACGGGCTTGCCGAGCACGTGCCGGCGAGACCGCTCGAGGCACGCGACCCGACCGGCTCGGGCGACAAGTTCATGGCCGCCTATCTCACCTACCGCCGGCAGCGGCACAGCCCCCGCTCCGCGGCCCAGCTCGCGGGCGAGGTCGTGCGGGCGCTCCTCGCGGCATGAGAGCGGAGATCGGCTGTGACGACGGGCTCTACACCGTCGAGATCGGCGCCGACGCGGAGGAGGACGAGCTTGTCGCGCGCGACGAGGACGGCGCGGTCGCGCGCACCCGGCCCCTCGAGCTGACCCCGCCGTGGGCCGCCGGCCAGGCGCTCGACCTCGACGCGGCGGGCGCCACGATCGTCCTCCTCCTCGACCGCCGGCCTCCGCTGATGATCTCCCAGGACAGCGGCACGACCTGGAGCGAGCGCGGCTCCGGCCTTCCGGCGGGGCGCGCGGTCGCTCTCGGGGAGAGCCCGGACGACGTCCTCTTCGCAGCGCGGAACCGCGTCTATGTTTCGCGAGACGGCGGTGTCTTCTGGCGCGCGGTCGCGGTCGAGCTGCCCGAGATCCGCGACGTTGCCTGGGCCTGACGCAGCTGCAAACAGAGGCTTGTGTTTCACGCGCACAAAGTGCTTCTTCCTGAGCTCATCAGGAGTCCGAGGTGAGCGAATTGTCCGGAGAGGACGGGTGCAGACGTGGAACTGAGAAACACATGGCGCCCGTGGTTTGCGCGGTTGGGTTGCGGCGTCGCCCGCCGGTCTGAGATCCGAGGATCGACCCGGTCTGAGGTCCGAGGATCGACCCGGCGGTCTAGTCGAGCTTGAACTCACCGCGGGCGACGACGACTGCAGAACCGCCGACGTCCACGCTCTCGATCTTCTCGGCCGAGCCGGTCACGCGTGCGTGCAGCGTGCTCGGGCGGCGAATCTCCGCGCCCTGCGCGATCTGGATCTCGTGCCCGAACTCGATGCGCCCGTGCCTGGCCAGGTGGCAGGCGAGAGGCCCTGCGGCGGATCCCGTTGCGGGATCCTCGGGCACGCCGTCCGCCGGCGCGAACATCCGCGTCTTCCAGCGATCTCCCTCGCCCGCGAAGCAGTTCGTGCCCACGATGCCCTGCAGCCGCTTGAGCGCCTGCAAATCGGGTTCCAGGGCTTCGACCGGCTCGACGCTCGGAAGCGCGACGTACACGTGGCGGGCGCCGTTGTCGTAGAGCTCGACGGGGAGCTCCGAGCCCTCGACGCCGACGGCGGCGAGGAGCTCATCCGCGGCGGCGAAGAGCTCGACGGTCGGAACAGGCTGGCTCATCCACCCGAAGCTGATCCGGCTCTCCTCGCGCTCGAGACGTACTGGAATCGGCCCCTTGGCCGTCTCGAGGACGATCTCCGGGAGCTGGAGCGGAGCCGCGAGCACGAAGGCCGTGCCGAGGACCGGGTGCCCTGCGAACGGCAGCTCGTCCATCGGCGTGAAAATACGGATGCGAGCGTGGCCGCCCTTCTCGGCCGGATAGACGTAGACGGTCTCGGAGAGGTTCAGCTCCCGGGCGAGCGGCTGCAGCGTCTCCTCCGGGATCCCGCGCGCGTCGGTGAACACGGCGAGGCCGTTGCCCTCGAGCGGCGTGTCCGTGAAGACGTCGGCGAGTACGTAGCGAAAGGTCGCCACGTGCGGAGTATCCTCGATCCGCCATGAGCGAACCTGCCTCGACCGAGGAATGGCGCCGCATCCTGAACGGCGAGCTCCGAGGCCTGCGCACCTTCCAGCGCCTGTGGAAGAAGATCCCGTCGGAGCCGCGCTGCAAGCTCTGCTACGCGCCGTTCGGCAAGCCGGGGAACTTCCTCATCCGCGTGTTCGGCGGCAAGCCGTCCCCGCTCAACCGCAGGCTCTGCACCTGGTGCATCAAGTCGGCGCACAAGCATCCGGGCGGTGCGGAGGTCGAGATCTCGGCGCTCTTCGCGGACGTCCGCGGCTCGACAGCGCTTGCGGAGCGGCTGCCGCCGGGTGAGTTCGGCACGCTGCTCACGCGGTTCTGGGGCACTGCGGCGCGGGTCGTGGACCGCTGGGACGGAATCGTCGACAAGTTCGTCGGCGACGAGGCGGTCGCCCTTTTCATCCCCGGCTTCGCCGGCAAGGATCACGCAGCGCGCGCCGTGGAGACCGCCCGCGAGCTTCTCATGGAGACCGGCCACGGGACGGGGGAGCCCTGGATCCCCGTCGGCATCGGCATCCATACGGGGGTCTCCTACGTCGGCTACATCGGGGAGGGTGATGCACTCGACTTCACCGCGCTCGGCGACACCGTCAACACCGCCGCGCGCCTGACCTCGATGGCCAGGGCGGGCGAGATCGTCATGAGCGACGCGACCGCAACCGCCGCCGGGCTGGACACCTCGGGGCTCGAGCGCCGCACGCTCGAGCTACGCGGGCGCGAGCAGTCCGTCGAGGCGTGGGTTCAGCCCGCGATGTCGGCGGTCGAGACGACCGCGGCATAGCCGTCGGCGAGCGCGGCGAGGAAGGCTGCGTGCACGGAGGCGGCGGGAATCGCCGCCCCGTCGAAGTCGAGCTCGCACGTGGCGCACGCATCGTGGACGACGGTCGTCTCGAATCCGAGGTCGACGGCCGCGCGGACGGTCGCGTCCACGCACATGCTCGTCATCATCCCGCAGACCACGAGCTCGTCGACGCCGGCGTTGCGAAGCTCGGACTCGAGCTCGGTCTCCCGGAAGCTGTTCGGGTGCTCCTTCGAGATCACGGTCTCGCCCTCGAGCGGCGCGACGCTCTCGTGGATCTCGACGCCTTCGGTGCCCGGACGCATGAAGGTCGCCTCGTCCTCGTCCCAGACGTGCCGGACGTGGAAGACGGGATCGCCTGAAGCACGGAAGTCGGCCAGGAGCCGCGCGGCCGACTCGGCCGCGGCCTCGGGGCCTTCGAGCGGATGGCCCCCGCCGGGGAAGTAGTCCTTCTGTATGTCGACGATGACGAGGCCGCGTGCCACGGCTGAAGTAAACCAGGGCAAACCAACCGTCCGCGAGGTCGTCCTATCGGGCAGTGAGGCGGGCGCTTCCGATCCTGGTGGCATTGACCATCCTCGTCGCCGCCTGCGGTGGAGAGGGAGACAGCGGCGGGGCCGCGGACCGCGGTGCGGTCTCGACCTCGCCCGCGACTCTCGACGCCGACCTCCTCGGCCAGTTCGACTACGACGCCTCGGCGCCGCTCGACGTCGAGGAGCTCAAGTCCGAGGTCAAGGACGGAGCCGTCGTCCACGACATCACCTACGCGGGGCCGGAAGGGCGAATCGACGCCTTCCTCGTCACTCCGCAGGGCGACGGGCCCTACCCCGCCGTCGAGTTCATGCCCGGTGCGCCCGGCGCCAAGTACACCTTCTACACGGACGCGATCGAGCTGGCCAAGGCCGGCGTAGTCTCGCTCCTCCCGAACCCCCCGTATGCCCGCCCGCCGATCGAGGACGTCGTCGTCTTCGAACCGTCGGACAAGGACGGGATCGTCCAGGAGGTGAAGGAGATGCGCCGCGGCATCGACGTGCTCGTCTCGCGGCCCGAGGTCGACCCGAGCCGACTCGGATACGTGGGCTTCAGCTGGGGAGCCTCGCTGGGCGGGATCTTTTCGGCGGTCGAGCGCCGGGTGCACGCCTTCGTCCTCATGTCGCTCGTCCCGCGCCTCTCGACCGACATGCGCAAGCTGGCAAGAGAGCGTGGAATCGAGGGCGACCTGGACGCGTACGAGGAGGCTATGCAGCCCATCGACGCGATCAACTACCTGCCGCACACCGCGCCGAGCGCCGTCTTCCTCCAGGCCGGCGAGCTGGACACGCGGCCGAGCCCCGAGGACACGCAGGAGGCCTTCGCGGCGACGAGCGACCCCAAGAAGCTCGAGACCTACGACGCGGTGCACGAGCTGAACGCGCAGGCGAAGGACGACGCGCGTGCCTGGCTCCTCGAGCGGCTCGACGCCGGCTAGCCGCCGGTGGTCGAGAAGTGCTGGTAGTCCTTGGTGCCGCCGCTCCAGTAGCCGCCCCAGCCCCAGCCGACGGAGGCGAACGCCCGAACGACCTTGTCGCCGGCATGGACGATCGCCCGGTGGCAGCAGCGGTCGGCGTACTTCGTGCCGTTCTTGGGTGACACGTGCCCGCCCGAGACGTACGGGTTCTCGACCGGGTTCAGGTCGATCGCCTTCCCATAGGCGTGCATCGACCAGCTCGAGGTGCCCGCGACGTAGCGGCAGTTGAAGGCGGAGGTGTTGTCGGCCTTCATGGAACGGCGGTCCCGCGCGCCGTAGGCGTCGACGAGCCGCATGCGCCGGATCGGATAGTCCGCGCGCCAGAGCTTGTGCATGACCTTGACGATCTTGTGCGCCTGGCTCCGGTGGATGATCAGGCGGCCCTGCCGCTTCGAGTCGTCGAACTTGTGGATCGAGACCCGGACGTAGCGGAGCCTGCGCAGCGGCACCGGGCAGCCCCTGTGCCAGGAGGAGCCGACGACTCGCTCGCGCACGTCGGCCGGGATGCGGCTGACGGACGACTGGAAGGCCGCAGGCGCGTTCCTCGCCACCCCTGCGAGCGCCAGTACGGACGCTGCGAGGGCGAGAGCCTTCATGGCGGCAGTGTAGGCGCGGCTTGCCCGGAAGCGGTCAGTATTCTGGCTCCGTGAGCGCCATCGAGGTCTCCGGGCTTACGAAGTCGTACGGGTCGCGCGAGGTTCTGCACGGCGTCAGCTTCCGCGTCGAGGCGGGCGAGGTGTTCGCCCTCCTCGGCCCCAACGGCGCCGGCAAGACGACCACGGTCGAGATCCTCGAGGGCTATCGCGAGCGGGACGACGGCACCGCTGTCGTGCTCGGAACCGATCCGGCGCGCGGCGGCAGCGACTTCCGCGCGCGCATCGGCATCGTCCTCCAGTCCTCGGCGGTCTACCCGCTCCTCTCCGTGCGGGAGATCCTCGAGCTCTTCGCCGGCTACTACGAGCGGGCCCGAAACGTCGCCGAGGTGATCGAGCTCGTCGGCCTGCACGAGAAGAGCGAGGCGCGCGTGCGGACGCTCTCGGGAGGACAGCTCCGGCGCCTCGACCTTGCGCTCGCGCTCGTAGGGGATCCCGAGCTGATCTTCCTCGACGAGCCCACCACCGGCTTCGATCCCGCCGCCCGCCGCCAGGCCTGGGAGACGATCAGCGACCTGCGGGCGCTCGGCAAGAGCATCCTCCTGACCACGCACTACATGGAGGAAGCGCAAACGCTCGCCGACCGCCTCGCGATCCTCCGCGACGGGAGGATCGTCGCGACAGGCTCACCGCGGGAGCTTCTCTCGGGCGCGGCCGGCGTGGAGATCCGCTACCGCCGCGACGGGGAGGAGTTCGTCATCGCCACGGACGAGCCGACGCGCGTCCTCCACGAGCTCACCGGGCAGGCGCTTGCCGAGGGGTTCGAGCTCGAGGGGATCGAGGTGCGGCGCCGTTCCCTGGAAGATCTCTACCTCGAGCTCACACGGGAGGAGGCCGAGGTCGGGTGAGGCTCTTCCTGCACGAGCTCGCCGCGCAGCAGCGGATCTTCTGGCGGAGCCGCGAGGCCGCTTTCTTCACGTTCCTCCTCCCGATCATCTTCCTCGTGCTCCTCGGGTCGATCTACGGCGACCGCGACACGATCGGAGGCGTCAACGCGGGCACCTACCTCCTCGCCGGGCTGCTCGGCTACGGGATCGTGTCGAGTGCGTTCGCAGGGCTCGCCATCCAGCTCGTGGTACGCCGGGAGTCCGGCGTGCTGAAGCGGGTGCGCGGCACGCCTCTGCCTCCGCACGTCTACATGAGCGCGGTGATCACCTCGACGCTCCTCGTCATCGGGCTCCAGGCCGCCGTCCAGCTCCTCATCGGGCGCTTTCTCATCGACGCGGACCTGCCGCAGTCGCCGGGCACGTTCGTCTTCACGGTGCTCCTCGGCACCGTCGCCTTCGCCGCCCTTGGCCTGGCGCTGACCGGGCTCGTGAAGAGCGCGGAGGGCTCTTCGGCGATCGTGAACGCCATCTACCTGCCGATGGTCTTCATCTCCGGCGTGTTCTGGTCGACCGAGGCAATGCCCGCATTCCTGCGCGCGATCGCCGATGTGCTGCCGCTGACCTACCTTCTCGAGCTAATGCGTGCGGTCTTCCTCGAAGAGGACGCGCTCTCCTCGCACGCGGGCGCCGTGGTCGTGGTCGCGTGCTGGGGACTCGCGGGCCTCTTCCTCGCGGTGCGGATGTTCAGATGGGAGCCCCGAGAGGGTATGAGCGGTACGTGACCGACTCCACACTCGTGTTCAAGGGCCAGGGCCGCGCGGGCCCACGCCTCGTCGTCAACTTCGGCGTCTACTCCGGCCGTGAGGCGACCGAGGCTGAGATCTATCGCCTCGCGCAATCGTTGCTCGAAGAGCTCGGCTCGGTGGCGATCGTCGCCGAGCAGCGCTTCGAGTTCGATTCCGACGTCGAGGCGACCGTGCATCAGGTCCATGTCGAGGTACCGCCGGGCGCGGAAGGCCGCGAAGACCGGCTGCTGACGCTCGTCGAGGATTGGGCCGAGGACGCGATCGGCGAGCGCCGGCGCATGATCCCCTAGCCGTTTAGCGACGCGGAAAAGAGGTAAGCGGGGTCCGATGCCCGAGATCGGAGTCGCACTCGCGAGCGAGGACTGGGGACCGCGCGAGCTCGTCGAACTGGCGCGGAGCGCGGAGGAGGCGGGCTTCGAGTACGCCTTCATCTCCGACCACTACCATCCGTGGGTCGACGCGCAGGGCTCGAGCCCCTTCGTCTGGAGCGTGATCGGCGGCATCGCCGAGGCGACCGGGAGCCTTCGCCTTGCGACCGGGGTGACGTGCCCGCTCATCCGCATTCACCCGGCGATCATCGCCCAGGCGGCCGCGACCGCCGCCTGCCTCATGCCCGGCCGCTTCACGCTCGGGATCGGCACGGGCGAGAACCTGAACGAGCACATCCTGGGTGACGCCTGGCCGGCCGCGGACGTGCGCCTGGAGATGTTCGAGGAGGCGATCGAGGTCATGCGCCTCCTCTGGGAAGGCGGCGAGCAGACGCACCGCGGCAAGCACTACACGGTCGATCACGCGCGGATCTACAACCTTCCCGACGAGCCGCTGCAGCTCGCGATCGCGGCGGGAGCGCCCAACGCCGCCGAGATGGCCGCGAAGCACGGCGACGCCCTCGTGAACAGCGCGCCCGATCCCGAGGTGGTCGAGGCCTTCGAGGCGAACGGCGGGAACGGCAAGCCCCGCTACGGGATGCTGCACGCCTGCTGGGGCGAGGACGAGGACGCGGCCCTGGAGACCGCGCGCCGTCTCTGGGCCAACATCGCGCTCAAGGGCGAGCTCGGGCGCGAGCTGCCGCGGCCGACGGACTTCGAGGACGCCGTGCAGATGATCTCCAAGGAGGACATGGCGGAGGTCGTGCCGTGCGGGCCCGACCCGGAGCGCCACCGCGAGCACGTGACGCGCTACGAGGACGCGGGCTACGACCACGTCTTCGTGCACCAGATCGGGCCTGAGCAGGACGGCTTTCTCCGCTTCTACGCGAACGAGATCCTCGCAAAGGCCTAGCCTTCTCGGCCTCGGCCACCTCCTTCACCAAGACGCGTCGCGAGTCCTCGGATCGAGCCAGAAGTAGGCAATATCGACGAGGAGGTTGACCAGGATGATCGTCGTCGAGAGCACCACCGTCAGCCCGAGGAGGACGAAGTAGTCGCGGGCGAACGCCGCCGTGATGAAGTAGCGGCCGATCCCCGGAATCGAGAAGATCCACTCGACGACGAACGTCCCGCTGATCAGCACCGCGAGCATCGGGCCCGCCACGGTGACGAGTGGGATCAGCGAGTTCTTCAGAACGTGACGGAGGATCACCTGGCGGCTGGGAATGCCCTTCGCTCGTGCGGCGACGACATACTCCTGGCCCAGCGATTCCAGCACTGCGGCGCGCGTGAGCCTCGCGAACCACGCCATCGGAACCAGGCTCAGCGTGAGCGAGGGCAGGATGACCCGGGTGTCCAGCTGCCAAGGCTCTTCGGGCCAGCCGCTCGTGGGCACCCAGCCCAGCCTGAGGGCGACGTAGTAGATCAGAAGGGTGGCGACGAAGAAGTTCGGCAGCGCGAAGCCCAGGCTCGAAAGGGCCATCAACACGACGTCGCGCACCGAGCCCGGTCGCAGCGCGGCGAGAATGCCGGCCGGGACTCCGATCCCCACCGCCCACGCGAAGGCCAGGAGCCCGAGGAGCATCGAGTTCGGGTATTGCCCCTCGATGATGTCGTTCACGCTCCTCCCCGGATAGATGCGGGAAGGACCGAGGTCGAGCGTGAAGACCCCCTTGACGTAGAAGGCGTACTGCTCGTACCACGGGTCGTCGAGGTGGAACTCCTTACGCTCGCCGAACGGCTGGTTCTGGGGCGCGAAGGGACCGGTCGCGATCGCCCGAACGAGCAGGAAGGTGAAGAGGATGACGATGAGGAGAACGGGAATCGACCAGAACACGCGTCGCAAGACGAATGCGACGATCGAGACCTCGGACACCTACGGCCCCTTCTCCACGTCTCTACCTCATCACACGGCGGCTTCATGCGTGTCGCGACCTGCGGCCCGGTCGGGGATATCGCACGAGCCGCACTCGGGCGAGGTTCAGCGCGAAACCGGCAGCCGGCCCGGGCCGTCGGTAGTTGCCCACAAAGACGCTCAGAGGCCGCACCGATGCCGGACGCCCGGCGATCCGAAAAACTGGTGAGGACACCTCGGAAAGGAGGTGACCATGGATGTCGTCAGGTGGATGCCCTTCCGTGAGCTCGAAGCCATGGACCGCCGCATGCGCCGGATCTTCGACGAGACACTGCCGGCGGCCGACGCGTACGAGACCGACGATGAGTTCGTCGTAGAGCTCGAGGCGCCCGGCTTCGAGGAGGAGGAGCTGACGCTCGAGGTCTTCGACCACACGCTGTCGATCAAGGGCGAGCGTCGCGAGGAGAAGGAGAAGGACGACAAGACCTTCCGGCTTCGCGAGCGGCTCGACACCTCGTTCGAGCGGCGCTTCGCACTTCCGGCCGAGACGGATCCGGAGGCGATCAAGGCGGACTTCGACAAGGGAGTGCTCGCCATCCACGCGCCCAAGGCCGAGACAATCAGGCCGCGACGGGTGCCGATCGGCAAGTAGCTGCTGAGCAGGGCCGCGGGGACTGTCCCCGCGGCCCTTCCTCGAGGACTGAAGCGTGGACGCTATCCGGGCCGCGCCGCCAACGTCCTGGCCAGGTACGACAGATCCGATCGACCTAGGGGGGACTACGTATTTCCGAGGCGTCCGTAGTTCTCCGAACGCGAATCGGCGCGACCGCGGATGCCCACGCGGCTGAGGAACGGGACCATGGACGTATGAGCGCCACGGCCACACGTGTCGCGCTCTCTACGGAGGCGCCGATCTGGAACCGCTTCTTCGGGGTGGCCCCGCTCGTGGTGATCGGTACGCGCGACGCCGATGGGCACTTCAATCTGGCTCCGAAGCACATGGCGACCCCGCTCGGTTGGGAGAACTACTACGGCTTCGTCTGTGAACCGTCGCATTCGACCTACCGCAATGCGGTGAAACGCCGCGAGTTCACGGTCAGCTTCCCGCGCCCGGAGGATGTTTTGCACGCAGCACTGTCGGCCGCCGCACGCGAGCCGGACGGTTCCAAGCCGGTCGTGGAGGCGCTCCCCGCGGTTCGGGCGACCCAGATCGACGCGCCCATTCTGGACGGTTCCCTTCTCGCGCTCGAGTGCGTTCTCGACCGCGTCGTCGACGGATTCGGGCCGAACAGCCTGATCGCCGGCCGCGTCGTCGCGGCAACTCTCGACCCGTCCGCCTTGCGCGACCCCGAAGAGGACGACCACGAGCTGATTCACCGTACACCGCTCCTCGTCTATCTCCATCCCGGCCGCCTCGCGCGTATCAGCGAGAGCTACTCGTTCCCGTTCCCCCTCGGCTTCGGGCACTAGCGATGGCTGACGCAGCTTCCGCCCGGGCCATCCTCGACTGGCTCCACTGTCAGGAGGAGCCTTTCGTGGCGTCGATCGAGCGCCTCGCGCGTATCGAGTCCCCGTCAGCGAGCCGCGGCGCACAATGGGACGTTTTCTCGGCGCTGGCGCCCGAGCTCGAAGCAGACAACCTTCTCGCCCGCGCTGTGTCGGATCACGGCCCGCATCTGTACGCGAGACCGCTCCGACGAGACCGGGGCGCAGCCCGCCAGCTTCTCGTCGGGCACATCGACACGGTCTGGCCACGAGGGACGCTCGAGACGATGCCGGTCCGTCGCGAGGGCGACCGGCTCTTCGGGCCGGGCGTCTACGACATGAAAGCGGGGATCGTGGAGATCCTCTTCGCCCTGCGCGCTCTCACCGCATGCGGCCTCGAGCCCGAGGTCACGCCGGTGGTCTTCTTGAACAGCGACGAGGAAATCGGAAGCGCCGACTCGACGCGCTACCTGCGCTTCCTCGCGCGCGGCGCTGACCGGGCATTCGTGCTCGAGGCAGCGGCGGGACGCGAAGGGCGGCTCAAGACGTCGCGCAAGGGGGTCGGACGTTTTCGCGTCGTCGTGCGCGGACGCGCCGCCCACGCCGGCACCGAGCCCGAGCAGGGCGTAAGCGCAATCCTCGAGCTCGCGCGGCAAATCGAGCGTCTCTTCGCGCTCAACGATCCGGCACGAGGCGTGACCGTGAACGTGGGCACCGTCGACGGCGGAATCAGGCCGAACGTCGTCGCGCCCGACGCAGTCGCGCTCGTGGACGTCCGGGTCCGTACGCAGGCAGACGCTCTTCGCCTCGAGCGCGAGCTTGCGGCGCTCGAGCCGACGATTCCGCACGCCCAGGTGTTCGTCACCGGCTCGATCGGGCGGGCGCCCATGGAGCGAACGGCGGCCAACGCCGCGCTCTTCGCGGCCGCCAGGAGTGAAGGAGCCAAGATCGGGCTCGACCTGGAGGAGGCTCCAGTGGTCGGGGGCGCCTCGGACGGGAACACGACGAACGTCTTCACGCCCACGCTCGACGGCCTCGGCCCGGTCGGAGCGGGCGCCCACGCGGCCGACGAGCACATCCTCGTCTCCCGCACGCTCAAGCGAACCGCGCTCCTCGCATTGCTCCTGCTTCTGCCGCCGTTTTCGGCGCACGCCGGCTCTCGGGCGTCCCACGCGCTAGTCGGGAGGGCGGTATGAAGCCTGCTCTGCACGTGCTCGGAACGTCGAACGAGACAAGCGGCGACCTCGTCGAGGCCTTTCGGACGCTCGGGATACCTGCCCAGCTCATCGAGGCCGACGACGCGCTCGGTGTCCTCGGCGCCGACGACACCGCGTTGGCCCGACTGGACGTGAGGCAGACGCTCGACGGGGTGGAGCCCGGGCTCCTCGCCACGCTTTTGCTCGAACGGCGAGGCGTGCACGTCCTCAATCCCGTCTCTTCGCTTCTCGCCGCACACGACAAGCTCCGAACCGCGAGATTGCTCGACGCGGCCGGGGTCCCGCATCCCCGAACTGCTCTGCTCGGCTCGGACGAGGCGGCCGCAATCCAGGCGCCGCTCGTTCTGAAACCGCGCTTCGGGAGTTGGGGGCGCGACGTCTGGCTGTGCGCTGACACGTGTGAGCTGGCGGAGAAGGTCCGAGAGGTGAGTGACCGCACGTGGTTTCGTCGCCACGGAGCGGTCGTCCAGCAGTACGTCCCTGTGCCGCGCCAGGACCTGCGGATGCTGGTCGCGGAGCGATACGTGGTCGGCGCAGCCACGCGAATCGCCCTCCCCGGCGAGTGGCGCACGAACGTGTCGATCGGAGGGACGCTCGAACCGGTCGTGCCGCCTCCCGAGGCCGAGGCGCTCGCCGTCGCCGCCGTCGTCGCGCTCGGAGGCGATTTCATGGGCGTCGACCTCATCCCCGACCCGGCCGGAGGCTACTTCGTGCTCGAGGTCAACGCGGCCGCGGAGTTTGACGACCACTACTCGATCGGCGGGCGCGACGTCTTCCGAGAGGCGGCTTCGAGGCTCGGGCTTCTGCGAGAGCCGGCTGCGGCCGCCGCCTACTGAACAGACGCGAGAAGCCCGAGCTTACGGCCGACCCGCTCGAACGCTTCGAGAGCTGCTTCGAGGTGCTCCTTCTCGTGGGCGGCCGACACCTGCACGCGCACACGCGCGCGCCCCTCGGGCACGACCGGATAGCCGAATCCTGTGACGAAGACTCCCTCGTCGAGGAGGCGCTCGGAGAGCTCGATGGCGAACGCCGTCTCGCCGACGATGATCGGAACGATCGCCGCCTCGCCCGGCAGCGGGTCGAAGCCGGCCGCGCGGAGGCCGTCACGCATGAACGCCGCGTTCTCGCGCAAGCGGTCCACGATTTGCGGTCGTTCGAGCACGATCTCGAGCGCGCGCCGCGCGCTGCTCGCGACAGAAGGTGGAAGCGCGTTCGAAAAGAGCTGCGGTCTCGACTTTTGAGCCAGGAGATCGATCACGGCCCGCGACGATGCGACATAACCACCCGCCCCTCCGCCCAACGCCTTGCCGAGCGTGCTCGTGATCAGGTCGACCTCGCCCAGAAGCCCGAAGTGCTCGGCGACCCCGCGCCCGAAAGTCCCGAGCACGCCGGTGCCGTGTGAGTCGTCGACCATGACGGCGGCCCCGTAAGTGCGGGCGAGGGAGACGATCTCGGGCAAGGGCGCGATGTCTCCCTCCATACTGAACACGCCGTCGGTGATGATCAGCTTGCGCAGCCCGTGCTCGCACCCGGCGAGGCCCTCTTCGAGAGCCGCCATGTCGGCATGCGGGTAGATCACCTTGCTCGCGGGGCGCGCGAGGCGTATCGCGTCCACGATCGAGGCGTGGTTGAGCTCGTCGGAGAAGAGCGCGGTGCGCTGGTCGGCAACGGTCGGGATGACGGCTTCGTTGGCGTTCCAGCACGATGCATAGGTGAGGGCCGCCTCCGTTCCCGAAAAGGATGCGAGGTCGTGCTCGAGCTCGACGTGCGGGGCAAACGTTCCGCAGATGAAGCGCACGGAGGCAGTGCCCGCGCCGTAGTGGCGCAAGCCGTCGATCCCTGCCGAGACCACCTCGGGGTCGTTCGCAAGGCCGAGGTAGTTGTTCGACGAGAGGACGATCACCTCGCCCCGGCCCTTCATCTCGACGAGCGGGCCTTGCGGCGACCTGATCACGTTGAAGTGCTTGTAGGTTCCGGCGGCCTCGAGCTCCTCGAGCTGGAGGCCCGCCGTCCGGTGCAGCTCCTCGTTCATCGGTGTACCCACGGTCCCGGCGCCGCGAGCGTCGGTTCCGCAATCGGCTCGGACCCCGGGGTCGCCGCCACGGGCTCTTCGCGGTCCTCCGGCAGGAGGACGATCTTGCAGGCCTCGCCGGCCTCGAGCTTCGCGAATGCCTGCTCGAAGGCAGAAAGCGGTAGCCGTTCGGTGATGAGCGGCTCGAGGTCGACGACGCCGTGCTCGAGGAGCCAGCGCGTCTTGTACCAGGTCTCCCAGACTTGGCGACCGTTGACGGCCGACACCGTGAGGTTCTTGAAGATCATCGCCTCGGCCACCTCGATCTCGACAGGGTCGGCGGGGATACCGAAGAGGACGACCTGCCCGCCGTTTCGCACAATGCGAAACGCCGCCTCGATGGCCGCCGGCGCCCCTGACATCTCGAAGACAACGTCCACGCCCTCTTGCTCGTTGTGCTCGTGGAACCAGCCTGGGACGTCCTCGCAGGCATCCACGTCCAACGACTCCGCGCCGAGGCGCCGTGCGAGCTCGAGCCGAAACGGCGTCCGGTCGGAAGCGAGGACGCGGCCCGCGCCCGAGGCGCGGGCAATCGCTATGGCGAAGAGCCCGACGGGGCCGCACCCGAGCACCGCGGCGGCCTTGCCGGCGAGCTCGGCGTGGCCGGTGGCGAACACCGCATTGCCGAAGGGCTCCTGCAACGCCGCTATCTCGGGCGAGAGTTTCGAGGGGTCGTTCTGCCAGACGACCGACCCGGGCAACGCGACGTAGCCGGCGAGAGCGCCGTCGCGGTCGACGCCGAGGATTCTCGTGTGCTCGCACATGTGCGCCCGGCCCGTGCGGCAAAAGAAGCAGGTCCCGCATGTGACGTGGCTCTCGGCGGAGACGAAGTCTCCCGGAGTGACGTTGTGCACTCCCGCGCCGACCTCGATGACCGTGCCGGCGAACTCGTGCCCGATCGTTACCGGAGGCTCGATCCTGTGCGCCGACCACGGATCCCAGTGGAAGATGTGGAGATCGGTTCCGCATACGCTCGCCGCCTCGACGTGCACGAGTACCTCGTCGTCGCGGATGCGCGGGATCGGGACCTCGTCCAAGACGAGTCCCGGCTTGCGCGCCACCTTTCGAAGTGCCCAGGTCGTGGTCACGGGTCCATGATCGTCCCGGGCCGGCAGAACGACATCCGGAGACGCTGCGGATTCACCGCTGCGGTTTTCCCGCAGGCGAAATACCTACCCGGACACGAGGCTGGAGAGCCGGAAGGCGTCGGCCACAACAGGACCGGTCCTCGGAGACCTGCGCACGAGGTTCACCCGCCAGTCGTCTCCCGCTCGCAGCCAGACCGTGCCGAGCAAGACCCAGCGGCCGCCGTGCGCCCGCTGGTCGACGAGGAACGACCGAAGCGAGCCGTCGCAGCCGGGCGCTAGCGACGGCCCGACCGGCTAGAGGCCTAGACCTGCCGGCAGCTGGAAGGGAAGGCGAGGGTCAAAGGCCCGTCACGGTCGGATTGACCAAGCTCGGCACTTCTATCTCGAGAACCCTGTGCCCGTTCTCGGCGAGCAACGGCGCGGTGACGGTGAGCACGCCGTCCTCGAATCTGGCTCGCACACGCGCGAGGTTGGTGTTCGGCGGGAGATCAAAGGTGAAATTGAACCCGGACTCCTCGTCCGCCTCGTCGGGAGCACCCAGGACAGCGAGGGTGTGGCCTTCGATTTCGGCGAACAGCGTGCGCTCGTCGTGCTCCGGCGTCTCGATCTCCACTTCGAAGGTGGTCGGCGTCCTGTTGATCTGGGCGGTCGGCCAGGTGTGCCGATGCGGGACGACGTCCCGCTTGTGAACCACCGTCGACATGGCTCCTCCTTTCGTGGTGTCCTTCGATTGTCGCAGCGGCTCGAGGCAAAACCATCGGCGGGCCCGCGGATCCGGCTTCCCGAAACTACTGAAGCCGGAAGCGCCCGGCCGAGCAAAGAAGCAAGAATCCCACCGGCTGAGAGCAGGAATTCGGGAGCGCGACCTGGGCCGCCCCGAGTGCCCGGCGGTATGAGGAACCGAGTCTGCAGCCGTTTCGTTCGGTAAATCCGGCGCGCTGAAACGCGTCCGGGGCACGGACCACGCGCAGGTCTACAACCTTCAACGAGCCACAAAGGCCTAGCCCCGCCCGGGACTCGCACGTAAGACCAGCCGGCGGTCGCACACGAACCCTTCGACAGGCAACCGAAGGGAGACTGCACATGCCGCACCGCGATACTCGGGTACGTCGTCGGGGGCTCGAGCGTGACGTTCTCATCGTCACCTGCGCGATCAGCGCCGGGATCCACGGCGCCCTCGTCCCCGAGCACCTTGCGGAAGGAGCCGGCCCCGGAGGTGGTTTCATCGCCTCGACCGCCCTCCTCGTGATCCTTGCGGTCGCTCTGTCCTTTGGTGCAGGAGAGCGTGCCGTCCTCGCCGCGGGAGCCGTGTTGGCGGGGCTGATAGCCGCCTACGGGCTCGCGGTCTCGACCGGAGTCCCGGTTCTCCACCCGGAGGTGGAGCCCGTCGATGGGCTCGCCCTCTTCACCAAGGCCGTCGAAGCACTCGGGCTGGCCGCCGCGATCACCCTCCTCGGACGACCGGCCCATCTCCTCCATCCCCAGGAAAGGACAAACACATGAGCAGAGAAGGGGCTCGCCGCCCGATTCCGCTTGCAGTGACGATGCTGATCGCTCTCTTCAGCGCCCTCGTGGCACTTGCGATCAGCAACGGCCACGACGCATCAGCGCATGGCGTGAACCACGCCGCCGCAACTCCGGTCGTCAACCAGAAGCAGCTCGCGCTGCGAAACGACATGCGCAAGCTCTGGGAGGACCACGTCACGTGGACGAGGCTCGCCATCATCAGCCTCACGACGGACTCCCCGGATACCGACGCGACGGTCGGGCGGCTGCTGCGAAACCAGGTCGACATCGGGAACGCGATCAAGCCGTTCTACGGCAATGCCGCCGGTGGCCAGCTCTCAGCGCTCCTCCGCGATCACATCCTCATCGCGGCTGACCTGATCGCGGCGGCCAAGGCGGGAGACGACGCCGCAGTCGCCGACGCCCAGGCTCGCTGGACGGCGAATGCGGACGACATCGCAGCCTTCCTCGCGGCCGCCAACCCGCGCTCGTGGCCGGTGGCCGAGATGAAGGCGATGCTGCACGACCATCTCGCCCTCACGACGCAGGAGGCGCTCGCCCGCCTGCACGGCGATTGGGCGGCCGATGTCGCCGCGTACGACAAGATCCACGTCCAGGCGCTCGGCATGGCCGACATGCTCTCGACGGGGATCATCCGGCAGTTCCCGGCTCGGTTCCGCTAGACCTAGGAACAACGGTGGCCTACGGGGGACCCAGTGTTCCTCCGTAGGCCACCTCCTTGAGCTGAGCTACGCTGAGTCGCCGAGCCCCCGTAGCTCAGTGGATAGAGCAGCGGTTTCCTAAACCGCGTGCACAGGTTCAATTCCTGTCGGGGGCACCTCCTGACCTTTCCCGGCGAACGTCCAAGGCGTAGGCCGTCTGGACTTTCGGCGGCTACAAGGTGCGATACTCACACAGATGCCCGAAGGGCGCTCGGCCATTCAATCGTTTCTGATCGCCGACATCCGCGGTTATACGCGTTTCACCGAGGAGTACGGCGACGAGGCAGCGGCGCGCCTCGCCGCGAAGTTCAAGGACATCATCCAAGAGATCGTCGAGACGCGGACCGGCCGAGTGGTCGAAATCCGTGGCGACGAGGCTCTGACCGTGTTCGACTCCGCCAGGCAGGCCATTCGGGCTGCGATGGACATGCAGCGTGTCTTCCTCGATGAGACCGATGCCGACCTCGACCTTCCGCTTCGAGTCGGGATCGGGATCGACTCCGGCGAGGCGGTCGACATGGGCGACGGCTCCTATCGCGGTGGAGGGCTGAACGTCGCGGCGCGACTCTGTGCGCTCGCGCATGGAGACGAGGTGCTCGTGAGCGAGGGGACGACACGCCTTGCCGGGCGGCTCGCCGGGCTCCGCTACGTCGACCGCGGCCTCATGCGGCTCAAGGGCATTGAGGATAACGTCCGCGCATTCCGGGTCGCGTGGGAGGACGAGAAGGACGACTCTCGGTCGGTCTTCATGTTCTTCGGCAACAACAACCGCCTCGCTCCGAAGTTGATTGTGATCGCCGTGCTGGCCGCCGCGGTTACCGCCGGTCTCGTCGTCTGGCTGACGGGCCGCGGGACGGACGAGAGCAACGCGAGTCCCGCGGGAGCGCCGGCAGGGGCCACGGAGCCGACGACGAGCGCGCCCGGCGGCGGCACTACGACAGAGACGGGGGCGACGACGGGGACGGGGACGGCGACCGAGACGGGGACGACGACCGAGGAAGAGGTGCCGGCGAGGCTCGACGCGGTCGTCCCGTCGAGCCTCTGGGCCGACTGTCAGGTGCAGACGGTGCCCGATCCAAACGCGCTCGAGACAGCCGTCTGCCTCCCGGCTCAGAACACGGGCAAGTTCGAGCCGGACCGCTGGCAGCTGTCGCTGTATCCGGATGGCAAGACGGTGACCGCGGCGTACGACGCCGCGCGGGCGGACGCTGGAGTCCGCACCGACTCGGGGACGTGCTCGCGCTTCTCGTGGACCGGGGAGGCGGCCTGGGAGCACGGGCCGGGGCAGCCCGGCGGGCGCCTCTTCTGCTACTTCAGCGGCGACAACGCGATCATCGTCTGGACGCATCGACGCTTCGACCAGCCGACTCACCGCGACATCCTCGCCATGGCGATGGAGGGCGGAAGCGACCACGCTCGGCTCTTCCGCTGGTGGAACCCGCGCCACCACCTGATCGGGAAGGCGCAGTAGGCGGCGCACGCACTCCCTCACTTTGGGGGAGGGACGGGGAGTATCGTCTTCAGGGAAGACATGCCCTCCAAGTCGAACCGTAGAACGCTCTCCCGTGAGCTTCTGCGCGATGTCAACGAACGCGTCGCGGCACTCGGCGGACGTGGAGACGAGATCCTCTCCTTCCTCTGCGAGTGCTCGGACGACTTCTGCGTCGACCAGGTCGTCATGCAGCTCGCGCGCTACGAGCAGATTCGGGACGGCGGAGGCTACGTTCTCGCCCCCGGCCACGCAGCCGACTAGCCCTCGTCAGCGCCGCAAAGAGAAAGGACCCGCCGAGGCGGGCCCTTTCGACGCAGCGTGCGTGAGAGCTACTTCGTCGCCGTGACCGGCGTGACCGGGGGTGCGACAGCTCTCGTTTCTGCCGCCTGCCGGCGAAGCGCACCGCCGAGGGCGAGGATCATGAAGCCGATGCCCGAGAGCAGGAGCGCCATTCCGACGACGACGCCGAACATCGCGATGTTCTCCGCGAGGAAGGACACGTTGAGAGCGGTCGAGAGCGAGGTCTCGGTTACCCAGATGTTCCGAGCGCCGTTCGAGACCGGCTGGCCGTTCTCGTCCTTCGCGGCGGCTGCCTCGTCGTTCGTCCCGGCGGGATCGTCGGGATTCGCGGCCGACTGGAATCGGCCCATCTGCGCATACGTCAGGCCGCCGGTCGACTCGAGCGCGTGGATGCGCATGTACTGCGCGAAGCACTTCGCCTCCGCGCCCGTGTCGATGGCCTGATCGGCCACGCTGCAGGTCGGGAGGTTGATGGTTGCGGGAAGGCCTGCCTCCTTGGCCTCCGTCGCGATCGCGTCCGGAGTCATGTCGGGAGAACCGACGATGGCCTCCTGCTTGAGGCTCGAGCGAACCTCGTTTCGCCCGTCGATCGCAAGCACGAGCGAGACGACGCCGATGGCGATCATGACCACGCCCGCGGCGACTCCGCCGTATTCCAGTAGCTTTCTCTTCGTCATCTCCGTCTCCTTCCGATTTCGCTGAGCGAAGCCTTGCTCGGAAGGAGCCAAGCGCCATCCGCGCCCGTACCGAACCCGGCTGCGGACGCTCCCTACGGCTCGGTGCGGGTTTTCCGCAGCACGTCTCGCGCGGCGCGGGCTGCGATGAGCTCTTCGCGGGCGTGGATGACGAGCGCGCGTACCGGCGCACCGTCGGCCGCGACGTCGCAATCGGGAACGGCGGAGGCGTTCCCGCGGGCGTCGAGCTCGACCCCGAGGAAGCCGAGGCGCGCGCACACGCCTTCGCGCACTCGTCCCGAGCCCTCTCCGATGCCGGCCGTGAAGACGAGCGCGTCGAGCCCACCGGCGGACGCCGCCATCGAGGCGACAGCGCCGGCAACGCGAAGCTCGAAGACGGCGAACGCGAACTGCGCGGCCGAATCTCCAGTCTCCGCCGCGGCCTGGAGCTCACGGGCCGCCCCCACCCCGCCTCCGCCGAGCCCTGCGAGCCCGGATTCGAGATTCAGCGCGTGATCGAGCTCGTCGACGCCGAGGAGGCCCGACCGCAGGAGGTAGAGGAGGGCGCCCGGATCGACCGAACCGGAGCGCGTGTTCATGGGCACGCCCTCGAGTGGGCTGAACCCCATTGTCGTGTCGACGGACCGTCCGTCCCTGACGGCCGAGACCGAGCAGCCGCCTCCCAGGTGACAGACCACGAGACGCGAGGCGGGGCGATCGAGCAACTCGGCGGCCCGCTCGGCGCTCCACTGCACCGAGAGCCCGTGGAATCCGTACCGGCGAATCCCCCACTCCTCGCGCCAGCGGGCCGGAACGGCGTAGACCGCCGCTTCGTCGGGGATCGTCGCGTGAAAGCCCGTGTCGAAGACGGCCACGTGCGGAAGGCTTGGGAACGCCTGGTGCGCGTCGTCGAGGCCACGGAGGGCCGGGGCGTTGTGGAGCGGTGCGAGCAACTTCAGGCGGTGGATCTCCTCGCGGATCTCCTCGTCGACCAGGACCGGAGCGCGAAAGCGCGGCCCACCGTGGACGACCCGGTGGGCGACCGCCTCGAGCTCGCCGGCGGCGACCTCCGCCAGCGAGGCGGCCTCGTGAGCGTCCTCGCTCTCGTCGACGATGCGGAGCTTGAGGCTTGTCGAGCCGGCGTTGACGACGAGGATCGAGCCCACGCCGTCAGTACGGCCAGGTCCAGCCGCTGATCTCCGGGTGATCCTCGCCGTGCTCGCGCGTCCATGCGCGGGCGCGGAGGCGAGCGTCGGAGAGCTCCTGCCGGATGCGGCCGCCCCCGGGAACCCGCGGCAGCCGGTCGAGCGCGTCCATGGCGAGGTGGAAGCGATCGAGGTCGTTCAGCATGACCATGTCGAACGGCGTCGTCGTCGTCCCCTCCTCCTTGTAGCCGCGCACGTGGATGTTCTTGTGGTTCGTGTGCCGGTACGTGAGGCGGTGGATGAGCCACGGGTAGCCGTGGTAGGCGAAGACCACCGGCTTGTCGGTCGTGAAGAGCGCGTCGAATTCGGGTTCGGAGAGGCCGTGCGGATGCTCGCTCTCCGGCTGGAGGCGCATGGGATCGATGACGTTGACGACGCGGATGCGCAGGTCGGGCACATTCCGCCGCAGGAGATCCACCGCGGCCAACGTCTCCAGGGTCGGCACGTCTCCGCAGCAGGCCATGACGAGGTCGGGGTCGGCGCCCTCGTCGTTCGAGGCCCACTCCCAGATCCCGATGCCGCGCGTCGCGTGCAAGACGGCGTCCTCCATGGAGAGGTAGTCGAGCGCGGGTTGCTTGCCCGCCACGACGACGTTGACGTAGTCGCGGCTCCGCAGGCAGTGATCCATGACCGAGAGGAGCGTGTTCGCGTCCGGCGGCAGGTACACGCGGATGATCTCCGCCTTCTTGTTCATGACGTGGTCGATGAAGCCCGGGTCCTGGTGCGAGAAACCGTTGTGATCCTGGCGCCACACGTGCGACGTGAGGAGGTAGTTGAGGGACGCAATGGGACGCCGCCACGGGATCTGCTGGCTGACCTTCAGCCATTTCGCATGCTGGTTGAACATCGAGTCGACGATGTGGATGAAGGCCTCGTAGCAATTGAAGAGGCCGTGCCGGCCCGTCAGGAGGTAGCCCTCGAGCCAGCCCTGGCAGAGGTGCTCGGAGAGCACTTCGACAACGCGGCCGTCGGGCGAGAGGTGGTCGTCAGTCGGCTCGAGCGCGGCGTTCCACGCCCGGTCGGTCACCTCGAACACGTCGGTGAGACGGTTCGACGCCGTCTCGTCGGGCCCGAAGAGCCGGAAGGTCTCCGCGTTCGCGCTGATCACGTCCCGGAGGAAACCGCCGAGCACCCGAGTTGCCTCGCTCGTCGTCGTCCCGGGCCTCTCCACGGGGACCGCGTACTCGCGGAAGTCGGGAAGGTGCAGGTCGCGGAGCAAGAGGCCGCCGTTCGCATGGGGGTTGGCGCTCATCCTGCGGTCGCCGCGCGGCGGAAGCTCTGCGAGCTCGGAGACGAGTGCTCCCCCTTCGTCGAAGAGCTCCTCCGGCCGGTAGCTCGTGAGCCATTCCTCCAGCCGGCGCAGGTGGTCTGCATTCGTCTGCACCTCGGCCAGCGGCACCTGGTGGGAGCGCCAGGTTCCTTCGACCGGAAGGCCGTCGACCTCCGCCGGACCGGTCCATCCCTTCGGCGTCCGCAGGACGAGCATGGGCCAGCGCGCCCGGCCTGCCTCCGCTTCGCGTGCGGCGTTCTGGATCGCGGCGATCCCGTCGAGCGCGCGGTCGAGCGCGGCCGCGAAGCGCTGGTGCACCGGCTCGGGAGCCTCGCCGTCGAACCCACCGGAGACGAAAATCGGGTCGTAGCCGTACCCCTGGAAGAGCGCGACCAGCTCCTCCTCGGGGATCCGGGCGAGCACGGTCGGGTTGGCGATCTTGTAGCCGTTCAGGTGCAGGATCGGCAGGACGGCCCCGTCCGTGCGCGCGTTCAGGAACTTGTTCGCGTGCCAGCTCGTCGCGAGCGGCCCGGTCTCCGCCTCGCCGTCGCCGACGACGCAGACTGCGATCAGGTCGGGGTTGTCGAAGACCGCCCCGTAGGCATGCGCGAGCGAGTACCCGAGCTCCCCTCCTTCGTGGATCGAGCCCGGCGTCTCGGGCGCGACGTGGCTGGGGATGCCGCCGGGGAAGGAGAACTGGCGGAAGAGCTGGGCGAGGCCCTCCTCGTCCCGCGGAACGTGCGAGTACACCTCCGAATAGGTTCCTTCCAGGTACGCGTTCGCGACCATGCCCGGACCGCCGTGCCCGGGACCGGCGATGTAGATCGCATTCAGGTCCCGCTCCTTGATCGCGCGGTTCATGTGCGCGTAGACGAGGTTGAGCCCCGGCGTCGTGCCCCAGTGACCGAGGAGCCGCGGCTTTGTATGGCTCGGGTCGAGCGGCTCGCGCAGGAGTGGATTGGCGAGAAGGTAGATCTGCCCGACGGAGAGGTAGTTCGCCGCGCGCCAGTATGCGTCGAGCAGGCGCAGGTCCTCGGCGGAGAGCGGCTCGGCCTCGAGTCGCGTCCCGGAGTGAGCGATGTCGCTCATGCGGGGCTCAGCTTGCCATTCCTGCGCAGGACGTGCACCCGCCCGCTCCCAGAGGGGTCCGAGGCCGGGGTCAGTGCACGACGAGCACGTTGCACGGCGCGCGCCCGACGACTCCGCGGCTGGTCGAGCCGAAGAGCATCCGGCCGAGCAGGCCGTACCCGCGGGTCCCGATGACGATGAGGTCTGCGTTCCAGTCCTGCGCCGTCCCGACGATCTCCTCGACGCGCGAGCCCACGGGCCTGACCGCGACGGGGTTCTCGCCCTTCTCGGTGAGAAGCTCGATGGCTTCCTCCACGATCTCCGTCTGCTCCTCCTCGGAAAACGGATTCGGAACGGTGTCGAACCCGACCGTGGAAAGCGGCTGGGCAACCGTGACGACGAGAACGTTGGCGCCCTCCCCGCCGAGGGCCGCGGCGGCGTCGAGCGCGCGCTTCGACTCCTCCGATCCGTCATATGCGAGCAGGATCCTGTCCATCTGGCACCTCCTTTCCCACCAAGAATCGCCCACGCCCGGCCCGGCGCAATCGGGTCGAGGCCGCACACGCGGTTCGGCAAAGTACGGAACGCGGGTCAGCGCCGCTCGACGGCGAAGAACGAGGCGGCGGCCAGCGCAGCGACGGCGGTGATGACGACGTCGCTGGCGAGGCACCACGCGCAGAAGGCGTGCAGCTCGAGAGCCTGGACGCCGAAGAGGTAGGCGCTGAAGATCGTGCCCGCGAGGGCGGTCACGAGGACGAAGGCCCACCTCGTCTCACGCGGCAGGAGCAGGCTTCCGAGAATTGCGGCGTAGGCGAGCAGCCCGATCAGGGCCACGGGGACCGGGCCCAGCAGTGCGTACGCCGACGACTGCACCGTCTCGCAACCCCCGGTCGGGCAAGCGATCCGCGTGTCGGCGTAGTGCGTGTACGTCAGATAGCCGGCGATCGAGGCGCCCGCGAGCGCAAGCCCTGTTGTCGCCTGGATCAGGTGCCGGTCGCTCATCCGGCGAGGACGGCGTCGATCGCGGCCGCGAACTCCTCCGGAGCGAGCGAGCGCACCTGTAGCGTCTCGAGCGCCGAGCCGGTCGATCCGAGCTCGAATGCCGGGGTTCCGCGGACTCCACCGGCCTGGGCCTGGCGCTGTGCCTTCGCCATCTCCGCGCTGAGCGCCTCGAGCCCTCTGTCGGCGTCGAAGCGCTTGTGGTCGAGGCCCGGCACGCTTGCCGCGATTCGATCGATCAACTCTTCGCTCGCCCAACCCGAGTTCTCCGCGCCCTGGTTCGTGTAGAGCAGCTCCACGACGTTCCAGAGCCGGTCCTGCCGGCCCGCCGCGAGCGCCGCGCGGAGCGCTGTGTCCGAATCCGGCCCGATGAAGGCAAGGCCGCGGAACTCGATCCGCAGCTTGCCTTGGCGCACGTAGTCGCGCACGAGCGCGGGAAGCGTGCCGCGTGCCCACTCGGCGCAGTACGGGCACTGCAGGTCAGCGTACTCGACGAGCGTCACGGGCGCATCCGGCTGCCCGAGCACGGCTCCGTCCTGGGGAATTCCGTCCAGGAGCGGAGAGGCCGCGGGCGCAGCCTCTGTCGCAGGCGGCTCCGGGTCTGGCTCCGCGGCCAGCCGGCTCGCCCCGATGAGGACAATGCCCACGACGAGCGCCGCGCCGACGGCGAGGACGAGCGCGCGCGAACGGGTCTGCAACTTGGCCATGCCCTCATCCTCGCCAGGCGCGGCACCGGCCGAATCCGGCAAAGCCCGCCGCATTCCTCCGTGGAAAACCCGGATCGAGAAAGGCCAAGCGCCCGGTCCGGCTGAACCGGGCGCTTGGCGCTCGGAGACGGCCTAGACGGCGACGAGGCCGCGGGCGCGCGCCGTGATGAACGGCGCGAGCGCCTCGGCCAGCGTCGGCTGGCCGTAGTCGGCCAGCACGTAGGTCGCGTGCCTCAACGGCCGGCGAATGTCGATGAGCCGGCCGAGGTCGATGGGCGTTCCGGTGACCACGACGTCGCACTCGGTGGCGTTGATCGTCTCCTCGAGCTCCCGGAGCTGCTCGGCGCCGTAGCCCATGGCGGGCAAGACGTTGCCGATGTCCGGATAGCGCTCGAAGGTTGCCGCGATCGAGCCGACGGCATAGGGCCTCGGGTCGACCAGTTTCGTCGCCCCGGCCTGGCGTGCGGCAACCGTTCCGGCACCGTAGGGCATCCCACCGTGGGTGATGGTCGGCCCGTCGTCGATGACGAGCACGCGTGCCCCTACGAGCGGCGGACCGTCCTCGAGCGTCACCGGCGACGCCGTCCTGATGACCTTCGCCCGCGGGTTCATCTCGTGGACGTTGTGGATCGCCGTCGCGACGTCGCGGGGATCGGCCGTGTCGACCTTGTTCACGACGACGAGATCGGCCATCCGCACGTTCGTCTCTCCGGGATGGAACAGGAGCTCGTGCCCCGGCCGGAGCGGGTCGACCACGACGATGAGCAGGTCGGGAGCGAAGAACGGCAGGTCGTTGTTTCCGCCGTCCCAGATGACGACGTCTGCCTCCTCCTGTGCCTGCTCGAGGATGTCGGCGTAGTCGACTCCTGCGTACATGACCATGCCCATCCGCACCGGAGCCTCGTACTCCTCCCGCTCTTCGATCGTCGGGTTGGAGCGATCGATGTCCTCGATCGTCTCGAAGCGCTGCACCCGCATCGCTTCGAGGTCGCCGTAGGGCATCGGATGGCGGACGAGAGCGACCGAGAGGCCGGCGTCGAGCAAGAGTTGCCCGACCCGACGGCTCGTCTGGCTTTTCCCGGCGCCGGTGCGCGCCGCGCAGATCGCGACGACGGGCTTCGTGCTCCGGAGCATCGTCGCTTCGGGCCCCATCAGCCTGAAGTCGGCGCCGGCGGCGAGCGCGACGGATGCCTTGTGCATCACGTCCTCGTGGGAGAGGTCGGAGTAGGCGAGGATGACTTCGTGGACCCGCTCCTTGCGGATGAGCTCGGTGAGCTCCTCCTCGGGCCGGATCGGGATGCCGTCCGGGTAACGGTCGCCCGCGAGCGAGGCGGGATACACGCGGTCGTCGATCCCGGGGATCTGGGCGGCCGTGAACGCGACCACCTCGGTCTCGGGATCCTCCCGAAAGGCGACGTTGAAGTTGTGGAAGTCGCGACCTCCGGCTCCCATGATGATGACCTTCTTCATTGCTCCTCCCCTCGTAGGCGGTCCGGGCCCGAACGCGTCCGGGCCCGGACCGCGACGTGCGTCACGAAACCGGTCCCGCAACCGGAGGCCGCTCGATCCGCTCGAACTCCTCGGGCACGGTCAGCACCCGGCTCTGGCGCCACTTCAGCCAGAGGTACACCGGGATGCCGGCGAGCAGGAGGATGAAGCCCTTGGCGATGATCTCCTCGCCTGCGCCCCAGATCGCCCACACCGAGTAGGCGAGAGCGAGGAACGCGATGACTGCGTCACGGGTGAGCTTCTTCGGCGAGAAGAGCGCCCGGTCGCTGAAGAACATGTGCAGCTCGGCCGCCGCCGAGAAGGTGTACGGCACGAGCGTCGTCAGCGTCGCAAGCAGGATCACCTGCGTGAAGACATCGACGAGGCTTGCGTTGTAGTTGGCGAACATGAGCCCGGTCAGGAGCACGGAGGAGACGACGAGCCCGAAGACAGGCGTGCGCCGCTTGCCGTGCACCTTCGCGAACTGCTTCGGGAAGAGGCCGTCCTCCGCCGCAGCGAGTGGGATCCGCCCCTGCAGGAGGATCCACCCGTTGAGGGCGCCGAGGGTGGAGATCATCGCGACGACCGCGACGACGTTGCCCCAGCTTCCGCCCCACATGATGTGGGCGGCGTCTGCGAACGGGCTCTCCGAGTTGGCGAGCTGTGTCGCCGGGACGATGCCGATGATCGCGACGACCGCAACGATGTAGATCACCGTCGTGACGAGCGTCCCGATCAGGGTCGAGCGGTAGACGTTCCGCTCCGGGTCCTTCACCTCCTCGGCCGGCACCGTGGCCGACTCGAGGCCGATGAACGCCCAGAGCGCGAGCGTGGCCGCCGCCCCGATGTGCCAGTCGGACCCGCCCGCGGGGTGGAACGGCGTGAAGTTGCCGGCGTCCATGTAGAAGAGGCCGATCACGCCGATCGCCGCGAGAGGCACGAACTTGAGCACGGTCGTGACGACCTGCACCCAGCCGCTCTCACGCGCCCCCAGGATGTTGATCGCCGTCAGAGCCCAGATGAGGGCTGCGGCGACCGTGGCTGCGAGCACGTGGTTCGTGCTCAGGTCACCCCAGAAGACGGATGCGTACGCGACGAAGGCGATCGCGATCGCGGCGTTCCCTGCCCAAGCGGCGATCCAGTAGCCCCAGGCGGTCTGGAAGCCGATGAAGTCGCCGAAGGCCCGGCGCGCGTACGCATACGGGCCGCCCGTGCGGGGGAACGCCCGGCCGAGAGTCGCGAAGACCGCGGCCAGGAGCATGGCGCCGATCCCCGTCAGGACCATCGCGAAGATGGATGCGGGGCCCGCCTCGCCGGCCAGGGAGGCCGGCAGGAGGAAGACGCCTGAGCCGACCATGTTGCCGATCACGAGCGCGGTGGCCATCCAGAGGCCAAGCGACCGCTTGAGCTTCGGGGTGGCGGCAGCGCCGGCGTCGGCTTTGCCGTTGGTGAACATCTGAACCTCCTTTCTCGCGCGCGGCGCTAGCTCGGCGCCGCGTCGTGAGTCACGTGGCCCGCGTGCTCGATCTCGAGCTTGCGGAGCCGGGGAGCGCAGCACGGCGCGCTGACCAGAAGGCGTCCGTGCTCTTCGACGACGCGGAGGCGCTCCGTGTCGGCGTCCGGCGGGAGCTCGAAGCGGAGCTCGAACCTGAGCGTGCCTGGGTCGAGCCCCCTCCCGGTCAGCCGGACCGTGTGGCCTACGAGCTCCACGTCCACGTCGGTGTCGTCGGAGCCTTCGAGATCCACCGTCGCACGAAACTCTTCCGGCGTCGCGACGATGCGGGCCACCGGCCAGCACCGCGCTGCGGTGTACGAGGCGTTTGTCATGCGGTCTCCTTTCGCCTCGATGCAGTTCCTGAGGAAAGCCTCCTCCAGAGCCCTGCGCCGGGCATCGGGGCGAGCGCTGAGCCAGCCTGCGGCTTTACCCTTAGGCAATGCCGGCGGAGACACAGGTCGTCCGCGACGTCATCCTCCGCGCGGGGACGACGCTCCGCCTGCGCGCGCCGACCGGCGCCGACGCGGGCGCCGTCCTGGCCTTCGTCGAGCGCCTCTCACCGGAGAGCCGCTACTTCCGCTTCCACGGCCTCCCGCCCGTCGGGCCCCGTCTCGTCGAGCCGTTCCTCGCTCCGGATTGGGACGAGCGCGGCGCCCTCGTGGGAACGCTCGCCGACGAGGACAGCGAACGCGTCGTCGCGCTCGGAACCTGGTCGCGCCTCCGGGACCGGACCGCTGCGGAGGCGGCGTTTGCAGTCGACGACGAGCACCAGCGCCAAGGCATCGGGACCCGGCTCGTGGAGCAGCTCGCCGCGCTCGCCGCCGACGCGGGCATCGAGCGCTTCGTCGCCGAGGTGCTCCCGGCCAACCTCGCGATGCTGCAGGTCTTCGAGCGCGTCGGGTTCGAGGTCGCCCGCGAGCTCGAGGGCGGTGTGATCGAGGTCGTCTTCCCGATCGCGCCGACCGAGTCGTACCGGGCGCGGGTCGACACACGTGACCATCTGGGCGTGGTCGCCTCCGTGCGCCCGTTCTTCGCCCCCGAGTCAGTTGCCGTGCTCGGCGCCTCACCCCGCGCCGGGACCATCGGCGGCCTCGTCTTTCGCAACATCGTCAGCGGAGGCTTCCGCGGCCGGGCCTATCCGATCAACCGGGACGGGGCCGACGTCGCGGGCGTCAAAGGCTACGCCTCGCTTGCCGAGCTGCCGGAGGCAATCGACCTCGCCGTCTTCTGCCTCCCGGCCACCTTCGTGCTCGAGAGCGCAGAAGACGTCCTGAACCGAGGTGTCCGCGCCCTCTGCGTCATCTCCGCCGGCTTTGCCGAGACGGGAGCCGAAGGAGCCGAGCGCGAGGCCCGGCTGCTCGAGCTCGTCCGCTCGCACGGCGCGCGCCTGATCGGGCCGAACTGCCTCGGGATCGCGGTCGCCGAGCCGCGGCTGAACGCGACCTTCGCGCCTCGCGCCTTCCCGCCGGGACGAATCGGCTTCTCCTCCCAGAGCGGCGCCCTCGGGCTCGCGCTGCTCGAGCGAAGCGATGCCCGCGGGCTCGGGTTTTCCGCATTCGTGTCGATCGGGAACAAGGCGGACGTCTCGTCGAACGATCTCCTCGAGCACTGGGAGGACGATCCCGACACCGACCTCGTCCTCCTGTACGTCGAGTCGTTCGGCAACCCGCGCAAGTTCGGCCGGCTCGCGCGTCGCGTCTCCCGCGAAAAGCCGATTCTCGCCATGAAGAGCGGGGTCTCGCGGGCGGGTGCGAAGGCGGCGAGCTCCCACACCGCCGCGCTGGCGGGGTCCGAGGCCGCGGTCTCCGCCCTCTTCCGGCAGGCGGGCGTGATCCGCGCCGAGACCGTCGAGGAGCTCGTGGACGTCGCCGCCCTGCTCTCCTCCCAACCGCTGCCGGCGGGAAGGCGAGTCGCGGTCGTCACCAACGCGGGCGGCCTGGGAATTCTCTGCGCGGATGCCTGCGAGGCGGCCGGGCTCGACCTCGTGCCGCTCGCCGAGGGGACGCGCGCCAGGCTCGCGGCGGTCGTCCCCGCGGAGGCGTCGGTCGTCAACCCGGTCGACCTCCTCGGGTCCGCCACGGCGGAGACCTACGCAGGCGCGCTCCCGGCGGTGGTCGAGGACGAGGGAGTCGACGCGGTCATCGTCCTCTTCGTCCCGGCCGCAGACGTTGCTGCGGCCGACGTCGCAGCGGCGATCGAGCAGGTCAGAGGCGAGGCCGACAAGCCGGTCGTGCCCGTCGTTCTCGCCGCGGAGACGCCCAAGGGCTCGTTCCCCTACCCGGAGTCGGCCGCCCGGGCGCTGGGCAGAGCCGTCGAGCGCGCCGAGTGGCTCCGGCGGCCGGCGGGGACGCTTCCCGACGTTTCGCGCATCGACCGCGCCGCGGGCGAGGCGGTGGTCGCCCGGGCGCTCGCCGGCTCTGCGGATCTCTGGCTCGAGGCGCCGGAGGTGCGCGAGCTCCTCGAGGCCTACGGTATCCCGATCGTCCCCGAGCGGGTCGCGGACGGCCCCGACGAGGCGGCGGAAGCCGCACGCGAGCTCGGCTTCCCCGCGGTGGTGAAGACCGCGGCGGCCGGGGCGCACAAGACGGAAACGGGCGGGATCGCGCTCGACCTGGACGACGAGGCCGCCGTTTCCGAGGCGGCCCGTCGCATCGGCGGGGCCGTGCTCGTCCAGCCGATGGTCAGCGGCGGCGCCGAACTCCTGGCCGGCGTGGTGCAGGATCCGGTGTTCGGCCCCCTCGTCGCCTTCGGCCCCGGAGGGATCTTCGCCGAGCTGATCGGGGACGCCGGGTTCCGGATCGCCCCTCTGACCGACGTCGACGCCGAGGAGCTCGTCACGTCGGGCAAGGCGGGGAAGCTGGTCGGCGGCTTCAGGGGCCGGCCGGCCGCCGACCCCGCCGCCCTCACCGACCTGCTGCACCGGCTGTCACGCCTCGGAGAGGACCTCTCGGAGGTCGCGGAGCTCGACCTGAACCCGGTGATCGGCCTGCCGGATCGCTGTGTCGCAGTCGACGCCCGCGTCCGCGTTACACATCCGGGTCGGGCGCAGCGCCTGAAGACCTGGTGAATGCGTCGCGCGACACCGACGGGCGCAGGTAGACAAACCAGTAGACCGCGCCGACGAGGATCGAGCCTCCGATGATGTTCCCCAGCGTCACGGGCAGCAGGTTGTCGAGGAAAAACGCGCTCCAGGTAAGGCCGGAGGTGTCCGGAAGCCCTGAGGTCGAGGACGCCCACTGCGTGTCCCGTTCGACGAGGAGGCCGTACGGGATGAAGTACATGTTGGCGACGCTGTGCTCGAAGCCGGCCGCGACGAACGCCGCGATCGGCGGGACGACGGCGAGAATCTTGTCCGTGACGGTTCGCGCCCCGTAGCTCAGCCAGACCGCGAGGCAGACGAGCCCGTTGCAGAGGACCCCGAGCGCAATCGCCTGGCCGAACCCATAGTCGACCTTCGCGGTCGCAATCGACAGCGCCGCCTTGCCGACTTCGCCGCCGCCGAAGGTGTACTGGCGCCCGGCATACACGAGCACCGCAGTGCCGAGTGCGCCGACGAAGTTCCCGGCGTAGACCAGCGCCCAGTTCGCGAGGAGGCGCCTCGTGCGAATACGGCGGCTCGCCCACGCCATGACGATCAGGTTGTTCCCGGTGAAGAGCTCGGCGCCGGCGACGACGACGAGGATGAGGCCGAGTGAGAAGGTGGTGCCGGCGAGCAGGCGGGCGACCCCGTAGGGAAGCGCGCTTCCGCCGGCGAGAACGGTGGTCGAGAAGATCGCCCCCAGCGCGATGAAGGCGCCCGCGAGAATGCCGAGGACGAAGACGGTCGCCGGCCGCATCCAGGCTTTCGTCTCCCCGATCGTCTCCGCCTTCCGGGCGATCTCGAGGGGCGGAAGCGCGTCGACTCCGACCGGAAACGCCGGCGTGGAGGCTTCGCTCTCGATTCTGTTCACGCCGACAGGGTGCTTTGGCGGCCGGACTGCATCATCGGTGCGGGCACCGAGATCCGATTGCGGACTTGCCGTACCGAATGATCCGAGGCTCCCACGATGCCGTCGGCGAGCAGCACGGCGAGCATGGTTGTGAGCAAGCGAGGGAGGAGCCATGTTCAAGCGAATTCTGTGTGGCGTCGACGAGACGCCCGAGTCGATCGAAGCGGTTCGACAGGCGAGGCAGCTGGCGCAGCTCGAGAGCGAATTCGTGCTCGTCGGCGTGCTCGACGTGGCCGCAGCCGTTCACGCGGGGTGGGCGGCCAGCGCCGTTCTCGAAGACATGCGTGACGCCGAGGTCGAGGCGCTCGCCGCCGCACGCGGAGTCGGCGGGGAGCACACGGAGACCCGTCTCGTCCGGGGAGTGCCCTGGAGCTCGATCGCGGACATGGCGCGCGAGGAAGACATCGACCTGGTCGCCGTCGGCTCGCACAACCACCGGCGCTCCACGGGGATCGTCGGCGGAAGCGTGACCACCTACACGCTCCATGAAGCGCCGTGCTCCGTCCTGATCGCCCGCCCGCCCGACGATCCCGAGAGCTTCCCCCGCTCCATCGTCGTCGGGTTCGACGGCTCGGCGAACGCACTCGAGGCGCTCGCCGTCGCGAGGCGGCTCGCCGAGGAGAATGACGCGAGCCTTCGAATCGTCGCGGCCGCCGGCGCGCAAAAGCTCCCGCTCGACCCGATCCGCGAGCACGCGCCCGAGACTGCGCTCGACCACAGATCCCCGGTCGAGGCGCTCGTGGCGGAAAGCGAGACCGCCGACCTCGTCGTCCTCGGGAGCCGTGGCCTCCACGGTCTTGCCGCGGTCGGGAGCGTGAGCGAGCGCGTCGCGCACCAGGCGAAGTCCTCGGTGCTCGTCGTCCGCAGCCGGCCGCTTCCGTAGTTCTCCGTAAGGGGATCGGCGCCCGCACGGATGCCGGGAGCGAGGCGTGAAGCGACCATTGCGTCGAACAAAGGACCCGTCATGCAGCGCATTGCCGTCATCGCAAACCTCAAGCCGGAGACCGAGAAGCGGGCCGCCGAGCTCATCGAGACTGGTCCTCCTTTCGACCCCGAGCAGCTCGGATTCGACCGCCACACGGTCTATCTCTCCGGCAACCAGGTCGTCTTCGTCTTCGAAGGTGGGCGGCTCGATCACCTCCTCCACGGCGTCGTCAGAAACCCGGAGAACCTGGGTGCGTTCGGAGCCTGGGCGCCCATCATCGAAGGATTCCCGGTCGTGGCGCACGAGGCGTACAGCTGGCAGCGCGGCTCCAACGGCGGCGGGTGGGGCGAGTAGCGTGGCCTCGATCGACGACCGGCACCGAGTCCTCATCGCCGGCGGGGGCGTCGCCGCTCTCGAGGCGATGGTGGCCCTACGCACGCTGGCGGAGGACCGCGTCGACGTGGAGCTCCTCTCGCCCGACCAGGACTTCTTCTACCGGCCCCTCGCCGTTGCGGAGGCGTTCGGGAAGGGCAACGCTCTGCGCTTCGACCTGCGCGCGCTCGCAACGGGTTGCGGGGCGCGGCACCGGCTCGGCGCGCTCACGTCGGTCGACGCAGCCAAGCACCGGGCGCGGACGAGCCAGGGCGACTTGCTCCCGTACGACTCGCTCGTCCTCGCGACGGGCGCGCGGAGGCAGATCGCTCTCCCGGGCGCTCTGACGTATCGCGGCAGCGAGGACACGCAGGCCTTCGCGCGGATCCTCGACGAGGCGCAACGCGGTGAGGTCCAGACGCTCGCCTTCGTCATCCCAACCGGCGTCACATGGCCGCTGCCGCTCTACGAGCTCGCGCTGCAGACCGCTTCGAAGCTCGCGGAGCGAGGAGCGAACGTGAAGATCGCGTTCCTCACGCCCGAGGAGAGCCCGCTCGCGATCTTCGGCCACGCCGGCTCCGAGGTCGTCGAGGAGCTGCTCCGGGATCGTGGGATCGCGCTCAGGACGCGTGTCCATCCCGAGCGCTTCGAGGACGGGCTCCTCCACCTCGTGCCGGGGGCCCCGCTCCCGGCCGAGCGCGTGATCGCGCCGCCACGCCTGGTGGGCGTGGCCGTCGCCGGAGTCCCTCACGACAGCTCCGGCTTCGTGCACGTCGACGCCTTCGGACGCATCGCGACACTCGAGGACGTCTACGCAGCCGGTGACGGCACGAGCTTCCCGATCAAGCAGGGCGGCCTGGCCGCTCAGCAGGCAGACGCCGTCGCCTCGGTGATCGCCGAGCGAGCCGGAGCCCCGGTGACGCCGACTCCCTTCGACCCGGTTCTGCGCGGGGTGCTCCTCACAGGGTCGCAGCCGGAATACCTGCGGGCCGAGCTGGGCGGCGGCCACATGTACGCGTCGGTCGCCACTGACGCGCCGCTCTGGTGGCCTCCGGCGAAGATCGCGGCCCGCTACCTGGCGCCGTATCTCGCCGAGCACGCCGACCTCGCGTTCGGCGTCTTCGGGCAGCGCGCTTCTTAGGGCTCGGGCTCGAGCAAGCCCTGTGCGAGCGCATAGCGGACGAGCTCCGCACGCGTCTCGAGCCGGAGCTTCTGCATGATGTGCGCGCGGTGGGTCTCGGCCGTACGGACCGAGATGTAGAGCATCTGCGCGATCTCCTGGTTGGTGTGCCCGAGCGCGAGCAGCCGGAGCACCTCGCGCTCGCGGTCCGAGAGCGGATCGTGCTCCGCCGCGTCAGCCGCCGCCGCGTCGGCCGCGGCCATCCGGGCGCCGAGCGCGGGATGGACGTAGCGCCCTCCGCGCGCCACTTCACGGACGGCCGTCACGAGCTCCGCGTCGGCGGCTTCCTTCAGCACATAGCCGTGCGCCCCGGCGGCGAAGGCCTCGCGCACGTAGCGCGGGTCGTCCTGCATCGAGAGTACGAGGACCCGTGTCTCCGGCTGCTCGTGCAGGAGCTCCGGCGTCACCTCGATCCCACTCTTGCCGCCGAGGACGACGTCCATGAGCACGACGTCCGGCTTGGTGCTGCGCGCCTCGAAGATCGCCTCGCGGGCGTCGCCGGCCTCGCCGACGGTCTCGATGTCGTCCTGTGCGTCGAGCAGCAGGCGCAACCCGGCGCGCACGACGGCGTGGTCGTCGACGATCAGAACCCTGATGCTCACCTGACCGGAACCTCGATGACAAGGGTCGTTCCCTTCCCCGGAGCCGTCTCGATCGTCATCGAGCCGTCGAGAAGAGCGACGCGCTCGCGCATGCCGATGAGGCCGATGCCTCCGTCCACCGACTGATCGGGGTCGAAGCCGCGGCCGTCGTCCTCGATGACGGCGCCGACCGCCCCCGGCTTCTGGGTGACGACGATGCTCACCCGGCTGGCTTGCGCGTGCTTGACGATGTTCGTGAGCGCCTCCTGGACGATGCGGTAGAGAACCGTCTCCACCTCTTCTGGAAGGCGATCATCCTGAAGTCGCGACTCGAGCTCAACCTTGAGCCCCGTCTGCTCGGCGAATCCCGCGGTCAGACGCTCGAGCGCCGCCTCGAGCCCGAAGTCGTCGAGCGCCGCCGGCCGGAGCTCGACGGCGAGCCGGCGCACGTCCTGCAGCGTGGCGACCACACGTTCGCGGAGCGCGGCCACTCCTTGCCCGAGCGCCGCCACGTCGTCGAGGTCCTCGAGGCTTTTCAGGCCGAGAAGGATGGACGTCAGAGCCTGTCCGGTCTCGTCGTGCAGCTCGCGCGCCAGGCGACGGCGCTCGTCCTCCTGCGCGCGCACGACCCGGCGGAGAGCGTCTCGCTGGATCAGCCGGGCCTGGTCGACCGCCACAGCTGCCCGTGCGGCGAACGTCTCGGCGAGGCGAAGATCCTCGCTCGAAAAGCGCCTGTCGGGAACGAGCTTGTCGCCGGCGACGATCAAACCGATCGTCCGGTTTCGCAGTCGCATGGGAACGTAGAGCCCGGTCAGCATCTCGAGCGCGCGCGTCAGTTCGAGGTCCGACTCCGGATCGTCGATCACCGAGTCGACGCGCTCGCTCTGGCCACGCTCGAGGACCCGGCCGGCCTTCGTGCCGGCCAGCGGGATCGCTGCGCCCGGCACCGATTTCTCAACGTCTCCGGCGGCCACCTCGACGCGCAGCTCACCCTCGCGCTCGAGGAGGATGAGCACGAAGCGCGCGTGGAGGATCTCGCGGAGCCTGCGCGCGACCAGGTCGAGCATGCGGGGAGGGTCGAGCTCCGTCGCAAGAGCGTTGCCCACCTCGATCAGAGACTCGAGCTGGTCCGACCAGCGCTTGGCCGACTCGAAGAGGCGCGCGTTCTCGATCGCCACAGCCGCCTGGGAAGCGAGAAGCGTGACGAGCTCCTGGTCCTCCGTCGTGAAATCGCCGCCGTCCTCCTTCTCGGTCAGGTACAGGTTTCCGTACGCCACTCCGCGAAGGAGGATCGGGACGCCGAGGAACGTGCGCATCTCCGGATGGTTCGCCGGAAAGCCGACGGAGCGGGGGTCGTCGGCGATGTCGTGAAGCCGCAAGGGCTGCGCGTCGCTGATGAGGACGCCGAGGATGCCTCGCCCCCTCGGTAGGTCTCCGATACCGGCCACCGTCTCCGCGTCGAGACCGGTCGTCACGAAGCGCTCCAGCTCGGTCCGGTTCGGATCGATCACTCCGAGCGCGGCATAGCGCGCTCCTGTGAGCTCACGCGCGGTTTCCGTCAGATTCTGCAGGAGGGCGTCGAGGGAGAGCTCCGACGTGAGCGCGATCCCCGCGTCCAGAAGGCTGCGGATGCGATCGGTCACGACACGAACCCTATCCGTACCAACCCGCAGGCAGAAGCGGCAGATCCGCGGATGGCCCGCCGCTTCGCCCGGCCTAGTGTGACCTCAAAAGGAGGCAACGATGAAGAAGATCCTGATCGCAACGGATGGTTCGCCGAGCGCGACCGAGGCAGTCGGCGTCGGCGTGGAGCTGGCGGCCGAGCATGGCGCCGAGGTCACGTTCGTCCACGTGCTCCCCGCGGACGAGTTCATCGTCGCCGGCCGCCTGGGGAGTATGCCCAAGGCTCACCGCGTCGACATGGACGAGTCGGAGATCGCGCTTCGCGAGGCGGGTGACGTAGCCGAGAACGCCGATGTCCCCTACACGCTCGAGCGAATCTCGGGCGACACGATCGACGAGATCGTCGCGGTCGCCGATTCACTCGACGCCGAGATGATCGTCATCGGGTCTCGCGGGCGCGGCCCCGTCACGGCGAAGATTCTCGGAAGCGTCTCGCAGGGCGTGCTCGCCGAGACGCGACGGCCGGTCCTGGTCGTCCGCGGCGTCCACGACCGCGAGCCGGCCCCCGCGTAGATCAGGGCGCCCGGGCGAGGAGCTCTTTCACGGCGGCGGGCGTGGCCCCGCCGCCGTTCACTTCGAGATAGGTGACCCGCGGTCCGTCCGCGAGCGCCGCGGTCAAGGTCGGCGAAGCGCGGTGACAGGCGCACGCGGCCGGGTCGATGAGATAGCCGGACCTCCCGCCCGCCTCCAACGGCTCCGCCGTCGTGCCCGTGCCGTAGAGATCGTCGACGTGCGTGCGCAGGAGGTCGACGTAGCCGGCAGCAGCCTCCGGGCTCTCGAACTCGAGCGTCCGCGAGACGACCCGGTCGAGATCTTGCGACGCCCCTTGGAAGACGCGCTCGGTCCCGGAGACGAACCCTTCCACGGAGACCTTCGCCCCGAAATCGGCACCGAGGTCGTCTGCGCTCAGGGGCTCCGTCGTCGCTTCCATACCCGGGAGCGCGTCTGCCGGTAGGACCGGCTGTGCGGCTTCCTCCCGCGGACTCGACCCGCACCCGAAGGCGGTGAGCAGAACGAATGCGAGCAGCGCCCGGCGCATCGCTTGACCCTAGATTCCAAGCCGTCTGAGCGCTAGTGTCGTCCATCCCCTTCAGGAGGTCGCACTGATGGAGCGCATGGATCGCAGGAAGTTCCTCGGCAGCGCAGCCGTGTTCGGAGGCGGCGCGTTGCTCTCGGCCTGCGGAGGCGGAGCCGGCTCGCAAGGGCAGCCGAGCGCTTCGCCTCCGAAGCAGGAAACTCACCCGCCGATCAGCCAGGAGCCCGGGACGCTGAACATCCTCGAGTGGCCGGGGTACGAGGCGAACGGGACGAAGGCGCAGACCTACGGCATGCTCGCCGGCAAGCAGTACACGGACGAGTTCGGCACCGACGGCCTCAAGTACACGTACATCGTCAACGACACCCAGGCCGTGAACAAGGCGCGCCAGACCGAGTTCGACCTCATCCACCCCTGCATCGAGAACGTGCAGGACTACGTCAACTCGAACCTCGTGCAGCCCTGGGACACCAAGCTTCTGCCGAGCTTCAAGAACCTGAATCCGGCGCTCACGCGGCGCGGCGTCGTCAACGGCCAGCAGTACTTCATCCCGTGGGACTGGGGCTACGCGAGCATCCTCTACCGAACCGACAAGGTGGCTCCCGAGGACGCAACCGGTTGGGAGCTCTTCTGGAACGAGAAGTACAAGGGCCGTATCTCCATGTGGGACGGCGCCCAGTCGAACTTCGAGGTCGCCGCGCTCTACCTCGGGTTCCCCGAGATGGACAACCAGACCTCCGACCAGGTGCAGCAGTCGAAGGATGCGCTCATCGAGCAGAAGCCGCTGAACAAGTTCTACTGGCAGAGCACGTACTCGGACATGCAACCGGCCTTCAAGGCGGGGGATATCTGGATCGCCTACTCCTGGCAGGACGGATACGTGAACATGAAGGCCGAGGGCCTCGCCGTCGACTTCATGGAGCCGAGCCAGGGGAAGCTCGGCTGGGTGTGCGGCTTCATGCTCGGCGCGAACACGGAGAGCTACCGCCACGCCCATCAATACGTCGAGTCGTTCATCAACCACGACGCGTGCGTCGATCTGACCAACCTCTTCTACTACGGCAGCGCCGACCTTACGGTCCAGCCGAGCGAGGTCGAGAACAAGGCACTCGCGAAGAAGCTGAACATCGGCGATCCCGCAGCGCTCGAGGGCGAAGGCGTGAATATCCAGAGCTGGATGCCGAACGAGGACGAAGTGGCTCTGGCCTGGGAGGAGGTAAGCGCGGCATAGCGCTTCGGCCAGCGATGCTGCCCCGCTTCTCGGTTGCGAGCACCGAGCGCCGCGAGGACGCAGGGAGTCCCGGTAATGGTGATTGCCGGGACGACTGAGGACGCGGCGGGGCGACGCGTGATCGCGGGCGAGAAGCAGGCGTGTATTGCTGGTCGGGGCGCTGGGCTTCGAGGACGATGAGCGTCGCCAGCTCGGCGAGCCACGAGCGCGTCAGCCTCTTCGAGCGCCTCACCACGCCCGGGCGAGGCTGGCTCACCCTGCCGGCGATCTTCTTTCTCCTCGCCGTCTTCATCTTCCCGCTCGTCCTGATCGGGCTCTATAGCGTCAATCTGCTCACGAACCGCTTCGGGGTCCCGACGGAGTTCTCGCTCGTCAACTGGGACAGCTTCCTCCCGCCTGGCGACAACGTGTTCTGGGACCGCTTCAAGTCGTCGATGGTCATCACCCTCATCGTCTCGGTGCTGGCCGTCGTCGCCGCCTACCCCGTCGCGTACTTCCTCGCCTTCGTCGCCCGCAGGCGCCGCTACACGCTGCTCCTGCTCATCCTCGCTCCGTTCTTCACGAGCTATCTGCTGCGCGTGATCGCATGGAAGGTGATCCTCTCCAACAACGGCGTCATCAACTCCGTGCTCTGGCAGCTGGGCCTGCGTGAGCACGGCGACGGCGTCACCTGGCTCATCTACTCCTGGTTCGCAGTCGGGCTCGTCCTCTTCTACTCGTGGGTGCCGTTCGTCGCGCTCCCCATCTACGTCGTCCTCGAGAACATGGACACCCGGCTCCTCGAGGCGGCTCAGGATCTGGGGGCCGGCCGGCTGCGGACCTTCTTCCGCGTCACGCTGCCGCTCAGTCTCCCCGGCGTGATCGCGGCGTTCGTCTTCGTCCTCATCCCGACCACGGGCGAGTTCATCGCTCCGCTCCTCGTCGGCGGCCCGGACAGCTCGATGTTCGGGAACGCGATCCAGAGCTTCTTCCAGGAGACGCCGAACTGGAACTACGGGGCGGTTCTCGCCATGTGGCTGATCGCGGTCGTCCTCGTGCTCGTCCTCCTCTTCGGCCGGTTCCTCTCCACCGACCTGCGCGAGAGCAAGGCGACCACGTGAACGTCGCGGCCAGCAAGACCGGAGGGCGGCTGCTGGGCGGCTACTTCGTCCTCTTGGCGATCTTCCTCTACGCGCCGCTCGCCGTGATGATCATCTTCGCCTTCGACGACAGCTTCGTTCAGACGCTGCCCTGGTCCGGGTTCACGACGAAGTGGTTCTCGAACGCCTTCTCGAACGAAGAGCTGATCGGCTCGCTCGAGCGCAGCGTCTGGATCGGCGTCGCGGCCGCGATCCTCGCCACCCTCCTCGGGCTGATCACGGCGGTCGGGATGACCGCGCGCAAGCTGAGGCTCCGCGGCGCGCTCACGGCGCTCGTCCTGCTGCCGCTCGTGATCCCCTACATCGTCCTCGCAGTCGGCATGCTCATCCTGCTCAACTGGCTCGGGCTCGAGCGGACGCTCATCGCCGTGCTCCTCGGCCACGTCGCGGTCTCCGTGCCCTACTGCCTGCTCATCATCCTCCCGAGGCTGCGCACGCTCGACCAGGCGATCGTGGACGCCGCCCGCGATCTCGGAGCAAGCCCGTGGACCGCATTCCGGCGCGTGACGCTGCCGCTCGTCGTGCCGGCGCTCTTCGCCTCCGCGCTGATCGCCTTCACGATCTCCTTCGACGAGTTCGCGATCGCGTCGTTCCTCGTCCCACCCGGCCAGCCGACCTACCCGGTCTACGTGTACACGGGCGCAAGGACGCCGGCGCTCCAGCCGCAGATCCTCGCCCTCGGCTCCGTGGTCGTGGTCGCCTCGCTCGTGATCGTCACGGCGGCCGAGGTCGTGCGCACCCGCGCCGAGCGACGCCTGGTCGTCTGAACCCCTAGGTCTCGGAAGAAACCGCGCCGGCGAGCACGTAGGCGTGCTCGGCAGGCCAGGTGAGCGTCACGCGCCTGCCCGGCTCGAGGAGCGCGGCGGCCTCGTCGTCCATGCGATGGCTGACGATGCGGCCGGCCGAGGAGGTGTCGACGTGAAACTGGGTCAGGCCGCCGAGATAGACGAGCTCGGCCACGGTGCCCTCGAGCCTCGAGCCGCCCTCGGGCGCGCGTCCGTTCGTCGGCTCGATGCGCACGCGTTCCGGCCGCACGGCGACGCGCAGCTGATCGCCGCTCCTCGTTCCGGCGCTGACCGGGACGACCAGGCGCTCGCCCTCGCTGACGCGCATGACGGCGAGCCCGTCCGCGACCTCGTCGACCCGCAGGTCGAAGGCGTTCAGGGAGCCGACGAAATCGGCCACGAACGGGGTCTGCGGATGCTCGTAGATCTCCTTCGGATCGCCCACCTGCTCGATGTCGCCGCCGTTCATGACGGCGATCCTGTCGGACATCGTCAGGGCCTCTTCCTGGTCGTGCGTGACGTAGACGAACGTCGTCCCGAGCTCCGCCTGGATCCGCTTCAGCTCGAGCTGCATCTGCTTGCGAAGCTTCACGTCGAGGGCGCCGAGCGGCTCGTCGAGCAGAAGCGCCGCCGGCCGGTTGACGAGGGCGCGCGCGAGGGCGACTCGCTGCTGCTGGCCACCCGAGAGCTGCTGCGGCTTGCGCTTCTCCATCCCCTCGAGCTGGACGACCTTCAGCATCTCCTGCACCCGGTCGCGCCGCTCGCCGCGCGGCACCCGTTTCAGCTCGAGGCCGAAGGAGACGTTGTCCACGACCGACATGTGCGGGAAAAGCGCGTAGTGCTGGAAGACCGTGTTCACGTTGCGGCGGTTCGGGGGCACGTTCGTCACGTCCGCCCCACGCAGGAGCACCCGGCCCTGGTCCGGGACCTCGAAGCCGGCGATCATGCGCAGCGTCGTCGTCTTGCCGCACCCGCTCGGGCCGAGCATGGAGAAGAACTCCCCGTCGCGGATGTCGAGGTTGGTCTCGCGGACCGCGACCACGTCCCCGAAGCGCTTGCCGACGCCTTCGAGGCTGATCGCGATGCCGGATTCGTCCCGCACCGGCCGAGTCTACTGCTCTCGCGGCGGGCTAAAAAGCTACCGCCTAGGGCTTCGGCTCCTCCGCAACGACGATGAACTCCTCGGAGCCGACCACCTCCGCACCCGCGGTCGCGGCCATCTGGTCACGGAGGCTGGAACGAGAGGCGCGCGTCTTGACCACGGCCTCCTCGTCCTTCCAGAACGTGACGAAGCATGCGCTCCCGTTCCCTTCGTCGACGAGGGCGAGCAGTCCCTCGTAGCCGTCGATTTGCTGCAGCCACTCGAGCATGGCCTCGCTGGCCATCCTCGCGGTGCCCGGCAGATCCTCGATCTCGCCCTTGAACCTGGACATGCTCACGTGCACGAGGTCGCCCTCCGTCGCAGAAAAAAAGGGCCCGCCCGCGGACGGCCCTTCGAGCACGAAGATGTTAGCGGCCGGGCCCGGCGATCGGGCCCGGTTTCGTTTCGAACCGGCGGGTACCCGAAGGGCGATGCCGGCGCGAGACGTCCCTTCGTTCGCCCACCCGGTGAAACGGGCTCTCGCGCTCATGCTTGACCACCACGGCATCGCCTGGGAGTACGAGCCCCACGAGTTCGTGCTGAGCCGGGACGACGACGGAACCGTGCGCGAGGCTATCGCACCGGACTTCTACCTCCCCGCGATCGGCTGCTACGTGGAATGCACAGTCATGAGGCAGTCGCAGACCACGCGCAAGAACCGAAAGGTTCGGCTCGCGCAGGAGCTGCACGACGTCGTCATCGCGATCCTCTACCGGCGCGACTTCAAACGACTCGGGCTCTGGGGTTCCGCGGAAGGAGCCGGCTGAGCCGTAACCGGGGCTCTCCGGCCGGCGTTGGAAGAACATGGCAGACACGCCTAAGGGGATCGTCCTGCGGCGGCACCGAGACCTGCAGGGCAGGCAGCACCAGGTCTGGGTGCGCCGCACCGTGCTCACATTGATCGCAATCGTGCCGGCGCTGGGGCTCGCGAACATGTTCGGCCAGCGGCCCTCCACGACGGAGGCCACCGGGCCCTCGGCGTCCTTGACCCTCAACGCCCCAACGCGAGTCCGCGGAGGCCTCCTCTTCCAGGCCCACTTCACGATCCGGCCGCAGACTGACTTGCAGAACGCCGCGCTCGTCCTGCACCCCGACTGGCTGCAGGGCATGACGCTGAACACGCTCGAGCCTTCGCCCGCCGACGAGACGAGCGAGAACGGGGCGCTGCGGCTCGACTACGGCAAGATCCCGGCCGGGCAGCGCTTCGACGTCTTCCTCCAGTACCAGGTGAACCCGACCTCCGTCGGCACGCGCAAGCAGTGGGTCGAGCTCGTCGACGGCGAGAGCACCGTCGCCTCGATCCAGCGCGGGCTCTTCGTCTTCCCGTGAGGTAGCCGATGGATCTCGTCCTCCGCGCCATCTTCCTCTACTTCTTCGTCTTCCTGATCACCCGCGTGATCGGGCGACGGGAGCTCTCCCAGCTGGCGCCGTTCGACATCATCCTCCTGATCGTCGCCGGCGACGCCATCCAGCAGGGCCTCACGCAGGACGACTACTCGATCACCGGCGCGGTTCTCGTCGTCGGGACGTTCGCGGTCCTCCAGCTCCTGACCTCGTACGCAAGCTTCAGGTTCGTCCGCCTCCGCCCCATCCTCGAGGGAGAGCCCATCGTCATCATCCAGAACGGGAAGCTCCTCGACCGCAACCTGAAGCGCGAGCGCCTCACGGAGGACGAGGTCCTGGAGGAGGCGCGCCAGCAGCAGATCACGTCCCTCGACGACATCGAGTGGGCCGTCCTGGAGAACAGCGGCAAGATCAGCTTCATCGCGAAGAGCTAGACCAGGTCGCGCGGCACCGTGCAGGAGCGCTCGCGCGAGAAGACCAGCTCGCCGTTCTCGTACGCGTCGACCTTGTGGACGAGCAGGAAGCTCTCCGCGTCCGCGGTCATCGACCCGGACGTCTCCACGTGCGCCGACCAGCCGTCGCGGATCATGCCCATGCGCCGGGTGCATTCGACCTCGGCCGACAGCGGATCGCCGTCCACGATGCGGTAGACGTCCGTCTGGGCGCCCTCGATCTCGAGCGTTCCCGGCGGGACCGCGCGCCGCCCGCGAGTGCGCTCGACCTCGAGCCTGAAGCGGCCGGAGCCCGGGCGCTTGTCGTGAACCAGTCGCCTGACGCTGACGCCGTGCACCTCCCCCTGCAGGGGCGGCGGGAGGAGCCCGGGCGGGATGCAGTCCCGCTTGCCCTGGGGGCGCACGGGAAGCTCGAGCCTCGACGTCGGCCCGGTGAAGAGCGTGATCTTCGCCTGCCGCGGCGAAGGCCACGCCCAGGGCCAGTAGGACGAACTGACGGCCACGCGAATTCGGTGGCCCGCTGGGAACGCGTGTGCGATCGCCTCGAGCGGCACACGAAGGTGCTCGCGCCGCCCCGGCACGAGGGGTCGCGGATCGGCGCTCCCCACCCGGTGCGTGAGATTCTGGAGGCCGCGCGTCACGAGCCGGGACGAGCCGTCGGGCGCGACGTCACAGAGTCGGACCGCGAGGAATGCGGACGGCTGGTCGGCCTCGGCCTCGACGGTCAAGACCGGCGCGCCGAGAATCTCCAGGCATTCCTTCAAGGGCTCCGTCGTGAACGTGAGCGAAGACTCGTCGTCGCGGCTCTGGTCGCCGGGAAGGTCGGCCTCGGTCCAGGGACACCAGGCGCCGGCGTCGAGGCCGGTGCTCTCGGGAGAACAGAGCTCGAGCGCCTCCTCGCGGCCGGCCGCCGCCGTCAGGATCCCGTCGCCGAGCGCGTAGTCGTCGGCCACCTCCCGCAGCGGCGGCCAGAGCTCCTCCGAGACCCAACGGCCCCCCGATTCCCCGTCGGCCGCCGCGCCCGGCATCCAGGCGTGCAGCACGGGCTCGTCCATGACGCCGGTGTCCTCGCCCTTGAGCCAGTGATCCCACCAGCGCACGCACTCGGCGCGGAAGTCGAAGGCCGGGCCGGGAGTCCCCTCCTCCGGATAGCGGTGCGACCACGGGCCGATCAGGCCCTTGCGCGGACACGAGAGCGACGAGAGCAGGTCGAGGACGGCCTGGCGGTAGGGATCCGCCCAGCCGCCGACCGCGTAGACGGGGCAGTCGATCGCCGCGTAGTCCTCGGAGGGCGAGCCGGTGTGCCAGTACTCGTCGCGGCGCTGGTGGGCGAGCCACGTCTCCGCGAACGGCACGGCCTGCTCGAGGCGCTCGAGCCAGAGCTCGCGCCACCCTTCGCCCACGAGCGCGGGGTCGGGCGGACGGACGCTCATCGCGAGCATCGTCGAAGACCACGGCAGAAGCTCGCACCCGAGGACGCAGCCGCCGTGGTACTTGACGTCGGCCCCGTAGCGGTCGGCGCTCGCGCAGAGCGCGATGACCGCCTTCAAAGCTGGCGGGCGGCGGGCGGCCGCCTGGAGGGCCGCGAACCCGCCCCACGAGAGCCCGATCATCCCGAGCGACCCCGTGCACCACGGCTGCGCCGCCACCCAGGCGAGGAGGGAGCAGACGTCGTCCTGCTCCTGCTCCGTGTACTCGTCGGTGAGAACGCCGCTCGAGGCGCCGCTGCCGCGGATGTCCACGCGGAGCGAGGCGTACCCGTGCTCGGCGAAATAGGGATGGCGAACCGCATCGCGGCGGCGGGTGTGATCCTCGTGCCGGTACGGCGAGACCTCCACCACCGCGGGCACCGGAGCGGCGTCCGCGGCGGGCGGAAGCCAGAGGTGCGCGGAGAGGCGTCCACCGTCCGGAAGCGGGATCCAGAGGTCGTCGACCTCTCTGACTGGATCGCGCTCGGGGAGGCGCACTGCCATGCCCTCGTCACCTTGACCGATGCCTCGGCTGGAAACGTCCATCGTGTAGGGGATTTCGACCGCAGCTGCGTGGGTATTGAGGGCCAATGTTCGGACGCTGGAGAAAGAAGAACGGGGAGCACCGCGCGAACAAGCAGCAGGGAGACCTGCACGCTCTCGATCGCGAAGGCGACCCGCGCGGCGGCGAGCAGGATCCCGAGTACCGGACGGCTGACCCGCGCGAGCTCGTCGGAGCCGAGGGCGTCGCGATGGCCGGGCCCGGAGGCGCTCCCCAGGAGGGGAAGTCGGTGGAGGAGCGGCGCGCCGAGAGCGAGGAGTGGCGCGAGCGCCGCTCCGCCGAGCCCTAGACCGCGCTAGACCGCTTCGCCGTCTCGGAGCTCGACGACGCGGTCGGCGACGTCGAGGAGCAGAGGATCGTGCGTCGCGACGATCGCCGAAACACCCTCGCTGCGGACGAGCTCGCGGATCACCTGCATGATCGTCCGTGCGTTCGTCGAGTCCAGCTG
>Ga0111538_10000494_pt1 | contig 52199 bp, 44 predicted proteins | sample SoiMethybrSBSTD1_FD_79669 | JGI IMG/M metagenome (GOLD analysis project Ga0111538, IMG submission 79669) | Bulk soil microbial communities from a Populus tree surrounding site in Tennessee, USA - Soil MetaG P. TD hybrid SBSTD1 (version 2)... | ecosystem: Environmental > Terrestrial > Soil >... | reverse complement strand
GGGCGGACACGCGCGTGTCCGCCCTTTTCTTGTGAGGTCTGCGCCGACGACTTCCTGTTATCGTCCCGCCAGAAGGAGGATGCCGGCGAGGAGCGCCAGCACGGGCAGAATCGGTCCACCAAGCGGCAACGAAACGAGCCCGGAGAGTCCGACGAGGATCAGGTAAATCCCGAGCAGCAGCATTCCGAGGTTCCGTCCAATCGCCAGGGCCATTCCGCCTCCTCCTCCTGCGCCTTATGCGCCGGAGGAGTATAGCCGCCCGAGCTATCTATGCCGCCCCACCACGTAGCCTTGTCTCACGTGCTCGACCTGGTGCGCGAGCGGGAGGCGGTCAGCAGTGCGTACATCGCTGAGGTCCTTCACCGTTCTGGTTCCGAAATCTCGAGCTATCGCGCCGCGATGGAATGCGTCCGCCTGCACGCCCGGGTGGCGATCCACTTTCATCCCGACCGGCTCGGTACCAGACGCGTCCCGGTGGCCCAGGCACTTCTGCAGGAAGGCGTCTACCGCAACCAGTTCGAGACGGGGCTGTCGACCGGAGGGCTTTCCGCATTTCCCGGCGGGGCTCGCGACGGCTGGGAGCGCTCATTGTTCGGCGGCGCCTATCACGCAACCGACGTCAGCGATTCGGCACGTCCCAAATATGGCGCCCTGGAGCTGGTTCGTTTTGCGGACGGCCCGATTCCGCGGTTCGGATCGTGCTACTTCGTGATGCGACCGACGGTCTCGAGCCGTACGTCGTTCACGTTCGCCGGAAGCGAAGATCCGGGCGCGACGGAGCGCCTCGGCACGCTGGACCGCATCGAGAACGTCATGGCGGCGCTGTTCGCGGAGATCGAAGCCGGAGGCATGGCGGCTCCCCCATGGCCGCCGTTCCGTGCACCCACGCTCGGCCTCCCGGACTTGACCATCGCGCGCTTGCTGGCCCTTCTCAATCAACTGACCGCTCCGAGGAAGGAACCGGCTGATCTGCCGACGGGGCGCGTGCTCGACACCCAGATCGAAGCGCAGGTGCATGGGCCCGTCGAACTGGAGAAGGACGTCGAGCTGCTGGTCGCAGACCCGGCCTTTGCGCCTACCGGCACCGGAAAGATTCTGCGTGCGATGGCCGCGCAGTATGGCTTCCCCCTACGTTGGCACCGTGGGTTCAGGCTGTCCGCTGTAGACGTTCCGGACGATTTTCGTGGACCGGCGATGCCCCGCCTCGCGCGGCGCATCGCCGGTGAGAACGGGATGATCGATGCGGCTGTGATCGGAACCGCCGAAGCATCATTGCATCATCATCCGGAGGCGTGGCGCGACTGGGGAAGTCGCGAAGAAGTGCTGCAGCACTTCAAGCAGCTGTGGCACGTGCTCGTGCACTACGGTCGTAGCGATGAGTAACCAGCGCACCGACAGCATCCCGAAGCCTCCGCTAGCGTGCGGGTTCGAACAATTCGATCGGGTTGCCGTCGGGATCCTCGATCTGGATCTGGCGGCCTCCAGGACCGGTTTCCATGTCGTTACGAAACCGGACGCCGGCTTTCTTCAACGTCTCGATGCACGCCGGCAGATCCGTGACCTTCAGCACGATCCGGTTCCATCCGCCGGGCTCCTGCGTCTGGCCGTCTGGCATCGCCCGCGATCCCGAGGCGCCGGGCCCGCTCAAAAGGATGTCCGACTCCCCCAGTGACACGTTCGCAAAGGCCGGGAGCTGCTGATGCCCCGCCTTGAAGCCAAGGTGCTGCGTATAGAACGCGACGGAACGGGCGACATCCTTGACCTGATAGCGGATGCCGTGAACCTTCTTGATGAACGCATGGGACCTGGTGTCCTGCGATGCCGTAGCCTGCGTCGTCATGGCGATTACCTCTCGTCCCCGTCTGGATCGGCTCGATAGCTGCTGAGCTCTCGTCCGCGTCCTCGTCCAACCTCAAATGTACAACGGTGACGTTTTGACATCGCACTTCCACTAGATTATCTTCCTAAGCCATGACGGCACGCGGACAAGGGCAAGACTCTGGGTTCGGACACATCCTCGGGCCAAGACCAGAAGATGTTCTTCATGTCGCGCCGCGGCCCACGGCAGCGTGGCCCTGATGCGCCTCACGCGTTTCTTCCGCCGTGCCCGCTGGGACCGGGAGCGCGCGCGTGAGCTCGAGTCGTACATCGCCGAGGAGATCGCCGACAACCTCGCGCGCGGCATGCCGTTCGAAGCGGCCCGGACCGCCGCCTATCGCAAGCTCGGAAATCCCACCCGTATCCGCGAGGAGATCTACACGATGAACTCGCTCGGCTTGCTCGACACGTTCTGGCAGGACCTCCGCTACGGAGCGCGGCTGCTGCGCTGCAATCCGACGTTTGCGATCGTCGCGATCCTGACGTTGGCGCTAGGCACCGGCGCCAACACCGCCGTCTTCCAGCTCGTGGACGCGGTGCGGCTGCGCACGCTGCCGGTCGAGCATCCGGAGCAGCTCGTCGAGGTTCGTATCGTGAACGCCCCCAACGGGCGGACAGGTATGTTCAACGGGCGCTGGCCGATGCTGTCGTATCCGCTCTACGCGAAGATCCGGGATCAGCAGCAGCTCTTCTCGGGCTTCCTGGCATGGGGGTCCACGTCGTTCGACCTCGCACAAGGCGGCGAGCAGCGCCCGGCGCAGGGATCGTGGGTCAGCGGCAATTATTTCGACGTGCTCGGCGTCACCGCTGCCGCGGGCCGGCTGATCGCGCCGTCGGACGACGTGAGGGGCTGTCGCGGAGTCGCGGTCCTTGGCTATGCATTCTGGCAGCGCGAATACGGAGGCGATCCAGCCATCGTGGGACGCCGCGTGCTCCTCGACGGCCACCCGTTCGATGTGATCGGCGTCTCGTCCCCTGAATTCCACGGCGTAGAGGTGGGCCACAGCGTCGAGGTCGCGGTCCCAATCTGCGCCGAGGCGATCCTCGCCGGCGATCGCAGCGCGCTCGACCGACCCGACACGTGGTTCCTGGGCGGCCTCGGGCGGCTCAACCCCGGCATCACGCTGGAGCAAGCGGAGGCTCAGCTCGCCGGCCTCTCGCCCGGCATACTTGCCGAGACGGTTTCACCGCGGTACTCGGCGGCCGACGCGAAAGATTATCGTGAGATGCGAATCGGCCCCCGCCCTGCCGCATCCGGGATCAGCGACCTGCGCCGCACTTACAGCGAGTCGCTCAACATCCTGCTCGGCGTGACCGGCGTCGTGCTCCTGATCGCCTGCGCCAACCTCGCGAACCTGATGTTCGCCCGTGCCACGGCCCGCGAGCGCGAGGTCGCGGTCCGCCTGGCGATTGGCGCGTCGCGGCGCCGCGTCATCCGGCAACTGCTGTCGGAGGGCCTGCTGATCGCAGCGTGTGGGGCAGCCTGCGGAGTCGTCGTCGCGCAGTGGTTCAGCCGATCGCTGGTGGCGTTTCTCGACTCCGACGTCAACCCGCTGTTCGTGGATCTGGCGCTCGACTGGCGCGTGTTCGCGTTCACCGCGGCGGTCGGCGTCGTCGCATGCCTCGTGTTCGGCCTCGCGCCCGCCATTCGCGCAACCCGGACGTCCCTCGGGACCGCGATGAAGGCCGGCGGACGCGGCGCGACGGAAGGCCGCGAGCGCTTCGGTGTGCGCCGCGCACTCGTCGTAGTGCAGGTTGCGTTGTCGCTCGTCCTCGTCGTCGGCGCCCTCCTGTTCGCGCGCAGCCTGCGCAACCTGACCACGCTCGACCCGGGTTTCCGCGAGGCCGGCGCGTTGACCGCAGAGCTCGATCTACGAAAGACGGGCGTGCCCGAGGCCGCCCGCAGGACCTTCCAACAGCGAATCATCGAGGCGCTCGGCGCCGTGCCCGGCGTCCGTGTCGTCGCCCAGGCGTTCACCACTCCCGTCGGCGGAAACTTCTGGAACGACCGCATCGTGATCGGCGGCGTCGCGCAGCAGGGCTCGACCAACTTCAACTCGGTCGGTCCCGGCTACTTCGAAGCGCTGGGCATCCGCCGCGTCTCGGGGCGCGATTTCAACGTCCATGACACGCCGGAGTCCGTGCGGGTCGCAATCGTGAGCGAGTCGGCGGTCCGCACGCTCTTCGGCGGACACAGTCCGCTCGGACGCTCGTTCGAGGTGGAGGGAGCGCCCGATCAACCGCGGTCGTCGTTCCAGGTTGTCGGAGTCGTCGCCGACACGAAGTACTCGGCGCTCCGGGAACCGTTCGAGCCGCTCGTGTATCTGTCCGCGACTCAGGAGCCACCGCCACCGGCGTACCTGAGAATCGTGCTGCGCACCGACGCGAGCATGAGCGCAACGACAGCCGCGGCGACCCGGGCCGTCGTCGGTGTCCACCCGGCGATCGCGATCCGGTATCAGGAAGTCCGGACGCAACTCGCACGATCGCTCACCCGCGAACGGCTGCTGGCGACCCTGTCCGGGTTCTTCGGCGGCCTCGCGGTCCTGATCGCGACGATCGGCCTGTACGGTGTGATGTCGCACATGGTGACACGGCGGCGCGTGGAGATCGGCGTGCGGATGGCGCTTGGCGCGGACGCCAGGTCGGTCGTGAGGATGATCGTGCGTGAGGCCGGCGTGCTGCTGCTTGCCGGGCTCGTGATCGGCGGCGGGTTGTCGGTATACGCGGCGCGGATCGGCAACACGCTTCTTTACGGACTGCAGCCCGGCGACCCGGCCACGCTGGCGCTGGCGATGACAGCGCTGGCGTCCGTCACGCTGCTCGCGAGCTGGATTCCCGCGATGCGGGCGTCACGCGTCGACCCCACGACGGCGTTACGAGCGGAGTAAGGCACACGAGCCGGCCCCGACCCGGCCAGCTCGCCTTCTCTGTCGTGCAAAGTTCTTTGACTCGATATCAGGCCGCGCGTTACGCTTCTCTGATATGTCGCGTCGCGCAGGCGAGCGGGCGGCCGTGACCTCTTTCGGCCAGCACGCCGAAGACAACCTTCGCTTCATCCGCCGGACGATGGAGCGCAGCTCGACCTTCACGGCCGTGCCCGGCCTGGGCGGCGCCGGCATGGGCGCCATCGGCCTCACCGCCGCAGTCCTCGCCGCGAACCAGCCTTCCGTCGAACGATGGCTCGTCGTCTGGCTCCTGGCGGCGCCCGTCGCACTGGGCGTTGGTGTCACCGCCATGTGGCGCAAGGCCGCCCGCAGCGGCGCACCGCTGGTTGGCGCCGTCGGACGGCGCTTCGGGCTGGGGATGGCGGCGCCGCTGGTCGCGGCCGCAGCGATCACCTATGCGCTGTGGCGCGCCGGCGATTATGCGGTGATGGCGCCGACATGGCTGCTGCTCTACGGCGCCGGCGTCGTGGCCGGCGGCATGTTCAGCGTGCCCGTCGTTCGCGCGATGGGAGTGTGCTTCATGGCGGCGGGAATCGCCGCGATTGTCACGCCGCAGCATTGGGCCAACAGCTGGCTCGCGATCGGGTTCGGCGGCCTGCAGATCGCATTCGGCATCCATATCGCGAGGCATCATGGCGGCTAAGAGCTCCGCACAGCGCGCCGGCTCACGGGTTCACGCGGCGTCTGCGGCGCCGTCGAAGAATTCCAGGGCTTCAGAGATTGCGACCTCGCTCGATCGCCTGCTCCACGATCGCATGCGGCTCGGCATCGCCAGCGCGCTCGCCGCCGGCGGCGAGATGTTCTTCAGCGACCTCAAGGCGGCGCTGAACGCCACCGACGGCAACCTGAGCGTGCATGCGCGCAAGCTCGAAGACGCCGGGTATGTGTCGTGTGAGAAGAGCTTCGACGGCCGCACGCCGCGCACGGCATTCAAGCTGACGCCATCGGGCCGTCGCGCGCTCGAGAAGTACCTCGATCACATGGATGCGATCATCCGCGCCGCGCGCAGAAGTCAGGGGCGGCCGTAGAAGCGCTCGCAGTCCTTGCCTCGATCGCAGCGTTGCTCTCGCGGATCCGTGCCTCGACCTGGTCGATGACGTAGTCCGGCGTCGAGGTCCCGGCGGTCAGGCCCACGGTCTCCACCTCGTCGAACCATTCAGGCCGGACCTCCGAGTCGCCCTGCACGTGATGCACGCGAGGGCAGTAGCGTGCACACGTCTCGACCAGCTCGCGCGTGTTGTTGCTCGAGCGGCCACCCACCACGATGACGACGTCAGCCTGGCGTGCCATCTCGACGGCCGCGGATTGCCGTTCCTTGGTGGGCTTGCAGACCGTGTCCATCAGGCGCACGTCCGACCGCGGGAACCGCCGCCGGATCAGGTCGACCACGTGCCGCACTTTCTCGATCGGCTGCGTCGTCTGCGCCGCCACGCCGAAGCGTGGATGCTCGTCGAGCGCGAGGACGTCGGCGTCTTCGAGGACGACATCAAAGGCGCCGCGATCGAGATCGTCGGTGAGGCCCCGCACTTCGACGTGGTTGCGTTGCCCGACGATGACGACGTGGCAGCCCTGGCGCACGAGGGCTGCGACGGCGCGGTGCGCGACCCGGACCAGCGGGCACGTCGCTTCGACCACGGTCAACCCCAGGGCGCGGGTTCGTGCGAGGGCCCGCTCGGACGTGCCGTGGGCCGTCACCATCACCGTCGGCGTGTTGACGAGTGCCTCGTCTGGCGCGACGGCGATGCCCTTCGCTTCGAGAGCGCTCAGAACCGTGGGGTTGTGGACGAGATCACCGAGGATGGTGAGGGGGCCGGCGTCGGCGTGCTCGAACGCGAGCGCAATCGCATCGCGAACGCCGAAGCACATGCCGAGATGGGCGGCTCGAAGGATGCGCATGGCACCTACGAGTCTACACAAATTACTTTACAGAATAAAGTATGGGACACGACGGGATCCGGTCGTCCGGGATCCGGGATCCGGTTGTCCCGACGACCGGACCCCGGACCCCGCCGGTTAGCGGCTACCCGGGGCGCTGCCGCGCCCGGCCGGCGGACCCGGTGGTGCGGGCGGCGGCAGCAGTGACACCAGCTGGTCGTCACGGAGCGAGACCGACTGGCTTGCGGTGTCGAACACCATCGCCTGCGGGTCCTCCTTGGTGTAGGGCTTCCAGTCGAGGCCGGGCTGGCTGGGATTCCCCGTTTTCGCGAAGTTGATCCACGCCTGCGAGACCTTGTCCTGCAGCGCCAGGGCGACCGGGCCGCCGCCGGTTGCCGTCTTGATCTGCGGCACGCCGAGCGCGTGGAAACAGAACGCGAGCTCGGCGCAGTGGAACGAGGTGATGCCGCCGTTGATCGGGTATTCCCAGGCAAACAGGTAGTTGTAGACCGGCACCTTCGTCTTTTCGAGCTTCCGGTTCAGCAGGTTCTTGACCGTCGGGCGCGAACCGGACGCGAAGTACAGCACGTCCTGCACCTTCTTCCGCGGAAACGCCTGCTTGAATTCGGTGACGATGTCGCCCTTTTTGGCGCCGTAGGCTTTGGTCAGCTGGTCGTCGATCTCGTTCTGGGTCCACTCGTTCTTGCGGCCGTCCCCGCGCGTCAGCGTGCCCTGCATCTCGCTGAACACCGCGCCGGCCATGAGCGGAATCGTGTCGGCCCAGTCACAGAACTCCCGCATCACGTACTGGTCGTCGGCGATGACCTCCCAGTTGAGATTGGTCCGGCCGACTTCCTGTGCCGCCGATCGCAGCGCTGCCACACCGGCGGTGATGAGCTGCGAGTACGGCACGGTCTTCAGCTTGTCGATCTGATCGCCGGTGAGATTCAGGTTCTTGAGGGTGTGGGCCGCGATCGTTTGTTGCGCCTTGACGCTCGCGGCGACATCGGTCGTACGGTAGGTGTTATTCCCGCCGCTCTGGGCCGACACCTTGTGGAAGAGCCCCTTCGCCACCGGCATGTGCATCATGCGCACGACTTTGCCGCCGCCACCGGACTGCCCGAAGATCATCACGTTGCCGGGATCGCCGCCGAAGGCCTGGATGTTCTCCTGCACCCACTGCAACGCCACGACGAGATCCGCGGTGCCGGTATAGCGTGAGTTCGCATACTGCGGGCCATAGGCCGACAAATCGAGTGTGCCGAGGATGTTGAGGCGGTGGTTCATGCTGACGACCACGACGTCGCCGAACTCGCTGAGCGAACGACCGTCGTACGCGTACGCCTCCATCGACGAACCGTTCGTGAAACCGCCGCCGTGCATCCACACCATGACCGGTTTCTTCGCGGCCGGGGTGAGGGTCTGGGTCCAGACGTTCAGATACTGGCAGTGCTCGTTCTCGATCCAGAAGCGGTGCGGGAACACCAGTTCGTCGCCGCTGACGTTGGACTGCTCGGGCGCCGGGCACACCGGACCCCAGACCTGTGCGTTCTTCGTGCCCTCCCACGGCTGCACCGCTTTGGGCTGGCCGAATCGCTCCGCTTCCGCATAGCGGATGCCGAGGAAGGAGAGGGTCTTGCCCTCGCGCAGACCGCGGAGCTTGCCGCACTTGGTCTGCACTACGGGGGGCGCGAGATTGGGACCTGCCGCGGCAGTGCCCGCCGGCCCCGCTGACGCGTTCGGTCTCTCCTGTCCCAGGGCGTCGCCCGCCACGCCGACGACAACCCCTCCGAGCAGGGCGGTCGTGCCCAGCATCTGCCGGCGACTCATCCGACCGAGCGGCGTATTCGACGATTCATCCGACATAGTGCCTCCTCACCCCTTGGCGTCTGCGGTGCCTGACCACGCGCCGATGGGCCCAATCTCCGTGTTTTGCATGCAATCTACGCCGAGGCTGTTGCGACTGTTTCAGGCGCCAGTCAGGGCCAGATCGGGAAACATGAAGAAAAATGCGCGAAAAGACTACACGCGACGCCCTGAAGGCGCAAGACGAATATCCGTTCGATCAGCGTCCAGATGGGCTGGGCTGCATGCATGCAGGCGAGATTGGGGGAGGGACCGGCGCTATTGCGGCCGCTCGAAGAGCGCCGTCCCCGTGGGTGCAAAGTACCGCGGCTGCGCCGCGCGCCGGGCCCGCCACGGCACGGTGACGGCGTCCTGCTGCGCCGGCGTGAGCCTGGCGGTCCCGACAATCTGATCGCCATCGACCTTGCCGCTGAACTCGTGCCGCGTCAAACCGAGTCCGTCGAGCGTGATCTCCAGCGTGAACGCGATGTCCGCGCCGCGGAGCGTGGCGGCATTGAGCACCTCGCGGCGGTCGCCGGCGCGTGCGACCCCCTCGAAAACCTGGAATTGCTGCTCGATCGCGACGCCGTAGGGGATCTGCTTCCCGGCGACGGTCAGGTCCCAGTCCCAGCCGCCCGCCACGCGGGCCGGAACGATCCACAGAAAGGTCGCCGCTTCGTCGCTGACCTTATCGGGCTTCCAGGACCCGAGGTCCCAGGTATTCGTGAGGATGCGCGTCCCGGGACGCGCGCGCTCGAGGATGACCGGCCGCAGCAGCCGCATCAGCTCGGGAAACAGCCACATCGTCACGACCGTCGCATCCCGGAGATCGGCGTCGAACGCGTTCCGGTGTTCGAACCGCACGCGGTCGGCCACGCCCTCGTTCCGGGCACGCTCGTTCGACTGCGCGACGAGCTTCGGATCGATGTCGACCCCCGACCCTCGCAGTCGCGGGTTGAGGCGCGCCGCCGTCAGCGGAATCAGGCCGTCGCCGGATCCGAGATCGACAACGACGTCGTCGTCGCGGAGCTCGGCGAGCTTCAGCATCCGCTCGACACTCTCAGGCGTGCTCGCCTGGAAGAACGAAAAGCGTTCCTGCGGGAAGACGATAGCCGAGGCGAAAACGAGGATTGGAAGTACGGATGCGAAGCGCATGCGCGTAATCCTAATCCGCCGGCCGTGCAACCGTCAGCGGGTCGGCGTCGTCGCCGTTCATCGTGACTTCCAGCTCGCCGCGGATACGGAAGGAGCAGTCCTGGTGTTGACAGCCGATACCGGGACCGTTTAGTGTCGGATAACGACACCATGCCACCACCACATCCGATTCCGGACCTGCTCCCCGGCACGCTCGACCTCCTGATCCTGCGGACACTGCAGACCGACGCGATGCACGGCTGGGCGATCTCCGAGCGCATCCAGCAGATTTCGCACGACGTGCTGCAGGTCAACCAGGGCTCCCTTTACCCGGCGCTGCATCGCCTCGAGCACCAGGGATGGATTGAAGCGGAATGGCGCGTCTCGGAGCTGGGACGGCGGGCGAAGTATTACCGTCTCACCGTTTCGGGCCGGCGTCAGCTTGCCGTCGAAGCCAGCGAATGGGAGCGGATGTCGGCGGCGATCGACCGCATCATGAAGTTCGCCTGAGACATGAAAGTCAGCGACGAACGCGGGATCTCCTTCTTCGAGACGCTCGCGCGCGACGTCGGCTATGCGCTGCGCACGTTCCGCCGGGCGCCGCTCGTGGCCCTGACGGTCGTCATGACGATCGCGCTCGGCCTCGGTGTCGTCACCGTCGCCTTTACGTTCTTCAACGCGTTCTTCTTCCAGGTCGACGCGGTCCGGAATCCGGACGAGCTCTTCACCGTGGAACGGCTGGAACGCCCCGGCTCCCGCAACGAGGTTCCGTTCTCGCGGGCGGAGTACGAGGCCCTCCGCCGGGAGACGGACGTATTCACGGATGTCGCGGCGGCCCGCCCGAGCTTCCCTACCCGCATCGATGGGCGCGCAGCCGTTGGCATGTTCGTGTCCGGCAACTTCTTCGACGTGCTTGGCGTCACCGCGACGCGAGGACGGACGCTGACCGACGCTGACAACGAGGCGATCGTGCTCCTGTCGACGCCGATTGCGGAAACGATGGCCACGCTGGTGCAGCCGTTCGATCCGCTCGCGTACTCCGCCGGCCTGGGCATCATCGCCGCGACCTGCCTGGTCGCCGCGTTCCTGCCGGCCCGGCGTGCCGCGCGCATCGATCCGATCGCGACGCTGCGAGCTGAGTAAGGGGAGCCCCGGATACGCTTTCTCCAGCAGCGCACCGTAATCAGCGCCCAACGGCAGTGTGGTGTCCGTGTGACCCCAGCCAGACGTGTCGCCCACCAGTGAGGCTGGACGCTTGAAGGTGATACCCGCAAACGGCTTGTCGAATCGCATGGGAGCCTCGAAGGCATACCCGTGGGGCGGTAGTCTCGACCGTCACCAGGCCAGCAGCATCCAATTCAATGCTCTCTGTCCCTGTCGGCGTGAACGTGATGCAACCCTGAATCACACCTAAAGCACGGCACGGGCCTGAGTGGTGCTGGACCGCAACAGGCGGCGCCATTCGTCAATCGGTTTTGCAGAAAGGGCTAGCAGACGATCCGGAGGAAAGGTAATCATGGGCAGCTTGCAGCAGCGGCAGAATCGGGGCAGAACGACGGTCGGCGCGGCTCTGTTGGCGCTCGTCATCTCCACGATGGGATGTCACGAAGCGCCGCCCGTGTTCTCTGACAGCCTGGTGCAGACCTTCGGCGCCCCGAGCAACCTCGGGGCCTTGCTGAACACTGCCGCCAACGAGCAACGACCGAGCTTGTCGCCCGATGGGCTCAGCCTCTTCTTCGGTTCCGATCGGCCCGGATCGGTCGGGACCGTCGAGCACTCGGATCTGTACGTGATCCAGCGTCGCTCGCTGCACGATGCGTGGGGCCCGCCGCGCAAAGTCGACGCCCTGAGCAGCGTGGGCGACGACAATGCGATCACGTTCTCGAACGACGGCCGGCTGATCTTCTTCGGCAGCAATCGCCCAGGCGGCTGTGGCGGCACCGACATCTGGTCGGCGCGCCGCACGAATCCACACGACGACTTCGTCTGGGAGGCGCCGGTCAACCTCGGTTGCACCATCAACTCCTCGCAGGACGATGACGGCCCGACCTACTTCGAGGCCGCCTCGGGGGAGAAGGCGCTCATCTTCTGCAGCTCCAACCGTCCCTCGGCGGTTGCGGCGGGCTTCGGCGACTGGGACATCTACGAGGTCCGGGGCGCCGACCTCTCCGCGTTCGGCGCCGCGACGCTGGTCGCGTCGGTCAGCTCGAAGGCGCGAGACACGCGGACCGCGCTACGCAGCGACGGGCTCGAGTTGCTCTTCACCTCGAATCGACCCGGCAGCCTCGGCAAGAAGGACCTCTGGAGCGCGATCCGCCCGCGCCTCGACGCGGACTGGGCCACCCCGATCAACCTAGGCGCGCCAATCAACGCTCCGGAGGACGACGGCGCCCCAGCCCTGGCAAGGGACGGTCGCACCCTCTACTTCGACTCCGACAGGCCCGGAGGGCAAGGCGGACGCGACCTGTATGTAGCGACCGCGCCGCGACGCTAACGGGCTGTCCACGCAGGTCAGGGTCACTGACTGACCCTGGATCGTCGTCTCCGGCCGTACGAGTCGGCGGACTCGGCACGCGGCAGTTCGGTCCCGAGCCGATGTAGGGCTCAGGCGGCCCACAGGACCCGCTCGAACGCCTTCTCCCGCCGGCAACGATTACCGTTGGGGGACGCCACTACGCCGCCTGCCGCAGCACGCGGGTGAAGGACTGAGCTAACCTCTACGCCACGCGCAGCCGCACGCAACCCCGCAACGCGGGCACAACCAGCTGCGGGCAATGTTTGACGCCCAGTTCAAGCGATGAGCCCGTGGGCCTCACCTGCGAGGCGAGTTCAGGGCTTGCCCTCCGGAGCGCGGACGACCCAGGCGCAGCACGCGAAAAACGCAAACATCAGAATCAGCCGGTAGACGGGATGGCTCCAGAGGCCGACCGTCGACAGCCAGAGCAATATCCCGAAAACCAGAAAACCCGTCCAAAGAAGCACACCGCTCCGCATCGTTCACCCCTTCGTCGTACCTCTGCGAGTTGCGGACGCCACCCTCCTGCGCTGCTGGGGACGTTGCCCTCAACTCCTACGCGACGCGTCGTTGCGGTCGTCGCCGGAACCAGATAATGGCAGCGGCGAAGCCGAGCGCGAACGCGATCGGCGCTTCCACGCCGCCGACCTGTGCGGAACCAGAGCAAACGAACCCACCTGCCGTCATGTCGACGCAACTCGCAATCTGCGATGCGACGACTCTCTGGGCGTGGATGAACTCGACAGCCAATACCGCACCGGCCAGCAGCAAGCCGCCGACCAGTCCGACGAGCGCCGGCTTCAGATAGCGCATGGCTTACGCCTCCCGTCGTGGAATCCACGCAGACACGGCGCCGAAGAGGAACACGAGAGCTATCCCGAAGTCGAATCCAAGGAACATGCGACGACGGGCGTCAAGGGCGCGTTGCAGCTGGTCGAAGACGGTCACCGTGCTATTCCCCGTATTCAGGTGCAGTGTACTGCGGCTGAGGAACTCAACTCAGGCGGCCCGATCCGATACCCAGATTCCACTGAATTCCGGTTGGTAATCGATAACGAATCCCGTTGGGGACCGCCGTTCGGGACGTCAAGCACCGTGGAATCCCGATCAGGCCGCGGATCAGTTTTTCGGTAGCGGTTTTGCCGCCGAACCGGCCGCAGGTCGGCGTCATGGGATGTTCACCTGACCGACACAAGCAATCTCACTGACGGTCCACCGCCGCTGAACGCCCGAGATATGGCCTAGACGTATTGGCCCAAGGTGCCGTGGTGTAGTCCCAGCGTTCATCGGTATGGTAGGGGGTCATGCCTGACCCGCTTCTCTACGATGCCCTCGCTGTGGTCGCCCCCGTCTCTCTAATGGCCGCAGCTGTTGCTCTCGCATTCGCGTTCTTTGGCGGACGAAAAAACTAGGAGCCAATCGCTCCCGTCACCGCCCGCGAACTAGACCGCATGAGATGTCAATCGGGAGCTCGCGCGGGGCGGTTCGGGTCCGTTCCTCGTTTCTCGTGAACCCGAGGGTGCAGCTTGTTCCAAGACAAGTGAGTGGCTCGATCACTACGGCTCGTAGGGACGGCCTCGAGGCAAACGCGACGACGCCGGCGCGTCCAGCAGCTACGTTCGCGCCCACCACGCCGCGCGCTCCTCTCGAACGACGTCGTCGCGATCGCCCAAACAGAAGCGCCGCCTCGCACCGATCCGTTGTCAGCAGTCGGCGCGAGCGCGCATCGAGGTGATGGTCCTAACGGGAAGATGCCTGGGAATTGAAACTGTTGAAGGACGCCGGCCGATACTAGCTCGACACGGGCTCATCACTTCTTGCCAGCCTGGCCAAGTTTCCGTACGAGGGCGTCCCTGCGTTCGATCGCCCTGGCAAATCTCTCGACCGGAGTGAGGTGCTCGAAAGGGTCCTCAGCGAGAGCTGCTGGAGCACCACCACTCGACGGCAGGTTCGGGACGACCACACGTCTTCCGCCATCGCTCGGATTGGACTTGACGGCCCCGCCCGAGCTCCCGAACCGGTCGTCGTGTTGACCGTCACGAAGCGTATCTGAATCGTCCATGAACTCGCGGTCTCCTCTACACCTCTGCCGAAGTATTCCGGTCTTGCTGACTCGTCCGCGTCGGACACTGCCCTGCGCTGCATGCGCTGTTCCCAAGGCGCGACGCCCGTGAATCAGCAACAACCTTCAGCCTTCTACCGCGTTTCTCTCTATCTTCGTACCAGGTGCGGCGGCAGTACGTCACCTGACGACATCAAATGACGAAGGCCGATGCCGGGGGCGCAAGCGCCACCGTTTCGAACTACACTCTGGCGCATGATGACCCGCCGCCGGTTCCTGCATGACGCGGCCGTGGGGACGGCCGCCGCCCTTGTTCCCATCCAGCAGCCGCAGGCCTACAAGATGGGGCTGCAGCTGTTCACCATGCGCGCCCCGATGTCGAAGGATACGGCCGGCACCTTGAAGCGTATCGCCAGCCTCGGGTATCAGGAGGTCGAGACCTACGGGTTCGATCCTCAGGGGATGGGCTACTACGGCATGCCGGCGTCAGCGTTCGCGCAGCTGCTCCGCGACAACAATCTGACGACGCCGAGCGGGCACTACGATCTGAATCGGTTCGTCACGACCAGCGAGGACGATCTGAAGCGCTACATGGACCGTTGCATCGAAGGCGCAAAGGTGCTCGGGCAGACCTACGTCACCTGGCCCTTCCTCGACCCGGAAACACGAAGTCTCGAGAGCTTCAAGACGGTCGTCCGCCGATTGAATCTGATCGGCCAGCAGGCAAAGGCGTCCGGCCTGCTCGTCGCATACCACAACCACGATTTCGAGTTCACCGACCACAACGGCCAGATCGGCTACGACATCGTCACCAAGGAAACCGACCCGGCGCTGGTCAAGCTGCAGATCGATCTGTATTGGATCGCGCGCGCCTCGCCGATTCCCGCCGCCGAGTGGTTCAAACGGCAGCCGGGCCGGTTCGTCATGTGGCACGTCAAGGACATGCACAAGGTCAGCCGCGACTACACCGAACTGGGCAACGGCACGGTCGATTTTTCGGCGATCTTTCCGCACGCCCGGCTCGCCGGCCTGCAGCACTATTTCGTGGAACAGGGCGGCAACTTCGCCTCTGACCCGTTCCGCAGTATCACCGACAGCGCCGAGTACATGAAGCGGAACCCGATCCACAAGTAGAACGTCCGATTCGCGAGTCGCCGCCGGTCATGATGGGGTCCGGGGTCCGGGATCCGGACCCCGGATCCTGAACGTACGGAGCACCAACATGCCGCTGCAGATCGCGAACGTGGCAGACGCCATCCGCGTTACGAAACAGGAGTTGAGGCGGACGCTGCCGGACTACGCCGAAGTGTTTCGCGAGGTTCAGGCGGAGGTGCAGCGCAAAATCGCGACGATCATTCGGGAGCGGGACGCCGGTGAACCGGTGGTTCCGATCGTCGCCCATGGCGACATCGAACGCGGCACGGTAGCTCCGGCGACGATGGCGGCGATCAAAGACCGCGGTGCCTGTATCGTCAGGCGGGTGTTCGACCCGGAGCAGATGCGCGAATGGAACGACGAAGTCGGCCGATATGTCGACGACAATGGCCTGACGGAGAAGCTCGCGCACGCCGCCGAGGACAAGTACTTCGGCAATCTGGCCGCGGGAAAGCCCCAAATCTACGGCATCTACTGGTCGCGGCCGCAGGTGCAGGTGCGTCAGTCCGAGTCCCTGACGCGCACGCGCGTATTTCTGAACCGGCTCTGGCGCGCCGAGAGCGAGGGGAGCCGTCACTTCGATCCGGGCGAGGTCCCTGTCTATGCCGACCGCATTCGCCGGCGGCCGCCAGGCTCCACCTCGCTCGGCCTGTCCCCGCATGTCGACGGTGGCTCAATCGAACGGTGGCTCGACCAGGGGTTCCGGCAGGTGTACCGGCACGTCTTCTCAGGCAATTGGCGCGACTACGATCCGTTCGACGCGGCATGGCGTCCTGACGTGCAGGAGGTTCCCTCCCCGGCTGTCTGCTCGATGTTTCGCACGTTTCAGGGTTGGACCGCGTTGACGCGGCAAGGCAAAGGGGACGGCACGCTGCAGCTGATCCCGATCGCGATCGGGATGGTCTACATACTGCTTCGCGCGCTGCAGGATGACGTCCCCGGGGACGAATTGTGCGGCGCGCAGCCCGGCCGCGCGTTGTCGATCGATCCGAGATGGCACGGGTTACTGATCGAGGGACTGACTTCGATTCCGCTCATGGAGCCGGGCGACGCCGTGTTCTGGCACACCGACGTGGTGCACGCCGTCGAGGACGAACACAAGGGTGCCGGGTACAGCAATGTCATGTACATCGGCTCCACGGTCGGGTGCGCGAAGAACTCCGCGTACCTCGCGCGGCAGGCGCCGGCATTTCTGACGGGAAAGACGCCTCCGGACTTTGCACCCGACGACTTCGAGGTCGACTTCATCGGTCGCGCAACGGAGTCCGATCTGACGCCGCTCGGGCGCCGGCAGATGGGCCTGGCTCAGTGACTGCTGATGCGCGGACCCGGGTGTGCGTTTCAACGCTGCCGTCCGGGTCGCCCGGCGATGGTTGCGCCTGTGCCCACCACTGCCGGGCGTGGACGTCAGTCCAGCGTTCGACATCGATCTCTGAGAGCCGCCGGTCGAGTTCCGCGGCACTCTGTGGTCGATCCTCGGGCTTCTTGGCCAGGCAGTTCAGCACGAGTTGCTCGAGGTCCGGCGGCACACCGGACGCGCCTCTCTGTGACGGCGGCGTCGGCTCGGCCTGCAGGTGTTGCGCAAACACCTGCATCATCGTGTCGCCCTCGAACACCTGCCGGCCGGTCAGCAGGTAGTACGCGACGCACCCCACCGAATAGAGGTCTGCGCGTCCGTCCACCACAGGCCTCAGTGCGGTCTCGGGTGCCATGTAACCGGGCGTTCCGATCACCAATCCGCCCTGCGTGACCAGCGAGTGCTCGAGGGTAGCATCCTTGATCGGCTTGACCAGGCCGAAGTCGAGCACTTTCACGAAGTCGTACACGAGTCCCACCCGTCCGACATGGATGTTGGCCGGCTTGATATCCCGATGCACCAGGCCGCCCACGTGCGCCTCTTCGAGCGATGCACACACCTGGCGAAGGATGTGAACCACACGACCGGCCGGCAGAACGCCGTGCCGGCGAACCAATGATTCCAGGTTCAGGCCTTCGAGCAGTTCCATGACGAAATACAGCGTCTGATCGTCCGTGACGCCAAAGTCGAACAGTTCCACGGTGTGCGGCGATCGGAGGTTGGCGGCGGTCTGGGCCTCCCGGCGGAATCGGGTGACTGCGAGTTGCGCGGCCGCGGGATCGCTCCCGCCCAGCATCTCGGGACGAATCAGTTTGATCGCCGCGGGCCGTGCGAGCATGCGATGGGTCGCGCGGTAGACTTCGCCCATCCCGCCACGACCGAGCAGCTCGCCGAGCTGATAGCTCCCCATCTCTCGGGCTTTGGCGACCTGCTGCCCGAGTCCGGTGACGACGTGCGAGATGACGACGGCGACGCCGAGAAGAAGGTAATCGGGAAAGTGCATGAACAGGGCGTCGGCCGGGGAGTGGAAGTTCCAGAGTCCCCTCGCCCTCGCAATCAACATTGCGATTGGGTTCATGGAGACGGCCAGGACGCCAGCAGCCATTGTCCTGGCGGGCGTGCTCGGAACTATCGCGGCCGACATCAGCACGACCGCACCGATCCACGAAATCTGAGGCGAGAGGTCGTGGGTCGTCATCGGCGTCGGTGTCCAGTGAAACGTCAGACCGAGGGCGAATGCGGTGAACACCATATACGCCAGGCCGAGGTTCAGGATGTTCCGGGGATCCCGATCACCCCGCCGCGTGTAGACGAACAACAGCAGGGATACGAGCACGCTCGAAGCGGCGATCGCGTCGCCAGCTGTCAGCCGACGCCACTCCGGATCACCATGCGACATGCTTCGCAATGCCAGATGTCCAAGCGCGGAACCCAGGATCCACAGCCCGCACGCCACCAGCGACATGATTTGCAGCCGGCGAGAGGCATCCCGGAGAAGATCCGGGGGCAGCGGTCGCCGACGGCGTCCGGGGGCTGGCGTCCTCGCCGACGTCGCGGGAACAGGTCCGATCAGGTGCGGATCTGGCATCACCGGCTCTGACAATCCGTCAGTGTACGCACATCCACTCTCTGCGAACACAGGTTCGGCCGGATGAACTGCGATCGGCGCGGGTCAGTTAGCTCGGTCCGGCGTCAGGAGACGTTCGAGCACTGCGATGAGCTGCGGAGGATCGATTGGCTTGACGAGATGGCAGCTGAATCCAGCCGTCCGCGTTCGCTCCTGATCCGAGAGTTGTCCGTAGCCGGTGAGCGCGACCAGAATGGGTCTTCGATCGGACGGTCCCGCCATCATTTCGCGGGCGACCTCGTACCCGTCCATCAACGGCAGGCCCAGGTCAAGGAGTACCGCGTCCGGTTCGAAGCTGGCGGTGGCATCGAGGGCGGCCGGACCGTCGAACGAGACTCGCGTGTCGTATCCCGCGAAATCGAGCGCATCGGCCATCGTTCTCGCGGCATCGATGTTGTCGTCCACGACCAACACCCGGCGTCCAAGCCGCCGAACGACAGCCGGGCCGCGGGTCACGTGCGCATCGGACGTGATCGTCGCAGGAATGGCCCTCGGAAGCCGAATCACGATTTCACAGCCACGACCAATGCCCTCGCTCCTGGCTTTTACGGTGCCGCGGTGGAGTTCGACCAGGCTCTTGACGATCGTCAGGCCGAGTCCCAGCCCGCCATCGGCGCGATGAAGAGCCTGGCGCTCCTGCGTGAACATCTCGAAAATGTGCGGAAGCATGTCTGCCGAGACGCCCATGCCGTTATCTCTGATGCGCACCTCGACTTGGTCGTGCTCGAGGGCGGCGTCAACCTCGACCCTTCCACCGGACGCGGTGTACTTGGCGGCGTTGCTGACCACGTTCGTGACAACCTGCGTCAGCCGCGTGGGATCGCCGTTGACGACAAGTCCGCGAGCCACGTTGACCGCGAGGTGATGCTGCCGCTCCTCGAGCAGCGGGCTCACGGCTTCGACGGCCGATGCAATGATGTCGGCCATATCGACCGACTGGTGCCGCAATTCGATCTTGCCGCGTGCGATTCGTGACACGTCCAGCAAGTCGTCAACCAGCCGTACGAGATGGCGTACCTGGCGCTCCACGATCGTCCGCTCCTTGAGGAGCGTGTCGCCGCCCTTCAGGGTCATGAGGCGCAAGGCGGTGAGGATCGGCGCCAACGGGTTGCGAAGCTCATGCCCCAGCATCGCCAGGAACTGGTCCTTCGTGCGGTTCGCGGCTTCCGCCAGGGCGCGCAGGCGATTCATCTGCTCGCGCGCGGTGACTTCATCGGTCACATCGAACGCAATCACCTGGATGCCTTCGATCCGCTCGTCGATGCCACGCAACGGAGCGTAAACGAAGTTGAAGAACACCTGGTCGAATGTTCCGTCTCCACGCCGGTCGACTCGAGCCGGAATCTCTTTCCCGATGTATGGCACACCCGTCTGCAGGACGCCGTCGAGGAGCGACTTGAACGGTTGATCCTGCAATTCCGGCAACGCCGTCAGGAGTGGTTTGCCCACGACCTCCGCTTCGGATCGTCCCCACACCTGGCACGTCAGCGGGTTCGCGAGCTCGATGACGTGATCAGGGCCGCGAAGAATGACGATCGGCGTGGGTGCCTGCATGAACAGCGCGCGCAGATGCTGCTTCTGCAGCTCCGCTTCGCGACGCGCCCGCGAGAAATTCAACAACGAGGCGACCCGGGCCGTCAGCTCCCGCGCGCTGAACGGCTTGATCACGTAGTCGTCAGCTCCCGCACCCAGACCCGAGATCCGCGCTTCCTCGCCGGCGCGCGCCGACAGCATCAGGACCGGGATGGCATTGGTACGCGCGTCGGCGCGGAGCTCGCGCAGCAGTTCGAAGCCGTCGAGTCCGGGCATCATCACGTCGGTCACGATCAGCGCCGGCGGATCGGTCCGCGCCCGCTCCAGCGCCGTCCGGCCGTCACCGGCAGTCTCGACCGTCCAGTCCCGAAGCAGCTGACCCAGGTAATCCCGCATGTCGGCGTTGTCGTCGACGATGAGGACTCGCTCGACCCTGGGTCGGTCCGAGTCGGTGGCGTCGCTGGTCGAGCGCGACGAAGGCGCCGCTTCGCCCGATCCGGGTTCCGGGAACCATCGCGCAGCCTCCTCGACAAACGGCCAGGCGACGCCGTCCGTAGATGCCCGGGCCGTGGTCGAGATCCGGTCGGCCGGCAGATGCGCGCTCCTGGTCGGCACTCTCACGATGAATCGCGACCCCTCGTCGATGCGACTCTCGACGCGAATCGTACCCCCGTGGAGGCGAACGAGCTCGTGGGTCAGGGCGAGTCCGATGCCGGTTCCTTCGTGGGTCCGCGACTTCGCCCCTTCGATGCGATGGAACCGCTCGAAGATTCGTGGAAGTTCATGTGCCGGAATGCCGGTGCCCGTGTCCGCGACGGCGAGCTCGACGGCATCGCCGCAGTCCCGAAGGTCGATTCGGATCGATCCGCGCCACGTGAATTTCAAGGCGTTCGACAGCAGGTTGAGGACGATCTTTTCCCACATGTCGCGGTCGAGAAACACCGGTTCGGCGATCGGGTCGCACTCGACGTCGAAGCGGATGCCGGCATGTTCGATGGCCGATCGGAAGGCCCCTGCGAGTTCCCTGGTCAGGTTACATACATCGGTGGACACATATGTCGCCTGTGCACGGCCCGCCTCGATCCGGGAGAAATCGAGTAATGCGTTGACCAGCTTCAGCAGGCGGCCGGCATTCCGCTGCAGGATTTCCACCTGGTTCCGTTGCGCCGCCGTCATCGGGTCTCCGACGTCCGCGAGCAGGTTCTCAATCGGCCCGAGCATGAGCGTCAGCGGCGTCCGGAATTCGTGGCTGACGTTGCTGAAGAACGTCGTCTTTGCACGATCGATCGCCGCCAGCGCGTCAGCGCGCTGCCGCTCTTCTTCATGAGCGCGAGCGTTTGCCAGCGCGATCGCGAGCTGGTCGACGACCAGTTCGAGGAAGCTGCGGTATTCGTCGTCGTACGGCCGCCGGGGATTGAGACCGATCGTGAGCCGACCGGCGCGCCCGCCGGCGCTCGACGACGGGATCGCGAACGTCTGGACCAGATCCGGCGCCGCACTCGAGAGCAGTCCCGCCGCTCCTGGTGTCGAAGCCTGGAGCTCGTCGTCCAGGTGGGCGAGCGCGAACGCGACGTCATCGGGTTTGACCGCAAGCGTCTCCATCGCGAGGACGCAGGCTTCGCGCGAGGTTCGGGCAGTCCCGTTGCGAGCCGCAAGGTCGCGAAGCAGCGCCATGCGTCGCTGGCCGACTACGCGCTCCGTCGTTTCCGTGACGATGCAGAACACCCCGCCGACGGCCCCGGACTCGTCGCGCACGGGGTCGTAGGACACGTCGAAGTACGTTTCCTCGAGGAACCCATAGCGCTCGAGTTCGAACAGGAGGTCCCGGGCCCAGAACGCCTCGCCGGTCCGGACTACGCCTGCGAGCAACTGGTGCAGCTGGCTGTCCCAGATCTCGCTCCACGCCTCGCGGCCCGGGAGTCCGAGCGCCTGCGGATGTTTCCCGCCGAAGACCGGACGATACGCGTCGTTGTAGAAGACAACGAACTCCGGCCCCCAGAACAGGATGATCTGGGCTTTCGAGGGCAGGAGCATGCTGACGGTGCTGCGGAGACTCTGCGGCCAGTGTTCAGGAGGCCCGACCGGCGTCTTCGACCAGTCCATCTCGCGCATGCGGCCGCCCATCTCGCCACCTCCGGCGAGAAACGTCAGCCCCGAGCGGTCGACCGATTGATCAGTAATCTGCAATTGGCGAAGTCCAACCTCCCGAAAGAACGCCTATCAAACAGCGTGCCGATGAGGTCGAGCTGAGTAACTCGCTGATGGGTTGGAACGCCCGGGTGCCCAGGCATTTACCCTCGTAGCGCCTCCGTTCGAGCCCGCCTGCCGGGCGAAGCATTTCACGACACACGACGTCCGGGCCACGCAACCGATCCTCGAGAAGGAAGGAGGCCGCGTATAATCCGGGCCGATGATCAACCGCCGCGATGTGCTTCGGGCGGGCATGGCCGCCCCGTTCGGCCTGGTGGCCGTCGCTGGTCCCGAGATCGAGGCGGCGGCCGCGGCCCCTCCGCCGCCGCCCTACACGCTCTCCATCAACATCGAGATCATGTTCAATACCGGGCGCGGCAATCCGCCGATGCCGCGGGCGGATCGCATCCGCGCCGTCGCCGCGAACGGCTTCAAGGCGTACAGCTTCTGGAACGCGTCGCCCGACGAGCGGAAGGCGATGATCCAGGCGCAGCAGCAGACCGGGCTGAAGTGCGTGAGCCTGGTGGGCACCGGCACCGCGGGGGGCACGACCGGCTTCACGAAGCCGGGCGCCCAGGAGGCGCTGCTGACGGAAATCAAGGAGCGTGTCGAGATTGCCAAGGAATTCGGCACGCAGCCCGATCTCATTTCGTTCGTCGGCATCATCCAGCCAGACGTCCCGTGGGACGCGCAGCGGGCCCAGATCGTCGAGGGATTGAAACGGGCCGGCGACATTGCGGCGGCGGCCGGCGTCACGATTGCGCTCGAACCGTTGAGCGTGGGTCCGAACCAACCGCGCCGCGCGCTCGATCGCGCGGTCGAAGCCTTTCCGGTCATCAAGGACGTCAACCATCCCAACGTGAAAATCTGCTTCGATCTCTACCACTTGCAGCGGACCGAAGGAAATCTCGTAGTCAACCTGCGGAACGGCCTGCAGGACAAACTGATCAAGCTGGTGCAGGTCGGCGACAACCCGGGACGTCTCGAACCGGGCACCGGCGAGATCAACTACCCGTTCATCTTCAAGGAGCTCCGTCGTCTCAACTGGACCGGCTACGTCGATACCGAACACGGCACGTCGGGCACGGCCGAGCACGCGATGAACGTGGTCAGACGGATGGCCGAGGAGAACTGAGCTTTTCGCTGTGTCACAACGAGTGTTTCTGATTCGTCTTCATCTATGGAGGTGAAAGACATCATGAAAGCTCGAATCGATCTCATGCACGCGGCCCCGGGCGTCATACATGCCATGCTCGGCCTCGAACGGCAGATTCGTCAGGCAGGCTTCGATGAGGGGCTGCTCAACCTCGTCCGCATGCGCGCGTCGCAAATCAACGGCTGTGCCTATTGCCTCGACATGCACAGCAAGGACGCGCGTGCCAACGGCGAAACCGAACAGCGACTCTACGGCCTGGACGCGTGGCGCGAGACTCCGTACTACTCGGCGCGAGAGCGCGCCGCGCTTGAGTGGACCGAAGCGCTCACGCTCGTGTCGGAGACTCACGTGCCGGACGACGTGTACGAACGCGTGCGGGAGCAGTTCCCAGAGCAGGAGCTCATGCAGCTGAGCCTGGCGATCGTGGCGATTAACGGCTGGAACCGGCTCAACGTCGCCGCGCGAACGGTACCCGGCAACTACGTGGCCGGAAGCCTCGCGCAGTTGCAGGCGGCGAGGTGATCGCGCGCTCCTACTTTCGCGAGGAACCCAACACGGCTGCCTGAATCTCGCCGGGCAGCCGGCCTATCGCACCAAGCGCCATCCGATCCGCGGCGGCATTATCCCCCTCGAACGAGAGCAGCGATGCCGTCCATATCTCCGCGCCGCGCTCGCGCCACTCGATCTGTTCGGGCGTGAGCGATGCCGCCGCGGTGCCGGCGAGCGAGGCGGAACGGATGGCCTCGAGGCGATCCTTCAACGGTCTGCCGATGAATGGCCTGGCTTCTCCGCTCTGGATCCGGAGGTGCAGCGACGGACCCGCCAGTTCAATCCAGGGGTTCGCGTCCCGGTTGCGCCGTGCGGACCGGAAGCGCCGATCGGCGGCGTCGAGCGGTCCCACGAAGTACAGCCAGGTGCCCGCTCGATGGGAGAGATATCGGTTGCTGCGATCCGGGTTCGCCATCAGTGCCTGCGAACGTGCATCCACGGCCGCGGCATCGAGTCCGTCCGGATTGGTATGGCCAATCAACGCGACCGCGGCCTGTCCGGCGCTGAAGTCCCCTCGCCAGAGCGTAGTCCGCGGGAAGACGTCGAGGAACGACGCGGCAATGCTGTCGAACTCTGCTTCCGAGATCTGATACAGCGGCACCCACTGACAGTACAGCCCGCCCGGCGCCAGCACTCGCCGCACGGCGTCGAAACTCTCACGCGTGTAGAGCGATGACTCTCCGCGCCGCCAGGGCACGACGAGATCGCCGACGACGACATCGAAGCGTTCGCGCGTCGCGGCGACGTAGCTTCGCGCGTCATCGGCTCGCAGCCTGGCGCGTGGATCCCGGAGCACGCCGAGATTCGAGTCGCCAAACCAGTCGCGCGCGGCGAAGACGACTTCCGGCACGAGCTCGAGCGCCAGCGCCTCGCGGATCGGATGAAACCGGATGGCGCTGAACGAAATTCCCGTTCCGAGACCGAGAAATGCGACGCGCTGCGGCTGCGGATGCACGAGCAGCGGAATGTGCCCCTGCAGCCGCTCGTCGCCGGCTGCATGCGTGCCGCCGAGCACGTAGAAGTTGTTCAGTTTGATCCGTCGATGGCCATCGTGCTCGACGACCGCGACGCTGCCGAACGCCCCTTCACTCAGGTGCAGCAGCTGGTCGCGGCCCGACAGCTTCACGGCCGGCAGCGAGGCCGGCTCGGTGACGAAGAACGCGACGATCGCGATAACGACAGCCGCGCCAACCGTGCTGCGGATCGTGCCGGCGGCACCACGTGCGGCGAACGCCGCGGCGATGATGGAGCACGCTCCGAGCAGGCTGACGGCGGTCCAGAGCCCGGCGGTCGGCGCGAGCACGAAGAGCGCGACCAGCGGGCCGGCGATCGCGCCGGCGGTGTTCGCGGCGAGAATGGCGCCGACCGCCGGTCCGCCTTCGCGCTCGAGCTCGCCCTCTTCCTGCATCAGGGCGGGCAGCAGCAGTCCGAGCAGCAGGCCCGGCACCAGCAGGGTCGCTCCCGCCAGCAGCGCGAGATGCGCTTCGTGGGCGAGGAGCCGCGCACTCGTCACATAGTCGAGGCCCGTGATCCGTACGAAGAGCGCGGGCAGCAGCACCATCCACACACCCGCGCCCGCCCACCCGATCGACGCAAGCGCACGCGGTGCGACCCGGCGCCTGAGCGCCCGGCGCGCCGCGGCCGCCCCGCTCGCGAGCCCCGCAAGCAACACTGCAACGACCGTCGCGAACGAGTACACCGAGTTTTCATGGATCAGCGCGAACGCGCGGGAGGCGAGCGCTTCGAGCGCCAGCGTGATTCCCCCCGACACTGCGGCGAGGATCAGCGTTTCACGAGAGGGGCGGTTTCCCTGGACCGGCGGAGACGGTTCGAGGTTCGCCGGCTCGTTCGAGCGATCAAGCAGCAGCGCCGCTGTGGCAACCAGAAAGTTGATGGTGATTGCTGCGCCCAGCGCACCCGTCGCGCCGATCGCAGGAAGCAGCACGGCCGGTACCGCCAGGGCGCCGGCACACGCGCCAAACATGTTCACGGCGTAAAGACCGCCGCTGCCAACGCCGAGCGATTCTCCCCGCGGTGCCACCAACTGCGCCAGCACCGGCAGGGTTCCGCCCATCGCGGTCGCCGGAATCAGAACGGAGGCGATCGCGAGTGCGACTTTGACTGCCAGCTGCAAAGCGGCGCTGTCGCCCGGCGCGTCAGACAGCCACGTCAGAACGGGTGGCGCGGTGCGGAGCAGCGGGTCCACGGCTAACGCGGACACACCGGTGCTGATCTCCAGGATGGCGAACGCACGGAGTGGGCGGCGGAGGCGCGGCGCGAACCGGCCGAGAAGATAGCTGCCGAAACCGAATCCGGCGAAGAAGGCCGCGAGCGCCGCGGCCGCGGCCGGCGCGGTCGCGCCGAGGAAGATCGCGAAGCCGCGCATCCACAGTATTTCGTACGCGAGCGCGGCGGCGCCCGTGAGGAAGAACAGCCCGTAGAGAGCAGCCGGCGCCGGCCGCTCTACACGCGCGGCGCGGTCAGCGGCGGCCGGCCGGCTCAGAGGCCGCCTGTTCGCCGAGGACCCGGTCGAGTAGCTCACGTAACTGCGCGGCGTCGGTGACGCCGGCGATCCGCGCGGCGACACGGCCCTGCGCGTCCATGATCACCGTCGCGGGAAGCCCTGGGCCGACGCCGAGCGCCTTCATGTGATCCTCCGAGGCTTCGAGCCAGACCGGGAACGTGATCTCCATGGCCTTCATGAATTCCCGGACCTTGGCCTTCTCGGAACGAGGTTCGTTGGCCGCGCCGACGAACTCGACGCCGCGATCGCGGTACGCCCCGTAGACCTTCACGAACTCCGGCATCTCTCCTTTGCACGGCGCGCACCACGTCGCCCAGAAATTGACGACGACGACCTTGCCCTTGAGCTGAGAAAACTGCCGGCGCGCGCCCGGGATGTCGCTGAAGATCAGTTTCGGCGCCGGCGTCCGCTGTTCTTTCGCCACCCAGACATCCTCGGGCGCAGCGGCAACGGGCGCTGAGAAACCCGCCGCGAGCGCCAGAGAGATTAATAAGGATGAACGAATTGCTCGGATCATTAGAAACGCCGGGTGTAGCCGCCAAGGATCAAGTAGTCAGCAAACGCCGCGTCGCCGTGCGCGCCTCTCGCCTTGTCCGGCACGCTTTGGAACCGGTTGCGGTAAATGGCGACCGGGATCGACAGCGTGACGGCGTTCTTCCCTTTGATGATCATGTTGACGGCTGGTTCGATCGAGACAGCGATGCCTGGACGCCGGAAGCCGGTGTCCCCGCCAATGATGTCGCGCACCGGTACGCCCTCGAGGCGGAGACCGCCGCTGACGGTCATGTTCGCGACCTTCGGCATCGGGAACGCCACACCACCCCGCGCTAGGTACTGGTCGGCGATCGACATCACCTCTTCTCCCGGTGCGGTCCGGTAGGTCTGGACGTTGCTCTTTTCGCCAGGCGTCGAGAGATAGGCAGCGCCTCCGTAGACCGAGAGCTTCCCGCCGGCCACGGCCGCGAACGTAGTGACGTCCACGAGAATACCGAACCCGCCGTCACCCGGCTGGATCGACTGATCGACGGTGCGGATCTGGTTCGTCACCGTGGTGCCCGACAGGACCCGGAACGTGTCGGTGGAGTTGTTCTGGCCCGATGGAATCTTCACACCAACGCCGAGCTGCAGGTTGCCGCCCGGATGGACATCCGGATCGAACATCCAGCGCCGGGTCGTGAAAAAGATGTCGCCGACACCGCGCGCGGCGGTCTGATACCGTTCGAGCTCCACGTTGTTCTGGCGCAGCGACTGCGACCGTGTGCCCATGAAGAATGGCACGCCGAGACTCAGCTCGACCCGCTTGGTCGCCTGGTACCGGACGGTCAGGTCCGCGAGATTGACGTGGTTGATGACCTGGTTGCCGAGCTCGTCCCGGACCTCCTGGTACTCATCACCCACGAAGTGCCGATCCGATTCCTGGTAGCGCCAGCCGAGTGAAAATCCCCATTCCCCGGCCGCCGGATAGCCCGTGCCCTGCACGCCAAACCCGGGCGTGCCCATGCGTGCGGCCACTCAACCCTGGGCGAATGCATGCGCTGGAGCGCCAAACACGATCGCCGCGGCAAACGCCGCCACGGCAGACCACCGAAACGCCGACCGCATTATTGATTCCTCCTCGCCGGGGGAACGGATGACCGTCGGACGGTACAGGCAGTGAGGCGACGGATCAATAGCCTGAAACAAGTAGTGGAAAGGCGTTAGCGAGGCGCTATTACGCCTGCCGCAGCCGACGCGATCACGGCAGCGCACGCAGTCACGGACATGGCTAGCGCGGCTGTCCGCATGATTCCTTCCTTCTCTGTCTCGGCGCGGTCAAAACGCGACGGCGGATACCCCCTTGAGCCCGAGCAACTGCCTCACATCCGCCGGTGTGGCGATTTCGTACCCGAGCGTTTCGATGATCGATCGCACCTTGACGACCTGCTCCGCATTCGAGCTGGCGAGCTGCCCCGGCCCGATGAACAAGGAATCCTCGAGCCCGACGCGGACCGACCCGCCGAGCAATACCGATTGCGCGGCAAAAGGCATCTGATGTCGACCGGCCGCCAGCACGGACCACACGTAGTCCGATCCGAACAGACGGTCCGCGGTCTGTTTCATGAACATCAGGTTCGCGATATCGGGTCCGATGCCACCCAGGACACCGAAGATCAACTGAACGAAGAATGGCGGCTGGATCAGTTTGCGATCGAGGATGTGGGCCAGGTTGTAGAGATGACCGACGTCGTAGCACTCGTGCTCGAACCGGCAGCCGTGCTCCTTTCCGAGCACGGAGATGATCCTCGCGATGTCGCGAAACGTGTTCTTGAAGACGAAATCGTCGGTCGAGCGGAGGTAGGGTTCTTCCCAGTCGTACTTCCAGGATTGATAGCGATCGGCCAGCGGGAAGATCCCGAAATTCATGCTGCCCATGTTGAGCGAGCACATCTCCGGACGAAGCATCGCCGGCGCCTTCAGGCGATCGTCGACGGTCATGTTCAGGCCGCCGCCGGTCGTGACGTTGATGATCGCCTCGCATCCATCCTTGAGCCGCGGCAGAAATGCCAGGTAGGCCGCGGGATCCGGCGTTGGCCGCCCGTCGCGAGGATCGCGGGCGTGCACGTGCAGGATGGCCGCACCGGCCCGAGCTGCCGCGACTCCCTGCTCCGCCAGCATGTCGGGTGAGACCGGGAGCGCTGCAGACATCGTTGGTGTATGGATGCCGCCGGTGAGCGCGCACGAGACGATGACCTTTCTTGTGGGTCCAGCCATAGCGACCGCTATAGTGCCATACCTGCTCGGATGCCTCCGCCGTCGTGATTGACTTCGCGGCGACGGTCGCGCATTCTTGAGCCTATGGGCTTCGGTCATCGAGTCTCGGCCGTGCTTCTGTGTCTCGGTTTAGTCGCCGGGAACGCAGCGGTGTGTGCCGGGTGGGCGGCTACGCCCGAAGCGCGAATGGCGTGCTGCGCTGATGATGTCGAGTGCCCGATGCACAAGGACCACTCCGGCGAATCTGGTCCCGAGCGCATCCTCACCCAGGCGCAGGCAGATGCCTGCTGCGCTGCCTCCGAGCGCGATCAGTCGAGCTCCTCGAATCCGACCGCTGTGGCTACGATCTCTGCGGCGGCTCTTGGCGTCGGAGTCGTCCGTCCGGCGATCGCGCCGGCGCTCGTGTTGACCGACGGCTGGCGAACGGACGCTCCGCCTCCGGGCCCGCCGGTTTCACGCCACCTCCTCCTCTCCGTCTTCCTCGTCTAGCCATTCACAGTCGTCGTGTGTCTGCCCGGGCGCTGAAGTCCGGGTGCGCAGGCAGGCCTTCCCCTGATCGACTCAGGCAGGCTTCGGCAGGACGAGCATGATCAATCGCCTCATTGACGTTGCACTGAAGAACCGCTTCATCGTGATCGCGCTGTACCTCGGCCTCGCCGGTTGGGGCTGGTGGGCGCTCCGGGCGACGCCCATCGACGCGATTCCGGATTTGTCCGACAACCAGGTCATCGTCTTCACGGACTGGCCCGGGCACAGCCCTCAGGAAGTCGAGGACCAGGTCACGTATCCGCTGACGACGAATCTCCAGGGGCTCGCCGGAGTACGCGTCGTCCGTTCACAGTCCGCATTCGGGTTCTCGATGGTCTACGTGATCTTCGAAGACAACGTCGACTTGTACTTCGCTCGAACCCGGGTGCTCGAGCGCATGAGCCTGGTGAGCAAGACGCTCCCGGCTGGCGTCGTCCCCACACTCGGGCCCGACGCGACCGGAGTGGGTCACGTCTTCTGGTACACCGTCGAGAGCCCGACGCATTCGCTGCGTGACCTGCGCAGCCTGCAGGACTGGTTCATCCGCTACCAGCTCAACTCGGTGCCTGGCGTCGCTGAAGTGGCCTCCGTCGGCGGACATGTGCAGCAGTACCAGATCGACGTGGACCCGAATCGGCTCCGCGTCTACAACCTGCCGCTGAGTGCCGTGGTCAGCGCCGTTCGCGAGAGCAATCTGAACGTTGGCGGCAACGTGCTCGAGTCGAACGGCGCATGGCTGATCGTACGCGGCGTCGGACTGATCCGGTCCGTCGACGACGTCAAGCGGATCGTAGTCGGGGCATCGAACGGCGTGCCGCTGTACGTCGAGCAAATCGCCACTGTGCAGGTTGGCGATGCATTCAGGGTCGCCTCGCTGGTCAAGGGCGCGCGCGAGGCGGTCGGCGGTGTCGTGGTGGCGCGCACGGGCGTGAACACAAAGGCACTGATTGACGCCGTCAAGGCGCGCATCGCCCAGATTGAGCCTGGCCTTCCCCCGGGCGTCAGGATCGTGCCGTTCTACGACCGGTCCGAGTTGATCGAGCAGGCGGTCGGGACCCTCCGCACCGCCTTGATCGAGGAAATTGCCTTGGTGACGCTGGCGCACGTCATCTTCCTGATGCACTTCCGTTCCATTCTGATCGTCACGTTACCGCTCCCGCTGGCGGTGCTGACGTCCTTTCTCGCGATGTACTACGCCGGGATCTCCTCGAACATCATGAGTCTTGCCGGCATTGCCATCGCGATCGGCGTCCTGGTCGATGCGGGCATCGTCGTCACCGAGAACGCCTTTCGCCACGTCGAGCAACGCGCGGTCGACCCGCGCGACCGCGCCCTCGTCTGGGACACGGTGCGTGAGGCCACCAGACTCGTCGGCCGTCCGGTGTTCTTCTCGATGGCCATCATTCTGTTGGCCTTCATTCCCGTCTTCGCGCTGACCGGCCAGGAAGGCAAGCTGTTTCACCCGCTCGCCTTCACCAAGACGTTCGCGGTACTGGCTGCGACGGTCATCGCCGTCACGTTGGTACCGGTGCTGTGCAGCCTGCTGCTCAACGGCAAATTCCATTCGGAGGAGTCGAATCCGGTCATGCGTGGCCTGCGAAGGCTCTACGAGCCGGCCCTGGAGCGGGCGCTTCGGCATCGCGCATTGACGATCGGCACGGCGGCATTGCTCTTCGTCGGGGCGCTCGCGGCCGGCACGCGCATCGGCAGTGAGTTCATGCCGGCCCTGAACGAAGGCGATCTGATGTTCATGCCGATCGCGGACCCCAGCATCTCGCTCGAGGAAAACACGCAGATCGCCGCGCGGCAGAACGCCACACTCATGAAGTTCCCCGAAGTCGAGTACGTGGTCGCAAAGGTCGCCCGGGCTGACACATCTACGGATCCGGCGCCGCTCAACATGACCGAGACCCTCGTCCACCTCAAGCCGAGGGCGCAATGGCGCGCCGGCATGACACTCGATCGACTGCGCGGCGAGATGAGTCAGGCCGTCCAGCTCCCGGGTGTCTCGACGATCTGGACCATGCCGATCATCAACCGGATTGACATGTTGACAACCGGCATCCGGTCGGAGGTAGGTGTGAAGATTTTCGGGAGCAACTTGCGCGTGCTCGAAGAGCTCGGGCGCAAGGTCGCGGATGTGATCCGAAACGTGCCGGGCGCCAGCAATGTGTACCCGGAGCAGGTGACCAGCGGTCAGTACCTCAACATCGAAGTCGATCGACCCGCCGCAGCCCGCTACGGGATCGGTGTCGGCGACATTCAGCAGGTTGTCGAGAACGCCGTCGGTGAGACGACGCTGACGACAACGATCGAGGGACGTGAGCGGTTCCCGGTGCGCGTCAGGTATGCGCGGGAGTATCGAGCCGATCCGCACGCGCTCGGAGACGTGCTGGTCTCGGGCCCGAGTGGCACCCAGGTGCCGCTCAGCCAGGTCGCCCGCATTCAGCACGCCCGCGGACCTGCCATGATCTCGTCAGAGAACGGTCTCCTTCTCGCGACGATCCTCTTGAACGTCCAGGGGCGCGACGTCGGTGGATTCGTCGAGGAAGCCCGCGCCACCGTTGCGCGGGAGGTGAAGCTGCCGGCCGGTTACTACCTGGGCTGGAGCGGTCGATGGGAGAACCAGGAGCGCGCCCGGCAACGGCTGCAGATCGTCCTGCCGATCGTCCTGCTCATCATCTTCATCCTCCTGTACTTCACCTACCACTCCGTTGCGGAAGCCGCGCACGTTCTGCTGGCGGTCCCGTTCGCGTTGACGGGCGGCGTCTATCTGCTCTGGCTCCTCGGCTACAACTTTTCGGTGGCGGTCTGGGTCGGCTTCATCGCGCTCTTTGGCACGGCGGTGCAGACCGGCGTGGTGATGGTCATCTATCTCGAAGAAGCGGTCGAGCGGAAACGCCTGGCACTGGCCGGAACACTGACGCACGCCGCGCTCAAAGAGGCAGTGATCGAGGGAGCGTTGCTCCGGTTGCGGCCAAAGGTAATGACCGTGTCGACGGTGATCGCCGGCCTGCTGCCGATCATGTGGAGCACAAATGTCGGAGCGGAGGTCATGAAGCCGTTGGCAATTCCCGTGCTCGGCGGCATGGTGTCGTCCCTGGTCCATGTGCTGATCGTCACGCCCGTGATCTTCTTCTGGCTCCGTGAGCGGCAACTCGGTCTCCATGGCGAATCCCTGCTGGTTGCGCCGCGGCGAACGGTGTCACACCGCAGGGCCATCGCCACGTTCGCCGTTGTCCTCGTCGCCGCAGGTGCATATGCGGCGTGGCATTTCGATGGTCGGAGTGGCGACAACTCGCCGCCGGGCCGCGCAGATACCGACGTGATTCAGACGCTCCGGTCGGGCGATCTCGAGATCGTGCTCCGCTCGCAAGCGGGCGCTCTTCGACAGGGTCGAAACGTCTTCTCGATCGAGTTCCGGCGGCCGGCGAGTGCCACGCTCGTGGACGTGGGAGCCGTTCGGGCCAGCGGCAACATGGCGATGCCCGGCATGGTGATGTCGAGTGGTCTCCAGGTGACGCCCACGAACGTCCCCGGCCGGTACGCCGCGACCGCCGAATTCGGAATGGCTGGCGCCTGGCAGATGGCGATCGAGTGGGACGGACCTGCTGGTCAGGGGTCTGTGAACTTCCAGGGGAGCGTGCAATGAAGACTCGTGTGATCGTCGCTTTCCTGGCGCTCTGCTTCCTCCCACCTGCGGCGGCCGCGCAGCCGGCCGCCGCGCCGCAGCCGCCCGAGGGCTTTGTTGACCCGGTGAACGGCCTTTCGCTCGATGACGCGATCACGCGAGCGCTCGCACAGGAGCCATCCCTGCGATCCGCCAGGGCTGCCGTGGAGGTCGCCCGCGGGATGCAGGTTCAGGCTGGCCTTCGGAAAAATCTCTCGCTCTCGGCCGAGCTGCGCGGTGAGCCCGCGGGCACCGACAATCAGACGATGCTCAGCGTCGAGTGGCCGCTCGACCTGTTTCGACGTCAGGGCCGCCTGGCCGTGGCCGAGCGTGAAGTCGCCACCGCCGAACTGACCGTAGCGGATCGCCAACGCCTGCTGGCGTCGGACGTGCGTATACGGTTCGGCGATGTGTTGGCCGCGGTTCGGGATCTGACCGTTCTCCAACAGCTCGTTGCCGCTGTTCATCGTCAGCACGATCTGCTGCGGGCCCGCGTCGAGGAGGGTGCCTCGCCGCCGCTGGATCGAGACCTGGTCGGCGTGGAAGCTCACCGTCTCGACGCGGATCGGCTGCTCCAGCTCGGTCGGGCCGAGCGGGCGATGTTCGACTTTAAGCGCATGGTCGGCCTCGGGTCGAGCGAGGCTCTGCGGCTCAAGGAAACACTCGAGGACATCGTGACACGCGAGTCCGCCGCGCCAGTGCCGACGACCGACGCGGCCGAACAACGACCTGACGTCCGCGAGGCACGCAGTCGCATCGCCGTCTCGGACGCCAGGATCGATCGCGCGGCACGGGACGGCCGGATCGATGTGAGTGTGTTCGGCGGCTACATGCGGATGGATGCCGGGTTCCCGCAGTCGGGGCTGTCAACCACCGGCAGCCCCGAGCCGATTCGCGGCCTGTTTCACTACGTGACCGGCGGCGCGACGGTCACACTGCCCATCTTCAACCGCAATCAAGGAGAGCTCGCGGCGGCGCGAGCGGAGCGGGACGGGGCCGTAGCGGCGCACGATGCCGCGCGCTTGTCCGCAGACACGGAGATTGCCGCGGCCCGAGCCGCCGATCGACGAGCACGGGAAGCAATGGAGGTGTACAGCGGGGAGGTCCGAACGCTCGCTCGTCAGAACTTGAACGTGGTCCGACAGAGCTACGACCTCGGACGGGTCACGATCTTCGAAGTACTGGCCGAACAGAAACGCTACCTCGACCAGGAGCGTGGCTATACCGAGACGTTGCGCCTGGCGTACGAGGCACGAACGGCGCTGAAACGGGCGATGGGAGAAACGCGATGACTGGGGAACACCGTTGGAGCCTGAGTCCTGCCGTCGCCGCAGCAGCGCTCCTGTCGGTGCTGCTGATCGGGGCCGGCGGTACCTACCTGATCATGCAACCGCGTATCCCACGGACGACAAAGCCAGGGATGCCGGAGGCTACTGCCTCGCAACCGACGGCGCCGGCAACGCCGCGATCGTCCTCGGGCGCCAAGGGTGTTGCGTCACCGCCGCCGGCCATCGTGGTCACGCTGACCAGGGATGCGGTTCTGCGAGCCGGGATTGAGGTCAGCGGCGTTGTGACCGCCGCCGGCGCTGATCACGTCCGTCTCCCCGGCGTGGTTGAACCGAACGCATACCGTCAGGTCGCTGTCACGTCACTCGTGAGCGGCCGGGTCGTGCGTGTCTCGGCGCAGCTCGGCGATCGCGTCCGTCGCGGCCAGGCTCTGGCGCGGATAGACAGCCCGGAGCTCGCCGACGCGCGAACGAAGTACATCGCCGCGACAGCCATGCTCGAGGCACACGACCGGGAGCGGCAGCGGACACAAAAGCTCGTGGAAATCGGGGCCGCAAGCCGGCAGGAGCTCGAGCGCATTCATGCCGAGCACGCGGCGCAGACGGCGGCAGTCGAGAGCGCTCGCGCGCGGCTGCAGCTGCTGGGGGCGGTCGGGGACGATCCTGCGGCGGACACAGCGGATGGCGCGACCGTCACCGTCGCAGCGCCGATCGATGGTGTGGTGACCGACCGGTTGGCCAATTCGGGCCTGAACGTGGACCCTGCAGTCAAGCTGTTTTCGATTGTGGATCTGTCCAATGTGTGGATCCTCGCAGACGTGTACGAGAAGGACCTCAGTCGTGTCCGCCAGGATGCCGCTGCCACCGTGACGACCGCCGCGTACCCGGGTCTCTCGCTTCGTGGTCGCGTGAGCTACATCGACCCTCAGCTCAACCCCGGCACCCGCACGGCCAGGGCGCGCATCGAGGTGGCGAACCCGCGAGGAGAATTGCGCTTCGGCATGTTCGCGGACGTTTCGATCGAGACCGGGCAAGGCGCGCCGGCGATGTTGGTACCGAAAAGCGCAATTCAGAACGTCGCTGACCGGCAAGTCGTCTATGTCAGAATTCCTGGTGACGCCACGACATTCGTGCAACGGGACGTCAGACTGGGAACGTCGTCCGATGATGTCGTCGAAGTGGTCTCGGGCGTCAACGCTCGAGACTTCGTGGTGTCGAAGGGCAGCTTCTTTCTTCGCGCCGAAGTCGAGCGCCTGGGGCTTCGCGCCGAATCGGGTTCCGCTGCGACGGCCTCTCTGCCGACGCCCATCGGTGCGGCAGCCGCTGCAGAAGTGCAGACCGCAAGGATTGCCGTGACCGAGAAGGGCTACGAGCCGGAGACTGTCACGCTCCGGGCCGGGGTTCCCGCGCGCCTCACCGTCGTTCGCATGACAGACAAGACCTGCGGCACGGAGATCGTGTTCCCCAGCCTGAACATCAAGCGCGCGCTGCCCTTGAAGGAACCGGTCGTGATTGAGTTCACGCCCGCACGAACCGGGGACATCGCGTTCGGGTGCGGGATGAACATGCTCAAGGGCGCCGTCGTTGTCCAGTGATTGTCAGGATGCTCGTGCTCGCCGCGAGTGCAGGAGTCGGACATGATCGAAGCCGCGACGCAATCGGATTTGCCAGGGATTTGCGCCCTGCTCGAGCGACTGCATCTGCCGCTCGCGGGCGTCGACGAGCATCTGGCGATGCTCGTTGCGAAGGAAGGCGAGCAGATCGTCGGCACCGCGGCGCTGGAGCTGTATGCCGACGGCGCCCTGCTGCGGTCCGTCGCCGTCGAACCGGTCCGGCAGGGCAGGCAGCTGGGGCACCAGTTGACGGATGCGGCCTTGGAGCTGGCCACAGCCCATGGCGTGAACACCGTCTTCCTGCTTACGACCACCGCCGAGCGGTTCTTTCCGACGTTCGGCTTCGAGGAGATCGACCGCGAGCAGGTACCGGTCTCCGTTCGAGAGTCGGTCGAGTTTCAATCGGCGTGTCCGGCCTCGGCGATCGTCATGCGGAAGCAGCTCCCGTGACGGTCAGAACCGTCCTCTTCGCGTGCGTCCACAACGCCGGCCGGTCGCAGATGGCGGCCGCATGGTTCAACCTGTTGTCCGATCCCGCCAGGGCGCGAGCGATCTCCGCCGGTACGGATCCAGGTCCGCGCGCCCATCCAGAAGTTGTCACCGCGATGAACGAAGTCGGGGTCGATCTCTCGGGCGCGGCGACATCGAAACTGACCACGGAGCTGGCACAGCGGGCGCAGATGCTGATCACAATGGGGTGTGGCGATCAGTGTCCGGTCGTGCCGGGCCTGAAACGCGACGATTGGCCGCTGGAAGATCCCAAAGGCAAACCGTTGTCACGAGTTCGTGAGATTCGAGACGAGATTCGACAGCGCGTCGAGACCCTCCTCGAACGCGAGGGCTGGCTGCCATAGCACGCAAGCAATCTCCGGCCGGGACCTCCCATAATTGATGCATGGTCGCTTACGCCGATCCGCTCGCCAGTACTGGCCGGCGCGTTGCGCTGGCTGGCATTGCCGCAAGCGCCCTCCTCGCGACGCTGAACATCGTCGTCGGCATCGTCACGAAGTCGACCTCGGTTGTCGCGACCGGCGTCGAGTTCGCTGGTGACGTCCTCGCCTCGACCGTCGTTCTCGTCGGGATGAGCGTCGCCGTCCGGCCTGCCGACGCGAACCACCCGTACGGGCACGGACGCATCGAGACACTGGCCGCGTTTCTCGTGGGCGTCATCCTGGGTGCGGGCGGGATCGGCATCTGCTGGAACTCGCTGCGGGCCGTCGGTGAAACCCACCCTCCTCCGTCTCCGGCGGCCATCGCGGTCCTGATCGTCGCGATCGTGGTCCGTGGCCTGATGTCGCTGGTGAAGTTCCGTGTCGGCCGACGCATCCAGAGCGCGGCCCTCGTCGCCGACGCGTGGAACGACACGGTCGACATCCTTGCCGCGACCGCGGCCCTCACGGCGGTGGGACTTGCGATGTACGACAGTTCGCGATTTCTCGCCGCTGATCACTATGGGGGGTTCGCGGTAGGGATCGTCGTCGTCGCGACCGGGGTGCGGGTGCTGCGGGACGCATCGCTGGAACTGATGGATACGATGCCCAGGCACGAAATGATCGTCAGCGTCCGTGCAGCTGCGTTGGCAGTCGAGGGCGTGCTCGGTGTCGACAAGATCCACGCGCGCAAGACCGGCTTCAGGTACCACGTCGATCTGCACATCGAAGTCGACCCCGAGCTCACCGTCGCGGCATCACATGTGATCGGTGGCCGGGTCAGAACGCGCGTGCGCGACCAGCTCGAATGGGTCGCCGATGTCCTCGTTCACGTTGAACCAGCATCAGGACTTCCCCGTACCGCAACGCGCGCGCCATAGCCGTGACGATTTTTTGTCTCCTGAAGAAGCGCGGTCACGGCTGTCAGATCCACGCTGAGCCGGCGTCGACCTTGGTAGCGGTTTCCAACCGATACCAAAGCTGCTCGACCGGCGCTCCCTTCGTGCCGCTCCCGGCCCGTCGAATGCGCTGGCACGTCGCTGAGGCCTGTAGAATGCGCACGCGGGCGCAACAGCTGGCGCCGCCGTGCCGGCGTCACGCGCACCGCCGAATCTCTCGCAGAAGAGGCGATCGTGACTGAGTGGATGTACGCGCAGAACGATCCCGCCGAGGAGCTGGCCCAGCTGCATTACTTCACGTTCAAGAAGCAGCAGCCCGAAGGCGAGATCGAGTTCGTGATCACCGTGAAGGAGTTCGCGCTGCGGAACACCCTGCAGATGCGGTTCTACGCGCAGGCGGACAAGGAGATCAACCAGGGAACCGCGCCGTTCCGGCCGTTCGGCTGGGGCGATTCGCTGCTGGCCGCGCTCAGCGACTGCATCGGGGCCATCCGGCGGCACCCCTATGAGCCCGGATGATCACCACCGGATCTTCCGCCAGTCGTCCAGCGGATTTCCTTCTCGCGGACAATGATCGTCCCGGTCAAGGAGACGATCGACATGGAGCTCAGGCACCTGCGGTATTTTCTCGCGATCGTGGCTGAGCGGCATTTCACCCGCGCGGCGCAGCGGCTCGGCATCGCGCAGCCTCCGTTGAGTCAGCAAATCCGCCAGCTCGAAGAGGAAGTCGGGACGCCGCTCTTTGCCCGAACTCCGCGTGGCGTGGCGCTGACGGCGGCCGGGGAGGCATTCCGGCCGCACGCAGAGGCAGCCCTTCGCGAAGTCGACCGCGCACGGACGGCGGCCCGTCGAGTCGAGCAGGGGGACCTCGGCACGATTCGCGTCGGCTTCACCAGTGCGGCGTCATTGAACCCGCTCGTGCCCGGCGCCATCAGTGCCTTCCGCATTGCCCACCCCGACGTGGAACTCCGGCTCTTCGTCCAGCCGACCACACCTTTGCTGGCGCAGCTGTCGCAGGACCAGATCGACGTGGCGTTCGTCCGGCCGACGCCAACCGAGCGGCAGTCGCTTCGCGCCATCCCGCTCCCTGACGAGCGCCTCTGGATCGCGCTTCCAAGCGGGCATGGGCTTGCGACCCGTAAGCGGCTCCGCCTGGAGGAACTGCGTAACGAGCCGTTCATCCTCTATCCGCGCGCGAACGGCAGCCTGCTCTACGACACGATCATCGCGGCCTGTCAGCGAGCGGGGTTCAGCCCGCGCGTCGTCCAGGAGGCCCCACAGATGGCCTCGATGGTCAGCCTCGTGGCAACCGGCGTGGGGATCACGCTCGTGCCGCAATCGGTCTGTCAAGTGCAACCGGCGGGGGTGCGCTACGTGCCGATCAGCGGCCAGGCCCCGGTCGCAATGCTCTGGCTGGTTGCACAGCGCAGTGCCACCGCGTCCAGCCTCGATGCGTTTCTGAGACACGCCGAGAAGTTCTTCAAGACGAACCGGGCGACGACCTGAGTCGGAGCCCTTTTTTCGGGATCCGGGATCCGGGTCCGACTACCGGATCCCGGCCTACCGGATCCCTAACTATATTCACAAAGTATCGGATTATGCGGCTCGATATATTGGACGTCTGACGCGGCCGTTGGTATCTTCGCGCTGAAATTGATGCGCGATGCCGACCAATGACGATCGTGAGGCCCAGATCCTCGCACTCTGGCGCGACCGCCCGCCCGAGCGACGGTCGCCCGAGCACGTCATCCTCTTCTACGACTGGCTCGTCGCCTACGCGCCATGGCTGCTTCCCCGAGGCGCAGCGCCGCTCGACCGTGTGCGGTCGATGGTTGAAGCGCACACCGTCAGCCCAGAGAAACCAGGCGACACCACTCGAGAGCGGCGGCAGAAATAAGAGCTTTCAGGGCTCTCTCAACCAGCAATTTTGTGGTAGACAAACTACCAAATGTAATGGTAGTTTGCCTACCCGATGCGACGACGCCGCGCCCGTCCACCGATTCTTCCCGGCACCCTCGATCTCCTGATACTGAGAACACTCCTGTTCGGCGCTGTTCACGGCCACGGCATCGCGAAGCACATTCGACAGACATCCGAAGACGTGCTGCAGGTCGAGCATGGATCCCTCTATCCGGCGCTCAAACGCCTCGAGCGCGAGGGGTTGATTTCGTCGGGGTGGGAGCAGGATGCCCGCGGCCGCGAGATGAAGTTCTATCGCCTGACGGCCGCCGGCCGCGAGCAACTGACGTGGGAAGAGTCGCGCTGGCGGCAGATCGTTCGCGCGATGAGCCGGATGTTGCGTCCGGCATGAGGATCCGATGCGAGGGAGTCGTGACGACGATCTGAAGCGGGAGATTCAGGCCCACCTCGAACTCGAGGCCGAGGAACGTGTCGCGGATGGCATGTCGCCGGCGGAGGCTCGAAATGCCGCCCATCGCGCCTTCGGCAATGTCCTGCGCATCAGAGAAGACGCGAGAGCCGTGTGGGTCGCGCCGTGGCTCGATCACACGCTGCAGGATTTTCGCTACGCTGTCAGAGGATTGCGACGCACGCCGGCAATCCCGGTCGCCATCATCCTGACCACTGCGCTCGCGGTCGGCGTCAACCTCGCAATGGTCGGACTCATCGACCGCGCCCTGCTCAGCCCGCCGGCACACATCATCCATCCACATCGCGTCTTCTCGATTGCGTTCGAGACGACTGGGCCATCCGGGGAAAAGGGGCTGGTCTCGACGACATCGTTCCTGTCGTTCGAGGCGATTCGGACCGCAGTACCGGACGTGACGCCAGCGGCGTGGACAGCATCGGGGACGAGCGTCACCGTCGGCGACCAGCGCCTCCCGGTCAAGGCCAGGGCGGTGACCCACGGCTATTTCTCGATGCTCGGCGTCGCTGCGCACAAAGGCCGCACGCTGATCGCCGATGACGACGCGTCTTCCCCGGGCGCAGCGGTTGCCGTGTTGAGCCACTCACTCTGGCAGCGCGCCTTCGGCGGTGACGAACAGGTATTGGGCAGGCGGCTGAAGCTCGGCGGGCTCGAACTCGATGTCGTTGGTGTGATGCCGCCGGGTTTCAGCGGACATTCCACCGAGCGGACGGACCTGTGGGTGCCATTGCCTACGGCGATGCGCGACCTGCCCGGGTGGGAGACGGCATCGACACTCGCGTTCGCTGAAATCGGGGTCCGCCTTCCTGCGGATCAAAGCGTCAGCAGCGCCGCAACAATGCTCGGTGCCGCCGCCGGGGCCCGGGTCGTGCTCTTCCCCATCATTGGAGCAGATGTCGCTCCGGCACCGCACCAGATCGCGATGTGGCTTGCAGGGGTCTCGCTCGTGGTCCTGCTCGCTGGCCTCACGAACTGCGCGACGCTTTCCCTGGTTCGCAATGCCCGGCGCCGCCGCGAAGCCGGCATCAGGGCATCACTGGGAGCCACGCGCGTCCGCCTCGCGGCCCAGGTGCTCATCGAATCAGCGATCGTCGCGAGCCTTGCGACCGGCGTCGCAGTGGTTGCCGGATACTGGCTCGACGAGATCGTCCGCCGCCTCCTGTTTCCCTTCCTCATCGAGAGCACCGGCATGACGCGCCGGGTCCTCGTTTCGGCTGCGACCGGCGGGGCGTGCACGCTGCTGGTGACAGCCGCCGCCGGGATTCTGCAGCTACCGGCAGACGTCACGTCAGCGGAGCTTCGAGGGGCACGGCGCAGCTGGCGGCGCTGGGCTCTTCGACGCGAACTGCTCATCTCGCAGACGACGCTGGCGGTGGTGCTGCTGACCGCCGCCGGGATGTTGGGCCAGGAGTACTATCGTGAGCTTGCCAGCGACCAGTACGCGCGGATCGACGATGTGGTTGTCGCCGAATTCGCGCGCGGTCCCGGATCGATGAGCGCGGCCGAGCAGGATGCGCTGCTGACGTCAGCGGCCGAGCGGGTCCGGGGGCTGCCAGGCGTCGCGGCCGCGACCGTGTTCTTCGTGCTCCCGTACTACAACGTCATGGCGCCGCCAATCGATGTTCCCGGACGTGGCGAGCCTCGGGTCGACGGCGAGTTACCGTTCCTGATCGAGTCGACTCCCGAGCTTCTCGACATCCTCCGCGTCGAAGTCGTCCGTGGCCGCCGCTTCACCGCGGCAGACGGTGCGAGCGCGCCTCCGGTCGCCATCGTGAGCGAAGCCATGGCTCGAACGGTGTGGCCGGGAGTCAGCGCTCTCGGAAAGTGCATCCGCATCGGCCTCGATTCCGAGTGGGATCCCAGGACGGCCAGCGGGCCTCCGACGCCGCCTGCCTCGGCGCCGTGTCGTGAGATCGTCGGCATCGCTCGCGACTGGCAGCCACCCTCCGGTTCACCGGGAGGCGCCAGGCGAATCGCGCACTACTACGTGCCATTCTCGCAGGGACTCGAGCGTCCGCCCCGGATGGCCTTGCCGCGCGTGTCCGGCCTGGTGCTTCGACAGGAGCCCGGCATCGATCTGTCCGGCGAAGGGATTCGTCGTGCAGTCGCCGGGAGCAAGGACGACCTCCCGTTACTCGAGGTTCGCCCGTTTGCAGCGCTTCAGAGGCCGCGCCTGGTGCACTGGTTGATGGGAACGAAGCTTCTCTTGCTGTTCGGCGCGCTGGCACTCGCGACGGCCGCGGTGGGCATTCACGCCGCGTTCGCGCACGCGGTGGTGCAGCGCCGACACGAGATCGCTGTTCGCCTCGCCGTCGGCGCGTCCCGGGGCGACGTGCTGCTGATGGTCCTTCGCGAAGGGTCTGTCGTGGCCGCGCGTGGGCTCGTTGCCGGCATCATCGTGGCAATCCTGGCAGGGTGGTCCGCGCGATCGTTGATCTTCGGCCTCGAAAGCCCAGGGCCCACGGTGATTGCGCTGACGGGTTCGCTGGTGCTCCTCGTCGCGACCCTGGCGACGTGGATGCCCGCGCTGAGCGCGTCACGTGCTGAACCGGGCGTGCTCCTGCGGTCCGAGTAACAGCGTGTAAGCGATGTTGTGGCTGCCTCGGAATCCCTTCAAGAGCCAGGATCGCGAATCACGGCAGAAAGTACACCGGGTTGGGCAGTTTGAACGTCTTCTCCGCGTAGCCGCCGCGAAGGTCGCTCTCCTGATCGCCCATATTCACGATGATGGTGTAGCCCTGCTCGGCGAGCTTACCCGATCGGCGTTTGAGCCTGGTGAGACTTCCCGATTCACCCGACGGTTAAGATCGTCGTGTGCGCCATGACAAACCACCTGTCGCGCTCGTGACCGGCGCGAATCGCGGACTCGGATTCGAGACGAGCCGTCAGTTGTTGGCGAAGGGCTTGACCGTTGTCTTCGCCGGGCGAGATCAGAGCGCTCTCGAGCGAGCGCGCCGCGGCTTGACCCGGCCCGAGCAGGAGCGGGCGGTGATCGTCCAGATGGACGTCACGAGCGTTGAGAGCATCGATGCTGCGCGTCGAACAGTGGTTGAGCAGGTCGGCCCGGTCGGCGTCCTTGTGAACAACGCCGCCGTCTTGTTGGGAGAGAACGATGATGTGCTCTCCATCCCGCCTGATGGTTATCGACGCACCTTCGACGCGAATGTGTTCGGCGTGGTCGAGGTCTGCCGGGCGTTTGTGCCAGCAATGGCCCGCGCCGGATACGGCCGCATCGTCAACGTGTCCTCGGGCGCGGGACAGCTGGCGACCATGTCCACGTATGCACCGGCCTACTCAATCTCCAAGGCCGCCCTGAACGCCTTCACCCGGATTCTGGCGGCCACCTATCGCTCGGGGGGAGTGCTGGTGAATGCTGTCGACCCGGGTTGGGTCCGCACGGACATGGGTGGGCCGTCGGCGCCGCGCTCGCCGCAGGAGGGCGCCGACACGATCGTGTGGCTGGCCACGCTTCCGGACGATGGCCCGACGGGAGGATTCTTCCGCGATCGACGCGCTATTGAGTGGTGATGTTGCTGCCAGCGGGGCCGCCGGTTTCATAGCTCATACGATGACATCCGGCAGCGCTGTAGGCGATGGAGTCATCCGCCTACCTCGTGGACGCGCATCACTGCTGCTGCCGGACAACTTCGTAGTCGCCCTTCCGTGCGCCTTCGCGAATAACCCATCCCGCCGCGGCCTTGAACGTCCAGCCGTCTCCGGAGATCGCCGAGCCGTCGCCTCGCACGGGCGCCGGCAGACGCCGCGAGCCGCCATCGGACGCCTCGAGCACGCCGTTCTCCGCCGCGAGCGTGCCGCAGGCTCCCGACAGGCGATAGGGATGGAAGTACACGGTCCCGGCGCCTGGAATGACCACGGCGCCGAGAGAATTCGAGGTGCCGCCGCCTCCGCACGGCATCACGAACACCGGGCCGTCAACGAATCGCTGACGTAACTCGGCGATCCGTGCCTGCCGCTGCTGCTCGCGCTGTTCTTCGGCGGCGCGGAGCTCGGCGCCTCCGTATCGCGCGGCGGCCGCCGCGGCGTCCGCGACCGGTTGCACCCCGAGCGCACGCATCAACATTGCGGGCGGATCGTCGCTGCCCCGCGCCGTTCGCGTCCAGCCGGGAGACGAGGCATCGAGCAACAGCCCATACGCCGGCCCGGACGTGTACGTGAACGTGCGCACGAAGCTTTCCCCGTCGTTCGCGCCTGCCAGGAGTTCGAGCCCGCGCGCGATCGCGTCGGCCTCGGATGGCGCGGCCAGCACCGTCTGGGTGTACGAGGCGAAGCCTTCAGTGACGTAGAGGGCGCGCTCGCTTTCGACTTTGTCGGGATATCGGGTGTGGCGAGCCTGGCGGAAGGCCAGCGCCTCGCGAACGGCCTGGGCACGCAGCTCTCCTGATTCCCGCAGCGCCCGTGCAAGCGCGCGCCACTCGAGGCGCAACCAATACCGTCCGTCGACGGAGTCCAGATGTTCGTTCGCTCCAGCCGGTCCGTTTAGTACGAGCGCCGGTTGGACGATGTGAAACGCTTCGTGGAGCAACACCTCGCCGCGGGTGCGAGGCGGCCAGTTGGCGATCGTGTCCCAGGTCACCGCCGCCCACTTCGCGTCGCCCCACTGAATGGGCCCGTTCACCAGGCCGATGAGCTTTGGGCGAGGCGCATCCGGTGGCGGCTGGCTGGTGGCGAAGGTCTGTGTCCGCGCATCGCCGATCACCATCGGCGCGCAGATCGACACCCCCCACAGGTGCCCACCGTCGCGCTCGCAGAGCGCCTGGGCTTCCTTGAAGTACTCCTGTGCGCGTTGTTGATCGACCTGGGCCACCGCAGGCGGCGGGTGGCCGACGACTACGTACGTCACGACTGCCGTGCACAACGCTGATATCCGCATCGTCTATTCCCTGGCCGTTGCTACCTTGGCACTACCCACGTGCCGGCGATGCGGTCGTGGGGTCCGCGGCCGGGAACCGCAATGGTCCACACGGCGCCAGCCGCCACCGACATCAGCGCGAGACCGCCGGCTGCGTACGCCGCGGCCGGCGACATCGCGCGCACCTCGCCAAACATCGGGTTGCCGACGTAAGCCATCCATGCGATGACCGGCGACCACGCGATCAGGAGCCGGACTGTTGAACGGACGCGGCCAATTTCGCGGCCGTCGCGCCGGACCACCGCATGCCGGAGAGCCCGAGTAACCAGCCCGCCTGGCACGGCCAGCACCGATATCAGGCCGCACGCAATCGAGAACAACACCGGGATGGATGCAAACCCGCTGGCGACGAAGCCCCGGAGCGCCTCGCCTCCGCCGGGAAAGTTCGCGCGCCAGTCGGCCACCTCTTGAATCTGCGGCGCGACGATGGCGGAGGCACGAGCGAGATCGTCGGGAGAAACGGCCGGATAGCGGGCGGCGATCTCCGCCGCCCTTCGTCTCATGCCGACAGAGAACTCCATCTGAGGCGCCTGGGTGGTCCAGAACTCGTCGCTCGTGAGCTGCGAGCCAAAATGCGCAGCGACATACTGCTCCGCCGCAGTCCGCTGTTCTCGAGTCTTGAGCTCGGCATCGGCACTCGAGTCAGTGATCCACGTCATCCACATCAGGATCTCGCTGTTCTCCGCGCCTATGGGAAGCATTACGGTGAGGGCCAGGATAGGTATGGCCAGCGGCATCGCCGCCATCACAATCGGCACGGCACGACGGATGCGTGAGGGACGGCTGGGAATCGATGTGAGGCGCAGGAGCTCCGCCTTGACGCCAGCGAGCGCTGGCGGCGCTCCACTCGCAAGTCCATTCAACAGCGTTGTGGCCGACAGCGGCGCGGCCGGCTCCATGCCTGGCGCAACAAGTTGCCTCGAAACTGCCGCCAGCAACTCGACAGGACCGAAACGCTGATTGGCGTCCGATGGGGCCAGTCCAGGCCCCTCGACCCTGCTCGGGGCAGGCCACGGAAAATCGAGCAGAACGAGGTGCCCGTCCGGCCTCTTCCAGACATGCGCGAGAGTGGGCCGGATGTCCATCTCTTCGCGTACCGACGCGTCGAGCTCGATCGTGAGGCTCGAGAGTGAGCGATGCACCTCGCGCCAGTCGGATGTCGACGGCGCTGACAGCAGCGGCTCGCCGCCTGGCGCCTCGAAGGCGTCCCAATTCTCCGCAGGCGATCGGCGGCCGGCGAGCCAGTACAGCCGGCCGGGGCGCGAGGCGTCACGGCGGATCGCCCCCACCGCAGCTGTGCCCGGCGCAACTTCGTGAATCCACACATGACGACGGAGGATCGGATCGACGCCGACGAACAATCGTCCGCCGCCGGTCTCGCCGACCATCGTGTGCACGGCGTACGGTCCGACGCGTCGCAAGGACGAAAGGGCGGGAAGGAGATCGGCAGGTGACGTCTTCGGAGCGGCGAAGGTGGCGGACCGGAGGACGTTCCGCTGCACGACACGCGTACGGCTCAGCAGCTCGTGGACGCCCGTCCATCCATTGCCACGGCGGGCGGTCGAGAACAGCAGAATGGTCAACAGCAGCGACAGCCAGGCGTCAGGCGGCACATTCCAGGTCCATCCGCTCGGCACAGGGTTCGCCGTGTAGACGACGTTCGGGACCGTCGATCCCCTGGTGGCGCCCATGAAGAAAAGCGTGGGAATGACGGTGGGCACCAGGAACACCGCGGTACGCAGGCCAATGCGCAGCCACCACCGGGCCTTGCTCTCCGATGGGGTCTGCGACGTCACGCGCAGGCCCATGAGCCGCTTGCCCAGCGATGCGCCCCAGCCGCCTTCCAGAACGAGGTAGTAGATCACCGGCGCGAGCCACGACCAGACCGCCAGTCGGAGCAGCGTAGTCGCTGATCCGAGCGTCGCACCAACCGTCCAGGCCGAGGAAACGAGCAGCCAGCTCATGATCGAGACGATCACCGAGTCAGCGATCCACGCGACGAAGCGCGCCCCGAGCGGGGAAGGGACTTCATCCACGGACGCGTACGGCCGCAGAAGATCCGCGAGCTCGGCGTACGACTGTGGCCGTCCAGGAGGTGTCTTCGCGAGACAGCGCAGCACGACGGCCGCAAGTCCGCGTGGAAGGTCGCGCCGAAGCACGCGCGGTGACGCGGGCTTCTCGGAGGCCACCTTCGACACGAGCTCGCGCAGGTCCGGCGCGTCGACCGGCGGCCGTCCCGTCAGGAGGTAGTAGAGCGTCGCGCCGACGGCGTAGATGTCGGCGCGAACGTCGAGCGGCCCGCCTTGTAACTGTTCCGGCGCCGCGAATTGCGGTGTGCCCGCGAAGCCGGCCGTGGCGAGCTCATGCCGTACGTCGCGTGTCAGCGTGGAGATGGAGAGTCCGAAGTCGCCAACCTTGACGGCGCCGTCCGCGTCGATGAAGCAATTCGACGGCTTGATGTCCCGGTGGAGAATTCCCGCCGCGTGCGCCGCGTCGAGGCCGCCGATAATGTCGAGCACCGCCGATACGGCTGCGGACGGAGACATCGGCCCCTCGGCCGAGACGCGTTCTTTGAGGGTGCCGCCGGGGAGCAACTCCATCGTGATCGCGGGCGCGCCGCCGACTTCTTCGCTGCCGAAGATGTAGACCGTGTGAGCGTGGCTGATCGATGCCGCCAGCTGCCCCTCGCGAAGGAATCGCGCACGGTCCTCATCGCCCCGCAACGTGTCACGCAGGACTTTCAGCGCCAGGCGTCGCCCTGTCTCGAGTTGCTCGGCCTCGTAGACCTCGCCCATCCCACCGCGGCCGAGCAACCGGACGATCCGGTACGGCCCCCAGACTTGCCCGTCCACGAGGCGAGGCGCGTCAGGGCGCGATGGATCGCCCGTGGACGCGATACCAGTCGAGGCCGCGTCGCTGGACCCCGTGAGCGTTTCCGCCCCGACGGTCAGCAGGCACGACGCGCACAGCCCTTCGGGGGCATCGGGGGGCAGTTGCCGTCCGCACCGTGGACAACGTCGCGACAGGTGGGTGACCGTTTCGGACATCACATCCCCCGGTTCGTCTGAGGCCGGATCTCCTCGTTCATCCGCCTCCGCTCGCTTCCGAATTCTGCGCGAGCGACGGCGAGATGTCCCGCCGAAGCGGCGAAGCCGCGAAGGGGGACATCCGGATCAGACAGAACCGTCGTCCGGGGTTACGTACTCAACGCCTGAATGAGATGACGGATCTCGTCGTCGACGTCCCCTCCATCGGCAACGGTTTCCGCGACGCGCTGGCGCAACAGGGATTGAAACCGGCGTCTGAGACGATGGACCGCGGCCTTGACCGCGCCCTCCGACGTCCCGAGGCGGGCCGCTACGGCGGCGTATCCGCCAGCCGGCGCCTGCCCGAGCAGGCACGCTTTGAGCTCGTCGAACTCGGAGGCGCGTCCCTGAGCTGTCCATTGCGTGCGAAGCTCGGTGAGCAGGCGCTCGACGACCGTCAACGCCCAGCGCCGCTCGAAGAGCGTTTCCGGGGTCGCGTCATCCTTGGGTTCGACCACGTACTGGCCTTCGGCGTTCTCGAGCGGGATCAACTGCCGGCCACCGCCGCGCTTCTGCGTCCGTTCACGTGCCGACCAGTTCGAGAGGTAGTGCTTCAGGGACGCCAGAAGGAACGCGCGGAATCGGCCCCGATCCTGACGTAGCCCCTCGAAGTCCTGCCGCTCGATGAGCGATGTCAAGAACCCCTGCGTCAGGTCACGCGCATCTTCCGGGTCGAGACCCCGGCGGCGGAGGTAGGCGTAGAGCGGATACCAGTAGGTCTGGCAGAGCGTGGAGAGGGCCTCGCGCGCCGCCTGCGAGTCGTTCCCGGCGGCCGCCAGCACCAGACTCCACCGCGTCGTTTCGAAGGGCAAGGCGCCGCATCGTACGCCAGATGGTCGCCGCTGGCCACCTGATGGACGTGGCTTCCGTCCGTCGGCACGTCATCCTGAAGCCCCTGTGGAACGCAGCCGCCGCCTCGGAGATGTCGCGGACTTGAGGCAGGCACATCTCCAGCGACCGAGTCGGATCAGCAGCTTGGCACAGATCGATGCGATACCCAGCGCCGCTCGGAGCGGAAGCACGTCGTCAGATCGTGGCAAGTCTCGATCGTGCGCGTACTCACAGGCTGCCTGATACGTCCGTTCGATCGCATCGGGCAGCGACGCCGAAGCCGTCAGAAAACTGGGCAATGCGGCCGAGGCATCCCGTGAATAGTCGAGCACGTCGTCGATGATTTGACACTGCATCACGATTCGAAACAGGAGTTCGAGCACATCGTCGGCATCGGTCGCCAGAATTCCTTCCTCGAGGCAACGGCTGCCTGCGGCCGTTGCGGCAACTGTTCCGAGCCACAGCCGTACAACGGCTTCACGATAGGATCGGGCCTCATGAAATTGCCGGTCGTCCTCGAAGGGCCCGAAGGGCGACGGACGTCTTCCTTCCAGGTCCGAGAGCCGCCGCAGAACTTCTTCGACCATTGAATGCAGGCCAGCCTCATCGAGAATCTGACCAGTCAGCTCGAGTTCCTTCCGGCGGTAGGCCTTCTTGTCGAAGATCGCATTCGTGCAGGCGCCAAAATCGAGCAACGCGGCCAGCACCCGGTGGGTCGCGACCGGCAGCGGTTTCGAGTAGCGAAGTTGGTGCAGTAAGTCGAACGCCATGACGCACAACACACGCAATGGTGTTCTCGGTCGGACCGACACGAACAGCGGCAGACAACGCCGAACGCTTCTGACCGCGGTCAGCGTCGACGAGATTCGGCTGCAAGCAGGCGCCGATCTCAGACGTGACACAACACCACCTCCCTGGGACATCGCCAGCGGACCGGCACGAGATCGCTGACGCCGCGACTCACGACGAGCCGTGCCGGCCCACACCGGGACCTGATGAAGCAGTGCTGGTAGAACAACGCCCCGGGGAACAAACGATCTCGATATTCGAACGCGACCATCTGACAGCCATGGAGATGGCCCGCAAGCACCAGGTCGTATCCACCCTCGCGCGCCGCGGTCCAGATCGATGGGTCATGCGCGCACAGAATTCGAACGTCAGCTTCGGGGGCGGAAACCGCGTTCGGACCGGCAACCGCAATCACCCGGCGACCATGCGTGATGCGAACCGCCGTCTCGTGAATCCATTCGCCCCCGCCGCTGACCACCGCGTCACGAACCCGATTCATCCCCACGGATCGGTCATGGTTCCCGCCAATCGCCAGAACGAATGCGTCGGTGTGAAGGAGATGGACCAGGTCGCGTAGCTGGTCCAGTTCCGACGATTCATCGACCAGATCGCCGCCCAGCAGCACACCGTGGGGTTCGGACGCACGCACGGCCCGAATCACCTGCCGAGCGAGATTATCGGAGCGTTTCGGCCGAAGATGAATATCGCTGACGTACATCAGACGACACGGGTCGTGCCTCGCCGAAATGCGTTCCTCGCGAACGTGAAGGGCTCCTTGAAGGCCGATTTCCAACCGCGGGGACGACATCGCGCTTCCCTACGAATCTTCCCGACGAATCGCGTGATGAATGATTTCACGAAGCGCCTGTAATCTCGGTTCCATGCGACGAGTCGATGCGGACTGCGTTCGTGCGTACCACAGCAGCCTCCCGAACCCGCGCGGAACGGACAGTTGGCGGTCCAGTTCGCGGAGGACCGAGTGCTCGCGATACTCCGCGATGAAGGCGGTCGCGAGTGGACGCCAGGCGTCACTCGACCCTCCGATCAGTTCAAGAAGAAGAACCTTCAAGTCGTCGCCGTGACGCTGCGTGGCGCTGTTCCGCGGTTCATGGCGTGTGTCGAAGTCGATGAGCACCGCGCGTTGCGCGGTCGAGTCACAGATGATGTTGTCGAGATGCAAATCGCCATGAGACCATGTGCCGTTGTTGAAATAGCGGCATTGAATCTGATGGACCCGGCGCACTTCGCGGGCGGCCAGGATGAAGGCCGTGGTCGGGTCCCCGTCGTTGCGGCGAACCAAGGCACGCAAACTGATCCCGCAGGCTTTCGGAACAATCACGGCGCGGCCGGCGCCGACCGTCACGTCCGGCCGCCCCGGATACAGCAATCGGGCACAATGGATTTCCCAGGCGATCCATTCGTGGGCCCGTACGAACATGCGACCGCCGCTGTCGGCAAGCGCCAGGAACCGGTTCGCGAACCAGACGATGATGGGTGCGCCGGCCCGGCGCCGCTTGACGAACACCGGTGCGCCGTCACGCAAGCCCTCCTCGACCTGATTGACGCGCACACGGTTCATGAGCCACGCCATGGCTCGTTGAACGGGTTCCACCATCAACGTGTGGCCTGCGCTCGCGTCAAAACAGGCGGACGCCGACCTTGAATCCAGCCAGGAGATCTTTCGGCGGAGAACTTTACATTGCAAAGTTCGGGCTGTCAACGAAGGGGCGCGACGGCTGATTTGCCACGATCGCGGGGCTCACTCAGATCTTGCCGTCGCAGGCGTCCGCCCGTGCGAGGAGAAATGCCCTTTCCCGCGCGTTGCGGGTCAGCGTGGCCGCAGCCTTGAACTCTGAACGCGCCTCGGCCAGTCGACCGGCCCGGAACAGAAAGTCGCCTCTCGCCGCCGGCAATGGCGCGTAGTCGCGCAGGGCGGCGGCGTCGGCGATCTCGTTCACGAGTCTGAGGCCCGCTTCGGGCCCGAAGGCCATGCTGTGGGCGATCGCGCGATTGAGATCGATCACCGGTGAGGGCGCGACGACGCGCAGCCGGTCATAGAGCGCGGCAATGCGCGGCCAGTCGGTATCGGCGGCCCGGCGCGCGCGGGCGTGGCAGGCGGCGAGCGCGGCTTGCAGCACATAGGGGCCGGCATC
>Ga0111538_10000492_pt1 | contig 52408 bp, 55 predicted proteins | sample SoiMethybrSBSTD1_FD_79669 | JGI IMG/M metagenome (GOLD analysis project Ga0111538, IMG submission 79669) | Bulk soil microbial communities from a Populus tree surrounding site in Tennessee, USA - Soil MetaG P. TD hybrid SBSTD1 (version 2)... | ecosystem: Environmental > Terrestrial > Soil >... | reverse complement strand
GCATCGAACACGGTACGGCCGTGCCCGCGTTCAAAGCGTCGGGAGACATCACGAGCATGTCCCGCGCCGACGGATACATCGAGATCCCCGCGGATGTCGAAGTCGTCGAGGCTGGCACGCTGGTCGACGTGAGACTGTTCTGACGATCTACTTGCGCTGAAATTTCGCGGATTCCTTGGCGTATCTGATGCAGGTCGGGGAATGAGTTCCAACCAACTCCGTGCCATCCTTGCCGAGCGTCAGATCGAATACGTCAGGCGTCTTTGCACACGAATTCTTCTGGAGGCCAACGGCGGTGATCGTGACGGCGTTTCCAAACTTCTTCCACTCGCAGTTGAGTGCGGGCCCCTGGGAACGTCCGAATGTGCACGAACCGTCCGCCGCGAGGCTGAACTGCCATTCTTCCGTCAGGGCTTTCGGCTCTTCCACTTCGGCGAACTTCAACTCTGAGCGTCGAATGAAGTAGTAGGTCTTGCCTCCCCATTCAGACCCGCTCAGGGTCTCACTCTTGGCCTTCGCCTCGAGAAGCGTTGCCAGCCGTCGCTTCGCGATAGGCGCGAACGTCCCTTCGGGAAATGCGTCGAGATAGCCGCGATAATCGTCGGGATTCGAGCTGTTCTGAATCGCGGTCCAAAGGATGGCTTCTTCTCGCGATTGCGCCTTAGCGGGCATCATGAGCGAGGCAAAAGACACAAGTATCAGACACGCACAAACAAGTCTCACTCAAAGTCCTCGACGCGGATCCTAGCATGCTTGCTGAGCTTAAAGGCCGACAGTAGAATATGCACCCACCGCGACACTTAGGCCCTCATTCCCAAGGAAGAGCCATGACGGCAACCTCGGTACGGTTCTGGTGCTTGGCCGCTGTGGTCGTCGCAACGAGCACTTTATCGACGCACGCACAGCACATCGACATCTATCAGCAGGCCGCCAACCTGTACAAAGAAGCGGCGGCTAAGGTTCCCTTCGCGCAAGGCCAGTGCTATCTCCAACTGGCCAAATATCACGATTGTCTGGCTGGTGGACTCCTCGGCGCAGCCTCGAGCTGCGGCAACCCTTCGACGAACTGCTCGGTCGTGCCCACGGCAGGTGTGGGCAGTCTCGGCGGACTTGCCACGTCCGCCGCTTCCCGCGCCACGAATTCTGCAGCGGCAGCCGCGTCGCGAGCTGAGGACATTCAGCAGGCCGTCAATGTGGGATTCACCGTGTTCCGCGGCATCATGGCGTTCCGAAAGCAGCGTCAGGCACAGCGCGAGGCACAGCAACGTCAGCAGCAGCTTCAGCGGCAGAACTCCCCGGTACAGGGCGGCGATCCGCAAGCGGAGGCCGAAGCGCAACGGATGCAGGCAATGGCGCAAATGCTGGCGCGCCAACGTGCGCTGCTCGAGGAAGCGGCTGACAAGCTGCTGGCCGACGGGCAGGGTCTGCTCGACTCGGCGGACAAGTTGTTCGCCAACGCCGATGCGCTGCTAGGACGTTCATCTACAGGCGGGGGCGTGGAACCGACCGGGGCACCCGCTGGAAGCTCGCGATCGGCTTCCACAGGTAGCCCATCTGGAGACACGTCGAGCAGCGCCAAATCAACGACCAACTCGGCTCGCTCCGGTAGTTCCGCCCAAGCGTCAACAACAGGTGTGAATGGCGACTCGTGCGCGACGGGATGGGCCGACGAAACGTTCCGTGTCACTCAATTCGGAAACGACCAGCTCTGGGAGAACTCCGGAGCGCTCGCGTTCATCACCAACGAGGCCGGCCAAGCGACTGCGTTTGGCAAGTTCCTCTCGCTGCAGTACGCGACCGGCCACCAGACGCACATGCAGTTCGGCCTCGCCGGCAGACTGGACAACGACCTCGCACCCGGCGACAGCCGCCGGCTGGCGATCGATCGCGCGGGACTCGGCACTCCGTCTGTCGATATACGCGTTCGGTATTGCAAAGAGTAAGCAGTCAGACCCGAGATTCGCATCATGACAAGAACGCTCGCGCTCGCTTTGATAATTGTGGGGCTGACTTCGCCGACCATCACGACGTCTGCGCAAACCCGCGAAGAAGCGGTCCTCTGGGGGAGTATTCAGAACAGTACCAATATCGAAGACTACCGCGCGTATTTGGACGCATATCCGAATGGCACCTTCGCGCCTCTGGCCCGGCGGCGGATCGCGAACATGGAAGCAGAGACATCGGCAGCCAAGGCGGCGAAAGCGGCCGAGGCCGTGCGGACGAGAGAAGTGCGACGCGAAGCGTTGGTCGATTCCGAATGGGAGGGGCGAGAGTACTACACGTGGGGCCAGTGGACTGGGTACCGAGCCGCGACGCCAGACAATCCCAAAGCGAAGTTTCACACGATCGCGTTACGACTCTCAGAGAACGATCAATGCCTCATCGATAATCAGGCACCCTGTTCCTGGAGCAAGACTGGTAGTCAGGTGACAGTGATCGTCAAAAAGAACAAGGTCGATCTCCTGTCCGCCTGTGGCGGTGAGCACAATCTCGAACTACGGGACGGAGGAGCCGTCTTGTCCGGATCGTTCAGCGCGAAGCGGGACTGTCTCGGCGCAACGTTTTTCGTGAGACTTGAGCGCAAGAAGTAAGGCCCTAGCGACGTCGAGGAGCAACCTTCGCGATAAAGTCCCTGCACTGTTCGAGCTGCTGACATCGTAACGGCCCAAGCGTTGGAACCGACACGCGCCGTCCGTTCACCTCCCCGGAGATGCACGGCTTGTCGTCTCGACACTGAAGATCGACGTAGTCCTTCAGTTCGGGAAACATCTGCATCGATTCCCAATCGAGATCGCTCACCGCCACCGAGACATTGGTGAAACCCTGCTGCGAATCACGGATCTCGATTCTGAGACGCGTGCCGTCGTTGGCGAATGTGAACGGAATCTGACGGCCGTACAGCCTCGTGCTGAGAAGATTCCCTGAGATCGTCATGGCTCCCGATCCGGAGACGGCTGGAGGACTGCCCAATCCGTCGGCGCCACGCATTGCACGCAGCGCGGGCTCGAGCATGCGGTTCAAACGTTCGTCGGCGGACTCGAATCTAGCAAAGGTACGCTCAAGACCATCGAGCGCGATGTCGGAATACCTGCCCAGCTTCTCCATAGTCTCGAGCGTGTTGTCGATCGAGTCGTGCAAGGTACTCAGGAACTCTGCAATTGGCCCCGATCCGACGGGCAGCTGAGTGTGCTTGTTGTATCTCGCATCATCAAGTTGCTCTGAAAGCTCATTGAACTTGTCACGAAACTCGACGAGGTCATGCCACGCTTCATGGCCACGCTCGAGCAATTGCTTTTGCCGGGCATTGAGACCTGCGGCCTCCGGCTTCACCATGGCGACGGGGGCCATCACGTTGAAGAACGTGCTATCCCCCCAGCTGCAGCCACACCACTTCTCGTAGCTGCGTTCGAACTTCTGGTTGGCCTCGACACTCCGCATCACCTCTTCGGGACTGCTCTTGGTCTCGATGCCCCACCGCGCCGACATCTCGCCTGCCGCAGTGCCCTTCCGGTAGTAGAAAGCGGCCCACTCGGTTACACGCGCCGTGTGGGGATCCCGCTGCACGAGGATCACGTTGACGCCATCGGACGCGTAGTAATGGTCCAGAGCGGCGACGCCTGACGCATCGCCGCCGCGTGCGGCAAACAAGAGGACGGCGACACAAGCGAGCGAGCAGCGAGAAATACAATGTCCGGGCGGCACACGGGCCTCCGAGTGGATGCTTGTTCTTTCAGGATCTGTCGCGACCAGACTCGTCGCGCAACGGATGAGATTATCGCCGATTGTAGCGTCGGCAGCGACTGACTGGCGCCAGGAGAAGCCACGTTCCGAGCGCCGCGGAGATGCTCGGACTTACTGCGATACCTGGCCGCGTTCCTGCGTCGCACTTCCGTTTCCGTCCACCTCGACGCCGAGGGCGCTCACGGTGCACGTCAGACTCTGATAGCCGTCGATGGTTCCATGCGAGTGGAACTGAGGTCGAATGCCCCGATCGACTCCACTGCGTTGAAGTGAGGAAAGGCGGGCTCCGTTCTCGTAAAGAGGCCCGCATGCTTGAGATCAACGCAGCGGACGCCAAAAATCGAACGCCGATCAGGCCGAACGTTCGCTTCTCGTCACAGCCGGACCAGATCCGCGATGCGGATCGCCCGCCGCTCGTCGATGCTTTTGCGAGCCGCGATACCCGTCAGGCACGACATGGCACCCGCGCGGGAGTCGGGCAGCCGCATATGGGCTGGCGCCTCGGCGCCCCGGAAGATGAGATCGCGCAGGCGCGAATCGCCCCCGCCGTGTCCCCCTTCGACGCGGACCACAGGGACGCGTGTGCGCACGCCAAAGCTCTTGGTCAGGTAGATCTCCGTGGAGTCTTCGTCGGCCACGTCCCACGGCTGGCGCTCGTATGCGCGCACCTCGAGACGTCCCAGCTCGCCGTTGAATGCGACGCGGTAGCCTTCAAACGGCATGTGCGCATTGAGCGAATAGCTCATCGTGACGCCGTTCGAGTACTTCACGATCGCCGACATCGTGTCGAAGATGTCGACGTCCTCGCGGAAGACGCACCCGTCGCGGTAGTAGCCATCGACATCCTCGCAGCCGGCGTACAGCCGCATGCGCTCGGCGTCTTTCGTCATGTCGTAGTGGAAGCGGCACGACTTGGTGTGCGAACACGTGCGACAGTTCGCCGCTCGAAACGATCCGTTCTTTCCGTACACCTTCAACCCGCCGTCGGCCACCACCTCCACCGGATCGGCGCCGAGCCACCAGTTCATCAGGTCGAAGTGATGCGTGGCCTTGTGCACGAGGAGGCTGCCGCTGCGGTTGCGCAGCCGGTGCCATCGGCGGAAGTAGTCGGCGCCATGGTAGACGTCGAGATACCAGCTGAAATCCGTCGAGAGAATGCGGCCGATCTCGCCGGACATGAGCGTTTCCTTGACCGTGCGGTGACCCGGCGCGTAGCGGTAGTTGAAGGTGACGACGATCTTCTTGTTGTTGCGCCGCTCGGCGTCGATCACCGCCTGGCACTGTCGTTCGTCGATGACCATCGGCTTCTCGGTCATGACGTCCAGGCCGCGGTCGAGCCCCTTGGTGATGTATTCGTGGTGGAAGGCATCGACGGTCGTGACCATCAACAAGTCCGGCTTCGCCTTGTCACACATCTCGTCGAAGCTCGTGAACGTCGGGCAGTCCACACCGATCATCTGCTTCGCCACAGCGACCCGCTTCTGGTTGACGTCGCAGAGACCGACGAACTCCAGCACGTCGCTGTACTCCTTCGCCAGCGGCCGGCCCCACATGCTGGTCGCCCGGTCGCCGGTCCCGACGATGGCATAGCGGCGACGGACGGGCCGGGATTGGCTGAGCACGGGAGCCACTCCGGCGGCCGCGGCTGCGGCGGCGCCGCCGGCTGTCTTGACGAATTCGCGCCGAGTTAGTGGGAACGTCATGCGCGTGATGATAGCGCCGCCGCTCGAGAATGGATCGGAGGGGTGATATATACTTTCGCGATCCCCTGTACGCGTTTTGTCCTCCGTTTTCAACGGGTTGTACGCACACTGGTCCTGGGGAGTCGTGGAGAACCAATGTCAGTGACCGACGCGGCCGTCCAAGAGGCCGGCCCACACCAGCGCACCGAGCGCATTGTCAACGATTTCGCCATCCAGGTCGCCACCGTCAACGGATCCGGCAGTCAGACGGCCAATCTGGTCCTCCTCAGATCGATCTTTCAGATGGGCGTGCCGGTCGGGGGCAAGAACATGTTCCCGTCGAACATCGCGGGACTGCCGACCTGGTACACCATCCGCGCCAGCTCGAAGGGCTATGTCGGCCGCAAGAAAGAGGTGGATTTCCTGGTTGCGATGAACCCGGAGACGGCGAAGGAAGACGTCCTCTCGCTGGCGCCGGGCGCCGTTGCGCTGTATGACGAGCCGCTCAAGCTGAACGAGCTCCGCAGCGACGTCATCTTCTACCCCGTCCCCTTCGACAAGTTGATGCAGCCGATCACGCATGACGCCAAGCTGCGGCGTCTCGTGCGGAACATGGTCTACGACGGCGCGCTGAGCAAGCTCCTGTCGATCGACATGGGGCAGATGGAAAAGGCGCTCCGCAAGCAGCTCGGGAAGAAACAGAAGGCGATCGACCTCAACATGTCGGCCCTCAAGGCTGGCTACGACTTCGCCGAAGCGAACCTGCCGAAGCAGGACCCGTTCGTGATCGAGCCGATGAACAAGACGCAGGGCATGATCCTCATCGAGGGCAATGCCGCCGCGGCCATCGGTTGCATGATGGCCGGCGTGACCTTCGTCGGCTGGTATCCGATCACGCCCTCTTCGTCGCTCTGCGAATCGCTGATCGATTACCTGAAGAAGTACCGGAAGGATCCCGAAACCGGCAAAAACACCTACGCGGTCATCCAAGCGGAGGACGAGCTCGCCGCGCTCGGCATGGTGCTCGGCGCCGGCTGGGTCGGCGCGCGCTCGATGACCTCGTCCGCCGGCCCCGGCATCTCGCTGATGTCAGAGTTCACCGGTCTCGGCTACTACGCCGAGATCCCGGCGGTCATCTTCGACGTGCAGCGCTGCGGTCCGTCTACGGGCCTGCCGACGCGGACCGGGCAGCAGGACATCCTGTCCACAGCCGTCCTCTCGCACGGCGACACCAAGCATCCGCTGCTGCTGCCCTCGTCTGTCACCGAGTGCTACACGATGGCGATGGACGCCTTCGACCTCTCCGAGCAGATGCAGACGCCGGTCTTCGTCATGTCCGACCTCGATCTCGGCATGAACACGTGGATGTCAGAGCCGTTCGATTACCCGACCAAGCCGATCAAGCGCGGCAAGCTGCTCGACGCCGAAGCGCTCAAGCGCGTCGGCGAGTTCGCCCGCTACCGCGACGTGGACGGCGACGGCATTCCCTACCGCACGATACCTGGCGACGGGATGCCGGCCTATTTCACACGCGGCTCTGGTCACAACGACAAGGCGCAGTACAGCGAGCGCGCCGAGGACTACTCGAAAAACCTCGATCGTCTTGCGCGGAAGTTCGAGACAGCGCGCACCCTGGTGCCCAAGCCCGACGTCGAGATGCTCGCCAAAGGCAAGATCGGCATCATCGCCTACGGCACCACTCACTGGGCGGTCGTCGAATCACGCGATCAGCTGTCCACTGAAGCGCAGCTGACGACGTCGTATTTGCGGCTGAAGGCGTATCCGTTCACGCCGGAGGTCTTCGAGTTCATCGACAGGTGCGATCGCGTCTACGTCGTCGAGCAGAACCGCGACAGCCAGATGCTGTCGCTGCTCAAGATGGAGTGCAATCCGGCGCAGATCGCCAAGCTGCGCGCGGTTCCGCAATACGCGGGTCTGCCGATCGACGGCCGATCGGTCACAACCGAGTTGTTGCGCCAGGAGAGAGCGTAGAGCGGAGGCTTCAGCCTCCGCGGACACGAGGAGAAACGACGGAATGTCCACACCGACCCAGCCAGCCCCCGGCAAGAAGCTCAATCGCATCGGGCTCGAGCCCATCGCGTATCGTGGCAGCAAGACGACGCTGTGCGCCGGATGCGGGCATAACGCGATCACCGAGCGCATCATCGACGCCTTTTTCGAGATGGGGGTCGATCCGACCTCGGTGGTGAAGCTCTCCGGCATCGGCTGCTCGAGCAAGAGTCCGGCGTACTTCCTGAACCAGGCGCACGGATTCAACTCGGTCCACGGGCGCATGCCGTCAGTGGCCACCGGCGCGGTCGTGTCAAATCGCAAGATGATCGCCATCGGCGTCAGCGGCGACGGCGACACGGGCGCGATCGGCATCGGTCAGTTCGTGCACCTGATGCGCCGCAACCTGCCGATGATTTACATCATCGAGGACAACGGCTGCTACGGCCTGACCAAGGGTCAGTTCTCGCCCACTGCCGATGTCGGCTCGACGCTCAAGACCGGCGTCATCAACGATCTGCCGCCGATCGATACCTGCACGCTGGCCATCGAGCTCGGCGCGTCGTTCGTGGCGCGGTCGTTCTCGGGTGACCCGAAGCAGCTCAAGGCGATTATGAAGGCGGCGCTGAGCCATCGCGGCACCTGCATGATCGACGTGCTCTCGCCGTGCGTGACGTTCAACGATCACGACGGCTCGACCAAGAGCTACTCGTACGCGAAGGACCACGAAGAGCCGCTCGCCGATCTGAACTTCGTGCCGTTCTTTGAAGACATCAACATCGACTACGATCCCGGCACGACGACGGCGGTGACGCTGCACAACGGGTCGAAGATCCTGCTGAACAAGCTGGCGGAGGACTACAACCCCACCGACAAGCATCGCGCGCTGTCGCTGCTGCGCGAGACGGCGGCACGCAACGAGTTCGCGACCGGCATTCTCTACGTCGAGCCGGACAAGCAGGACTTCATCGAGTTGCTCGGCCTGGTGGACGAGCCGCTGGCGACGCTCGATCCCTCGCGGGTGCGCCCGGGCAAGGCGGCGTTGGATGAAATTATGGAGAGCTTCAGATAGTCCTTGGTCTCAGGTCTTTGGTCTTTGGTGACCATAGACCGTAGACCAGAGACCAGAGACCAGAGACCAGAAACCATGAGCGACTACCGCGCCGTCGCTATCTATCTCGGGTTCATCCTCGCCTTTGCGATCGTGTCGCTGGCGATGGCGACGATCCTGCGTCCGCGCCGGCCGTTCGCGGCCAAGCTGCAAACCTACGAGTGCGGCGCCGAGCCGGTCGGTCCGGCCTGGGTGCAGTTTCCCGTCGGCTTCTATCTCGTCGCGCTGGTCTTCATCGTCTTCGACGCGCTGGCGGTTTTCCTCTTCCCCTGGGTCTTGAACGTAAGGGCCCTCGGACTCTGGGGTATTCTCACGATGCTGACGTTCCTGGCTATTCTTTCGTTGGGATGGGTCTACGCGTACCGGGAGCGCATCCTCGAGTGGAAATAAAACCGCCTGTCCCAACGATTCCCGCGCCCATCTGGAGGAACATCAAGGACCTTCAGGAGTGGGAGCAGCTCCATCAGAAGCGGCCCGAGGGCGACAAGCACTCGGCGGCCTTCGAATCGCTCACTGATGGCATCCACAGCTTCCCCGGCGGCTTCGTCGTCACCACTGTGGCTGACGCGTTCCTGAACTGGGCGCGAAAGTCGTCGGTGTGGCCGGTGACGTTCGGGCTCGCGTGCTGCGCGATCGAGATGATGGCGACGTTCGCCTCCAGGTTCGACGTCGAGCGCCTGGGCATGGTGCCCTGGGCGTCGCCGCGTCATTCGGATCTGATGGTCGTATCGGGCACGGTCACCATCAAGATGGCGCCGATGCTCGAGCGCATCTACGACCAGATGCCGGACCCGAAGTGGGCGGTGTCGATGGGCTCGTGCGCCAATTCCGGCGGTCCGTTCCGCCACGGCTATCACGTCGTAAAGGGCGTGGACAGGGTGATTCCGGTGGACGTGTACGTTCCGGGATGTCCGCCGCCGCCCGAATCGCTGCTGAACGGACTGCTGCTGCTCCAGGATCAAATCGCGCACTTCCGTCGGACCGGCAGGCGCGCGGCCCCGAACCCGAAGGTTGACTGACCCCCGTGACCCACGAGCAAGCGAAAACCTTGATTGGCGAGCGCTTCGGCAGTGCGGAGGTTGCGCCCGTCTCCGCCGAGGCTACGGGCAAGGGCCTCGTGGTCACCGTACCGGCCGCCGACTGGCAGTCCTTCGCACGCTTCGCCAAGGACACGCTCGGCTGCCGCTTCTTTTCCTTCTCCACCGCGGTTGACTGGAAGGAACAGGGTCTGGAGGTCGTCGCCAAGGTGGACAACCTGGACTCCGGCCTGGCCCTGATGATGAAGACGAAGCTGGGTCCCGGCGTCAGTGAATGCCCGTCGCTCGTACCGGTCTACCGCGGGGCCGACTGGATGGAGCGCGAGTGCTACGACATGTTCGGCATTCGCTTCGACGGGCATCCGGATCTTCGCCGGATCCTGCTCGCTGACGACTGGGTCGGCCATCCCCTCTTGAAGTCGTACGCGGTGGATACCCCGCACCCGCCCTATCGATGACCCTCGACGCCGGCCACACGACTCGCGTCGAGTTCGATTACTCAGGCGGCGAGCGCCTCACGATGAACATGGGGCCGCAGCATCCGTCGGCCCATGGAGTCTTCCGCGCGATCCTCACGCTCGAAGGCGAGACGGTCGTCGGCGTCGACGCGGTGATCGGGTATCTCCATCGCTGCCACGAGAAGCTGTCGGAGACGCTGACCTACGCGCAGTACCCGTCGATCGCATCAAAGACCGACTACGTCGCGGCGATGACCAGCGAGTTCGCGTACGTGATGGCAGCTGAAGCGATCGGCAAGATTGAGGTGCCGAAGCGCGCGCAGTACCTGCGCGTCATCGCGGCGGAGCTGCAGCGCATCGCCTCGCACCTGCTCTGGCTCGGCACGTGGTGCATGGACATGGGCGGCGCGCTCGGCGGTGGCGCAACGATCTTCCTGTACGCGATCCGCGAACGCGAGACGATCCTCGATTTGTTCGAGTCGCTGGTCGGGGCGCGGCTGCTCTACGGCTTCTACCAGGTCGGCGGCACGCGCTACGACATTCCTGCCGGCTGGGCCGATGCGTGCCGCAAGACGATCGACGTCATCGATCAGCGTATTGGCGAGTACGAAGGACTGCTCGAAGACAATCCGTTCTTTCAGGCGCGGGCCAAGGACGTCGGCGTCATCACCCGCGAGTTGGCCGAGGACGTCGGCATCGCCGGTCCGCTGCTGCGCGGCTCGGGTGTCAACTTCGACCTCCGCCGGTCGGCGCCGTATTCGTCATACGAGGACTTCAGCTTCACGGTCCCAGTCGAAACCGGGGGCGACTGTTTCGCGCGCTATCGCGTGCGGATGGTCGAGTTCCGGGAATCGATCAAGATCATCCGCCAGGGGCTGGACAAGCTGCCCGACGGCCCGATCTCGTCGCGCCCCGGACTCAAGTCCGTCGCGCAAATCAGGATTCCGAAGGGCGAGGCGTACGCGCGCGTCGAAGGTCCGCGCGGAGAGGTCGGCTGTTATCTCATCGCCGACGGCAGCGCCAAACCGTACCGCATGAAGTGGCGCGGCGCGTCGTTCTCGAATCTCGCGGTCCTGCCGCATATCATTCCCGGCCATAAGGTCGCCGACGTGGTGGCAATTATGGGTTCCGTCGACCCCGTCTTCGGTGAGGTCGACAGATGATCGGCAATCGCTTGCGGTCTTTGGTCTCAGGTTTTTGGTCTTTGGTGGACCAGAGTCGAATACCAGAGACTAAAGACCAGAGACCAGAGACCAGAAACTGATGCCCGTCTGGCTCACCGCACTCATCGCACCGTTTGTGGTGCTGAACGTGGTCATCCTACTGGTGACTTACGTGACGCTGCTCGAGCGGAAGTTCGCGGCGCGCATGCAGTCGCGCATCGGTCCGTACCGCGTCGGCCCGCACGGTCTGCTGCAGCCGATTGCCGACGCTGTGAAGCTGATGATGAAAGAGGACGTCGTGCCGACGGCGGCCGACAAGACGGTCTACAACCTGGCGCCGATCGTCTTCCTCATCCCGTGCATGCTGATCTTCGCGACGATTCCGTTCGCGCCGGGGCTCGGCGTCGCCGATCTCAACATCGGCATCCTGTTCTTCCTGGCCGTGTCGTCGATGGAAATCGTCGGCCTGTTCATGGCCGGCTGGGGCTCGAACAACAAGTACGCGCTGCTGTCGGCGATGCGCGCGGTCAATCAGATCATTTCCTACGACCTGCCGTTCATCTTCTCGGCGCTCGTCCCGGTGATGATTGCCGGCTCGCTGAAGCTCTCCGACATCGCCGCCGCGCAGGCCGGCGGCGCGTGGTTCATCTTCTATCCGGTGATCGGCCAGCTCGCGTTCGTCGCGTTCATGGTGTCCACGCTCGCGGCCGAGAACCGTGTGCCCTTCGACATCCTCGAGGCCGAATCGGAGCTGGTCGCCGGCTTCCGTGTCGAGTACTCGGGTATGAAGTTCGCGCTGATTCAGCTCGGCGAGTACGCGCACATCATCGGGTCGTCGTTCCTCGGCTCGGTGCTGTTCCTCGGTGCATGGGCAGGGCCCGGCCCCGAGTATCTGGGGCCGATCTGGATGCTGCTCAAGGCGATGTTCCTGTTCCTGGTGCTCACGTGGATCCGCTGGAGCTTCGTCCGTATCCGCGTCGATCAGATCCTGACCTTGTCGTGGAAGTTCCTGCTGCCGGCCACGCTGACGCTGCTCATCGCCACTTCGTTCGTGGTCGTCTGGAGGGCCGGTGGATTCTAACCGCTCCGGCGGGTCCGAAAGGACCCGCCCTACACACGACACGAGCCCGCTGTTCGTCATTCGCGCCGTCGCGAAGGCGATGTGGGTGACGCTGTTCAATCTGTTCCGGAAGCCCGTCACGGTCCACTATCCGGACAAGGAGCGCGCGTACCCGGATCGCTATCGTGGCCTGCTCGCGCTCGTCTACGAGAAGGACACCGGCGAGGAGGCCTGCATCGGCTGCCGCTTGTGTGAGTACGTCTGCCCGCCGGCGGTGATCAAAGTCGAGATGCTCAAGAGCGAGAAGCGCAACTATGCAAAGAGCTTCTCCCTGGAGCTCTACGCGTGCGAGTTCTGCGAGCTGTGCGTGCAAGTCTGTCCGACCGACGCCATCGTGATGATGAAGTCGTTCGACATGGCGACGGCGGATCGCCGCGAGATGCTGCTCGACAAGGATCGCCTGCACGCCATCGGCCTGCAGCATCAGCAGTCCTGGGCGACGGGTAACAAGCTGCGCGACATGCAGGGTCCGCCGAAAATGGCGCGACCCGAGGCCGCCGCGCACGCCGCCACGCCAGCGACAGCTGGCGCGCCAGCACAAGCTGGCGCTCCTGCCGCGAAACCCGCCAGAGGCGACGCGTGATGCTCAGCGACATCGCCTTCTGGCTCCTCTCAGTCATGCTCGTGGGCTCGGCGCTGGCCGTCGTGCTCTCGAAGAATCTGTTTCACGCCGTCCTGTGGCTGGCACTGGCGCTGACCGGAACCGCCGGCGTGTTTCTGCTCCTCAACGCCGAGTTCCTCGCCGCCGTTCAGCTGCTCCTCTACGCAGGTGGCGTCATCACCATCGTGGTCTTTGCCATCGTCGTCACGGAACGGCTCGTTGGCGAGCGTCTATCGCAAACGAGCCGCGGCGTGGCCAGCGGGGGGCTGGTGGCCGCCGGCCTGCTGTGGATCATTGTGAACACGCTGATGCAGCGGCCACTGCCTGTGACGCCGCTGCCGCAGATCAGCGACCTCACACGGGTCGTCGGCGAACAGGTGCTGACGACCTTCGTGCTGCCATTCGAGCTGCTGGCGCTGCTGATGCTCGCCGCAATGCTCGGCGCCATCTACTTCGCACGTCCCGAGGACTAGCCGAATGGGTTTACAGGCCTACCTGATTCTCGCGGCGACGGTGTTTTGTATCGGCCTGTTTGGTGTGGTCACGCGGCGAAACACGATCGGCATCCTGCTCGGGATCGAGCTGATGCTGAACGCGGTGAACATCAACCTGGTCGCGTTCTCGCACTTCAACGCCACAGCGACGGGCCTGGTCTTCACGCTGTTCACGATCTGCATCACCGTGTCGGAAGCCGCAATCGGACTGGCGCTGGTCATTCTGCTGTTCCGCGTACGCCGGACAGTGATGGCCGATCATCTGGACCTGCTCAAGGGATGATGACCGATCGAGGCAGTCTCGCCCTCCTCTCGCTGCTGCTCCCAGCGATCAGCTTCCTGATCCTCGCGATCGTCGCGCCGCTACGGCGGCTCGGACGGCCGGCGGCGTACCTGTCGATTCTGTTCGCAGCTGGCGCGCTCGTCACGGCAGTCCTGGCGTGGCTCACTCTGGCGTTTATTCCCGTCTCCATCGAGTGGGCATGGCTGCCATCGCACGGTGTCTCGCTCGCGACGGTCGGCGTCCTCGCCGATGAAGACTCGACGCTGATGCTGATCCTGGTGACTCTCGTCGCGTTCCTGGTGCAGCTGTACTCGCTCGAGTATCTCAACGACGAGCCCCCGGTAGCGCTCGGGCGGTACTACACCTATCAGTCGCTCTTCGCGTTCTCGATGATGGGTCTGGTGCTCGCTCCCAATCTGCTGCAGCTGTTCATCTGCTGGGAGCTGGTCGGACTCTGCTCGTATCTGCTGATCGGCTTCTGGTATCAGAAGCCCGAGGCGGCGCGGGCAGCAGTCAAAGCCTTCTGGACGACGAAGGCTGGCGACGTGGGCCTGCTGATTGGCATCGTGTTGTTGTGGCGCGTCACAGGCACATTCGATCTTCGCGAACTGCGGGGGCTGGTGACGAGCGGCGTGCTTCCGGTTGATGGGCTGTCGCTGATCACGCTGTGCATCTACCTCGGGGCTGCAGGCAAGTCGGCCCAGTTCCCGCTGCACACCTGGCTCCCCGACGCGATGGAGGGTCCGACGCCGGTCTCAGCTCTGATCCACGCTGCGACGATGGTGACGGCCGGTGTGTATCTGCTGCACAGGACGGTGTTCCTGTTCCCGCCGGATGTGCTGATGGTCGTCGTCTGGATCGGCGCGTTCACGGCACTCCTCGCGGCCGTGCTCGCGTGCGTGCAGGACGACATCAAGCGCGTGCTCGCGTATTCGACGGTCTCGCAGCTCGGCTACATGATGGCGGCGATCGGCGCCGGCTTCTCGGCCGTGGGGTTCTTCCATCTGCTGACGCACGGACTGTTCAAGGCACTGCTCTTCCTCGGCGCCGGTGCCGTCATCCACGCCGTGCACAGCAACGATCTGTCGCACATGGGCGGACTGGTGAAGAAGATGCCGCAGACGGCGCTGGTCTTCGTGATCGGCACGCTGTCGCTGGCCGGCATCCCGCTGTTCGGCGGTTTCCTGTCGAAGGAAGAGATCCTCGGCGCGACGCTCGCTGGCCATCAGATCGGCCCGTTCGTCCTGTTGATGATCGTCGCGTTCCTCACGGCGTTCTACATGTTCCGCGTGGTGTTTCTCGCGTTCTTCGCTGTCAGGGCGACGCATGCGTCGCCCCTACACGTCGGTGCGGGGGCCGCGATGGGACCCACGCACTCGTCGCCCGGGCACGAGCATGCGCATGCGCCGCACGATCCGTCGCCGGTGATGATGCTGCCGCTCTGGGTGTTGGCACTGTTGTCGCTCGGAGTAGGCATTTACTCGACAGTCGTAGGCCGGGTCCTGCAATTTGGACCCGGCGCAGAAGGCGCCGCGGAGCACGTTGCTCCCTCGTGGCTTACGCCCGCAGCCGTCGGCGTCGCGATTGCCGGCATCGGTCTCGCGTGGCTCGTTTACCAGCGTCGCAGCATCGACGCCGGCAAACTGGCCGCGGCCTTCGGCCCTATTCGCACTGCGGCGCTTCACAAGTTCTGGATCGACGACATCTACGAACGTGTGCTCGCCCTCGCGCTACTCACCCTCTCGCGCATGGTCGGCTGGCTCGATCGCTACCTGGTTGACGGCGTCTTGAACGTGGTGAGCGCGTGGACGGTCAGCGGAGGCAACGTGCTGCGGACGGTGCAGACCGGCCGCGCGCAGGACTACGTCTACGGAGTCGCCGTCGGACTCCTCATTCTCATCCTCTGGATGCGGTGGGCGCTGACGTGAGAGGATTGCCGATTCTCTCGGTGATGACCTGGGCGCCGTTCATCGCGGCGCTGATCGTGATGGCGTTCGCGCGCCACCGGCCGCTGCTCGTGCGCTGGACGTCACTCATCGGCGCGACGGTCTCGCTGGTGGCGTCGATATGGGTCTATTGGGCCTACGACCGTTCGGCCGCGGGCTTCCAGTTCAAGGAGCAGTTCGATTTGGTGCCGTCGCTGGGCATCTCGTATCTGCTCGCCATCGACGGCATGAGCGCGCTGATGTGCCTGCTCACGTCGATCATCATCTTCGCCGGCGTGTTCGCGTCGTGGACGGTGAAGGAGCGCAGCCAGGAATTCTACGCGCTGCTGCTGCTCCTCGTGACCGGCGTTTACGGCGTGTTCGTGTCGCTCGATCTCTTCGTCTTCTTCCTGTTCTACGAGATCGCCGTGCTACCGATGTATCTGCTCATCGGCATCTGGGGCTCGTCAGGAGAAGTGCGGCCGCAGGGGATTTTTGGCTGGGCGTTCGGGCGTACGGGCGTCGGCACCAAAGAGTACGCGGCGATGAAGCTCACGCTGTATCTGCTCTTCGGGTCGGCGTTCATCCTCGTCGGCATCCTGGCGCTTTACGTCGTCGCCGGCGCGACGAGCTTCTCGTTCCTGACGCTGCAGTCGATGCAGTTCGATCCCACGGTGCAGTCGTGGGTGTTCCTGGCCTTCTACATCGGCTTCGGCATCCTCGCCGGCATCTGGCCGCTGCACACGTGGTCACCGGACGGCCACGCCTCAGCGCCGACGGCAGTCTCGATGCTGCACGCTGGCGTGTTGATGAAGCTCGGCGCCTACGGCGTCGTCCGGCTCGGCATGGGACTGCTGCCCGATGCGACCGTCGAATGGGCCTGGCTGGTCGGCGGCATCGCCTGCATCAACATCGTCTACGGCGCGCTGAGCGCGATGGCACAGACCGATTTGAAGTACGTGATCGCCTACTCGTCGGTCTCGCACATGGGCGTCGTGATGCTGGGCGCGGCGACGTTGACGGTGACCGGGCTGAACGGATCGGTCTTCCAGATGTTCGCGCACGGGATCATGACCGGACTGTTCTTCGCGCTCGTCGGCCTGGTCTACGAGAAGGCGCACTCGCGCGAGATCTTCAAGATGGGCGGTTTCGGCGTGATGATGCCCGGCATCGCGACGGCGTTCACCATCGGCGGTCTGTCGTCGCTCGGCCTGCCGGCGACGGCGGGCTTCGTCGCCGAGTTCCTCACGTTCCTCGGCGCGTGGACCTCAAACCACTCGTGGTGGCTCTTCCCCGGCGTCATCGGCGCCTTCCTCACGTCGATCTATGTGCTGCGGGTGGCGAAGCAGATCTTCTGGGGCAAGAAGAGTGAGGATCCGCACTTCCAGCACCTGCCCGACGCACAAGGCACTGAGTGGGCGGCGCTGGGCATTCTCGTCTTCGTGCTGGTGCTGTTCGGTGTTGCGCCGGGTCTGGCCTTGAAACCGGTGGACACCGCGACCGTGCCGCTGCTCCAGCGCGTTGTCCCCGGCATCGAGGCTTCTCGATGATCGCTCAACTCCAGATGCCGCTCGCTCCGGAACTGGCGGTCTTTGCGCTGGCCGTCCTGGTTCTGCTCGGCGGGCTCGTGAAGCCTGGCCGCGCCATCGGCTGGATCGCCTTCGTCGGGTTGCTGCTCGTCTTCGGCCTGATGCAGTACGCGCCGGAAGGCCAGGTGCTGTTCGGCGGCGCGTTCGTGCAGGACGCGCTCGCACTGTTCGCCAAGCGGCTGTTCGTCGGCGCAACGGCGCTGAGCCTGCTCGGCTCGCTGACCATTGGTCACGCGACGTTCGACCGCCGGGCGAGCGAGTATCACTTTGCGATGCTCGTGTCGCTGCTCGGGATGCTGGTGCTGGCCTCGGCGCGCGAGCTGATCCTGCTGTTCGTCGCGTTCGAGCTGATGTCGATTCCGCTTTACGTGCTGACCGGCTTCATGAAGCGCGACGCCGTCGCGCCGGAAGCGGCGCTGAAGTTCTTCCTGGTCGGCACCGTCTCGTCGGCCATCATCGCCTACGGCATGTCGTTCATCTACGGCTCCACGGGCGGCACCGCGCTGGCGCTCATCCCGCAGGCACTGCGCGACGGGCATCCAACGATCATGCTCGGCATGGGACTGCTGCTGGCCGGACTGGGATTCAAGATCGCGGCGTTCCCGTTCCACATGTGGGCGCCAGACAGCTACGAGGCGGCCTCGACGCCGTTCGTGGCGTGGCTCTCCGTAGCGCCGAAAACGGCGGGCTTCGTCGCGATCATCCGGATCTACCTCGAAGGCTTCGGCGACACCGCCCAGATCTGGATGCCGATTCTTGCCACGCTGGCCGGCATGACGATCGTCACCGGCAACCTGATGGCGATCCCACAGAGCAACATCAAGCGCCTGCTCGCCTACTCCGGTGTCGCCCATATCGGCTACATGTTGATCGGCGTCGCCGCCGTTTCGAAGGCGGGCGTAGCGATGCTGCTTTTCTATCTCGTCGCCTACCTGTTCGGGAACATCGGGACGTTCATGGTCGTGGAGGCGGTCGCGCGCTCCGAGAAGTCGGACAACATCGACGCCTACAAGGGGCTCGCGCAGCGGTCGCCACTGCTGGCGCTGGCTATGCTGGTCTTCCTGCTGTCGCTCGGCGGGATTCCGTTCGTCGCCGGCTTCTGGGCGAAGCTCTATATCTTCCTCGCCGCGGCCGAGCGCGGCATGTACGGCCTGGTGTTCCTCGGCGCGGTCCTGACCGTCGTGGCGCTCTACTACTACCTGCTCGTCGCGCGCCGGATGTACATCGAAGCGCCCGTGCGTCGTGAGCCTGTGCCGATGCCGGGCCTGCTTGGTGCGGCGATCGCCGTCTGCGCGATCGGTGTCGTCGGCATCGGCGTCTATCCCGCTCCGTGGGTCAACATCGCCGAGCGCGTCGCTTCTACTCTGTTCCCGTAGGGTCCGGCTTTTCCAACCTGCGCTATCTACGAGACCGAACCGCCTTCTCCCCCTGCGCCAGCGCATCGCGGATGAATCGAGCCGTCTCTGGCGTGAGAGTGGGCTTGGCAGCCGCGAGCTCATTCACGTGCGACTTCGCGAACGCCAATAAGCACTCTTCCATCTCTGACGTGTGGGCGTTGTACTTTCGCGCGATCGCGCGGAGCTCTTCGCGCTCGTCGAGTGCAGCTGATGCCACGTTCGGCGGCTTTCCTTTTGCGACGGACTGGTCGAACGGGCCCCTCAGTGCGCGGAAGTCCGCTAGCGTGTCAATCGCACCAATCTTCTGGAGAACCTTTTCTGTCCGGTCCAATTGCGACCGGGTAAACCGATCGAACAGGATGGCCAAGGTCGCCGAATTCGTTTCCAGAATGCACGCATAGGCAAAGGCAAAGGTCTTACCGGGCTCGAGCTTGTCATTGACCAGAAGGTTGAGCTCACCCAAAGGATCTTTCTTCCTTAGCGCGCGTTCGAGCTGCGCGAGTCGTGAAGGCTTGTGCTTTCGAGACGCTTTCGTCCGTTTGCGTGGTCCCGGCATCAGCGCTTTCATCGTCTTGACAGGTCAAACGCTGTCGTCTTACGGTCGAGCGCGATCGACTCCGTGGGGTCTACCGGGATACGCGAGCGTCTGAATGACTTGGTTCCCAGCCCGGTGATCGATGATCGAGACACCTGGACTTGTGCCCCCTTCGAACGCGGCGAACGTGTAGCGCCCGTTCGGAGAGGTCCATTGATGACCCGCGATGGTGGTCGCCTCGCCCAACGGGCTGAGATTAACGAGCTCGTAGCCAAAGCTTAACGTGTCGACGACCGCCATCTGGGCGGGCGACGTCCGAAGACCGACGGTCAGCAGCTTCTCATTCGCCGACAGCTCCAACGTGTCGGGCAGGCCAAGCGTGAGCACATCCGTAAAGGTCTGGTCTTCGAGGTTGATCAGGGCCAGCTTGTTGGCCGTGCGGCGGCTCACGAATGCCCACTTCTCGTTGTGGGTCACCACGAGCTCGTGCGCGGCCGGCACCGTCATGCGCCAGAAGACGAATCCGGTTCGTGGGTCGAGTGCCACGACCTCGTTCGCGCCCTCGTTCGCCAGATAGAGCGTGCGTTCGTCGTTCGAGAAAACGCCCGCGTGCACGCGGCCATTCGTCGTGAGCGGGTTGGCGTCCCACGGGCCGAGCAGCGTGTCGTCGTGCGTGTCGACAACCGCCACCCTGTCTGTCCCGAACAGCCCGACCGCAATGAGATTCCCGCCCTGGCTGGCATGGACGTGATGTGGGCGAGAGCCGGTCGGCATGACGATCCGAGTGAGCACCTCGCCGGATTCGACGTCGACGATGGCTATCGCCGGCGGCGTGCCGAATTCTTCCGCGACGTAGAGCTTCCCTTTCGCGTACGCAAGGTCGCCAGGCTGCGAGTTTGGCGCCATAGCCACGGTCCGCACTTCAGCCCCAGTGGACGCGTCGAAACCGCGGATCGTGTGGGCACCGCGATTGGCCACCCAGATCGTGTCGTTCACCGACTGCAGGTCCGTTTTACCGGCCAGTGCGAACACGCCGATGACGACCCCGATGAAACCAGCGCGCACCGTTCTTGAAGAGCGACTGTGACTGTTCATAGCTCCTCCCGTTCAAGTCAGCGAAATGGTCTTCGTAACTCGTCACGGCCGTGGCCTGTCTGAGATCTCCAAAGGCACAAACGTCCGTCGCCTAACGCATTGCCGCTCACCTGCGGCACGTGCGCGCCAACGATAGCACCGCGCGCGAGGAGGCGCGCGCGAGCATCAAGCCGTACTCGAACATGCCGCGATCGATGTCTGACTCGGTCGTAGAGGACTACTGGCGCGCCGGATCCATTCGGTGTTGAGCGCGGGCAGACGTTACCGCCAAAACGCAACGATCGCGACCATGGCGTGGATGACCACGCCTGCTGCCACAGCGGCCCAGAACGTCGTCTCCAACAATCTTCTTCGCCCCACCAGGAGCGCAAGGATGCCCAAGGGCAGGTACAGAACGGCCCCGGTGATCACGCCTGGAGAGTACGACCTCGAGCCTGCGGTGCCCAGAACGTGCAAGAGCCCGTTGATGAGCACGATCGTGCCCAACGTCACGATGAACCAAAACCTTTTCGGGTGAGTGATCGCCAGTACGGTCCCGAGAACGAATACCGGTGCCGCAATGCTGTTGACGACGATGAACCGTGTCTCGCTGACTGGAGCCCCGACCACGCGGGCCGTCCAACTGGCAAATCCTTCGCCGCCCCACCATTCCTCGCAGAGGTGGGCAAGGTAGCTCGCCGGGAGCGTCAGCCACCACCAGTTCAGGCGTAGGCCGCGAGCAAATTCGCGATTCAGCAACCGCGTGAATGAAACCAGATAGTTGGCGCATCGGCTTTGCCGTACGCCGGAACCCAACCTTGATCGGCGACGGTCGGCTCGCTGTCGCCTTCACACGCAGAGCGGCTCATGATATCGACGAGGAACCAGAGCCCTTCTTTCTCGCGAGATGCTTGACGAACTCGCACTGGCTGGTCCGCTGCCAAACGAGGGAACTTCGCTGGGCGGCCCGCCGAGCCGGGCGATGCGGACACTTGGCCATTCCAGGCTTCAGTCAGATAGGTAAGACCGTCCTCGAAAAGCCGCTCGAGGCCGAAGAACTCGTCCTGCGCGGATGCTTCAAGCCATGCCGAGCCAACAGAGAGACGCACTCGAAACCACTTCTCGCGTCGCTCGAGCACGACGGCGCCTGGCTCCTCGTAGGCGTACTCCATTGTTGGCAGTGGCTGGACGGTCGCGGCCCGTGGTGCTCGCACTCCCACTTGCAGTCCCTCGCACCCGCCGTCGCCGTGGTGTGTCCATGGCTTCACGACGATGACCGTCCCGACGAGCGGCCCTTGCGGCGTGGCGCGCAGTTCCACTGGCCGGGGCGTAAATCGGTCGCACGCACCTCGGCCAAACACTTCTGGTAGAGCCAGCAACCCAATCACGCGCTCCTGAGCAAAGGCGGGCTGCGACAGTACTGCGCTGCTAAGCAGCAGGGCGACAACGCGATTCATCTCTACTGTCTAATCCAGACGACTGTGTTGTTGATTTTTTGACCTTGGGGATTCATGCCTGTCGTCGTCTGGGTTCGCGACTTGCCGTCCCTGGCGTAGACAAACCGAGAGACCGTGGTGGCTTTTCCGTCCTTCTTGTTGGTCTGCTCGAACGTGCGGTCGTCGATCTGTTTCATCGCAGTGGTGTCGCGGCCCGGATCGCCTTTGACTGGAACGTCCCGGCCGTCGTACATGACGGTGTACTCGTAGTGCAGCGGCTTCCCCGTGGAGTCGACGACTTCGACAACGACGTTGAGGCCTTTGCCGACAGCAGTGGATCTGACTGTGACACTCTTGGGCGCAAGGTCTGCCGGGTTGTACTTCGATTTGGCGAGATCCACTCGCCATGTGCCCAGGTTGGGGTCTTGCGCGTAAGCAGCAGCCGAGAGCGCGAGCAGGAATCCCGACGCGAAACACACGACAGCGAAGGCTCGTTGCTTCATTGTCCACCTCCAACTGTTCAGAACCACAGCTTTACACTTCCAGCGGCCGAACGCATCGCCGCTGTTAGACCGCTCGATTTACCTGCGCGTGAGGCGATGATTTCGCATCCCATACTGACACTGAACAACGCCGCTCCTGCGAACGCTGGAGCAAGATGAATGGGATTCACATACCCTTCCACATAATGAGTCCCGAGCGCGCACCCGAACCCGGCCACTCCGGCGATTGCCACCGCTTCATGAAATGAACGACTTGGCCGCGAATACGCAGCACACACCGTCAGTAGGACGCCGATCGTCGCGAGGCCACCACCAAAACCGGCCCGGTCGTGGGCGATGAGTGGGACGAGACGTGGGTTGACGTCATCCAGCATCTGACGGGTAACGCCCATGAAGCCGAGGTCTTCAACGACAAACACTTCTGTCGAGCCGAGATAGAGAATCACGAGTCCTGCGAGCCCAATACCGAGACCGGTGGCCAACAGTCCCCATCGGCCAAGCCGCAAAGGCCAGGCGGCGCCTTTCATTTCCTCGGTTCGGATCCACGGCGTCGCTGGCGCTGTTGCGAGTCGTCGAGAATACAGCAGTCCTAGAGTGAACGTCGGCAGCAGCGCCAGTGTCGCGATGCCATGCCACATGTCGAGGTAACCGTAGCCGATGTACGTCAGAAAGCTCGCGAAACCCAGCGTTCCGCTTGCGACGAACGCCCACCACGCCCACGCCGCTCCCTGACGCAGGGGAAAGGCTGCGAGCCAAAAGTACAGGACCGCAATGGCAATGAGCGTGCCTCCAAATGCGACGCGATCGTGAAACATGAACCGCACAACCCGGCAGTCCGCGACTCGGCACAATTCAGCAGCCGACATGCCCAGGTAACTCACATCGTGAGGGAGAAACTCTCGTCTGAACGACAGAAAGATCGCGAACACTCCGGAGAGCAACAGCGCGACAGCCGTCAGCGATAGCGCTGGTCGTCCGTCTCCGATCAGCTCGCGAAGCAGGCCTCGATCTTCATGCATAGGTGACTCTTGCCGCTGTCGGCCTGACGATCTGCCGCTCAGGCGCGAGCCGCACCCGCACTCGCAGGCAGTGCGGCACGTTGTGTGTCGCGGCTCGTCGGCTGCGGCGGTTTGTCAGGATTCTGACTCTCGTCGCTCGTCACGCCCACAGCCATTTGGGCCTCGTGACGATCGTGTCTTCCGCCGAGGATCAGAATGATGATCTGCAGCCCTAATGTCCCTCCCGCTACGAGCAGTTCATAGAAGAGCCTGGGATTGGCCAGAAGGTGGTGGCCGCCGAAAGCGACTCCAGGAGTCGCCAAGGCGATCAACAGCAGGCCCGCACTGAGCACAGCCGTCACTGCAACGGGGATTCGTAACACTCGAGTCAAGAACCGGTTCCCGACCATCGTGCCAACGCTCATCACGACCAACGGGCCAACCAGCAGCGCCGGAATCCAAATCTGGAGCACAGACCAGAGGCTCGACAACCGGAAAGGAATCGGTGCATCCGCGGCGGCAATAGACATCAGAGACGAGACGTTGTGGCGCTGATACAAGAAGGCCATTGCCCACACGAGCGCCAGCACCACACCGACCGTGCCGGTCATGATTCGTCGCTTCATACAGCACCTCCCGGCGAATCCAGAGAGCCTAACGATACTGCCGTTCAGCGGCGCACGAGGGAGCGCAGCGACCGAGGCGCCCGTCCGACTGCAACTGCGGGTCAGGCCGCTTCCACGATCTCCGCGATTCGTTTGTCTTGAAGCCAGACGGCGTCCACAAGCTCGAACGCCTGCTTCGCGAGCGGTGTTCCGATGACCTCTTCGCGTGCCAAGGGCTTCCCGACCAGCTCGCTCGATGCCGCAGGGCGGCCGACTGCGTCGATGACCGTGAACGATGGACCATCGGACGTACGGTGAAGCTCCATCGACACGGCACATCGATCCTTCGACTCCGTGCCGTCGCCCCATTTCCCTATGATCAAGTCGAAGTTCGCGCCGTGACGCTCAACCTGTCCCAGAGTCCACTGGACGAAGTAAGCGGCCTCTGTAGCGTCACCTCGATGCACGAAACCCCACACGGTTCGGGACTTGGATCCGCAGCAGTCGCACGGACCCACGTCGTTACTGCCACTGACCTCGATGCTCAGCTGTCGCATGTCGTTGTCGGCCTAACGCGAGGCTTCCTTCGAATTCGTCGGCCGCGTCATGGCGCCGTGTGCGCCTCGGCCGTGCCGACGATGAGCGGACGAACAAACGGCGGGGCTTTGGCCAGGTTGCCTTGCTCGAGCGACGTGACCGTAAACCCGGCCGCACGAATCGCGTCGAGCGTCGACCGGTTGCAATTGCAGCCATGGGCCACGATTCGGTTGAGACCATTGAGCCGGTCCTGCCAGGCGGCGAGTCGTGGCTCCTCAGACCGTACGTGCTCGATGAAGAGTAGTCGGCCGGCCGGCTTCAGGACACGTCCAACCTCGCTGAGAGCTTGCGCCACGTCGCGGACGGTGCAGAGAACGAGCGTCGACACCACGGTGTCGAACTGAGCGTCGCTGAACGGGAGTTGCTCGGCCGGCGCCTGGACGAGCGCGATGCCGCGCCGCTGCTCGCGAAGCCGCCGCGCCAGCTTCCGCGCCATTGGTGCCTCGGGCTCGGCAAGCGTAATCGCCTCGACGCCTTCGCCGTAGAACGGGAGGTTTGCACCCGTGCCAGCGCCGATCTCAAGCACCCGGCCACTGGCGCTCCCAAGGAGCCGCTCACGACGTGTTCGGAGGCCGGCCGCCTCGACACTCGCTGTCATTCGGTCGTAGATGCAGGCAAACAACCACCCACTGACACTCATTGTTCTGTCTTCTTCTTGCGCGTGGCCAGGCACCGCGTCGAAGCCTGTCGCCCGGCGAACACAGTCGGGTGCCGATGGAGCCGACCGCGCGGTCCGTGTCTCGCAATCCCGCGCATCATTTGAATTCGAACTTGTTCGTCGTCAGTCTTCTCTCTGTTGTCAATTCGGTCTCTTGTCGGCCCAAGGTGGCGATGACCTGCGCGGGGGGACGCGCGAGCGGCCTGCCCGTCGTCAGGTGCATCGGCTGTCAGGCACCGAGTGCGCCGCCGATCGTTGCAGCGTCCATACGAGCGTACTCCGATGTGAGCCCCGGGCCGTACGGGTCTCTTGACGAAACTCGCGGTCGCGCACAAACCCCAGGCGCCGAGCGACCGCCACGCTCCGACCATTCTCGGCGTCACAATGAATCTCCAGCCGCTCAACCGGCGTGTAGGCAAAGGCGGCCCGGCACAACGCGGCGGCGGCCTCTGTCGCTAATCCACGCCCACTGACACCGCTGCGGAGCCAGTACCCGATTTCCAGATGATCGGTCGTGCCTCTCGGGTGCAGCCCGGCGCCACCAACGACCTTCGTCTCGTCTCGTTCGAAGAGGCCGAACGCCCAGTCTTTGTTCTCCAGGAACTGCTCGCGCATCGACTGGAGCCGCTCGGCAATCGTGCTCACCGACGATGGTTCGTGCATCGCCCATGGCACCCACGGCTGGAGATCCCCAAGGCTACTGTCGATCGCCTCTTTGAGATGCGGCGCGTCCTCGGGGCGCCAGCATCTGATCAACAGCCGCTCGGATTCAATCCGTTCCAACATTTCCGTCTAAGCATCTCCAACGTGCTTTGTCGTGTGCCTAACGATCACGAATGAGGCGCGCGTGACCGGCAGCCAGCGCGCGACGGCTCCATTGGTTTGTTAGCCCGCGTGGCTTGCGGGAACTGGAAACAGCATCTCATAGCACGCGACGTCCTGCGGCGTGCCCGGCGCCAAGTTTGGGAACTCGACGTACCGTGACCAAGTGCCATCGCGCACGAAGCCGCATTTCTCGAGAACGCGCCAGGAGGCACGGTGCTCAGGATGACAGAGAGCACTTAGCCGTCTCACCCCAATGTCACAAGCCACTTGGACGATTGCCGTGAGTGCCTCCGTCGCGTACCCTTTCCCCCAGGCGTCCTTCGCAAGCACATAGCCGGTGACAGCGTGGTCAGCGGCCTCGAACCCGAAGCCAGTACCTCCGAGCAGTTGACGGTTGCCACGTGACCAGATCAAGTAAGGGCCAGCTGGCCACCGTTCCCATTCCTGCCCACTGAACGCCAAGAACGCCAGCGTGTCGGCGATGGACTGATGCCGAGGCCATCCCAGAAATCGGGTGACGTCGGGGTCGCTGGCATAGCGCTCGAAGATCGACTCAGCGTCGCGACTTTCAGGCGGCGACAATAGCAGCCGTGCCGTTTCTATCTGCAGGGGTGCCTTCACAGATCGACCTAAATGATTCACGTTGGTTCAGCAGGCTCACGTAATGCCGCTCACCTGCGGCACGCGTGCGTCACGATGCCATCGAGCGCGAGGGGCGCGCCACCTCCACTCGGATTGATGCTATTCGAGCGGCAGTCGAAAGGTCCATGACCCTCCCGATTCGCCGACCTTGTGAAAACCCACCGACTCGTACAGCTTTCGCACAGGGTTGAAAGGACTCACGCTCAAGCTCAAAGCTGGAAACCGATCCGCGCGCGCCATCGCGATCAGGTCGCGCAGCAGCGCCCGGCCAATTCCGTTCCGTCGATGTTGGAGTGAAACCGCAATCCCGAGTTCCGGTGTCGATGCATCAACGAACCCGTACGAATGAAATTCTGCGGTCCAGAGCCGGAACCACGCCGCCCCAAGCGGTGTCGCGGCATCTTCCGCAATGACGCCCCGGTCTCCGTGCCGGCCCCATCCGGAAAGTACTTTCGTGAACTCTGGCTGCTGGCGATATTCAGACAACGCCGGCCGCTTCGCAGTGGTGTCCCAGAAAAACGCCTCGAACAGCATCGCTTCGAGAAAGTCGACGTCGTCCGTCGTTGCTGGTCGAATCTTCAAGTTCGTCGGTTGTCCTGTCTCACGCATTGCTGCTCACCTAACTGGGCAGCACGTGGTCGTAGGTTGGATGAGCCGCACGCAACGGGTTTCAGGCTACGCTCAGGAGCATGCACTAGAAGACGACCCGCAAGGAGATGCACCATGCCCGCCCCATCGAAACGGCCCGATACGATCGTACTGGTCCACGGCTTCTGGGTGACGCCGCGAAGCTGGGAGCACTGGATCCCGCACTATGAAGCCCAGGGCTACCGCGTCCTCGCTCCAGCGTATCCGGGGTTCGAGGTCGAGGTCGAAGCGCTCAACCGCGATCCATCGCCCGTCGAGCGTCTCACGGTTCCCGCGATCATGACGCACCTCGAAGACGTTGCCGGGCGATGCGAGACACCACCGATCCTCATTGGTCACTCGGCGGGTGGCGCTTTTGTGCAGCTACTCCTCGATCGTGGCTATGGGGCGGTTGGAGTGGCGATCAACTCCGCGCCGACGGAAGGGGTTCGCGTCACGCCGCTGTCGCAGCTCAAATCGACGTTCCCGGTGCTGAAGAATCCCGCGAACCGCCACCGGGCAGTGGCGTTCACGTACGATCAATGGCGCTACGTGTTCACAAACACATTCGACGAAGCGGACGCGCGCGCCGCCTACGACCGCTATCACGTCCCGGCATCAGGGGGCATTTTTTGGGACAGCGTGCTGGCGAATCTCATCCCCGGGCCGCAGGACATCGCGGTTGACTACAAGAACGACGCCCGCGCGCCCCTTCTCTTCATTTCGGGGAGCGACGATCACTTGATGCCGCCCGCTGTCCAACGCTCGAACGTGAAGCACTACAAGTCGAACACGATCACGGAGGTCAAGGAATTCCCGGGACGCTCGCATCTCATGCCCGCCCAGCGCGGGTGGGAGGAGATCGCCGACTATGCACTGGCGTGGGCCGTGAAACACGGTACGCACCAGCCGCAGGCCGCTCCGGCATCTTCATGAGATGAGGCCTTCGCTCTGACGCACGCCGTAATCACGCGGGGTTCGTGCCAGCCAGAACGCTACGTCTGCTGCACTCGCCGGGCGCGATACTTCAGGACGCGCATGCGTGGCGCGCGTGGCGGCATGCCGAAGCTGCCGACGATCGGGTGGACGATGTCGGCGAGGTCGTAGTAGTGCATGCAGAGCGAGTCGGTGTGCGTGCCGGCATTGAAGACCATCTCCGGCTCACCGACGAAGCAGCGGTCGATGAACACCGGGTGCCCGTACATCATGCCGAACGGCGGCATCGCGCCGACCTCGAACTCGGGGTAGAGCGCCGCAATCTCGCGCTCCTGCGCGAGCCGCAGCGACGCCGCGCGCGCAAGAACCCGCAACGCTTCGAGATCAACTGAATAGTGCGCCGGCACGACGGCTTGCAGCGGCCGGCCGTCGGCAATGCAGATGACCACCTTGGCCGAGCGCCGCCCTGGCACGTGGGTGACGGCCGACAGTTCGGGTGCAGTGAAGGCTGGTGGATGCCGCAGCGTGAGATACGGCACACGCTCGCGCTTCAAGACTTCGACGAGACATGCAAGCAACGCCAACGAAGACCCCCTTTCGACGTGGAACCGGGGACTCGTGGACCGTTGAATGAGTTCCGCTCATGACCTCCATGAGCGGAGCGCTCAGTCAGGGCGCCTGTGTAACACGGTCACCCCAGGGACGTCCACATTTCTTTTCGATCGGAGATAGAATCGGACCCTCAGTCCACTCTCGTCGCGGCTCATCGCTCGGTCGGTTTCGCGGAGGTCGTCTCATGACGTTCAGGCCTCGCTACCCCGGCGTTCGCGTCACAGCCAACGGCAACCAGCTCGTCTCCTATCACACCGAGACCCGCATCGCAGACGCCGGAGTCTTCTACCCAATCACGCCTTCCACGGAAGGTGGTGAGCTGTACCAGCAGGCGTTCGCGGAGGGCAAGCTCAACGCATTCGGCCACAACACGATTGCCATCGAAGCCGAAGGTGAGCACGCGGCCCAGGGTGGGGCCATCGCCCATTCAGTGTGCGGGAAACGCGTCGTCAACTACACGTCGGGCCAGGGCGTCGTCTACGGCGTCGAGCAGTATTACCACGCGCCCGGCAAGTGTTCGACGATGGTGCTGGAGGTCGCCGCGCGGGCGCTCACGAAGCATGCGCTCAACGTGCACTGCGGACATGACGACGTGTATGGGGCGCTCGACACGGGCTGGATCATCGTGTTCGGGAAGGACGCGCAGCAAGCGGCGGACCAGGCGCTGATACTTCGGCGCGTCACTGAGCTCAGCCTGACGCCGGGCATGAATGTGATGGACGGATTCCTCACGTCGCATCTCGAGCGGACGTTCTACAAGCACGAGTCGGCGCTGATTCGCGAGTACCTGGGCGCCCCCGAAGACATCATCGACTGCCCGACTGAGAGCCAGCGCAAGCTTTTCGGACCGACGCGCCGGCGCGTCCCGAAGATGATCGATCTGACGAACCCGGTGCTTCTGGGCCCGGTCCAGAACCAGGAGCACTACATGCAGGGCGTCGTCGCACGGCGCGACAACTTCACCGAGCCGATCCTCGACTTCCTCGAGTCGGCATATAGAGATTTCGGCGAGCTGACCGGGCGCCACTACGGGCTGGTCACTCAGTACAGGACCGACGATGCGGATACGGTGTTCGTGTCGCTCGGCTCGGCCGCCGAGAACATCGAGGCGGCCGTGGACTACTTGCGCGAGCGGCGGGGCGCCACGGTCGGATCGATTCACATCAACGTCTTCCGCCCCTTCCCTGAAGCGGCAATCGTGAGCGCGCTGGCTGGCAAGAAGAACGTCATCGTGCTCGAGCGCACCGACGAGCCCATGGCGGGCGACAACCCGATGGGCCGCGATATCCGTACGGCGCTCAATAAGGCGCTGCAGGGCGACGCCGGCCTTCCGACGATCACCGCGGATCAGATGCCGCGCCTGTTCGCCGGCGTGTACGGCCTCGGCTCGCGCGATTTCAGGCCTGAGCACACGATCGGCGCCTACGAGTTCGCGACCGGGCAACGCGCGCGCAAGGACGGCAAGCGCGCCTCGGATGGCGCGTCCTTCATGGTGCTGGGCGTCGATCACCCGTACGAGGTGAAGTCGAACGAGACGCCGTCACTTCTGCCGGATCATGCGATCGCGGTGCGTTTCCATTCGGTCGGTGGCTGGGGCGCCATCACGACCGGCAAGAACCTCGGCGCCATCATCGGCGACCTCAACGATCTGTTGTACGAGCGCGACAAGGTCGTTGACGAGTTCGGCAATCCCAAGGAGATCATCCACGTCAGCGCCAACCCGAAATACGGATCTGAGAAGAAGGGAGCGCCGACCTCGTATTTCATGATCGCCGCTCCCGAGCGCATTCGGGTCAACTGCGATCTGCGCCACGTCAATGTCGTTCTTTGCTGCGATCCGAAGGCCTTCACCCACACCAACCCGCTCGACGGCATGTCCGAGGGCGGATGCCTGCTCTGGGAGTCGGATGAGGAAGGGGAGGCGGCATGGGAGCGGCTGCCGCTGTGGGCCCGAAAGCAGATCATCGACAAGCAGATCCGCGTCTTCACGCTGCCTGGGTTCACGATCGCACGTGAGGCCACCGACCGCGGCGACCTGCAGCTCCGCATGCAGGGCAACGCGTTTCTCGGTGGATTCTTCGCGGTGTCGCCGATGCTGCACGACTTCCGCATTACGCCCGAGCAGTTCCGCGACGCGGTACACAAACAGTATGTGAAGAAGTTCGGCAAGCTCGGCGACGCGGTCGTGAACTCGAACATGGAGGTCATGACCAAGGGCTTCGAGCTGGTGAAAGAGATCAGTGTGGGCGCGATGGAAGCGGCCGACCGCTCGACGCTCCGCGGCAAGGCACTGCTGCCGTTGGCCATTCCGGAGAGCATCGCGGCCAGCGAGGGGTGCGGCACGGGCTGCCGAACGATTCCGCCGCCGGCGGATCAGCCGGCGCGTCCACCGCTCACGCGCGTCGCTGAGTTCGACGCGATGTTCAGGGCGAAGCTTGGCTACAACCAACCGGCCAATGCGTACGCCTCGCTCGGCATCATGGCCGCGGGCAGCGGTGATACGGCGTCGAAGTACGTCGCCCGCCGCGAAACGCCGCTCTATATCCCAGAGAACTGCACGCAGTGCATGGAGTGCATCGCGGTCTGCCCGGACACGGCGCTGCCGAACTGCTCGCAGGATCTCGACACGATTCTCCACACGGCCGTCTCCAACTACATCAGCGACAGCAGCGAGCGTCAGAACATGCTGAAGCTGCTGCCGGAGATCACCAGACAGACACGCGAGCGGATGCGCGAGGCGGTGGCCAAGAACGACAAGACGCCTGCGCAGCAGTTCATCAAGGACGTCACCCACGCGGTCAACGGCTTCTCGCCGGCGGCGAAGGAGGAATTCTTCAGCGTCATCGACAAGGTGCCGATGGCGTTCCACAAGGCCAACGCCATCTTCGCGACGCCGGAGAAGAAGAGCCCGGGCTCGGGCGGCATCTTCTCGATCTTCGTCTCGGATCTGTGCAAGGGGTGCGCGGCCTGTGTGACCGCCTGCGGCGAGCACCAGGCGCTGCGGATGGTGCAGGAGACGGAGGAAGTCAACGCCGAGCACGAGAGCGGAACGGCGTTCCTCAACCTGCTGCCCGACACATCGCAGAAGTATCTCGGCCTCTACAACGACACCCGACCGCAGGATTCGAAGACGGCGACGCTCCGCAACATGCTGATGGTGCGGAAGAACTACGACGCGCTGGTCTCGGGCGATGGCGCCTGCGCGGGCTGCGGCGAGAAGAGCATCCTGCGCGCCGTTGCGGCAGTGACCGAGGCCTACATGCGGCCGCTGTATCACGCCAAGGCCGATCGCTTCCGCCAGAAGGCCAACGAGCTCGAGAAGGCCGGCGAACACAAGCTCACCGAGCTGAAGGCGCGCAGCCAACAGGAATACGACCTGTTCCGCCAGGCGGTCGCGCATCTCCTCATGGGCCTCGGCGGCGAAGACGACAAGGACACCCAGGGACGCATGGCGGCGCATGGTCCGATCTCCGACAAGGACATCATCGGCGCCATCACCGAAGTCCTGCGACACGAGGCGTTCATCCACAAGAACCTGCAGGCCATCGACGGGCGCGCCGCCAACGGCATGTCCGTCATGGCGATGGCCGCGCACACCGGCTGCAACACGGTGTACGGATCGACGCCGCCGAACAACCCGCATCCCTATCCGTGGATGAACTCGCTGTTCCAGGACGGCATCACTGTCGGCTGGCTCCTCGGCGAAAGCTTCATCGTCGATCATGGACGGCGGTCGGTGATCCCGGAACGGCTGCTCGACGCGCTGATGCACCGCGAGAAAGACGTCATCAACCCACGCGAGTACTACGAGTACGTGCACTTCACCGACGCCACGATGACCGACCAGGAGATCCTCGAGATGCCGAAGGTCTGGGTCGTCGGCGGCGACGGCGGCATGGGCGACATCGGTTACCAGAACATGTCGAAGGTGATCTTGCAGAATCGGCCCAACGTGAAGGCCGTGATGCTCGACACGCAGGTGTACTCCAACACCGGCGGGCAGAACTCCGATTCGACGCCGATGCTCGGCGGCAACGACATGAACGTGTTCGGCGCCGCCACGCAGGGCAAGAACGTCGAGAAGAAGACGGTGGCCGAGACCTTCCTCGCCGGGCACGGCTCGCCGTTCGTCGCGCAGGTCTCGATAGCCAACGCGCCCAAGCTCTATCGCGCGATTCTCGACGGCATCGAGTACCGCGGCACGGCGTTCCTGCAGTGCTTCACCACGTGCCAGCCCGAGCACGGTGTGGCCGACGACCTTGCGCTGACACAGGCGCAGCGCGTACGCGATTCCAGAGGTGCTCCGGAGTTCGTGTTCAACCCGAGGCTCGGCGAGACCTACCAGGAGGCGCTGGATCTCAAGGGGAACCCGACGCTCGAGATGGACTGGTACGAAACGAAGTTCAAGGGCACCAACGCACCCTATCGCTACACCGTCGCTCACTGGTGCGCCACTGAGGCCCGATTCCGCAATCACCTGAAGAAGGTCAAGCAGGACGACCTCGCGAAACTGATCCCGCTCGAGAACATGTTGGTCCGCATCACGCAGCAGGACGTGGTCTATCGACGCTACCTCGTGTCCGGCCACCGGTCGTATGTGCCCGACTTCGGCGTGTACATCACGATTCAGGGGTCGAACGGCAACGTCGAGTACCGCTCGCTGTCGCGTCAGCTCGTGCTCTTCTGCGTCGAGCGCCGCAAGGCTTGGCGGATGCTGCAGAGCAAGGCGGGGATCGAGAACAGGGAATACAAGGCGCAGCGGTCGCTGCTCGCCGATGTTGATGCCGGCAGGATTTCAATGGACGACTTTTTCGCCCACGCCGACCGCATGCTGAAGGAGCGCCTGCCGGCGGCCGCCGCTCACAAGCCGCCTGAGCCCAAGAGCGCGCCGCCAGCGTCGGCCGCTGCAGCAACGATCGCGCCGGCAACGATCGCTCACTGAGATTGCGCGGTAGACTGAAGACCTCTCGACAACGGCCGCCTGACGGCGGCCGTTACGTATCGATCCTCCCCCTTCATACGTAGTGTCTGGCTTTCGCCAAGGAGAACGACACTATGACCTCGACTCGGATTGCTGCATTCATCGTCTGTGCGTCCTTCGCCATTGGTACTGATGCATTCGCGCAGGTCCGCGCAGGGCTCAACGAGATCAACTTCACGGCCGCCCTCACCGGGACGAAGATTGAAGACGGCGACACCACGACCGGCTTCACCTTCACGGGAACTTACGGGCGTTTTCTCACCGACCACTTCGAGGTCGGACCCGAGCTGGAGTTTTTCAAATCAGAGGGATTCGACGCCTTCGGCTCGATCAACGGGCTGGCGGCGTACCACTTCGCTCCCAACTCGAACGTCGTGCCGTTCGCGGGAGGGCAGATGGGCACCAGCTTCGGTCAGGACACGGCCTTCAGTGACAACCCCTGGCAATTCGGATTCTTCGGCGGGATCAAGGCGTTCATCGGCGAGGGTGGCGGCGCCGTGACGATCCAACCGTTCTGGACCCGGCACCTCATTCACAACTCAATCGCTGACACGACGACCCACATAGACAGCTTCGGCGCCACGGCTGGCATCTCGATCTTCTTCTAGAGCGTGGAGGCTGCCTTTTGCCGGCCCTGGGATAGACTGTCGCCGCTCGGAGGCGGCGATGTCACAAGACCGTTCCGTCGATCGTCGTGATTTCCTGAAAACCGCGGCAGTCACCGGCGCCGCCGCGCTTGGCGCTGGCGCCGCCGCGGCTGCGAACGAGGCACCTCAGGTGACGCCGCCCGCTCCGGCCGGCACGCCCGGTCCGGCAGGCGCGCCGGCTCAGGCGAGCGCGCCCGTCGCGCCCCGCGAAGTCGATCCCACCGGCAGTGTCGAGGTGCTCACCACCGATCGGCCCGGCGGCGACTTCATGGTCGATGTGATCAAGACGCTGAACTTCGAGTTCATCGCCTCGAACCCGGGATCGAGCTTCCGCGGCATTCACGAATCGATCATCAACTACGGCAACAACACCAAGCCTGAGTTCATCACCTGCTGCCACGAAGAATCCGCGGTCGCCATGGCGCACGGCTACTTCAAGGCGGAAGGCCGACCGATGGCCGTGCTCTGTCACGGCACCGTCGGGATGCAGCACGCGGCGATGGCGATCTACAACGCCTACTGCGACCGCGTGCCGGTCTACATCCTGGCCGGCAACTCACTCGATGCGACGCTGCGACGCCCCGGAGTTGAATGGGCGCACAGCGTGCAGGATGCCGCGGCGATGGTGCGCGACTTCATCAAGTGGGACGACCAGCCAGTGTCGCTGCCGCACTTCGCCGAGTCGGCCATGCGCGCCTACAAGATCGCGATGACACCGCCGATGATGCCGGTGTTGGTCGTCATCGACGGTGGCTTGCAGGAAGATCCGATCTCGCACGAGGTGACCGCCAGGCTGCGCATTCCCAAGCTCACGGTGGCGACGCCGCCGCAGGGAGATTCGGGAGCGGTGACTGAAGCCGCGCGGCTGCTCGTCAACGCGCAGAACCCGGTCATCGTCGCCGATCGCGCGGCGCGGACGCCGGCCGGTATCACGCATCTGATCGCGTTGGCAGAGGCGCTGCAGGCGCCGGTCGTCAACCAGGGCGGCCGGATGAATTTCCCGTCGCGCCACCCGCTCAATCAGAGCGGCAACGCGCGTCAGCTCATCGCCGACGCCGACGTCATCATCGGTCTCGAGCTGACCGACTTCTGGGGAACGGTGAGCACTGTTCGCGACGGGCTCACACGCACATCCCGATCCCTCGTAAAGCCGGGCACGAAGTTGATCAGCGTTACCGCGCTCGATCTAGCCACCAAAGGCAACTTTCAGGATTTCCAGCGCTATCCCGAAGTGGACGTCGCGATGGCGGCCGACGCCGAGGCCACGCTGCCCGCCCTCGTCGAGGCGTGCAAACGCGCAACAACGGTCGATCGGCGGAGTGCATTCGACGCGCGTGGCAAGCGCTTGGCGACAGCCCATGCGGCCGCGCTCGAGCGAGCGCGCGCCGAGGCCGCCTACGCTTGGGATGCCTCACCCATCAGCACCGCGCGCATGACGATGGAGTTGTGGGCGCAGATAAAGAACGAGGACTGGGCGCTCGTGGCCGAGAGCGGGATCATGAGCGACTGGACCGCGCGGCTATGGTCGTTCGAGAAGCACTATCAGTCGCTCGGAGGATCCGGCGGCGCGGGCGTCGGCTACGGTGCGCCCGCCGCGGTTGGCGCCGCGCTGGCCAACAAAAAACATGGACGCCTGTCGGTGACGATCCAGGGCGATGGCGACTTCCTCTATGCGCCGGGCGTGTGGTGGACGGCCGCGCATCACCGGATTCCGCTGCTCGCGGTGATGCACAACAACCGCGCCTACCATCAGGAAGTCATGCACGTTCAGCGCATGGCCAGCCGTCACAATCGCGGCATCACCCGCGCTCACATCGGCACGACGATCGACGATCCCAACGTGGACTTCGCCAAAATCGCACAGGGGCTTGGCATCCACGCACAGGGACCGATTAGCAATCCGAACGATCTGGAGCCGGCGATCAAGCGCGCGCTCGAGGTCGTCAAACGCGGCGAGCCGTCGCTCATCGACGTCGTCACGCAACCCCGGTAGGGCTGGTCCTTCTGGGCCGGCTGGGAGCCGTCATGAAGATGGTCTTCGGTCTCTGGTCTCTGGTCTTTGGTGTGATCGTCGCGGCGGTTTCAGCGCAGACACCATCGCCGCAGAACACCGCGCCGGCAGGAAATGCTGAAACGGGGAAAAAGCTGTTTGTGAGCTACGGCTGCTATCAGTGTCACGGCTACGAGGCACAGGGCTCGAGCGCGACCGGGCCGCGCCTCGGCCCGCGTCCGATCGCCTTTACGGCGTTCAGCCGCTACGTCCGGCAGCCCACGGGTCAGATGCCGCCGTATAGCGGCAAGGTAGTGACGGACGCCGACCTGGCGAACATCTACGCGTTCGTTCAGTCCCGGCCGGCGCCCCCAACCAACGTGCCGTTGTTGAAATGACCTGGTCCGGCTGAAGCCGGACACTACGGCGACTACTTCGCGCGCTTCAGCACGAACTCCTGTGCCTGGCCCTGCCCGCCTTCGGCCATCCGCGACATCGCGATCTCATCGCCCTTCAGCGTGCCGGTCCAGTTGAGCACGATCTCGCCGCCACGCCCCATTTGCTTGCTCTTGAACTTCAGCGCAGCGCCCGAAATCGTGCCTTCCTCAATCGGGATCTCGCCGCCACGACCGGTCACCGTGCCCGTGAGCTTGCCACCATCGGCCTTGAGTGTCAGATTGACCGGCTGCGGCCCACGGCCGCCTTGCACCTCGCCGGTCCACTTGCCGTCAACGCTCTGCGCGATCACCGCAATGACGAACGCACACACGAACAGCGCACACAATCTCTTCATAGTCTGTCCTTTGAAGTCGCATCCAGGTTGTATGTCACAGACCGGGCATGGTACCGCCGTTTCAACGCGGACCGCTCGTACCTGACGAACAATTCATCAAATCTTCACACTGCGATAATCTTTCACGCACGTGCTGGATGGACTGGGTCCCCCGTTGATCACGGCGGGAGCGGCGGGGCTCCTGCTTTGGTGCCGCCAGCTCTACATTCGCCGCAAAGGGCGTCGTTGGCAGGCGGATGTGGCCGCCGTGATCGGGATCGTCTGCGTCACGGCCCTGCTCGAAATCAGCATGGGTCGCACGCTGACGTATCGCAACGGGCCGATCCGTCCGTGGGTGAGCGAGGTCCATAGCGACCAGAACTCCCAGCAGGTGTCCGATTGGTACACCTTCAGCCACATCATTCATGGTGCGCTGTTCTACGGCGCCACCCACCTGGTCATGGGCCCGGCATCGCTGGGCCTGCGACTGGCAACCGCCGTGGCGATCGAGGCCACGTGGGAGTCGTACGAGAACACGGACACGGTCATCAATCGATACCGGGCCGCGACGATCGCGCTGGGGTACTACGGCGACAGCGTGCTGAACTCGATGAGCGACGTGCTGGCGTGCATCCTGGGATTCCTGCTCGCCAGCCGCTTGCGGTGGTGGTGGACGCTCTCGTGGGTCGTGACGGCGGAGGTCGTCGTGGCGATGTTCATCCGCGACAACCTCACGCTCAACATCATCATGCTCATCTGGCCGATCGAGGCGATCAAACGATGGCAGATGGGCGGGTAGGCGTCAGAGCGCCTTATTCACAGCGTCCCAGTTCACGACGTTCCACCAGGCCGTGATGTAGTCAGGACGACGGTTCTGATACTTCAGGTAGTAGGCGTGCTCCCAGACGTCCAGACCGAGCACAGCCTTCTTTCCGTCCATCAGCGGATTGTCCTGGTTGGGCGTGCTGGTGATCGACACCTTGCCGCCGTCGGCAATCAGCCACACCCAGCCGCTGCCGAAGCGGCCGGCGCCAGCCTTGCCCCACTCGGTCTTGAAGTTGTCGAAACTGTTGAACGCAGCATTGATCGCATCTGCTGCCTTGCCCGTCGGCGCACCGCCGGCCTTGGGCGCCATCCACGTCCAGAACATGCTGTGGTTCCAATGCCCGCCGCCATTGTTGCGAACCGCCGTGCGAATGGCTTCTGGAACGCTGTTGATGCCCCGGCACAGATCCTCGATGCTCTTGCCCTGCAGCTCGGGCGCCTTTTCGAGCGCGGCATTCAAATTGGTGACGTACGCCTGATGATGCTTCCCGTGATGGATCTGCATCGTCTGCGCGTCGATGTGCGGCTCGAGCGCGGCGAAGTCGTATGGGAGCTTTGGCAGTTCGTGAGCCATTCTTCCTCCTACAGAAGAATGGAATCGTACTCCAAGAGAGGAAGGCGGGTCTAAAGACCCGCCTCTACGAGACCCACCTCTACGAAATCGAGAGCATGCGCTCGAGGGCGACGCGGTTCCAGTGCTTCTGCTCGTCGGGAACGACGATCCGGTTGTGCACGCGGCCCTCCACCAGCTCTTCGAGAATCCACAGCAGGTGATTGGGTGAGACGCGGAACATCGTCGAGCAGAGACAACCGAATTGGTCGAGCGAGATGACGGTTCGGGCTGGCGCGAGCTGTTGAGCGAGACGGTTGACGAGGTGCACTTCAGTGCCGACAGCCCAGACTGAACCTTCAGGACTATTGGTCACCATCTTGATGATGTATTCGGTGCTTCCGCTGTCGTCGGCCGCTTGGACGACGTCCCACGGCACCTCGGGGTGCACGATCACACGGATGCCGGGATGCTGCCGGCGAACGGTCTCAATCTGCCTGGCGCTGAAGCGCGTGTGGACCGAGCAGTGTCCCTTCCACAAAATCATCTTCGCGCGTTGTACGTCTTCGGGATCGAGCCCGCCAAAGATCTCGTCCGGATCCCACACGACCATGTCATCGAGCGGGATGCCCATCTTGTATGCGGTGTTGCGCCCCAGATGTTGATCCGGCAAAAAGAGGATCTTCTCGCCGTGCGCAAAACCCCATTTCAGCGTGGCCATCGCATTCGACGAGGTGCAGACGGTCCCGCCACGCTCGCCGACAAACGACTTAATCGACGCCGCTGAATTGATGTAGGTCACGGGCACGACGCCCTGAATCCCCATCTGCGTCAGCTCTTCCCAGCACGACTCGAGCTGTTCGGGCGCGGCCATGTCGGCCATCGAGCACCCGGCCGCGAGATCCGGGAGGATGACCTGCTGATGCGGACTGCACAGCACATCAGCGCTCTCGGCCATGAAGTGAACACCGCAGAAGACGATGAAGTCGGCCTCGGGCCGCTGCGCGATCTGCCGCGCAAGACGGAACGAGTCGCCGGTGTAGTCGGCGAATTTGATCACTTCGTCGCGTTGATAGTGATGACCGAGGATGACCAGACGCGTGCCGAGCGTGGCGCGTGCGGCAGCAATGCGACGCATCATCTCTTCGTCAGAGAGCCCGAGGTACTTCTCAGGCAGTGCCTGACGCTCTGAGAGGTGCTGCTTCTCGTATTCGGTCAGCAACGGGATGATCGCGCTCATCGTGGAATCGCCGTCCTCATCGGCTCACTTTGTGAAACTTTTCGCAAAGTGAAGACGTGAAAAAGGCCCAAACGCCAGCACGGGCTCTATCGCCCGGTGGTGTTTGGACCTGCCTTCATTATAGATCGTTTGAGAGGGGGAGACGCCAGGCGGGCCTACAGACCCGCCTCTACCGGTGCCGGGATATTCACGATGTTGTACAGCGTGTCACGCTCGAGCGGCTCGCGTCCGGCCGCCCTGACCAGCCGGCTCAACTGCGCAGTCGTCATGCCCTCAGGCGTGGCCGATCCGGCCATGTGGTAAATCTTCTCCTCCTGGACGGTGCCGTCCAGGTCGTCCACACCGAACCAGAGCGAGGCCTGCGCCAGCTCGACACCCGTCGCAATCCAGAACGCCTTGATGTGCGGAATGTTGTCGCACATCAGCCGCGCGACGGCGTGGACGCGCAGCGTGTCCGTGCCGCTTGGCGCCGGCAGCTTGCGCATCTGGTTGTTGTCGGGATGGAACGCCAGCGGGATGAACGCCTGGAACCCGCCGGTCTCATCCTGCAGCGCCCGCGCGCGCAGCATGTGATCAACCCGCTCTCCCATCGTCTCGATATGACCGTAGAGCATCGTGACGTTCGTCGGCATCCCCAACTGGTGGGCGATGCGATGGATCGCGAGATAGCGATCGGCGTCGCACTTGTCGTGGCAGATCTTCCTGCGCACGCGCTCGGCGAAGATCTCGGCGCCGCCGCCGGGCAGTGAATCGAGACCGGCGTCCATCAACTCACGCAACACCTGCGTGTCGGTCATCCCATAGAGATCGGAGAAGAACGCGATCTCGACGGCGGTGAAGCACTTGAGATGAATGCCTGGGCGGATCTGCTTGAAGCCGCGCAGCAGGTCCGTGTAGTAGCTGAATGGGAGCTCCGGATTCAGACCGTTGACGATATGCAGCTCGGTCAAGGGCTGATTGGCGCGCGTGCGAAGCTTGTCCCACGCCTCTTCGAGCGACATCGTGTACGCCTCGGGCATCCCGGGCTGCAGACGCGCGAAGGAGCAGAACAGACAGCTGGCCTGGCAGACGTTGGTCGGCTCGAGGCGCAGGTTGTAGTTGAAGTAGGTGCGCGCGCCGTGACGCTTCTCACGCTCGCGATTCGCCAGCCAGCCCACGGCGAGGAGATCCGGCGCCTCGAAGAGGCGCACGCCATCGTCGAACGTCAGCCGCTCGCCGCGCTCGAGTTTGTCGCCGATCTCGGCTAGTCCAGCCGCGTGCAGTCGCGATTTCACAGAGAAAATCCTCACAATTTTAGCGTGCTGGACGCGCCTGCTCCAAACGATGCACAATGCGGAGAACAACTGACACCGCCCGGGTGATCAGGGGAAGTGGGTGAGAATCCCACGCGGTCCCGCCACTGTAAGCAGCCGTAGCCTCAGCGAGGTGAAGGTTGCAAGTCAGGACACCTGCTCCCGGCGCCTTGTCCCTTTGCTTGGCGCGATGGACGCCGGGAGGACCTTACGAGCACTTCTCTCACCTCACCCTTCACGATCTGGCGACGGCGATGAAGCCGCGCGCAGCGGTGTCCTGGAGTGGCGGCAAGGACAGTTACCTTGCGCTGCACCGAAGCCGATCGTCGTACGACGTCGTCGCGTTGATCACGATGTTCGACCAAGCCGGCACACGAAGCCGATCGCACGGTCTCAGACCGGAGATTCTCGAGGCGCAAGCTGATCGCCTCGGTTTGAAGATCTGTATGGGTCGCGGATCGTGGGCGACCTACGAAGACGGCTATCTGCTCGCCCTCGCCGAGGCGCGCGCGCTCGGGATCTCGCACGTGATCTTCGGCGACATCATGTACGACTCGAACCGGGAGTTCCCGGAACGCGTGTGCGCAGCGAGCGGTTTGACGGCCGTCGAGCCGCTCTGGGGAGAGCCCACGGCCGCTCTATATCGCGAGTTCGTCCTGACCGGAGCGGATGCGCGCATCGTCACGATCCGCGACGGCGTGCTCGACCCATCGTGGCTGGGACAAGCGCTTACGTTGAATCTCCTGGCGGACCTTGTCGCGGCCGGAGCCGATCCGTGCGGTGAACACGGTGAGTACCACACGGTCGTTGTTGACGCGCCGGAGTTTGCGCGTCCGATCGATCTGGCCGCGCTCGACTACGTCGCCCGCGACGGATGCTGGGCACTCGACATAGTCCTCGATGACGCGACGAGAACGAGCCATGTTGCTGGCGTCTGAGCTCTCGTACGGCTACGCGTCCGCCGGCCACCCGGCGCGATCGTTCATGCTCGACAGCGTCAGCCTGTCTGTCGAGCGCGGGTCGCTCACCGGTCTTCTCGGTCCAAACGGCTGCGGAAAAACGACGCTCCTCAAGCTCTTGAGCGGCGTCCTTCAGCCTCAGCGTGGCGTCGTGTCACTGAACGGTGCATCGCTGGCCGGCCGATCACGCCGTGACATCGCCAGGCATCTGGCCGTCGTGCCCCAGGAAACGCATCCGGCCTTCGACTACACCGTCATGGAGATGGTGCTGATGGGCCGGCATCCGCATCTCGGTCCATTCGAGCTCGAGGGACCGAGCGATCTCGCGCTCGCCCACGATGCACTGAGCGCAACCGGAACTGAGCATCTCGCGACTCGCGCCTACATGACGCTCAGCGGCGGCGAGAAACAACGCGTGGTCATCGCGAGCGCGCTGACACAGTCGCCAGACGTTCTGCTGCTCGACGAGCCCACGGCATCGCTCGACCTTGGTTATCAGCTCGAGATGGCGACGCTGCTGCGTCGGCTCAACCTCGAACGCGGCGTGACGATGGTGCTCGCCACGCACGACCTGAATCTGGCGGCCTCACTCTGCGATCGGCTGGTTCTGATGCGCAACGGACGCGTCGTCGCCCAGGGACCGACACGCGAGGTGTTGACTGCCGCGACGATCCGCCGCATCTATGACGTCGACGCTGACGTGAGCTTCCACGCGCCGGCCGGCCACATCACCGTCACGCCGCTGAGGCGCGTTCAATGAGTCACTCGCTCGCCGCCGCAAAGACGCCAGCTGCCGGTGACGCGGGAACGCGCGCCATGCCCAGCCCCATCCGCACGCGGCTGCTGAAGTCGATCGTGGGCTTCGGTCTGCTCGCGATCGTCACGTGCCTGGTGGCACCGCTCATCGGCAGTTCGCCGATCAGTCTCGCGCGTGTCTTCGATCGGTCCGTTCCGTTCAGCCAGAATGTGGACGCGCAGATTTTCTTCGTCGCGCGGATGCCGCGCGTCGTCGCCGGCGCGCTGGTCGGCGCCGCGCTGGCGACTGCCGGCGTCGTGTTCCAGGCGCTGCTTCGCAACGCACTCGCCACGCCGTTCACGCTCGGTGTGTCGGCAGGCGCATCGCTCGGCGCGATGCTCGCCATCGTCGTCGGGGCCACGGTGAGCGCGGGCCCGTTGTCCGCGGTGCCGCTCGCCAGCCTGGCTGGCGCCGGGCTCGCGGCTGCGATCGTTTACCGGCTCGCCACGATGCAAGACCGGGCGATGTCAACCACCGTGCTGCTGCTCGCCGGTGTGACACTGAACTCGTTCTTCTCGGCCTTGATCATCTTCGTGCAGTACATCGCTGACTTCGCCCAGCTCTATCGCGCGATGCGCTGGATCATGGGCGATCTCGATGTGGGCAGCTTCGATCCGATTGTGGCGGCGCTGCCGATGATCCTCATCGCCTTCGCGCTGTTCGCGTGGCTGCCCTCGTCGCTGAATCTGCTCAGCGTCGGCGCCGATGCGGCCTCGGCTCGCGGTGTCGATGTCGGCCGCACGCAGCGGCTGGCGTTTGTCAGCGCCTCGCTGGCGACGGCGGCCGGCGTCTCGCTTGCCGGGCCAATCGGCTTCATCGGCATCGTCGTGCCGCATCTCGTGCGGCTGATCGTCGGCGTCGATCATCGCGTCGTGCTGCCAGCGTCGGCGCTGTTCGGCGCGTCGTTTCTCGTTGTCTGCGACCTTGCGGCGCGCACGCTCCTTGCGCCGCTGGAGATTCCGGTCGGTGTCGTTACGGCCATGCTGGGAGGACCGTTCTTCTTATGGTTGCTCGTCCGAAAAGGCTGATCGCCGTTCTGGCGGCCATGGCCGTGCTCTGGGCGGCGCCGCGAGCGGCGACCCAGCAACGCTCGACCTCCGTGACACGCATCGTGTCGCTTGTGCCGGCGTTGACGGAGATGCTCTTTGCGATCGGCGCTGGTCCGCAGGTGGTTGCCGTCAGCAGCTATGACGAGTTCCCACCCGAGGTGAAATCGCTGCCGCGTGTTGGCGCGCTGCTCGACCCGGACATGGAACGCATTCTCGCGCTGCGTCCGGATCTCGTCATCTCGTACGGATCGCAGACCGACGTTCAGGCGCAGCTCGCGCGAGCGAAGATTCGCGTGTTCAGCTATCGCCACGCCGGACTCACGGGCGTGTTTACCACGCTGACCGAGCTTGGCGCAGCGGTGGGTCGGCCCGCCGAAAGCGAACGGCTCGCGCGCGAGATCCGCAGCGGCCTCGATGGCCTCCAGGCGCGCGTCCGCGGACGACCCAAGCCGCGCACGCTGCTCGTCTTCGAGCGCGATCCGGCATCACTGCGAGGGATCTACGTGAGCGGCGGCCTGGGTTTTCTCCATGAGATGCTCGGCATCGCGGGCGGGGTCAACGTGTTTGCCGACGTCGCGCGCGAGTCGGTCCAGCCGTCCATCGAAACAATTCTGGCGCGAGCGCCTGAGGTCATTCTGGAGGTTCGCGCCGTAGGGCTGCTCGGACCGTCCGACGTCGCCCAGGCGAAGCGCGTCTGGGGCACGGTCTCATCCGTGCCGGCCGTCCAGCACGGTCGCATTGCGATTCTCAGCGGCGACCACCTTGTCGTGCCCGGTCCGCGCGTCGTGCAAGGCACCGAGGCGTTTGCGCGAGCACTTCATCCGGATGCCTTCAAATGAAGATTCTGCTGTCGTGGAGCTCGGGCAAGGACAGTGCGTGGGCGCTGCACAGGCTGAATCTGCAGTATCCCGGCGCCGTGCAGGCGCTCCTGACAACGGTGAATGAAGCGGTCGATCGTGTCGCCATGCACGCCGTGCGTCGCGACGTGCTCGAAGCGCAGGCTCGCGCCGCTGGTCTCCCGCTCATTGTCGTGCCGATTCCGCATCCGTGTCCGAACGAGATCTATGAGGCGCGCATGCAGACCGCTGTCGCCGAGGCCGTGGCTGCAGGTTTTACGCACGCGGCGTTCGGCGATCTGTTTCTCGAGGACGTGCGCCGGTATCGCATCGAAAAGCTGGCCGGCAGCGGGCTGGAGCCGCTGTTTCCGGTGTGGGGCGTTCCGACGGCGCAGCTCGCAGAGGAGATGGTCGCGACCGGTCTGCGCGCCCGCGTCGCGTGCGTGGATACCAGAGTTCTCGATGCGTCCTTCGTCGGGCGCGAGTTCGATCGGGCTCTGCTCCGCGACTTACCGGCCGGAATCGACCCGTGCGGAGAGAACGGCGAGTTCCACACCTGCGTGTATGCCGGCCCGATGTTTCACAAACCGCTCACCCTCGAGCCCGGCGAGGTCGTCAGGCGCGAGCCGTTCGTGTGGCGAGATCTGCAACTCGCCGCAGAAACTGCCATTTGGGGTCAGAGCAGGGGTCAGACCCCAACTCTGACTCGGTGAGCAGATTATGAACGGTTACCCGTCGCGCATTGTCTGCCTGACCGAGGAGACGACGGAAACTCTGTACCTCCTTGGCGAAGGCGATCGCGTCGTCGGCGTGTCTGGGTATACGGTCCGGCCGCCGGAAGCGCGTCGCAAGCCGCGCGTGTCGGCGTTCATCCACGCCAAATACGACCGCATCGACGCCCTCGAGCCGGATCTGATCCTGGGCTTCTCGGACCTGCAGGCGAACATCGCCTCGGAACTGATCAAGCGCGGCTACCCGGTGATGGTCTTCAACCAGCGCAGCGTCGCCGAGATTTTTCAGATGATCCGGATTCTTGGTGCGCTGGTTGGTTGTCCCGAAAGAGCGGCCCTACTGGTCTCACATCTCGAGCTCGAGATCGACTCGATCCGCGCCGCCGCCGCGCAGCTTCCCTGCCGGCCGCGCGTCTTCTTCGAGGAATGGGACGACCCGCTGATCTCCGGAATTCGCTGGGTCGAAGAACTCGTCGAGATCGCCGGCGGCGATTCGATCTTCCCCGAGCTTCGCGACGCCAAGCTCGGGAAGCAGCGCATTGTCAGCGCTGACGAGGTGATTCGTCGTCGTCCGGACGTCATCATTGCCTCGTGGTGCGGTAAAGCGGTACGCCACGACAAGATCGCGAAGCGCGATGGATGGAGCGACGTCCCGGCGATCCGCGACGGGCACATCTACGAGATCAAATCTGCCTACATTCTGCAGCCGGGTCCAGCTGCCCTGACCGAGGGCATCCGGCAGATCCACCACATCATCACCCGCGTGGCGCAGGCGATCGGCGATCGATCACGCGTCGAGAAAGAGTCCGGCCGCGACCGGCGGGATGACTCCGAGGCTGTTCGCGCGCTCGAAGAGCACCTCGACTGCCCGCCGCCCTTCTCTGCCGAGATCGACTGAGTAGTCGTTCACGTACAAGTCGATGTGCTGGTACATCACGTCCTCGCTCATTTCCTGTGCGTTGGCGCGGACAAACGGCAGGCTCGCGCTGCGGTTGGCACATGCGTACTCGACGCTGCGCCGCATGATGCGATTGACCTTCTGCTGCACATCCTCGGGCAGCGAGCGATTGACGACGATGCCGCCGAGCGGGATGGCGGCGCCAGTCTCGGTCTCCCAGTACTCACCGAGATCGATGATCTTCTTGAGTCCTTTGGCCGCGTAGGTAAATCGGTTTTCGTGAATGATCAGGCCGGCGTCGAACGTGCCGTCCAGCAGCGCACCTTCGATTGCCGAGAACACGAGCTCGGTCTTGTCGGTGGCGCTCGGAAAGGCGAGTGAGAGGAGGAAATGCGCGGTCGTGTATTTCCCAGGGATCGCTATTCGTACTTCGCCACGCGCGACCTCGTCGCGTGAGATCTCCCGCTTCGAGATCAGCAGTGGACCGCAGTTCCGTCCCAGCGCACTGCCGGCGTCGAGGAGCACGTAGTCGCCGATGCAGTAGGCGTAGGCATGAAAACTCAACTTGGTGACATCGACGTGCCCGCCGAATGCTGCGGCATTCAGCGCTTCGATGTCGGCCATGCGGACCGTGAAGTCCAGCCCTTCGAGGTCGATGCGCTTGTGGACGATCGCATCGAACATGAAGCAGTCATTCGGACACGGGGAGAAGCCCAACGTCAGCGTCATGACTCGCTCAGCATCCGCAACGTGGTCGCTCCCAGGTTGGCGATCGCCTCGGGCATCTTCCAGCCGTCACGATTGCGCCGTTCGACGATGTTGGAGACGGCGCGTATCTGCGCGAACGTCTGGCCGAGCGTGAGACAGGCATACATGAACGCCGCTCCTTCCATGCTCTCCACCTGCGGCGCGAATCGCTCGGTCACGCGGGCAATGGACTGGTCACAGCCATGCACGGTATTGACGGTGATCCCGTTCACGGCCGGCAGCCCGGCGAGCGTCGCACTGACCGGTGGGGCCGGATTGACAAGGCGGCCTTCCACGAATGGCGGCTCGTTCTCGCCGAGCAGGTGCAGCTGGTGAATCGAGAGAAACGCGTCGCCGTCCTCGGCGCCAAGCTCTGACAAACGATCGGTGACGACGTGGACGACTGTGCCAGGCGTGAGCGAGCGATCGAAGCTGCCGCAGACGCCGAGATTCAGCGCCACATCGTAGCGACCGCGAGACAGCACCAGCGAACACCACGTGGCCGTCGCCACCATCCCGACGCCAGTGATCAGCACGTCCACTTCGTGGCTGTTGCTGGTGTATGTCGTGAGTTCCTTGACCCCACCCGCACGACGCAACCCGGCCGTCACTGGACCGATCTCGGCCGCGGTCGCGGCGACGACAAGGATGCGCACGCGACGTGTCTACTTGTCTTTCTTCGCCTTGTCTGAGAGCCAGCGAAAGAGATTGCCGAAGTTGGCGGCAGGGGCGCTGAATTCCTGCGGCGTGATCACCTGCAGGATGTCATTGTGAGTGGGCCCGCCATACGGCGCAGGGCCGGTCAGCGAGAAATCACGGTTGCCGAACAACTCGATGCGCGGGGCCTGACCGAAGACGTCTACGACGTAGCGCAGGCGCAAACCCTCGCTTTCGTCGCGCACGGTTGATTGCCGCAGCTGACGCTGGATGCGCTCGAGATTAATCGGCAATCGGCTGACGTCAACGGTTGGCTCGGGAGCCCGCTCAGCCTTGCCGGTGGGCTGGTCATCTGAACCACTTTGCGCAGACGCCCAGGTCGCCTGCGTCAGGCTAAAGAGAAGCAGCGCCGTTGGGCCGATCCACCTTATGCGCATGTCGGTTGAGACGTTCGCTGACGGCTACTGGCCTTCCTTCCATTCCTCGTACCAAGCCATCTGGATAGCCTCCAGCTTGGGCTCGTTCGAGGCCTTGGGGTCGTCGCTAAACCCGTCCAGTTGCATGACTTTCTCACGCAGGTCGGTAAACCGCACCGTCAGCGGGTCCACCGCCGGAAACTTCTCGAAGAGCGCGATGCCGATGTCCTCGGAGTCGATCCACTTCACGAGCGCACTCCGGCCTTCTCGTCCTCTTCGCGGCCGACCTCGGACTTGCCGAGCTGAATGGCGCCGCCTTCTTGTACGTAGTTCCGGGTATACAACGGGAATTCGACGACGACGTCGCCTTTGATGACCGCTTGGCATCCCAGCCGCGAGTTCGGGCGCAGATCCCAGGCCGTGTCGAGGCGGTCCAGCTCATTGTCCTGTGCGTCGCTGAGATTCTGTTCACCCTTTTTGACAAAGAGGTGACACGTTGTACACGCGCAGCTTCCCCCGCAGGCGTGCTCGAGCGGAATCCCGAGGTTCATGGCCACGTCGAGAAACGACTCCGGCAAGCCGTGATGCGAGTATTCGAGCTTGCCGTGCTCGAATTCGACTGTCGTCTCCTTGCCGTCCTTGATGAAAGTAACCTTCGGCATCAGATGTCTTTCACATTCCTGCCCGCGAGCGCCTCTCGAACGCTGCGGTTCATCATGACTTCAGCGAGGTGGCGCGTCGCGTGATTGAGCGCGTGCGTCTTCTCGTGGATCACCTCGCGATTGGTTCCGACCATCACCTGCTTCAGCTCGATCAGCGCACGCTCGATCTGACCGATCTCGTCCTTCGTCAGCTCGCCGCCGGTGATCTCGGCGAAGTCAGGACGACGGAGCGACTTCTCGGTGGCGTTGATCACAGTCTCGGCTTCGTTGCGCGCCTCGATGAGGAGGCGAGCGTCGAAGTCGGCCTGTGCATGCTCGAACGATTCGATGAGCATCCGCTCGACTTCCTGATCGGTCAAGCCGTACGACGGCTTGACCTCGATTGACTGCTCGATGCCCGTTCGCAGCTCGCGCGCGCCGACGCTCAGAATGCCGTTCGCATCGATCTGGAAACGCACCTCGACGCGCGGCAAACCGGCCGGCATCGGCGGAATCCCGCGCAGCTTGAACCTGGCCAGCGAGCGGCAGTCGGCGACGAGCTCACGCTCACCCTGCATGACGTGGATGTCCACGGAGGTCTGGCTGTCCACGCTGGTCGTGTACATCTCGCGGCCGCTCGCCGGGATGGTCGAGTTGCGCATGATGATCTTCGACACCACGCCGCCAATCGTCTCGATTCCCAGCGACAGCGGCGTCACGTCGAGCAGCAGCATTTCGCGGCGGCCGCTGACGAGGATGTCGGCCTGCACTGCCGCGCCGAGCGCGACGACTTCGTCGGGATTGAGATCGCTGTGCGGCATCCTGCCAAAGAGTTCCGCCACCAGCTGGCGCACCAGCGGCGTGCGCGTCGCGCCGCCAACGAGCACGACCTCGTCTATCTCGCTGGGCTCGAGGCCGGCGTCATTGAGCGCCTGACGCACGGGACCGAGCGTGCGGTCCACGAGCGGACGAATCAGTGCTTCGAACTCGGCCCGTGTGATCGCGCGTCGATATCCATTGGGCAACCCGGCGATGGGCTCCACCCGGATCTCGGCGTGTTCGTGATCGGAGAGATCCCACTTCGCTTGGATGACGGCCTTGCGAATCGCCTGCACGGTCTCCGCAGGGTAGGCCGGGTCTTGCTCTTTAGACCCGGCGGCATTTTTGGACCCGGCAGATTCGCGGATCACGAGCTCTATCAACGCGCGATCGATGTCGTCGCCGCCAAGGTGCGTGTCGCCACTCGTCGCCAGCGCCTGGAACACACCGTCTTCGACTTTGAGGATCGAGATATCGAAGGTGCCGCCACCCAGGTCGTACACGGCAATTGTGCCGCGGTTCTTCTTGTCCAGCCCATAGGCCAGCGACGCGGCGGTCGGCTCGCTGATGATGCGTAGCACCTCGAGCCCGGCCAGACGGCCGGCGTCGCGCGTAGCAGTGCGCTGCGCGTCGTTGAAGTATGCGGGCACCGTGATCACCGCGCGATCGACTTCGAAATCGAACTCGCCCTGCTCGCGGAAATGCTCCTCAGCGCGCTGCTTCAGCTCGCGCAGCACGAACGCGGAAATCTCCGGCGGCGTGAACTCGCGATCGCCAATGCCGATGCGCACAACGCCGCCGGCATCTCCGCCGATTCGGAACGGCAGCAGCGCGGCGTCATCCTGGACGTCCTCGATGCCGCGGCCCATGAAGCGCTTGACGGAGTACACGGTCCGAGACGAGGCGGTCAGCAGACGGCGCTGGGCTTCGCGCCCGACGAAGATCGTTCCGTCCTCAGCCAGCGACACGACCGACGGCACGAGCGCATCGCCGGAGCTGTCGCGGATCACTCGCGGCTCTCCGTCGCGGACGTAGGCGACCAGACTGTTGGTCGTTCCGAGGTCGATACCGACGACTTTGCCCATCTCTCCGGCTTTAGGCTTTAGGCTTTTGGCTTTCGGGCCCAGAGCCCAAAGCCGAAAGTCCAGAGCCCAGAGTGGCGGCCTCACGTTCGATGGTCGCCAACAGGTTGTTGATGTAGTTCCGTTCGAGGAGCGTTTCGCGGAGGGCATCCAGCGTTGCGCGCCGTTCCGCCGGCGACGCCGTCTGGAGCTGGCTGTCCCACCGCGCGCTCAACGCCTCGATCTGACGCTCGTGCTCGTCGCGCTTGTGATCGATCGGCGCACGAGCCGCGTGAAGCCGCGCCGCGATCGCCGCGGGATCGCCGCCGGCTTCGCGCTGCTCTCGAATCTCGTCGAGCTCCTCGTTCAGCGCGAACACTTCCTCGAGCAGCGCCGGCGGCACCTTCGCCGCGCCTGATTCGCCCTCCGACTTGGTCGGCGGCAGGCCTTCGATCGCCAGCAGATGCTCGATGCGCGTCGCCGGCGTGCGCAGGGCGCGATACGCGTCGTTCAGATACGACGACCGCTCGAGGCTGGCGAGACGCTCAGCGGGCGACGCGTTGTAGTAGTAGTCGGGGTGAAACTTCCGGCTCAACTCGCGGAACCGCCGCTCGAGATCGTCCTGCGCGATGGTCAGCTTGCGTGGCAGACCGAAGAACGTGAAGTAGTCACCGTGGCGGCCGAGCGCCAGGATGCGGCTGCACTGCGGGCAGAAGTGTTCGTCGACAGGTGCGCCCGCGCCGCAGCTGCGGCATTCCAGTGTCGAGACGGGCGTCACGGGAATCGAGTCGGGAGTCATTGGACGTTGAGTGCTGCCCTCTTCGGCGGAGTCCGCCGCAGCCTCCGCGAAGGCGGACGCGTCACGCGCCGAAGGAGCTTCCGCAACCGCAGGTCTGCTTTGCGTTCGGGTTGTGGAACACAAAGCCCTGAGTCAGGAGCGCGGTGTCGTAGTCGAGCGTCGTGCCCTTCAGAAACAGATAGCTCTTCTTGTCCACGAAAATCTTGGCGCCGTTACCTTCGAAGACCTCGTCGCCGGTTCTCGGTTCCTTCTCCCAGGCGAACGTGTAGCTCAGTCCCGAGCACCCGCCGCCCTTGACGCCGACACGAAGACCGCCATCGCTGATGCCCTGCTTGGTCATCAGCGACTTGATCTTCTTCGCAGCGCCCTCACTGATTTCGATCATGTCAATTCCCAACTACCAACTGCCAACGCCCAACCACTCCCAATTCCCAACGCCCAATTCCTGGGAGTTGGTAGTAGGCGGTTGGGATGTGCGCCGCAGGCGTTAGGCGTTCGGTTGCGCGTGGCTTGCCGCCGCCGGCACGCCCTTCTCCTTGTCCTGCTTCGCCTTGTAGTCGGCAATGGCCGCCTTGATCGCGTCCTCAGCCAGCACCGAGCAGTGAATCTTCACGGGCGGCAGCGACAGTTCGGCGACGATGTCGGTGTTCTTGATCGCCAGTGCCTGATCGACAGTCTTGCCCTTGAGCCATTCGGTCGCCAGGCTCGAGCTCGCAATCGCCGATCCGCAGCCGAACGTCTTGAACTTGGCGTCGTCGATGACGCCGGTCTCGGGGTTGACCTTCACCTGCAGCTTCATCACGTCGCCGCACTCCGGCGCACCCACGAGGCCGGTGCCCACGTTGGCGTCGTCCTTCGGAAGCGACCCGACGTTGCGCGGGTTCTCGTAGTGATCGACGACCTTGCTTGAGTAAGCCATTTCTCTGTCTCCTAGTGCGTGACCCACTGCATCTTCGAAAGGTCCACGCCTTCCTTGACCATTTCGTAGAGCGGCGACATCTCACGCAGGCGCCGCACAACCGTCGTCAATTTCTCGATGACGT